>JAEEGH010007512.1_pt1 | contig 26172 bp, 17 predicted proteins | sample 9134181 | NCBI WGS metagenome assembly JAEEGH01 (sample SAMN16246544, study PRJNA631951) | gut metagenome | biome: gut microbiome; feature: rumen; material: DP-attached | host: Bos | place: Iran: Karaj | collected 2018-10 | reverse complement strand
CGTCTGGCATGCCAGATGCGCGCATGGCATCTGTGATGAGCATCATGCGGTCTGGCCCTTTTAGGCGGGCGATGAGTTGGATCATCGGTTCACAGAGATGGACGCCGTCGCAGATCATCTCCACGAATACATCGTCGCTCATGAGACCGCCGCCGACCATGCCGAAACGCAGATGGTGGACAGGCGTCATGACGTTGCAGAAATGCGTCAAATGCTTCATGCCGTTGGCGCGATGCAACTGGAAGCAGTCGTAGTCCGCTTCGCAATGACCGCCCGACGGCATGATGCCGCGTTCGCAAAGGCCTTTCGTGAATTCCAGTCCGCCTTCCAGTTCAGGGGAGAACGATGCTTTCACGATATGGGCCAATTGGCTGAGTTCATCGACGAGATCAAGACATGGAAGTAGCAGATGTGCAGGATTTTGCGCTCCTGCGCATTTCGGATTGAACCATGGCCCTTCCAGATGGACGCCCAAAAGAATCGCCCCGTCTTGATTGGTTTTCTGATAGCGGGTGGCGCAACGGCAGATTTCGCGGAGATCTTCCCGCGCAACGCTTAGCGTCGTTGCAAGAAAGCCTGTGACACCGTCCGTCAATTTGTCGTGACCGATGGTGTGGAAGGCTTCATCCGTCGCATCGCAGAAATCGCAGTTTGAACGGCCGTGGCAGTGGATGTCGATGAAGCCTGGAGCCGTGATGAGTCCTTCACCGTTAATGACGTTGTCGCAGTTCGTTTCAGGAATGGATTCCGCGATATCGGTGATGATGCCGTTGTCAATGAGAATGTCCGCATTCGGCAGATCGACATCAGGCGAAACAACGCGTGTGTTTTGAATCAACGTTTTCATAGAACGGAATCCAAATTGATTTTGTCTGCCGTATAGACTAACGTAAAGTCATTATGCGGAAGCAGATAGGAGGCGGGAAGGAACGGCGTGGGCGATTTGTCCGCAAGAATCTTCGTGAGCGGTTCCTCCTGTTCGGCGAAGCAGGCCAGCAGGAGTTCACGTTTCGACGCAAGAATCTGCCGCATGCCCATGGTGGCGGCGAAACGCGGGACGAGATCACGCGAGCCGTTGGCGGTCAACGCAGCGTTGGCGTTAATGGTGCGCTCTTTCAGGGCAATGACGCGAGACGGCAAGTCCGCAAAGTCCTTGACGGAAATGGTTTGCGGTTCCATCGGCTCATTGAATGCGATGTGGCCGTTGAAGCCGATGCCGAGCAACTGCAGGTCAAGTCCGCCAGCCGCCGCGAGTGCGTTGTCGAAACATGCAGGATTGGCCGGATCTGGGAAGTGGGCTTGGCATTCAGCAAAATTCCGTTCAGGATGGAAGCGGTTGAAGAGGTTGTCGTGCATATATTTCCAATAACTCAACGGATGGTCGTGGGGGACGCCCGTGTGTTCGTCCGACGCGTATTCATCAAGATTCCACGTCTGAAGACGCGAAAGATCAATATGATTGTTGTTAAATTTCTCAGCGAGAATGCGATACAGTTCAATCATCGTATTGCCGGTGGCGAGACCGAGATTGAAAGCTTCGCCTTTGGAAAGCTTTGCGACGACGGCGTCGTAGATGATTTCCGCGCCGCGCGCGCTCATCGCGTTGTAGTCAGCTACTTTTTCAATTTTCATAGGAGTACCACCTTTCCTTTTTCAGCGGATTCCAACATGCCCAATGCGACCTTCATGGCTTCAATCGCCTGTTGCGCGCCCGCCAGTGGCGCATGGCCGTTTTCGATGCCGTCAATGATGGCGGCCATTTCACGAACATACATGTCGCCTTCGACCTTCTCTTGAAGATCGCCGACCGGAACGTCGTCCAATGGAATGCTTTCGACAGGCTGGCCTGGCGCAAAGAACTGCACGCCATTGGCATCCGACTTTTTCAAAGTGCCTTTTTCGCCATAGACGATCATGCAATTGTCCGACGGGCCAGAGCGGAGCCATGAGCATTCCATGTTGCAGATGACGCCGTCCTTCGAGACAGTGGTCGTGCTGATGTAGTCGTAAGGCTTCTCCGGACCTTCATGCATCATGATAGCACGTGCATAAACGCTTGCGGGGACGCCGAATAGGCCATTCGCCAAATCGATGTGATGGGCCAGCATGTCTAACGTGCAGCCGCCGGATTTCGCATAGTCCGCGAACCAGTCGCCCCATTCGCGTTTCCAGCCGCCGACAAGGCATTTGACGGAACAGCAGATCGGTTTGCCAATTTTGCCAGCCTTGACGAGTTCGAGCAATTTGATTCCGCCAGCCGAATAACGGCGGACGAAACCAACGGCGAACAAATTGGAATAGCTGCTGATGAGCGGGGCGATCTCCTTAAGTTCCTCCGCCGTACGGCATAGCGGCTTTTCGCAGAAGATCGGCTTGCCTGTCTTCATGGCCGCACGAAGGCCTTCCGCATGGCAGTATGTCGGCGACGTAATGACGATGAATCCGACCTCAGGATTGTTCACGACTTCTTCCACGCTGGCCGCCGGTTTGACCTCCGGAAACTTTTTCACGAAGGCATCCATTTGGGCGGGATTGATGTCATACGCCGTGACGAGACGTGCATGTGGATGTTTGGAAAGATTTCCCGCGTGGGCGTTGCCCATGCGGCCTGTGCCGATAATGCCGACTCCAATCATTGTTTTGCTCCTTTGATAATATTTTGAATAAGAATCACTGCTTCTGCAACATCTTTTTCTTGTTCAGGCCCCAGCGGAAGTTCGCGTTCGATGATGAGCGGGCCTGTGAAACCACGAGCCAGAAGGCTCTTCAAAAGGTTGGCGAAATCCGTATCTCCTTTGCCAAGAGGCGTTTCCTTTCCTGCTTTTTCCGTTGGCGCGGCGTGTCTCGCGTCTTTGCAATGGATGACTTTGACAAGATCGCCCATCTCTTCCACGACATGCGAAGGTTCGTCCGAACCATAGATAAGCAGGTTGGCGGGATCAAAATTCAGCCCAAGATTGTCTTCGCCAATGTCATTGAAGATGCGTTTCAACGTGGGGACGTTCTCCATGCCAGTTTCGAAGAGAAAATCTTGCCCGTTGGCTTTAGCGAAACGGACAAGTAGCTTCAAATCATTGATTAACGACTTGTATTCGTCGGTGCTTGCTTCTGGAAAATAACCGACGTGGCATGTGACGTAGCGGACGCCGTATTTTTTGCCCCAATTCATCTGGCGGCAGGCAAGTATCATACGTTCCGCACGTGTCTTAAGTGGCGATAGACCAACGCCTTCGACTGGATGCGCCCAGTCTTGGTTTGGGAAGGAAAGGAACATCGTAGGCGTCGATATACCGCGTTCCCGTAACATGGTTATGATTGCCTCTGAACGTGCGATGGCTTCGGCGGTTGGCGCGAGCCAGTCTTCCATGACACCTGCGATCTGCATGGCGGTCATGCCAAGCGAATGGTAGAACTCAATGCGGCGTTCGTCTGCCGTCGGGCAGCGGAGAATGGTTCCGATTGGACAGCTCATGGTGATATCCTTTTATTCTATAGTTACTTAGCGATTCTAAACGTGATGGTGATGGAACCTTTTTGAACAGGCTTGTCCAACTTGACGGCGATGCGTTTGGGGCTGTGTGCGTTCGGGTTTTCGACGATGCCTTCCGTGAAAGCAAGCCCCGCGCCTTCCGCTGTGACGGTGGCTGAAACGGCCGCGTTTTGATAGGCGGCTGTGACAATCGAACCACTGATTGACAGTTCGTCAAATGAGACAAGTGCTGTCTCAAATGTCTGCGGCGACGTGAATTCCACATCGTCGCGAACAGTCAAAGTCTGCTCTTTTCGGTTGAAGATGAGCGTGCGTTTCAGGCTGACGAGTTCCTTCGCTTCCGGATAGGCGGGCGCGATGTCGGCGACAATCGTATCGACATCATCCGTGAAATCCGTGCTGATAAATGTCCCATGTGATTGTTGTCCAGGTGATTGCAATTTTCCTTCAACAATGGGCACCATGTGGCCGAAGGAGTTGAGCATCTGGCCTTCGTAGCGGCGTGGGGAGAATGTACGTTTCGTGTAGGGTTCGCCGCCCGGGTCGAGGAAGAACTGATGTCTGTTCAAAACAATCGTGAAGGAGCCGATGTCGTTGTGGTTATGTTGCTCTGCGTTGTGGCCTGTTTTGAACGCGACGCCGAAGTGCCTGCCGTTCAAGGTGGAACGACCGACATAAATGTTGGCGAGCGGATAGAGTTTGCGAGGCGGAAGCTGTCCGTCCAATGGGACGTTGGCCGGCGGCCAGGGCTGTTTGTTGAAGCAACGAAGGACGGTCAGCATGGGCACGCCAGTGACTTCTGTTCGTGGTGGAATGGCCCGCAGAACGGCGTCTGGATAGCGGTATTGGATGATGGCGATGTCGTCAGGCGAAGGACTTGCGCCGACGCCGCAGTCCGCGAAAGCAGGACAGCAATTCTCTTCAATTTGAATATCGCGAGCGTAGGCGGCGACATTATGTAGTGTTTCATTGTTGTAAAGCGACAGTTTGCCGCCCGTCATCATGAGCACTGTCTCCGCGAGGATGAGAAAACGTCCGTACCCATAGCCCCAATAGCCCATGCCTTCCGTGCAATAGCCGTCTGCGGAATAACCAGCCGTGAAGAACGGCATGGCCTGTTCTACGGCTGCGAGTATTTCCGCGCGGTCATGGCGATCCTCCATGAGAAGCATCGCGGCGACAACGAGTTGCGAATGGCAGACGGAGTTCCAGTTGTTGCCGCCGACGATCCACCACTGGCCACCCGTGATTTCGCCTGTGCGGATGACATGACGGTAGGCGGCGAACATGCGGCGTTCAATTTCATCGCGGATGCGTTTGCGTGTCGCGAGTTGGAGTTTGTCCTGTAGCCACCAGTCGTAAATGGCGAGATTGGCGCAGAGTTCGGAGCAGAAAAGATCCGCGTATGGGGCGGTGCCGTTGAAATTCAAAAGATTGGCGTCATGAGCGGGCAGTACCCAACTCTTTTCGTTGAACATCGCATCCAGTTCTTTTTCGATGGCTTCGAGAAAACGTCCTTTGTATTCAAGAACTTCCGCCTGGACGAGCGGAAAGAGGCGGTCGCGTTGCCGCTGAAAATAGACGCGTTCGTAGTTGCTACGATTGCCGATGGTGAGAAACTGCATATACAGTTCGTCCGGCAGTTCCGGAATGGGGGTACCGACGGTTCCTTCTGCATGCGCGATGATTTTTTTCGCTTCTGGCGTGTCCGCATAAGGGAGCCATGCGGCGCGGTCGGCGGCGGTTGGACCAAAATGGCCGGGCGTTTCGGACAGCCATGAGGCGATTTGCTCGATGCGTTCTTTGGAGGGGATCGGAAAATCCATGTGATTGGCCTGCGAAATGGAATGTAATGAAAAAATGTTCACTTTATAGAGTAACATGATTTGAAAAATAATCCATTATATTAAGTTAATAAAATGGCGGTAAAATAAAAAAACATTGAAAATAAAACGGCCTGCGGGTCGTCAACTGGATGTATCATGCATCCCAAGGAGCATTATGAACTGGAAGCATTTGAGCCCGTCCCATGTCGCGCAGCCTGTGTTCGGAAATGAAAACGGTGCGTTGTCCATTGAACTGACCGATGCCGCAAGTATCGGCCATTGGGAATGTTCCGTTCCCGTGAGGGCTGGCGCGACATACCGTTTTACCGCCGTGGCGGATGCTCCCGCGAAGTCGTTCAACAACGTGACGATGCTCGTGACATGGTGTCCTGCGGAAAATGATTCGAAAATGATCCAACGGGATTATATTAGTTTTCAGGATAAAAACGGCTTGCGTTGTTTTGACGAGACGTTTAAAGCCCCAGAAGGCAGTAACTTCGCTATCCTGTGGTGTGTCCACAAATGGCAGAAGGGCAGGGCGGTCTTCCGTGACATCCGCATGGAGGAGGTTGCGGAGATCCCGCCGCGGCGTGTTCGTTTGGCGACGGTCAACATCTATCCAAAAGCGGAACGGACGTTCGCCGCGAATCTCGCCATCATGGAGGAAGCGTTCAAAAATGTCTGTGAAAAAGAGCCGAATCTGGACTTGATCGTCACACCGGAATGCCATACGGATCGCATGGTAAATCTGCCGATCGTGGAACGTTCGGAACCGATTCCGAGCGGTATGACGTTTGAGCTATGTAAACGCTATGCTGTTCAATACCATGTAAATATATTGGCCAATATCCATGAGTTGACGCCAGAGGGCCATGTCCACAACACGGCTTTCGTCGTGGATCGACAGGGTAAATTGGCGGGAAAATACCGCAAGGTCCATCTGACGGTTTCGGAACAGATGATGGGCGTAATTGCAGGCGAAGAGTTTAACGTTATTGATTTGGATTTCGGGCGGCTCGGCATCGCCGTTTGTTGGGATAATTGGTTCTCCGAAAGTGCGCGGGCGTTGCGGCTGAATGGCGCGGAACTGTTGGCGTTTCCACTGGCGGGCGACGGTAAGGAGTCCCATTGGTCGAAAACATGGTCCACGCGGTGCATCGACAACAGCATTCCGATGGTGGTGTGTGTTGGCGATCCGAAATGTCCGTCTGCGATTGTCGATCGTGACGGCGAATGGCTGTCGAGTACAATGGAGCAGGGCGGCTATGCGTTTGCGGAGGTTGATTTGAATGAACGGAAGCGTGTCTGGTGGCTTTCCGTCGGTCCCGCCGATGGTGATCCATATCAACTGTATCTGGCGGAGCGCCGCCAGATTGCCTATCCGCAGAAGTAATTTCTTGGAGTAAATACATGTAGAAAAAGCGAAATCTGCCTTGTTATTTGGGACTATCGAATATATTATGAAGATATTCGGGAGATGAAAGCATGTCATTAGACAGAATTCTAATATCTATATTTTTACTGTTGCCACCGCTGGTGCTTTGGAGGTGTAAAAAACTGTGTGAAAAGCATCCGTCAACAATCGTGTTTCGTTCTGTCCCGTTGGGATGTCTGACCATACTGTTGTTGCCTGTTTTTCTGGGTATCGCTATTGCTTTCCTATGTGATATTGTTGAAACTCAACCACGTTATTGGATTCAATTCATTCTGGATGAGGTTCTGTATCTGGCAATTTTCATTGCGGGAATCGCTGTCATCGTTTATTTATCAAAACGCTTTTCGAAAGGGAGGGAGACTCCGTCAATCGGCCTGCACGTCGCTGTCTTCATTGGATGTGCCATCATTGCCATGATAATATCTGTCATCAGCAGTCCAAACATAGATAATCTCGAAGCCTTTGACAAGACTGCTTCTTGGAGAATATCTTATTTTCCATGCGGAGGTGATGTGCATGTTGCCTTTGAACAACACCCATCTCATCCGTTTCTTGCCGAATATGACTATCGTTTGAGATTGCGTCATGGTAGGGAAAAGCGATATTTCTATTTATGGCCGAATACTGGCGGGCGGACATTCATCAATGTCTATAAACTGGATGATGGAAGATTGTTTCTGAAAGACAAGGATGTCCACTATCTTGTCAATGCCGGCAAATGGCAAGTCTTTATATTAAATTCATCTTCCATTGAACAATATGATGCGGTGTATGCCGTTCCTCTGTCGGACAAAAAAATTGATTCTTTTGGTGGTGGTAAAAATATCTTCAACGTGGATTTTGTAGATGGCACAAGGAACACAGGTATGCCCATTGAAATCGATCTGAAGAAAAAGATCTATATTGGTTGCATCATGGACAATTTCTTTTGTTCGGCAAGCGAACAACCAGAAGGGGAGGAACATCCCGCATATCGAGAGAGAAAATAATATTTGTACTGCTTTTGTGTAACTTATAAAAGGAGTAAAAATAAGATGAATGAATCAACCCGTGTTGTCAAACTATTGATTCTTGCGATTGTCGGACTGCTTTTCTGTGCCTATTGCATCATGTCTTTGTTCAATGTGGAAACGGCTGAAAATCATGTTGTCGTGAATCATTATGGTGATTTGTTGAGGGAATCCGAGGAGGTCAAGGCAGCTTTGGCCGCGCAAGGCGTAAAGGAATACATTATCTTAAACGGACGGCGTTTGGGGCGTCATCATATCCAATTTGTGACGGATCATCCTGTCGCTGATCAAGATGCCATCCGGAAACTCTGCAAGGAGTATCTAATGGCTCATGTGGAAAAGTATGAGAGGACTCTTTTCACCTTTGAGGTGAACGTGGAGAAACTTCACATGAATGAAATTCGCCAGAGTACCGAATGAATTACTTGCTAGATTAAAAAATAATCTTTATAGTATATATTTAAAAATAATAAAATTGGAAATAAAAGATGACGATATGTGAAATAACAAAAGAAAATGAATTCAAATTCATCCATGATGTCATAAATAGACATTGGGAGCGGGCAATTGGTCTGGCCAATTTTGAGTCATTGATGACCTATTGGTCAGTAGGGGCATTCGTGTCAGCAAAGCTAAATACTGCGGCTTGGGGCACGAAAACAGTGGAAGAGCTTTCCGATTACTTGAAAACGCACAATCCCAAGTTGCGTGGTTACGGGAAACGAAATATCTACAATATGGTCATGTTCTACGAAGCCTACACTTCCAATGAGTTTCAGCAGGTATATAAGAGATTGAAACTCAATGAATTTGTACAGATTCCACCTGTCACAGTTGTGAATGGCGAAATTGTGCAGCCGCCAGCTGCACAATTTGAAGAACAATCTGCAATTGTGCAGCCGCCAGCTGCACAATTAGGCGAAACTGATTTGGCGATAGCAGCATTTCCTGTTGTTTTGACACTCATAGGTTTCACGAATCATGTGGAAATTCTTAATCGTTGCAAGTCTGTTGATGAACGTGTGTTTTATATTCTGTATGCTGCACGGGAACGTTTGAACAAGCTGGAAATGAGACGAGCGATAGTTGCCCAGACATACGACACGATGATGAGTCGTGAAAAGAAAATATCAACTAAACTCAAAACAGCATATCCAGGGGCGGAATTTCTCCTGAAAGACAAGGCTTTTCTGGATTTTTTGCATTTACCTCCTAAACATACGGAACATGTACTGCGTAAGGGGTTGATCGAACACATGAAGGAATTCATTTTGGAAATTGGAAAAGATTTCCTGTATATGGGCAATGAGTATCATGTTCATGTAGGCGGGGAGATACGCCGACTTGATCTTTTGTTCTATCATCGTGGCTTGCGTTGTTTGGTTGATGTGGAACTGAAGGCGGTTGATTTCCAACCGGAATTTGTTGGTAAGCTTGATATGTATCTTGAAGCAATTGATCGGGAGATTCGTCGAGAGGGTGAAAATCCTTCAGTGGGCATTATCCTCTGTCCATCGGCCGACAAATGTCGTGTCGAATATACGCTCAATCGTACGATGAGTCCAGTGATGGTTGCTGAGTATCGACGTTTATTGGTGCCGGAAGAAGTTATGAAGAAGTCTTTGGAAGAGTATTGTGCGTTTATGAAAATGGAAGCTTTAAAGAAAGATAAATATACTGAATAAAACATAAATTATAATATATAAATTATTCAAAAAGTAAAATATGTTTGTTTTAAGAGAGGTAAAATGAAACAATGTTTCCCATTTTTAAGTGCGATGCTGACTGTGCTGACGACGTTCGCCGCCGCGCCAAATATTCCTGAACTGAAAGATTTCAGAGCACCTGCTACGGTGCCGCATGAATGCGTAAAGGGCTTCCTATGGCTTGAGGCGGAGTCGTTTGCGGATTACGGCGAGTGGAAACTGGACACGCAGTTCACCCATAAGATGGGTTCCGCCTATCTGATCGCGGCGGGCCTCGGCAGGCCGATTCAATCCGCAACGACGACGATTCGCATTCCGACGGCGGGCGTGTGGCATGTGTGGGTTCGTACAAAGGACTGGCTGCCGGAATTTTCGCCCGGCAAGTTCGCTGTTTGCGTCAATGGCGTCAGCCAAGCCGTCAATGGCGCGTCTAAAAAGGATGGCTGGCGTTGGGAGAAAGGCGGTGATTTCGATCTGCCTGCAGGCGAGGCGACGATCGAGTTGAAGGATCTTTCAGGAGCGTTTGCGCGATGCGATGCGTTGCTGTTCACGTTGGACGGCGGTTTCAAACCGTCGGACGAAGCTGAAACTGTTGCAGCAGATCGTCTGAAATATACTGGTGAGGATGGAACGATTGATGACGGCGGTGCTTACGATGTCGTGGTGGTCGGCGCGGGGCCAGGCGGCATGGGGGCGGCGCTTTCCGCCGCCCGTACAGGCGCGAAAACGGCGTTGGTCCATGACCGACCCGTTTTAGGCGGCAATTCAAGCTGTGAACTGGGCGTCGGAACGGACGGCGCGGCGGGATCGCATCCGAACGGCAAGCGGAACTCCCGCGAGTCGGGCCTCTGCGAGGAGGCGAATCTCCTTCGCGCGCAAGTGAATCCGAAAACGATGAGCGCCGCCTACCGTCTGATGGCGGAACGTGAACCGAAGCTGGAAGTCTTTTCAAATCAGCGTGTTCTGGCAGTGGAAAAAGATGGTGGCGCCATCACGGCCGTCCTTTCCCGCAACACGCTGACAGGCAAACGGATGCGTTTTAAGGCGAAGATTTTCATCGATTGCACGGGCGACGGCTGGGTGGGCTATTTCGCGGATGCGGAGTACATGTTCGGCCGTGAGGCCCAAAGCGAATACAATGAAGCCCAGGCCCCTGAAACGCGTGATAATCTGACCATGAGCGGCTGCCTCATGGGCGGCTGTGTCGGTTATCGTTATGAAATGCGGAAGCAGCCTGTCCCGTATGAGACGCCGGAGTGGGCGCATGTTCTGCCGGAAGGATTTACGCGGAGAGTCCAGTCCGTTTCGCCCGCGTGGTGGCTGGAGCATGGCGGCCGTTTCGACGACACGGTTGATCCCGAACGGGCCCGTGACGAATTGATTCGCATTTCGTTCGCCTACTGGGGCTGGCTGAAGAATGAATGGAGCGGCAAGGCGGATGCGGTAAATGCTGAATTGACGTGGGTTCCGTATATGAATGCCCGTCGGGAAGGCTTCCGTCTGAAAGGCGATTACGTGCTGACGGCGAACGATGCGTTGGAAGGGCGGATGTTCCCCGACAGAATCTCCTATGGCGGCTGGCCGCTGGACACGCATGATCCGTTGGGCATGGAGAATCCGAACGGCAATGGCTACTGGCATTCCCATCCGGGCGTGCCCGAATACTCCATCCCGTATCGTGTGTTGTATTCCCATAATATAACGAATCTTATGTTTGCGGGACGCTGCCAGAGCGTGACGCATATCGCTTTGGGCAGCACTCGCGTGGAGGCGACGATTTTCACGTTGGGGCAGGCCGCCGGCACGGCGGCGGCCATGGCCATCGCTAAAGGTTTGACGCCAAGGGAGTTCGGTCAGAAGCACATCGTCGAATTGCAACAGCAGTTGTTGAAAGACGATCAGTTCATTCCACAACTGCGCAACGAAGACCCGCTGGATTTGGCGCGAAAAGCGAAAGTGACAGCGACAAGTTCCATGGACATCGTGACATACGATCGAAAAGAACCGGGGCTGCGGGCGAGGCAGAAAGTCAACCGCCATGTTCTGAACATGAAACGTGCGACATGCTTCGCGCGATGGGACGTCGAAAATCTTGAAGGCATCGAATGCCTGCTGGAGTCGCAATTGGCGGAACCTGTTGAAATCACGGCGACTATCTATGAAACGGATGATCCGTCCACAGGGCCGGATGGCGCTGATTTACTGGCGACCGCGAAAGGAACCGTTCCGCCGAAGGCGGAAAGCTTCGTGCTGTTCGCTCCGGAAAAGCCGTTGAAACTGACGAAATCCCACGTCTGGATTGTCCTCCCGCCGCAGGATGAGGTGTATTGGCTTTTGCGCGACAAAGCGACGGATTCGAAGGGTGGTCGTGCATGGCAAGGTTGGAAATTCGTTCAGTCGCAGCAATATGCGATTGTAACGAGACCACTGTTGCATCATGAGTTGGACACGGCGCCCGAACAAGTCATCGATGGCGTTTCACGCCCTGTCGACGACTGCGTCCATGGCTGGATTTCGTCTCCTGATGAAAAGTTTCCGCAGTCGTTGAGGCTTGATTTTGAGGAACCTGTGTCGGCAAAGGAGATTCGTTTGACGTTTGATACGGATTTGACGCCGTCGCGTGTATATCTCTCGCCGATGCCACGGCAGTTGGTGAAATCGTACATTGTGGAAGGGTATGACGGAACTGCATGGAAGACGCTTGCGGAGGAGACGGAGAACAAGTTGCGCTTGCGTATCCATTCATTTGAGGAGCAAAAACTTAGCTCTGTTCGGGTGACGGTTCGGGAGACATGGGGCGATGCGTCCGCGAGAATTTTTGAAGTGAGATTGTATTGATCATTCAAACTATAATATAGGAGTAAGAACATGGGTAAACGTTTTGCGGTAGTCGTATGCATTATCTGTTTGGCTGTCTTCGGGCAGGAAAACATCATTAAGAACGCGGATTGGAAGGAGATAGGAGCAAATGGCGCCCCCGTTGGTTGGAGCATTAGAGCAGAGGTCATTGCAGAACATGGCGGTGACGGCGGGGCTGATTTCACGTTGTCCGGAAAGGACGGCAAGGAGGCCATCGTCACGTATCCCATCAAAATCGAGCCGAATGTCCCGTATGTCTTTTCATATGAAATGAAATGCGCGGAAGAGGCGATGGTGCAGAACTATCTGGAATGGCATTGGCCTGAAAACGGTGCGGAAGTTTATCGTAGCACAGGGGCGGCCAAATTCCATGCGACGAAGGATTGGAAGACCTACAAGGCGTCGTTCAGCTACGCGACGGAGTCGACGAGTGGCTATATCGCCCTGCGTTCGACGAATGGCGCGAAAATCCAATTCCGCAATCTCGTGGTTCGCAAAGCGCGTCTGCGTCGTGATGAAGGGACGGGCGGCCAGTGGAATCTGGAGAATGTCGATTCGTTCACGGATGACAGCGTCATCGTCAAAGGCGGCAAATCGGCCGTATTGTACGGCATTCCCGTCAAGGAAGGCATGACCTATCGTCTCTCTTACGATGCAATCGGCATTGGCGAAGTGGATCCCGCTTTCCCGTTCCATGAGATTTCGACGCGTATCGAGCCCCGTGTGCAGGGCGCCTTCGCCTTCAATGACGTGGCCAATTCCACACAACGGAAGTTCCAGAAGTTCACGGTTCCCGCAAATAGCGGTGTCACAACCGTTTCCGTTACATTTGGGGCCAAGACGAAAGCCGCCATCGGCTTCAGCAATTTCAAATTGGAAACGATCGTGCCAGATCCGCGTGACGCATGGCGTTTGGAAGTCGTGGAACCGTTCTATCGCAACACGTTATATTCGTCCAACCTGCCGGAGAAAATCCGTTTCCGTGTCCATACGGATGGAATGCCGCATGCCGTGAATTATTCTTTTACCAATTCAAAGGGAACCCAATGGCTGAATGGCTTGAAAATCGTCAGCATCGCAATGGATGTTCAAAAAGAATTGATGCCAGACGGCAAGCATATCCTGTCCTGCGATGTTGTCGATAAGGACGGCAAAGTCCTAAAGCATTTTGAAGAGACGATTTTGAAAGTTCCGTCGGCTCCCATCGAAATCATCGGCCAGCCCAATCGTTATTTCACCATCAACGGGAAGCCGTTCTTCCCGATTGTGCAGTGGAACATCCGTTCGCATGACGACGATTTCCTCTACTATGCGGCGCGTCACGGCGTCAATTGCTGCTTCATGGGACTCGGCTTGGACGAAGAGGCCAATATCCGTAAGCTGGACCAACTGAACAAGTTCGGCATCAAGGCGATTGTGCCTATGGGCTATGCGGAAGCCAGCCCCGCGATGCAGGCCGCATTCCGCAAACGTCTGGAGGAACGGTTGACGCCCGCCATTCGCCGCCATCCTGCGTTGTTTGGTTATTTCATGGTCGATGAACCGCTGTGGGGCGGCAAGTCGTATGGGATGTTGCAGGCAAGCTATGAGACGTATCGCGAAGTCGATCCATACCATCCTGTGTGGATCAACGCCGCGCCGCGTAACGAAGTGGAAGATTTGCGGCCTTACGGCGAGGCCTGCGATATTTGGGGATGCGATATTTATCCGATTCCGTCGCCGAACAGCCATTCGGGCATAGAGGACAAGACGATGACATCCGTCGGTAAATACTGCCTACGGATGGACGAAACGACATGGAATCGCAAGCCAATCTGGATGGCTCTTCAAGGCTTCGGTTGGGGCGAAAATCCCGAAAACGGCCCGAATGGACGGGCGAAGGTCCATCCGTCGTTGCATGAAATGCGATTCATGGCGTTCGATGCGATGCTCAACGCCTGCACAGGATACGGCCTGTGGGGCACGAATTTCGTGAAAAGCGTCGATTTTATGGAGACGATCTACAAGACGACGGAGGAAGTGCATCGCTTCTCTGGCGTGACGATGAACGGCAAGCCGTTGCCGTCGCCAAAAGCGTCTGATGCGGCCATTCGCGTTAACATATTGGAAGTGAATGGGCAACGTTATGCCTTCATCATGAATGTGACGGACAAGCCGGTAAACGGCACAACGGAGCTTGGCAACGGCGCATGGCGTGAAATCACGGCCAGTGAAGGGCAGGGTGTCATTGGCGAAAATGGCGTGGCATCCGTCGATTTGAAGTCGTATGGCTTCGTCATCTGCGGAACGGCTGAACTGCCGCCGCCGATCATGCCATTGACTCCTGCGAATGAAGAACTTGAAAAAGATGGCAGCCCTGTCAAACACGTCATCGAAGCCTATCTCTTCAAACTTGAGAATACAAATTACTTCAAGACGAAGGCCAGCTGGATATGGAGCGGAGATGTCGTGAATCAGGCCGGCAGCACATGCTTTGTCGCGAAGGCATTCACGGCGAAGGCGGGGCAGAAAGCCGTGCTGAAAGTCGCCGTCGATGATTTATCGACCGTCTATCTGAACGGGCGTCTGATTGGCAAGACTCAGGATTGGAATATCTTGCATGAATTTGACCTCTCCAAGGATTTGCAAGACGGACAGAATATCCTGATGATTCGTGGTAGCGACAGCGGCGGACTGCCCTGCGGTGTTCTGGCCGAACTGCATGTCGATGGGCAAGTCATGCTAAGTGGCGATGAATGGTTTGCGAAGGTGGCAACCGTGAAGGACGAGCCGTCCGCGACATTGGACGGCTTCCAGAAGGCCCATATCGTCTGCCCGTATGGCGGCGGCGCCTGGCGGGAAAATGTTTTGACAAAGTGACGTTCACGTTGAAAAATATGTTATTGATGAATGGTCTTGCCTCTCTCTTCTGGGGGGAGGAATCTCCATCTCTCGTTTGCGGCCAATTCCCTTGATTTTTCAATGACGCAGTCTATCTTATTCGGATGACAAAACACCATCCTTCCTCACGTCTTTTACCTCAACTACCAACAACTTAGCCAACTGTTGAGTTTGGGTACCACACAAGCATAACCATCAACATTACAGGATTTGAAAATGAGCGGCACGACGATCGGCAACTGGGGCAAATTCGAGAAAAACCTCTTCAAGGGGATGTCTGGCGTTCCAGACAAAGATGTGGATAAGCTCACGAAGGGCGAGAACGGAGTTCTTGCCACACGGCTCTCAGAGGTCAAAAGCGGACATATTCATGCAAGCTCGGTCAAGAAGTTCTTCCTCGGCATCATTACGTTGGGCATCTACAATATCTGCCACGGCATCAGCGCCAAAAATCAGCGCGCTACGCAGGCCGCTCTCAAGGAAGGCGTGGACAATGTACATTGCGCATTGAGCTACCTTTCCATGATGTGCCAAAAAGAGGTACAGGAAAAAGGCGCGGGCAACAATGTCTTAAATTTCGACGAGAACTACGTCAAGACAGCGCCGGACATCCGTCCATTCACGGAGGCGGAGCGGGATTTCCTCAAAGGCACGAAATGCCGTCTTGTGGAGAAGAATGGCGATCCCGACTTTCCTGACGGACGTTTCATCCGCACGACGATGGGCGGCGTGCAGGTTGACATCGGGCTCGTCGGCGGCCAGACAGCAAAAGTGCGTATCAAGGATGGCGACGGCAAGGGCAAGGATGCCATCGTGGTTCTGCCCTCAATAGAGGATGCCCTCTATAGGCTCGAAAAGGATATCGTTCGCGATACGGAGCTTTTCGGCGGTAACATGGTCGAGAAGATGCTGACGCGCTATGACAAGAGGCTTGAGCTTGAAAAGACGGCCAATGGCGCGGACTCCGTCGGCGTGCCGCGCCGTGAGAGCATCAAGAACCGCCAGATGGAACTGAGCCGCGACATTCTTTCCATCCGCTACGGGATGTCGGAGGAACGCCTTGCCTATCTAGACCGAGATTTGGCCAAACAACTGGCGATTCAGGCAATCAAGGAGAACATCACCAGCGGTCCTGCACTAGATGCGCATTACGACAAAATAGTCTCCCAGCGTCACCTCGTCGGCGAGGACATGATTTCCCTCTACGACAAACTGGAGGCGGCTGGAAATATAGAGACCAAGATTCATCTGCCAGAGGCCGCTCCGCAAGTCGCAGTTGGCGAAGGGCGTCCCACGGCAGAGCAACAGGGAATCCACAATTTCGCGGCAGATCTGATTCTCTCGGAAGATATTTCCGAATATGACAAGGACATCGGCAAGTCCGGTTATCTTGATGGCCAGCGGCTGCGGAACGTATTCGCCAAGCACCACGACACGATTGCCGCCTTGATGACGGAGCGCGCCGCAAACAAGAACGCCGTGCCGACGGCATTGGCGAGTCTTGATCCGGCAATGCAGAAGGCGGTTGTCAACCTCCTGGACACGCTTATTGATAATCAGGCGAAAAAAGTCGCGAAAGTCGGTCGTGAAATGACTCCTGACCAGTATCTGACCCGCTTGGTCGCGGACTTTGATGCCGAGGTGGCCAAGGCACGGAAAGACGGCGAAAAGGCCAGACTGAACGAAATCGACGACTATTCGCAGAGGAGGCAGTTCAACGAGGCGGGCATAGGCTCATCGGAGGACGACGCATTCTCCTTGAAGAAGGAATTGTCCAGGAAAAACGCCTCCGAGGACGATATATTTTTTGCGGTGGAGGATCATGAGGAAAAGGACAAGGCTTACGACTACCGCCGTCACGGCAAGGCGAACTTCTTCGCGCAGGTCGAACTCGAATTGAACAAAAGCATCGAGGAGGCGATGAAGCAGAGCGTGCAGACGCAAGTAAAGACGATGCTCGCAAATGTTTTCCCGCAGGAAAATCCCGATGCCATGAATTCAGCTTCCTCCCTTGACACGATTGTCGCTGACCGTGCAAGCGATCCGCAAATGAAACTTCTGAAAGCAACTCTCAACGTGTATTTCGAAAAGATGAGTGGTCTTGACCAGCGGAACATGATGGCGCGTCTCGTCCGCCACACCGTCGCAGGTGCCGCCGACGGCATCCGTTTCGGTGAATTGCTCAAAGGCGCTGGGCCCCTTCTTCAAAAGATGATGCAGGGACTGGATCCCGATGCGTTCAAAGATCCGAACTTCCGTCTTGCCATTGATGACATGCGCTCTAAACTAGCGCCTATTCCCGAAAAGGCTGTCAAAGCGCAGTTGGCGGACATCATTGCACGCTCCAACGGCGCGATTGAGTCCATTACCATAAAGGACGCCCTGGGCGCGGCCTCGGTTGCGCAGACCTTCCTCTGCTCCATCAAGTTGCAGGGCGAAGTCGAACCGTGCGAATGTGTCATCAAAATGCTGCGCCCAGATGCACACTTGCGCGCACTGCGCGAGGCGGAAGTATTCCGCGAAGTCGCCAAGGGAATCAAAGGGATGTCGCTGACCTTCGAAGGCACACTGGCGGGGATCATGAAAGAACTTGACCTCACAATTGAGGCGAATAACGTCAAGACTGGTCTTGATGTCTATGATGCGGGAACAGGGAAGGTGAACAAAACGTTCACCAACGTCTCCTCCATGCGGCTTAGCGAGATTCCAGGTACGGATCCGACCAAAGGACTGATGGTGCTTGAACGTGCGCCTGGCGTGCCGATGGACAAATTCCTCAAGGATACGAACGAGTCCATCGCCACGAACAAGGCGAACGCAATCGACGGCATTGCCAACCATAGCAATGAAGATGCTATCGTGAGCATGCTTGACGGAGCGGAGAAGCTCACGAAAATTTATGAGGATACTCTTGCCAAGCATGACGCCCTCTCCAATCTCACGACCATCTGGATTCGTGAGGGGCTTTTCACCAAGACAGGCTTCTATCACGGTGACCTCCATGCGGGCAACATCATGGTTCCTACCGCCAACGACATCGCCCGTGGCGTCCCCAACGGCGTGACCATGATCGACTTCGGCAACGCGACCAAACTAAATTCCAATGAGCAAAAGAACGTTATCCGCGTCATCGCCGGTGCGGCGGGAAATGCTCCCGATCTGTTCCTCAAGGGATTTGAAGCGCTCCTCTCCGACGCCGGAAAGGCCAAACTCGCCCAAAACCGCCAGGCTGTAGAGCAGATTGTCCGCGACATCCTAGGCAAGGGCACAGGCAACGATACGGGCAAGCGTATGACCGCAGTATTCAAACTCCTTCAGACGAAATACTCCATTGAAGTGCCGCCAACAATCAGCGGATTCCAGTCCAGTCAGGAGCGTCTGACCATCGCAATGGAATCCATGCTGCGCATGATGACGAGTGCGGAAATGGCACGCCTTGACGTGATTCTCGCCACTGCCAAGGCAGATGGTGCCGATGTCCCCGAAATTGGCAACAACGTGCCGCCAGAACAGGCATTTGCACAGAAAAAAGAAGCGGCCATCGCCTATATAAACGCAAAATTGGAAGGTGACCTTACGGAAGATGTTCGTGATAAGCTTAATACCCTTAAGACAAAACTGGATGAAGCCGACGCGCATCGTCCACTGTCGATGATGCAGTGCATGATCGGCGTAATCAAGCAGAACATCGTCACATCCCTTAAGACGCTTGGCGCAGGCTCCACCAGAATCGTCACCAATAATTTGAGGGCTGACGGCATCATCGGTGGTAACGACAACGCCCCTGAAGCTGAGCCCAAAGAGCGTCGTTTCATTGAAATATGGCCATAAACGCATCGCAATCACCGTAAAACATTGCCAGACTGCACCCATAGTGATAATTTCACTTCGAAAATACTCACCAATATACCTCGGCCACCGAGAACAACACACAACTTTCCTTTGCCTATGACCTCGATGGAAGCATGACCTACCGCCCCGTGGACGCGACCAGCGGCTGGACGCAGGTCTGGAATTGCGAGAACCGCATGGTCGAAACGACCAAGGGCACGGACCGCCTGACGTTCAAGTACGACTACATGGGCCGCCGTGTCGAGAAGTGCATGTACTCGAACAACACCCTGACCTCGAAGACGCTCTTCGTCTACGACGGCTTCAAGTGCGTCGAGGAGCTGGACGCACTTGATAACAATGCGGTCGTCATGCGCCACGCCTGGCAGCCGTTCGATGTAGGATTGGATGTCATTTTTGCATCTACGGATGTGAACGGTACGTCGTACTTCCTACACGACGCGAATAAGAACGTCATGCAGAAGACCGCCACGAATGGTACGGTGCTGGAGAAATACGTCTATGCTCCTTTTGGCGGAAATGCAGGCGAAGACAATGCACACATAGGTTTTTCTTCGGAGTTGAAAGAAAATGGCTTGGATATGTTATGTTATAATTTTAGAATTCTTAACAATGAATACGGGAGATGGATTAGCCGAGATTTACTAGAAGAATTTGATGGCAATAATTTATATATATTCATTACTAATTCACCTATTATTAATTATGATTATTTAGGAAATCAACAAACAATTACTTCAGGGGATATACATAAAAATGGGTTCATTAAGATTAACGGAATATGTTATAGTCAAAGTTGTGTTTATAATAATAGCATAGAACGTATAAAATGCCTGGTTGGTGCTGACAGTTTTTCTTTTATAGGAATTGCAGGAACTATAATAGGTACAAGTCATAATCCTATACTAAGTTATATATCAATAGGAGTTACAATATATGAAATAGACAAATTAAGAAAATGCTGGAAAATGAATATATATGATGGTTGCAAGGTCGAAAGTAAAAAATGTGATTGCAATTAATTGTAGATAAAAAAGATTAAATAAATTTGAAAAGATAATATTAAGGCAAATTATCATTTAGAGATGTATAATGAAAACAATTAAAAAATATATAGATATAATATTTGTCTCTGTTATAATCATAGTAGCAGCATATAGCTATTTTCTACTTCTTAACGGTTTTTATAGAATCAACTTGATGCTGAAAGAATTATATGATCTAAATATCATTGTGCATTTAATATTAATTTTATATGGGACAATATTATTTCCTTGTTTATTGTGTTTTGCTATTTCCTTGATTTTTAGCTATTATTCATATCCTCATCAAGATGACTCACTACTGCAGATTATGAAATCACATCTGTATTATCAAAAAAAAGAAAGAAGTGCTATTGCATTGAGTGAAGTAATATTACTACTTTCTTTTTTTGTCATTGTTCCACTTTTTACTTCTGAAAATGTTTTATTTATATTTGTTTTAGTTGTTTTATTAATAATGTTATTTTTATTTTTTGCTCAAATTAAAATTCTTTTTAATTGATGAACATCGCGGAAATCCGTCAGTACGAGCGGAATCCGCGCCACAACAAGGAGGCTGTGTAGATACTAAAAAAACTAGTTATTTCTCTTATAAAAACACCATTCTTCTCTAGTTCATGTCAATTTTCATTGGAAAAGTGTTTTTTACTGGAAGGCGTATTCCCTTCTCCTGTTGGATTGTATATGCTATTATTATTTTTATAATATCATTATATCAATTATATTTTATATTTATTAATATTATTGCATAGTGTAATTTTTGGCAAATACAATGATCATTTCACTTTGATAATACTCAATATGATTCGGTGAAGGCTTTCGCCGTACGGCAAATTCGAAGCCACGGTGATCTATGCCGTGGGTCATGGCAGGGAGAATCGGCGAATGCGTGGCTACGAAAACACGGAATTAATAATCGGTAATTGCAAATGGAATTGAACATGGTATATTGAATATCGACTCTCTCGCGTGGAAATACTCGATTGACAGAGGTTCCCATAAAAACAGTTAAGCCTTGGTGCCAGACGCGCCGGCGCAGACAATGCTGGGTTCGTTTATGGATTTTTCAAAACTTATCGAAGATGATTTGACTCCGGAATGGGTACAAACGATCATTCAAAAACTTTCACCCTATCCCTATCTCGCCGATCTTTTAGTCATTTTGTTTTCATTTGCCGCCGGTGCGATCCTTTCACTGATACTGTATTTGATTCTGCGCCCAATTTTGCTTCGCTCCTACCGCCGATTTTGTAAAATGAACGCGGAGCTTCTGCTTTGCATCCGTAAGATGATCGTTTCTTTCGTGGGGTGTCTGCCGATATTTGCCGTTGGCTACTGTGTTTGGTGCGACGGAATACACGAGTGGCTCGCGCTTTTGATCTGCAAAATTCTGTGGGGGCCGGTCATTTTCCTATTGGCGTTGACTCTGGTATATGCCATCAGGAGTTTCGGCCTGTGGCACAAACAGCAGCATCATGCGGAGCAGCGTCCCATCGACGGTTTGCTCAATATCGGCATCTGCTTCGTGTGGGTTGCCGCAATCATCATTTTCATTTCCCTGCTGCTCGAAAAAAATCCGCTTTATCTGTTGTCCGGCCTGGGGGCTATCGCGGCGGTGCTGCTGCTGTTCTTCCAGCAGACGATCCTCTCCCTTGTTGCCAGCGTGCAGATCAATGTGGACCATCTGGTCGAGATTGGCGATTGGATATCCATTGATTACGATGAATTCGAAATTGATGGCACGGTCGAGGAGATCACGCTGCATACGGTGAAGGTCAGCAATTGGGACAGGACATTGGCTTGTTTGCCGATCAGTGATTTGGTAAAGAGACCGTTCATCAATTATACCGCCATGGAAAAAGGCGGCGGCCGCCGCATCAAAAAATCCATTTTGATCGATCAGCGCAGCATTCGCTTTTTGAACATGGAAGAGTTGGAGATGCTCAAAGGTTTTGACATTTTGAAAGATTATCTTGAGAGCAAGGAGACGGAGATCTCCACATACAACACCGGGCGTTCTAGATTCAACACCCGTTATCTCACCAATCTCGGCACATTCCGTATCTATGCGCAACGGTATCTGGAGCAAAATCCGATTGTTCGCGACGACATGACGCTGATGGTTCGGGAATTAACGCCCACCAAGTCCGGTGTGCCGCTGGAAATATATTGTTTTTCCAAGGAAGTAAGATGGGTACAATTTGAAAAAGTCCAATCGGACATCTTGGAACATTTGCTGGCGGTCCTTCCAAGTTTCCGTTTGCGTGTTTTTCAGGAATGTAGCGACATCTATCAGTCCGTCGGCGATCAAGTCGATATTGTGGGCGGGGCATTCCGCTTCGATAGCTTGGAAAATCCGGTTTATTCTGGAAACGCGAGACAACCTGCCGAACCGAAGTCCTGACCAGATGGGATGTGTCTGCCGCATACTGTCATGGAAAGTTTTGGGCAGAAACTTTATATTGAAGCATGGATAGCAGGCAAGCGGCGCTGTCCTGCTGATGCTGTAGGTGCGATTGAGGTTTGGGAGAAAGGGTATGTGAAAAATGGCGTATTTGAGATTGCAAATATGATGGTGACTGTTATAATAGTACGAGTCCTGTATTTCTGGCTGTCGTAGTTAGAAAATTGTGGCAGGAATAGTAGAGAGAAGTCATTCCAACTCAAGGAAAGGGTAACATGAGAAACATTTTAAAGCCAATTTTATGCGTTGCCTTCGCAGTGTTGATCACTGGATGTGCAACAATAACATCAACCCCCTATGACAAGCTGGACGGTGTCAAACTCAATGGAACAGACAGAAAACCATCTGAAGTTGTCTTTATGGAAAGCACAGGCTTCTATATTTTATGGCAAGTGCCGCTTTTCTCTGGAGACATCAGATGGAACAACGAGAAAAAGAGCATTGAAGGCGGAGTCTCGTTTTTTAAGGACCATATAAGTCTCGCAAACCTGCAAAATGCCATTACAAATTATGCCGACAGCCGCAACTGCGATCTGGTTGACGTCATCTATAATGATACGAATGCGTCCTATGCGGAAGCAAGCGAAACCGGTCTCATCGGAGCTTTATTCTGCTCCGCAACGATTAACGTTTCGGCTGTGCTAGTACCGAGAAACAATGAGAAGGAAGGCAAATAAAAAGGAGATATAATTATGAAAATGGCATTTATAGTCGCAATGACAGCCTTGCTGCTTGTTGGATGCAGTTCATACAGCGAAATAGCACGTTGGAATTCCCCAGTTGCAATTAACAACGGTGAAGTCCCGCTCGCAACTTTCGCAACACAGAATGTCTCCTACCAGCTTTTTGGCATGATTCCGATTTCTACTGGTCGCCCTTGGACGAGTGGCGACGAAGATATCAAGTACGATTTCGACGTTCGTTTGTTTGCCGACGAGGCTACGATGGAAAACAACTTTGTCTCGTTGAAGCATGCTCTGGATCGCGTGGGATCGAATCGCATCACCCAGCTTCAAGTGTCGGAAAAAGATGATTGGAGCATGATCATTATGAAGTGTCATATCGTTAACACAAAGTGCATAATTCTCAACGATAAATAATGGCAGAGGTAATTTTGAAACTATTGAGAAATGCACATTGACATGAATACATTGGACAAGGCAACTACATAGATTAAAAAGCGAATTTGCCGCCGTCATTTAGCGCATTTCAAGCTATTTTTGAAATTATCTTGATAATTTATCGGCATTTGGCCTCCCAAAATATGTGGTAGCCCAAATGCCGATTTTGTTGTATTCAGTCATCAAGCTTGCAAAATTTCAAGCCGCATGGCGGCGACAGGAATTTAGACGTGGGTGAAGTGAGCGCGAAAGCGCGAACGTAACCCACGGTAAAGCAGTAAAATGCGTATAGAACCACGTTAGTGGTGGCAGGAACATTTGTGCAAAATGGGAAAAAGCAAAATGGTCACGTGATTTTTAAGAGCCGCGTTGCGCAATTAAAGGAGTGAATTTCCTGCCCGCCTTTTAGTGCATTTCAAGCAAGTTTTGAAATCATCTTGATAATCAACGGCATCGGCAAAACTCTCGCCAGTTTTGTCTTACGGAACGTCGTTGAGCTTGATGACGTCATAGTCGGGCAGCGGAGCAAGGGGTTGCGAGGGCAAGGTCTGATACCAGTAGGCGACGGAGACAAAATCGTCCTTTCGGCAGACAGACTCTCTTTGTTCAGTGTTATAATCAATCCCGAAATTCTGCACGGTCACGCGGAAGCTCTTCTTGAAATACACTGGATCCGGGATATGCCAGCGATAGGCCATGAAGCGGTTCGGGGCATAGAGGCGGCACATTCGGTACGAGATGCCGTACATGCCGCAGAAGGGCCCGGAAAAATCATGGTACTGCCGGAGTTGGTCAGCCCCGAAATTAAAGGAGCCGCAGAAATAGTCCTCCGTGCCTGTATAGTTCAGCGACGCGTTTGTGTCGCCATCGATGAACATCTTCACTTCGCCTTCACACCAGCAGGCCCCGTCGTTGACTTCGATGCCAAGCGACGTCCCGACATAATGGCCCTGGCCGCGGATGCCGTCAATGATCGTATAGACCTGCTGCTCGGGAACGGGTCTTGCCGAGCGATAGGAGGCATGGAAATATACTGTGTTCTCCGGAAGGGGCTTGCGAATTCCCGTTATCATCCAGTAGAGAGGCCAGTTCACCTTGCCGATGTTGGTCACCGTGATTCTGCAGTGTTTTCTGAAGGGCATGGGCCAGAAGCAGTTCAATCCCTTGTAGGCCGCCACAAGCACGGGTATCGAGTTGAGGACAGGAAACTTGCGCGTATGGTCCTGCGTCACGCCGTTGAACGGGAAGCCGAAAAAGGCGCAGAGGGGCGATTCCACGGAGGGATGCTCCTGGCCATCCCAGTAGACGCGAAGAATGAAATCGGAGCCGGAATAGCCGCCGCACCACCAGCTGCGGAGTTCCGCCGGACCTTCGCAATCCACTAGCGTGGCGGTTTCGCCGGGGGCGATTGAGATGCACGCCGAATCCTTCATCGTCGGGTGGTCCGGCTTGCCGCCGCCACGCGTCCCGGTCGGGTTTTCAGCCGAAAAAGCGAATGTCTCGTAATCCGCCGTCGTTGCAAGTCCTTCTAATGGATATGACATTCTGTAGTGTTTCCTCTGACGTAACTATTCAGATCCCCACACCATGTGAGGTTCTTGACTAATGCGTAAGATAATGACACAATATGGCTTTGCAAGCTGCCATGGGCCAAAAAGTTGTAGCGGGGACTCATGTAAGTATTTTCAATCTAAAATCATCATCGTATTCACTCAAAAGCCACCTTCTTCATATGCATTACCCTTGACAACCACCATTAGATGCTTTTTAGACTAGTTATTTTTGTAAATAGTAGCACAATGCTTCTCCTTTTTAAGTCTATTCTCTGAGAAAAAGTGTTTTTTCTGAAAATTCTGCTATTCCATTAAATCGTCAATTAGCCGCCTTTCAGGTTGATTATTCCACACGCAATGCTAAATTTGCCATGGCAACTTAGTTACAAAACATCAAAACAAGGCAAAACAATCATGGCAGCTGATCTTCTCGCACCCTGGACCTATTACAAGCGTCCATTCCGCATCTATGGCAACCTGTACTTTGTTGGTTTTCAGCCTGCATCCACCCACATCATTGACACTGGGGAAGGGCTTGTAATCATCGATCCAGGCTATCAGGAATTCCTCTACATGGTGCTCGAAAACATCCGCATCCTAGGCTTTGACCCAAAGGACATCCGCTATATCGTGCATTCACATGCTCACTTGGACCATGCAGGAGCCACCTTTGCACTAAAGCAACTCACTGGAGCAAAGACCTTCATGGGTGAAAACGACTGCTCTATCGCCAATGGAAAACATCCTACGCTTACCGGCGTTGGCAACAAGCACTACAACCACTTTGAGCCAGACCAGCACATCCATGACGGCGACCATATACGCCTGGGCAATCTTGACATGGAATGCGTCGAGACTCCCGGGCATACACTAGGTACAATCTCTTTCTTCTGGAACATAACCCAGAATGGACGCACCCTTCGCGCGGGCATG
>JAEEGH010007508.1_pt1 | contig 26181 bp, 26 predicted proteins | sample 9134181 | NCBI WGS metagenome assembly JAEEGH01 (sample SAMN16246544, study PRJNA631951) | gut metagenome | biome: gut microbiome; feature: rumen; material: DP-attached | host: Bos | place: Iran: Karaj | collected 2018-10 | reverse complement strand
GATTATTCGTAAAGGAGAATTTTTCTCATGGCTGAAGAAACTTTCAAAGTTGCGGTAGCAACCACAGATGGGATAAACGTTGATTCTCATTTTGGACATGTAAAAGATTTTACGATATTTGAGATTGATCCTGAAACCGGAAAAGGTGAGGCAGTAGAAAACAGAATAATAAACCGCGCAGCCTGCGACGGAGATTGCGGCGAGATCGAGGTATTTGGAAATATTGCAAAAGAGCTTTCCGACGTTGAATATGTGATTGCTGCAAGAATAGGGATTCCGGCGGTTATGGCACTTGGAGCTGAGAATATCACAGCTTTTGATGGCTTTTACTCAATTGATGAAGCACTAAGAAAGGTAAACCTGCACAGAAAGAAGCGCAAAGCCGGAGAAGAGCGTGTAAAGAAGATTCTTTTGGCCAATGGCATAGAAGATAAATAAAACAAGCAGAGGAGAAGAATTATGGCACTAACACAGGAACAAATTGAAGAGTATTTAAAGAGTACAAAGAGAATTCTGTTATCTACAGTTACAGAGGAAAACACTGCAGATGTACGTATTCTCGGTGCTATTGCTACAGATGGTGTAAAGGTATATTTTTCAACAGCATCTGATGCAAGAAAAGTGAAACAGATTGAAAACAACGACAATGTTGCAATTTACTTTGAGGCTCCGGGGCAGGAATTTCCCAATTTTGTCAACGCAACTTTATATGGCAAAGCAAAGAAGCTTACTTGTGAAAAGGGCATTGAAAAGGCAAAGGAACTGATAAAGAGTAATCTTCCCAAATTTGAGCTTACAGAAAATAAGAGCATTTTTGTTGTTGAGCCAAAGCAGATTAAGATATTTAACTCTTCTGCTGAGCTTGAGCAGGATAAAGTTCAGGTTGTTGAGTACTGATGTCATTTTTATAAGTATGGAGGATTAGAAGATGAGTGATTTTATCGAGCGCTCCAAATTTTCATGTGCGCTTGGGGGTGCGTTATCTACGATTGCTGCAATTCCTAAGGCAGTTCCAATTGTTCATGCATCAGGTGGATGCGCTGCTGCTTTATCAGGAACCTACAACTTGTCAGCCGGATACAGAGGAGTTGGTTATTGTGGAGGAAATATGATTCCCACTTCCAATATTTCACAAAGCCATATTGTATTTGGCGGCGAGAGCAAGCTGGAAGGGCAGATAGAGGCAACCTTAAAGTATCTTAAAGGCGATATATATATTGTTGTTACCGGATGTCAGACGGAAATGATCGGTGACGATGCGGTAGGTATAGCAGAAAGATACAGAGACCAAAATGTAATTGGTGTAAATACACCCGGATTTTTAGGAACTACCTTAAGAGGGTACGATGCCGTATTAAGTGCTCTTGTTAAGTCTGTAATAGAAAAGAAAGAAGAGAAGGCTCCCAAGACGATCAACCTATTGGGTATCGTTCCCGGACATGATGTTTTCTACAGAGGTAATATTTCACACTTAAGAGAGCTCTTGGCAAAGATTGGTGTTAAGGCAAATACATTTTTCGGAGACGGAGAATCTGTAGAGTCTATCAAGCAGTACGGTGATGCCTCACTTTCAGTAGTTGTATCAGATGCTGCAGGTCAGATTACAGCAAAGACCTTCGAGTCTGTGCATGGAATCCCATATATAACAACCGAACTTCCTATCGGTCCTAAAGCTTCTGAAAAGTTCCTTCGCCTTATAGCAGAAAAACTTGGAATTGAAAAAGACATTGTAGATTCTGTGGTTGAGTCAGAAAACAGGTACTTCTATTCATATCTTGAAAGAATCGTTGATGTTGCATCAGATCTGGATTTCCAAAGGTATGTTGTTACTATTACCGACAGCTATTATGCATATCCGCTAGTGGACTTTGTTTCGGAAGAACTTGGCTGGATTCCTCACTTTGTCGCTATCAATGACATTCAGGATAAAACAAAACAGGCTGCATACAGCAAGAAATTTGAGAATCTCACATCTAAGACAAAGCCGACAGTAATCTATGAAGATAAGTTTGGCCTTTTGAAAAAGAAGCTTCGAGCAAGCTGGCCATATAACAACAATCAAAAATACTATGACTCTCTGGGACCACTTTACATTATTGGAAGTGTTGTTGAGCGTAATCTGGCAGCAGATTATGGCGCAGGATTTTTGTCAGTAGCTTTTCCTGTAAGTAACAGAGCTGTTTTGAATAAAGGATATGCCGGATACAGAGGAGCTTTGTCTCTGGTAGAAGACTTGCTTACAAACCTGGTTGCATCAAGATAGGAAGGTGAAGAAAATGCCAAAATTATTGAATGAAAATTTAAAATATAATTTTTTAGCAGCTGACGAGCCACCTGTCAGAGATGAACGTGTTGGTGGATGTACAGCATACTGTGGATCATGTGCAGGACTGCAGGGTGATTTTAAGAGCGGATGTGCTCAGGCACAGAACAGAAAGTTTTCACAAAGCGGTGGATGTCAGCTTGGACTTGCACTCGGAATAATTAATTCACTTACAAGAGCTATTACTATAGTGCATTCCCCACTTGGATGCTGCTCAGGACTTGCCGGTATGGCCGGTGTTCGAAGCACAAGCAGAGCTTCAAGAGGACTTATTGTTGAGGAGCAGCCATTTATTCATACAAACATGGATGAACTTGATGTAGTAAATGGTGGTGTTGAAAAGCTAAAGAGAGCTATTCTCTACGCTGAGGAAGAGTACCATCCTGAAGTAATTGCTATAGTAAATGGTTGTGTACCCGGAATTATAGGTGATGATATTGACGCTGTAGTAAGAGAATTGGAATCTCAGATTTCAGCAAGACTTGTACCTATCCATTGTGAAGGCTTTAAGAGTAGATTCGTTTCCTCTGGATATGATGCAGCCAATCACGGAATTCTGAAATACCTCATCAGGGATCCGAAAGAATATCCGCAATTAACCGAAGAAGCTCAGATCAAATATGACTTTGCAAAAAAATATCGCACCAGTCGAACGGTTAATATTTTCAATGTTGGTTCGAACAGTAATGGGGATGAAGTTGAACTGTCAAGGCTTGTAAGCGCACTTGGACTTATTCCAAAGGTTGTTCCCCTTAATGCTACAGTAGATGATCTTGATCATTTGGGAGAGGCAGCACTTAATGTCAGCATTTGTGCGACTCATGATGACTATCTTCTTGGACATTTGAAGGAACGCTATGGTACAGAATACATTCTGGATGTGCTTCCAATAGGAATCAACTGTACAAATACATGGATTAGAAAAATAGCTGCTCATTTCCATTTAGAGGCTGAGGCAGAAAGACTTATAGAGCAGGAAACAAGCGAACTGAAGGAAGCCATTGCACCTTTCGTTGAAGTCTTAAAAGGTAAAAAGATATTTGTAGGTGGTGGAGAAACAAGAATACTCACAACAGCAGATTTCTACAAGAGTATCGGAATGGAGCTTGTCGGAATTAAAGCACATAACCTTGACAGATTTGTTGAGAATCTTTTGAACGATATCAATGATCCTAAGCTTACTGTTGAAGTTGCTGCCGGACAGCCTGCAGAGGAACTCAATACATTGAACCGACTTAAACCTGATATTTATATCGGACATGCCGGTGCCAATGGCTGGGTTACAAAGCTTGGAATCCCTAACATTCCTTTGTTTGGAGCACCTATCAACTACATGGGATACTCAGGAGCATTTGAACTTGCAAGAAGGGCTGCAAGGGCACTAAAGAATACTAATTTTTCTAAGAATATCAGTAAATATGTGGGATATCCACTTACAGATACCTGGATGAATCTGGATCCAAACGACAACATCATTCAGGGTGACAGATTCTAAGGGGAGAAAGGATGAGCAGAAATGGCACTTAAAATAGTTGAGAACTTAACGGAGCTCGTCGGAGAGACACCTATTTTGAGACCTCGTAAAATTGAAAAACTTGCAGGCCTCTCTGATGATACAAAGCTTTTGCTTAAGCTTGAGTACTTTAATCCATTAAGCAGTGTGAAAGACAGGATTGCACTGGCTATGGTGGAGGACGCTGAGAAAAAGGGATTATTAAATGAAAACTCAGTAATTATAGAGCCTACAAGCGGAAATACAGGTGTAGGACTTGCATTTGTAGCAGCAGCCAAGGGGTATAAAATTCTGATCACTATGCCGGAGAGTATGAGTGAAGAGAGGAGAACTCTTTTAAGAGCCCTCGGCGCTGAGCTGGTTTTGACTCCTGCAGCATTGGGAATGAAGGGTGCTGTAAGGAAAGCAGAAGAGCTTCAGGTACAAACCCCGGGAGGAATTATTTTGCAGCAGTTTAATAACCCTGCAAATCCTTTGGCACATCAGACAAAGACCGGCGAAGAAATCTGGGAAGCAACAGGTGGCAATGTTGATGTAGTTGTGGCTGGTGTTGGTACAGGCGGAACAATAACAGGTATTGCAAAATATCTGAAGGAAAAAAATCCGGATGTATATGTAGTAGCTGTAGAGCCATACAGTTCACCGGTTCTTTCAGGAGGAGTTCCTGGTCCCCATGGAATCCAGGGTATCGGAGCAGGATTTGTTCCTAAGGTATTTGATTTTGATGTTATTGATGAAATATATAAGGTTAAGGATGAACAGGCCTTTGATACTTCCCGCACATTAGCAAGAGAAGAGGGACTTTTAGTAGGAATTTCATCAGGCGCAGCTGCCTATGCTGCAGCACAGGTTGCAAAAAGAAACAAATTTAAAGGAAAGAATATTGTTGCGATACTGCCTGACACAGGAGAGAGATATCTTTCTACAAAGTTATGGACTGATCTGCCTGTAGAAAAGAGCAGATACTGGTATAGCGCAAAGTAGGAGGAAACCATGGCTTCATATCGTATTGCAGTTGGTTCATTAGACGGAAAAGAAATAACAGAGCATTTTGGAATGGCCAAGGGGTTTCGAATAATTGAAGTAGATCAGGAATCTGATGTAGAAAAACCATTGGCAGATATAGAAGTAAATCATTCTGAAAGCTGTGATGGAGGGCATGATCAAGAAATGTTGAGACAGAAAATACAGGCACTTCTTGATTTTGATGTTATAGCTATCTTAGTCAAACAGATTGGCCCTGGGGCTGAGAGAATGGTTACTAAAAATGGAATTCAGGTGTTGGTGGCTGATGGAAACGTGAATGAGGCCATGGCTCATATAAAAAAGTTTTTTAAAAGACATCATTTTTAATATTGAAATGATAAAAAGATTGGGAGAATGGATAAATGGCAGAGAAACAATTAAGACAGATTGCTATATATGGAAAAGGAGGGATTGGAAAGTCTACAACTACACAGAATCTGACAGCCGGGCTTACAGAACTTGGAAAAAATGTGTTTGTTGTTGGATGTGATCCGAAGGCGGATTCTACACGTCTTTTGCTTGGTGGTCTTCACCAGAAGACAACACTCGATACCCTCCGTGAGAAGGGAGAAAATGTAGAACTTGAAGACATAATGAAAATTGGATTCAGGGGAACGAAATGTGTTGAGTCCGGTGGCCCGGAACCTGGAGTTGGATGCGCAGGTAGAGGCATAATTACTGCAGTTGGACTTTTGGAGCAGCTTGGAGCTTTTTCTGAAGAACTTGATTATGTTTTCTACGATGTTCTTGGAGATGTTGTATGTGGTGGTTTTGCTATGCCTATTCGTGAAGGTAAGGCAAAAGAAATCTATATAGTCGCAAGTGGAGAGATGATGTCGTTATATGCGGCAAATAATATTTCAAAAGGTATTCAGAAATATGCCTTAAAGGGCGGAGTCAGACTTGGTGGAATTATCTGTAATAGTCGTAGAGTGGATAGAGAGGAAGATCTATTAAGGGCTTTTGCAAAAGAGCTTAATACCCAGCTTATATATTTTGTACCTAGGGATAATATTGTTCAGCATGCTGAGATCAGAAGAAAGACTGTTATAGAGTATAATCCTGAATCCAATCAGGCAAACGAGTACAGAGGACTTGCAAAGGCAATTGATGAGAACACAATGTTTACAATTCCAACACCCATGTCTCAGGAGCGCTTAGAAGAAATCCTTGTTGAGTATGGTCTTATGGATGATCTTAAGGATGACTATAGAATCTAATATTTCATCATATGTGTAAACGCGTGAAAGGAGGGATAAAATGAAATTTGATAAAAAAGCGGCAGTGCCTATTTTAGGAGTTCTGATAGCTTTATTTGTTAATATCATTGTTCCTAATCATCAAAAACTGAAATATGCAGATTTACCTCATTACAGAGATTTTCTTTATATAGCTTTAGGTGCTAGTGTTGTGCTTCTTATTGTCTCTGTATTCGTAGAAAAGCTCAGGGAAAGATACTCATACAGAGGGTTCTTTATAGCAGGTGTTTTCTTATTTTTAACTTTGCTTGACCTTGTAACTGCCAAGTTTTTGGTTTTGCCTCAGATTTATTTTCCAAGCATTGCCAGGATAATAAATGTTTTCTTTGAAGATAAGGCGCTGCTTCTTGAATGTATACAGAGTTCATTTCTGCTTTTGGTAAAGGGAATAATAATAGGCTTTATTCTGGGAATGACTTGTGGAATAGCAGTTGGATGGAGTAAGGCAGCTAACTACTGGATATATCCTCTTATCCGTATCTTGGGACCTATACCATCGTCCACATGGACACCGCTTGCGTTGGTCGTTTTCCCATCTGCTCAGGGAGCAGCTGTGTTTCTTATAGCTTTTGGTGTCTGGTTCCAAATTACGATTCTGACATGTTCCGGTATTCAGAGCGTAAAAAAAGCCTACTTTGAAGTATCGTCAACACTTGGAGCTACTGATATACAGAATCTGTTTAAAATTGCAGTTCCGGCTGCAGCACCATCAATCTTTCTCGGGTTCTTTAATGCAACTTGTTCTTCATTTGTAGCGCTCATGGCAGCAGAGATGATCGGATGTAAGTCAGGACTTGGATGGTATGTAAACTGGCAAAAGACAATGCTTTCTTATCCAAATGTTTATGCAGGACTAATCGTAGTTGCAGTTTTCTGTTACATACTAGTTACCATCCAGTTTAAGGTCAGAGACAGATTATTATCATGGCAGGAGGGCGTTGTAAAGTGGTAAATACAAAACAAACCGGTGCAATATCGGCAAACAATGTAAGAAAAGAATTTATTGGCCCTGATGGAGAAAACATAATTGCTCTTGATAATGTGAATGTGGACATACATCCGGGAGAGTTCATATGTCTGATAGGACCATCAGGCTGTGGTAAATCAACATTTCTCAGGTTGGTTGCAGGCCTTATTCAGCCAACAGAAGGCTCTCTTTTTCTGGATGATGAAAAAATACAAAAACCTGGATACGAGAGGGGACTGGTATTTCAGGATCCGACACTTTTTCCATGGCTGAACATATATGAAAATGTTGCTTTTGGACTTAAAGCCCGCGGGATATTCAAAGAGAAAAAAGAAGATGTTGATGAGTTCATAGACCTGGTAAAGCTCAAAGGATTTGAAAAATCACTTCCTCACCATTTGTCAGGTGGAATGGCTCAGAGAGCAGGACTTGCAAGAGCTCTTGTAAATCATCCCAAGGTACTCCTTTTGGATGAACCTTTTGGAGCACTTGATGCATTCACAAGGATGAACATGCAGGATGAGCTTTTGCGAATATGGAAAGAGCGCGGAACTACTATGATTATGGTAACCCATGATGTAGATGAAGCAGTATATCTCAGTGATAGAATTTTTGTTATGACTCCAAGACCCGCCAAGATTGAGGCTATTGTAAATGTAGATATTGGAAGAAATGAGAACCACGGTAGGAGAAGAGACAGTGTAGACTTTTTGAATCTAAGATCGAAGATATTACAGATTTTGGATTACACAGGAAAAGACGTAGAAATTGAGTACAACATTTAACTAAACAGAGGAGAATACCGTTATGAAAAAAAGACTCATATCAGTAATACTTGCAAGTGTAATGGCAGTAGCTGTGAGCACAGGCTGTGGCGCCGCAGACGCAGCAGAATCAAATGATTCTGCTAAAAAGACAGCTGACAGCGCGGGGAATGGCGCAGATGCTGCAGAAAATGGGGAATTTGATCTGGAAAAAGAATTCGCGAAAGAAAGTGGTGTGGGAGAGCCTATAAGAATAGTAAGTACCTTTGAGGGAACATGTCAGGTTCAGACTCAGATAGCATATCTTCTTGGATTTTATGAAGAGGAAGGACTTAAAGAAGGCGTTGACTATGAGTTTGTCGAAGCTGGTGGAGAGACAGGCGCAGTTCTTTTGTCTACTGATAAAGCAGATGTAGCCATTGGACTTATATCCGGAATGTTACAACCTTTGGATAACGGACTTGAAGCAAAGGCAATATCAGGACTTCACACAGGATGTATCACAATAGTGACCAAGCAGGATAGCGGCATTAACACAACAGCGGATCTTGCAGGAAAAGTAATTGGGGTTACTGCACTTTCCAGTTCGCAGCATATAGCAGCGCTTCGCGCACTAAGCTATGAAGGTTTATCAGGAGATGATGTAGAGTTTGTTGTTTATGATGCTGATTCAATTCAGCAGGCTCTTTTAAACGGAGCAGTAGATGCTATAGGACTTGGGGATTATAAGGCAGCTATCATGGGGAAAGAAGAAGGAACAAAAATCATTTTTGATACCTCAACAGATGAGAGACTTAAGGATGAAAACTGTTGTGTTCTCTTTGCAAGTAACGAATCAATAGAACGCAAACCTGCAACACTTGCCAAGCTTGTAACTGCTATTCAGAAAGCTTCAGTGTGGATTGAAGACAACCCTGAGCTTGCTGCACAGATTCAGGTTGCACAAGGGTACACTGTAGGTGATGTAAACGTTAATACAGAACTGTTAAAGACATATTCTTATCCAACATCACTTACTTCCTTAAAAGAGGCAGTGTATAGAAATTTCGATGACGCAAAGGTAATAGGTCTTTTGAAAGAAGATACTGATAAGGATCAGCTTGCAGAGAGCAGCTATCTGTTTTTGCCTGGAGTTCAGGACGGACTTGATATTACCGAAATAGATGCACCAAAGGATCCACAGCAGTTCTTAACTGCACAGAACTGAACATGAGTTGAAGAGGAGAAAAAAATGAAAAAAAGAATTACTGTTGGAACATTATTCATTATATTGGGACTTTTGATTTCACTTGGACCAAGCACTATATTTGCAGTATGTGGACCTATGGATGATGGAAAATTCATGAAATGCCACTGGACTGCCAAAGCGGAACTTGGAATAGGGCTTGGAATTGTTTTACTTGCAGTTTTAAGCATTGTGTTTGCTTCAAAAGAAGTCAGGGCAGGGCTCCTTCTTGGAATTGCAACACTCTCATCAAATTCCATTCTGATCCCGACTGCTCTCATAGGAGTCTGTGGTGGAGAACATATGCAGTGTAATGCACTTACAAGACCTGCTCTGTTGGTGATTGGAGTTATATCTATAGTCATTGCTCTTGTGCAGACAGTTATACTTCTTAGGCAGAAAGAAAGCGAGTGATAGTTAATGAAAAATAATCGTTTGAATACGATTGGTATAGCTCTCATAAATATTAAAAACAGCTTCGTAAGGTCAACAGGAATGATCTTTATGATCACAATACTTTCTTTCGTGTTATTTGGCGGAAATATACTGATACAGAGTTTATCTATAGGGCTAAATAACATGAAAGAGAGACTTGGAGCTGACATCATGATCGTCCCGCTTGAAAATGAGGCTGATCTTGAAGCAGTTCTTCTAAAAGGGGAGCCGGGATGTTTTTACTTTAGTCGCACTTTAGAACAGAAAGTTGCCGGTGTAGATGGTGTTAACGCATGCACATCACAGTTCTATCTGACTTCATTAAATGCAGAGTGCTGTGACACAAAAGTCCAGATCATAGGATTTGATCCTGATACGGATTTTGTTGTCAAACCATGGATAAGTCAGGTGTACGACGGTAATTTGCAGGATGGCGCTGTTGTTATAGGCAGTGATATCAAGCTTGAAAACGGCAAGACCATAAAGCTTTTTGGAACGGAATATGCTGTGGCAGCCCAGCTTGATGCTACCGGAACAGGGCTTGATCAGGCAGTATATGCAAACATGGATACAATCCTTAATATGTATGCTGACGCCAAGGAAAAAGGGCAAGGCTTTTTGGAAGAAGCAGATCCTGAAACTTCAATTTCAACTATTCTTGTAAAGACGGTAGAAGGAGCTGACAGAACCAAGATCATAAGGGATATTCGAAAAGAGCTTGGTGGCGTGAAGGTAGTGGAATCGCAGAATATGATCAGTGGAACAGCTGCCAATATGAAGCAGATATCCTTATTTTTGTATTTGTTTGCAGGACTATTTTTACTAACATCCATTGGAACATTGTTTATTATTTTTGCAATCATGATAAATGAAAGAAAAAAGGAATTTGCAATACTTAGAACCGTTGGAGCAACAAAAAAGAAGGTCATATGTATTTTATTATCAGAATCCGTGATGATCAGCAGCATAGGTGGAGTAATTGGAGCTTTAATTGCATCAGTTATTATTTTTCCATTTCATGTATATATTGGAGATAAGTTGGGCATGCCATACCTTTTGCCAACTATAGGGACGATACTTTTGATCCTGCTTATTGATCTTGTGATTTCCGTACTGATAGGGCCTGTTGCTTCGGCTGCTTCTGCAGTTAAAATTTCCAGAGCAGAGACATTTCTGACTATGAGGGAAGGTGAATAAATGGAGCTGGTAATCAGTAATTTAGAGAAAAAATTTATTCTGGGAGATAGAACTGTAACTGCAGTTAATAATGTGAATCTCAATGTATCTGATGGTGATTTTATAAGCATCATTGGACGTTCAGGAAGTGGAAAGAGTACACTCCTTAATATGATTTCAGGACTCTTAGCGCCTACGGGTGGAGAGATAATCCTTGATGGAAAAGACATTTCAAAGATATCTGATGAAGAATTATCATATCTGAGAAATTCTGAAATTGGTTATATCATGCAGGGAAAGAGCCTTTTGCAGCAGCTTACAGTAATAGAGAATATTCTTTTACCTTTCTATCTATACAAAAGAGAAGGAGATCCTTTGAATAGGGCAAGAAAGCTGCTGGAGCAGATAGGCATAGCACATCTTGAGAATGCATACCCTTCAAAGTTATCAGGTGGAGAACTAAGGAGAGTTGCAATTGCAAGGGCTTTGATAAATAGTCCGAAGATTCTTTTGGCTGACGAACCAACAAGTGATCTGGACAGGAGGAATACCTTGGAAATTATGAAGCTGTTTCAAGAGATAAGTGGCAATGGAACTTCAATTATCATGGTGACTCACGAACTTGATACTATCGGATTTGGTAACAGGGTATTGCAAATGGATGAGGGATTGTTAAAAGAAAAAATAGATGCAGCAATAGCGTAAAACCGCATAAAACCTTAGAGAAGAGCCGAAAGGCTCTTTTTTAATTAAGAAAAATTTATATCTGCCTATAAGAACCATGTCTTTTACATGGAGCTTTGGATACTGCATAATCTCAATTATCAAAAACAAAGAGCAAAGAAAAATCTGAGGAGGATAACCATTATGAGAAAGAACTTATTAAACAAGACAGTATCTATTGCAGCAGCTGCTGCGCTTACAGGAAGTTTTTTGACAGGATGCGGAAGCGCTGAAGCAGCAAGCCCTGCAAATGAAGAAGCAAAGGCAGCAGAGAGCGTTGCTGAAGTATCAGAGGAAGTTAAAGAGGAAGGCTCACAGGAGAGCAGCACAGAAACAGCTGATGCAGGTCTTCTTGCAGCTATTAAAGAAAGAGGCTACATCGTAGTCGGAACAGAAGGAACCTGGAGCCCATATACATATCATGATGATAATGATGAACTTGTTGGATTTGAGGTTGAGGTAGCAAAGTACATCGCTGACTACATTGGAGTAGATGTTCAGTTTTCAGAAACAGTATGGAGCTCAATGTTTGCTTCTCTCGATGCAGGCCAGATAGATATCGTTGTTAATGGAGTTTCATATTCTGAAGAAAGAGCTGAAAAGTATGATTTCTCAGAACCATACAACTATTCACAGTACGCGATCCTTACACTTGCTGATAATGATGAGATCAATTCTTTAGAGGATGCAAAGGGTAAGACAGCAGCAAATGATCCAACAAGTTCAATCGGTAAGTTTGCAGAGGAGAGCGGAGCAGTGCTTGATGAAGTTGGTGAAGCTGCACAGGCTATAAGCGAAGTTAAAAATGGAAGGGCAGATCTTACATTCAGCCCTGTAACTGTTTTTGCAGATTACTTAAAGAATCATCCTGAGGATGCTGACAAGTTTAAGGTAATTGTTGTTACAGATCCAGAGCCTAGTGCATACGTTCCTGTTGTAAAAGGAAATGAAGCACTTGTAAGTGTTATAAACGAAGCACTTGACCAGGCTAAAGAAGACGGAACTTTATCAGAACTTGCACTCAAGTACTTTGATGTTGACACAACCAAGGGTGAATAAATAATAAATTGATTGGATAGTGGTTATGAACGAGAGAATTGTAACTGAGTTAATTGAATCATTTGGAAAGCTGTTTTGGGCCGGAGTAAAGGTGTCAATCCCTCTTACAGTAACTTCATTTTCAGCGGGGCTTCTCATAGCATTTTTAGTTGCTCTTGCACAGATAGCCAAGGTGCCAATCTTAAGGAGACTTGTGAGGATTTATGTCTGGATCATAAGATGTACGCCGATGATCGTTCAATTATTTGTAGTATACTTTGGACTTCCAAGCATTGGCATCACATTAAATTCTTTTTTTAGTGCATGGCTCGTAATGTCACTTAGTGTCGGAGCTTATTGCTCTGAAACAGTGAGAGCAGCAATAGAGTCAGTTCCAGCAGGACAGCTTGAAGCCTGCTACTGTGACGGACTTACATTCTGGCAGGGTATGATATATGTCATAGTTCCCCAGGCGCTGAGAACAGCATTTCCACCACTGTCCAATTCGATAATTGGTCTGGTGAAAGATACATCACTTGCTTACAGTGTTGCATTGGTGGAAATTCTTGCAACAGCCCAGAGAATAGCTGCAAGGACCTATGATTATTTCTGGCTTTATATCGAGGCAGGTCTTATCTATCTTATCATCTGTTCAGTTCTTACAATACTTCAAAGTAAGGCAGAAAAAGCACTTGAAAGGAGAAGATAAGTATGCTGGAGCTAAAAAATGTACATAAAAAGTTTGGTGAAACGACAGTTTTAAAGGATGTCAGCCTTAAGGTAGACAAAGGTGATGTTGTAGCAATACTTGGTCCAAGCGGATCAGGGAAAACAACTTTTTTAAGATGTGCAGGATATCTTAACAGAGCTGACAGTGGAAAACTTATTATCGGCGACGAGGAATATGACCTTAAGAAGATTAAGGGAAAAGATTTACTTAGATACAGAAGCAGAGTTGGTTTTGTTTTTCAGAGTTTTAATCTCTATGGAAATAAGACGGCGCTTGGAAATGTTACTTTGGGACTTAAGGTTGCCCAGAAAATGAAAAAAGAAGAAGCAGAAGAAATAGGGAGAAAGCTTCTTAAGAAAGTGGGACTGTCCGACAGAGCCGATTTTTATCCATCCAAGCTCTCAGGTGGTCAGCAGCAAAGAGTAGCCATTGCAAGGGCGCTTGCAACAAATCCCGAAGTTATCTTTTTTGACGAGCCAACATCAGCACTTGATCCTGAGCTTACAGGTGAAGTACTAAATGTTATAAAAGAACTGGCTGATGAGGGTGTAACAATGATAGTTGTAACTCATGAGATGGAATTTGCAAGAAAGGTAGCAACAAAGGTTGTCTTTATGGAAAATGGGGAAATTGTGGAAGAGAACAATTCCAAGGATTTCTTTGAGCATCCGCAAAAAGAGAGAACACGAGAGTTTATCTATAAGTCCAGCACTTGGGCAGCAGATGCCCAGTATGACGGAAGTGGAATTTGACAAAAAGGGGATTTACAAATATGTATCTGAAGAATGTAGGAATTTTTGTAGAAGATCTTGAGGGAGCAAAAAAATTTTTTGAAAGCTATTTTGGAGCTAAAGTATTAAAAACTTTTGATAACCCAGCTAAGGAGTACTATTCATATATTCTTGAGTTTGATGGTCAGGCCTGGGTTGAACTTATGAAAAAACCTGAGACTGTCAGTCTTCCCAAGAATCCAAACAGACTGGGACTGGCACATATATGCTTTAAGATTGATACCAGAGAAAAACTTAATGAGATCATCTCCGGGTTTAAAAAAGATGGTTATAAAATTCAATATGAACCAGAAAACGAAGACGGTCCCGGAGAAGTAAGAGCAATAACTTTTGAAGATATAGTAATTGAGGCCAATTACGGATATTGATATAGATACTAAAAAATAGTCTGACAGGGGATACAATAATCTTAATACGCAGATGTATGATAAGTAACCTTTAACCCTGCCTATAACCTTTGTTTAATTTCACTTTATTTTTTTCTATGCTAATATCAATTTATCAAAACAAACAAAGAACACAAATACATTAAGAATATATGGAGGAAATCATCATGGCAGACATTAAAGAAAGCGCATTAGAACTCATTGGGGGAACACCACTTCTTAAACTTAACAATTACAGCAAAAAGGCAGGAGCTACAAATGCAACACTTCTTGCCAAGCTTGAGTACTTAAATCCAGCCGGATCAGTAAAAGACAGAGTTGCTCTTAGCATGATCGAAGATGCTGAAAAGAGTGGAAAGCTTAAACCAGGAGCTACAATTATCGAGCCTACTTCAGGAAATACCGGAATCGGTCTTGCAGCAGTTGCAGCAGCAAAGGGATACAGAGCAATCCTTACTCTTCCTGACACAATGAGCGTAGAGAGAAGAAATCTTCTTAAGGCTTATGGCGCAGAGATCGTTCTTACAGAAGGTGCAAAGGGAATGAAGGGAGCCATTGCCAAGGCTGATGAATTAAACGGACAGATTGAAGGTTCAATCATTCTCGGACAGTTTGTAAATCCAGCAAACCCTGCAGTTCACAAAGCTACAACAGGTCCTGAGATCTGGGAGCAGACAGATGGAAAGGTTGACATCTTTGTAGCAGGTGTAGGCACAGGCGGAACTGTCACAGGTGTAGGCGAGTACTTAAAAGAACAGAACCCTGATGTGAAGGTTGTTGCTGTAGAGCCAGCAACAAGCCCTGTTCTTTCAAAGGGTGAGGCCGGTGCACACAAGATTCAGGGAATCGGTGCAGGATTTGTTCCTGATACACTTAACACAAAAATTTATGATGAAGTTATTGCAATCGATAACGATGATGCTTTTGCAGAAGGCAAGAGATTTGCGGTTTCAGAAGGAATCCTTGTTGGTATTTCATCAGGCGCAGCACTTAAGGCTGCTACAATCTTAGCAAACAGGGAAGAAAACAAGGGAAAGAATATCGTAGTTCTTTTACCTGACTCTGGTGACAGATATCTTTCAACACCATTATTTGCCGACTAATGGTTTTTGCTTCATAATAATCTTCTTTCATATATTGCTCCGGGGCTCATTTGCTTCGGAGCAATACTCATAATCAGAAATGGTAAAAAGAGCGCATGGGAAAATATAACTTTGATGAAATAATAGCAAGAAGAGGCACAAGCAGCCTTAAGTTTGATTTTGGACCGGAGAGAAAAGGAAGGGATGATCTGCTTCCACTGTGGGTTGCAGATATGGATTTTAAGCTTCCTGAAGAGATACTTTCGGATATTCAGAAAAGAGTAGCACATGGGATATTCGGATACACAGATCCTAAGGATGATTATAAAGCTTCACTAAGACATTGGTTTGAAAAAAGACATGGCTTTGTAATAGAGGATGACTGGAATACCATAGAGCCTGGCATGGTTCATTCCATTTCACTTGCCATAAGGGCTTTCACTAAGCCTGGGGATGCTGTCCTTATCCAGCAGCCGGTTTATTATCCTTTTATGGAATCAATAGCTTTAAATGGCCGAAAAGTGGTCAACAACCAGCTTATATATAAAGACGGGCACTATGAGATTGATTTTGATGACTTTGAAAAAAAGATAGTTTCAGAAAATGTAAAGATGTTTATTCTTTGCAGTCCTCACAATCCTGTGGGAAGAGTCTGGACAAAAGAAGAACTTCAAAAGATGGCAGATATTTGCCTTGAAAGAAATATATATGTTTTTTCTGATGAAATACATTCAGACTTTGTGTATAGTGGTCATAAGCATGTTTCCTACATCACACTTGGCAAGGAGTATACAAAGCGCCTTATTTTGGGAACTGCCCCAAGCAAAACTTTCAATATAGCAGGACTTCAGCTTGCCAATATAATTATTCCGGATGAAGAGACCAGAGCTGTTTTTAAAAGAGAAAATGAGGCAGCAGGTTATAGTCAGGGAAATGTCCTTGCTATGACAGCAACAGCTTCTGCATATACAAAGGGTGAAGAGTGGCTTGATGAGCTTATCTATTACCTTGAGGGAAATGTCAATTATCTAAGAAGCTTTTTAAAAGAGAATCTTCCGGAGGTTAAACTTATAGAGCCTGAAGGAACATATCTTGTATGGCTCGATTTCTCGGAGATTACAAATGATGCAAAAGAGCTTGAAAGGCTTATTGTAGATGAAGCAAAACTCTGGCTTGATCCCGGAGCAATCTTTGGAAAAGAGACAGCTCTTTTTGAAAGAATAAATATAGCAAGCCCAAGGGCAGTGCTGGAGCAGGCTCTTTGGCAGTTATATAAGGCAGTAGATAAGCACAAAAAAGCATAATGCTATTGCCGGATATTTAAATGAGAGGATATGGAAAAATGGATTGTAGTGGTTGTAACAAATGTACAGAAGTCAGATGCAGCATAGAGACTAAGTGCCAGCAGCTTGACAGAAATCTTATGGACAAATGGGGAGCTATAAGCTATCCGATCTATCAGACGGCAACTTTTGCCCATGACGGATTTGGGCAGAGCACAGGCTATGATTATACCAGAATGCAAAATCCTACAAGGCAGCAGCTTGAGTCAATTGTTGCCTATCTTGAAAATGGAAAAGATGCACTGGCTTTTTCTAGCGGAATGGCAGCAATTGCTACTGTTATGGAGCTTTTTAAGCCGGGAGATCACTTTATTATTGATGAGGATCTCTATGGAGGAAGCATCAGACTTTTTAACGAGATCAGCAAAAAGAACGGGCTCACTTATACTGCAATAAGTTTAAGCACCGAGGATATCACACCTTATATAACCGAGAAAACAAAAGCTGTATATCTTGAAACACCCACCAATCCCATGATGAATGTTACTGATATCAGGAAGCTTTCAAAGATTACTAAGGAACATGGCCTTCTTCTTATAGTAGACAATACATTTTTGTCTCCTTATTTCCAAAATCCCCTTAATCTAGGGGCTGACATTGTTGTTCATTCAGGAACCAAATTCCTTGGAGGGCATCACGATACTATTGGAGGCTTTGTGGTTGTTAAGGATGAGGAGCTTGATGAGAGGATCCGCTTTATCTATAAAACCACAGGAGCAGGACTTTCACCTTTTGACAGCTGGCTGATCCTTCGCGGTATCAGGACTTTGGCGGTAAGACTTGACAGAGCGCAGCAGAATGCCCTTGAACTTGCACAGTTTTTAAAGGAACAGGATCATGTCACAAAGGTCATTTATCCGGGACTTCCAGAGCATCCGGGATATGAGATCATGAAAAAGCAGGCAAGGGGCTTTGGAGCAATGCTTACCTTTGAGGTAGACTCGGCAGAATTTGCCAAAAAGATACTTAATAATGTTCAGCTAATTTACTTTGCTGAGAGTCTCGGGGGAACGGAAACTCTGATAACTTATCCTATTACCCAGACTCATGCAGATGTGCCAAAAGAGCTTTTGGAAAAGAATGGAATAAACGACAGAGTGCTCAGACTTTCAGTAGGTATTGAAGGCATACGGGACCTGAAAGCAGAGCTGACAAGAGTTTTTGCAATCTGAATATAGTAGACACTATACCGAGAGGACATTTGATTCCTCTCGGTATTTTTATTTCGGAAACTGCTTAATTTTTTGAAATAAAGTATTGTTAAAAACTATATTGCATAAAATACAATAAATGATATAATGACTTCTGTTTTAACCAAAAAATCATAAAAAGTTTATGTTTGTTTAATTATTTTATTGGAGGAATTATGAACAGAAAGCTATGTATGAGTGCAGGAGCTATTGGTGTGTCAGCTCTTTTGCTCAGTGCCTGTGGACAATCAGCAGGCGCAGCTACAGCAGCGAAGTCAGGCTTAAAAGAAACTGACGTGATCAGTGAAGTTAAAAACGATGCTGAAAAGCCTTCATCAATCAGGATCATGGTTGATGGAACTTTAATAACTTTGGAAAACGGACGTGATGAATTTGAGAAAAAGTGGGAGGACCTCACAGGGATCGATCTTGAAATAATCCAGCCGGAGCATGACGTGTACTACGAAGAAGTTGCTAAGGCATTTGAAAGTGGAGATCTTCCTGACGTTGTTTTACTTAGCTCAAATTACTATACCAAATATGCAGCAGAGGAAATGCTTGCGGATATCACACCATTCTATTCAGGATCAGAGCTTGAACAGAGGGTAAAAGAAGCAGGAAATGAAAGCCTTGTTGATGGCATCAGAATAAATGGCAAGCTCTACGGCTTTTCTCCAACAAGGGGAAATGGTTGCGTGACCTATATCAAGAAGGCATGGCTTGATAATACAGGACTTTCGGTACCCACTAATTTTAGCGAATACATGGATATGTTAAAGGCCTTTTCTGAAGGTGATCCTGACGGAGACGGAATAAACGGTAACACTTATGGTGTTTCTGCCGCAGGAATCATCAATAAAGAGGCGCCGTATGTTAACTATCTTCCTGAGTTTTATCAGGATGCCTATCCTTCTTTCTACCAAAATGAGGATGGAACCTGGAGCGATGGATTTATGGAAGAGCCTATGAAAGCAGCTCTTTTACGCCTTCAGGATGCATATTCCAAGGGTTATATCGACAAAGATATAACTGATAACGGAACAGGCGACTGCAGAGACAAATACTATGCAAATGAGTACGGCGTGTTTACTTATTGGGCAGGAACCTGGGCAAAGACCTTATCAGGAAAGCTTGTTGAAGCCGGAGTAAACGGAGAGCTTGTTGCTATGGAGCCACTTGCTGAAACAAAGCAGTATCTTGAGCGAGTAGCGCCTGTTTGGTGCATTACTTCAGCATGTGACAATCCATCAGGAGTTTTCAAGTACTTTTTGGAAACTATGAATGATGGCGGAGAGATGGAAGAGCTTTGGACCTACAGCCCAATATCAGATAGTTATGCTAAGAACCATATAGATCATCTTCTTGCCACAGTACCTCTTTTAGAGGATCCGGGAAAAGAGAGCATAACACCGGATCAGGCCAATGCTTTAAAAGTATTTAATGAAAACAGCAGAATGGCAGATCTTCCATATAGTACTGATGCCTATTCTCTTTACAATGAAGATCTTATGGCACTTAAGAAAGAGCTGATAAAAAAAGTTGTAGTTGACGGAGCTGAAATAGAGTCTGCATATTCGGAGTTTGTGGCAGCAAATGGCGCATATATGTCACAGGCCATTGTTGATTCACTCAATGCAGAATGAGGAGATAAAAATGGAAAACAATAGAGGAATGAGATTTAGTATCAGATTAAAGATAATAATCATGAGTATCATGATAAATATCATCACATGCACAGTAATGGGCATTGCAATTTATCGTTTCGTACATAACAGCTATGTAAAGAGCGCATCTGAAGATACTCTTGCTGTAACACAGATAGCTGCAAAACAGCTCAATGGTAATCTGCTTAGCCTTCTGGATACAGGCGCTGACGACAGCTATGCTAACACAGTAATGCTTGAAGATATGGCACAGGTGGTTAGTTCAGCAAATATAAGTTCCATCTATACAGCTGGAACAAGAGATGGAAGTCTTGTTTATCTTTCAAGACCTGTTTCAGACGGCATTGCTATTGGAGCAGGAGTTGAAAGCGCATTCCAGGCTGGAATGAATAAGGCTCTGACTTCTGACGGATATGTAACAACAGATATAAAGAAAGCTTCATCAGGAGCTCACTACATTACAGCTTATGCTCCTATTTTTAATAAAGCAGGAGAAACAGTTGGTATTCTTGGAGTTGACTATATCGTCGATGAACTTGTTAACTCACTTAATGCTATAGTAAGGACCATAATTATTATTGGAATTATTCTTTCTGCAGTTTCTGCCCTTGTTTCTATTCTCATGGCAGGAGGAATTGTAAGTGGTCTTAACAAGGTAGAGAGAAAGATAAATGACCTTGTAAGCAATGACGGCGATCTTACACAGAAGATCGAGATCAGAGGAAACGACGAAGTAACTGATATTGCAGATGGCATAAACAGCCTTCTTGAGTACATAAGGGACGTTGTAAGTTCAATCTATACAAGCTCAAGCAAGCTTTCAGGCTCTGTTGATACAGCCCTTGATACAACAATAAAGACAAATGATCAGCTTGACACTGTATCTGCAACCATGGAAGAGATGAGTGCTGCAATGGAAGAAACATCAGCGTCTCTCCAGCAGGTTCAGGGATCAACCAGCAAGATCAAAGAAGACGTTCAGGGAATGTATTCAAGTGTACGTGAAGGAACTGATTACGCAGGTCAAATGGAGCAGCGCGCTAAGGAAATGAGACAGCACGCAGAGGAAGAGACTAACCTTGCCAAGGAAGCAGCTGATAACATGGCAGACAATCTGAATGCCAAGATTGAGAAGTCAAAGGCTGTTGAGGGTATAAGCGGCCTTACTCAGACAATTCTTGAGATCGCTTCACAGACAAATCTTTTGTCCCTCAATGCCAGCATTGAAGCTGCAAGAGCAGGAGAGCACGGAAAAGGCTTTGCTGTAGTTGCAGGAGAGATAAGCTCACTTGCTACTAATTCTGCAGATACAGCTAAAAAGATCCAGAAAATATCTGATGAAGTTATCAGCACAGTAAAAGAACTTACTGAAGAAGCAACAAAGATGGTCGAATTTGTCCGTGAGAAGACAGTTGATGGATATCTTCAGCTTATGGATACCGGAATCCAGTACCAGGAAGATGCCAAAAAGATATCTGAAATGTTAAAGACAATGGAGATGGCTTCTCAGAATATCGAGAGCTCCATGAACATTGTATCTGACGCCATGGATGACGTATCTACAGCAGTAGATGAGAGTGCAAGAGGCATCAGCGATGTTGCAGGTGCTGTATCTGAGATGTCAGATAACATGAACCAGAACAGAGAAGTTGTAAATGAAAATGCCAATATCGCTCAGCAGCTTGACGGCGAAGTAAATAAGTTCAAATTCTAAAAAAATATGTTGTGACATAGAGTGATTGTGGTATGATATAGCAGTACTTTTATACTTTAAAGGAGTAATGTATATGACCATACTACAGCTAAAATATGTGATCGCTATTGACGAAGAATGCTCCATGAGAAAGGCAGCAGACAGGCTCTATGTATCCCAGCCGGGACTTTCAAGTGCTGTAAGGGACTTAGAGAGCGAAATTGGTATTCAGATCTTTGAGAGAGTACATAACGGAGTGGTTACAACGGCAGCAGGTTCATCTTTTATTGCTTATGCAAGGAATGCTGTTGAGCAGTTTGAGAAGGTTGAAAATAAATATCTGAATGCAGGCAGTCACAGGCAGACCTTTGCAGTATCAATGCAGCATTACACTATAGCTGTAAACGCATTTATTGAAACTGTAAAAGAGTTTGATCTTGAGGAGTACCAGTATTCAATAAAAGAGACACAGACCAGCGAAGTAATTGAAGATGTTAAGACATTAAAGAGCGAAGTTGGCGTTATAGCTCTCTCAGATTTTAACAAGAATACTTTCAAAAAAGTTTTTGCAGATGCTTCAATTGAGTTTCATGATCTTTTTACAAGAGATACATATGTATATCTTCGTAAGGACCATCCACTTGCTTCTGAAAATGAGATATCCCTCGAACAGCTGCAGGATTATCCATGTATGGTATTTGATCAGGGAGACAATACTTCTTTTTACTACAGGGAAGAGGCACTTGCTACCTACGATTACAAAAAGGTTATCAGTACCAATGAAAGAGCTACTTCAATAGAGCTAATGCTTGGACTTAACGGCTATGCTGTTGGTGCGGCTATGCTCGGTGATAGCTTAAATGATTCTGAACTTACTGCAGTTAAGTTAAAAGAGGAAGAGAAGCTCACTTTTGGATATATAACCAGAAAAGGCAGTGAACTTAGTGAAATGGGAAAAGCTTTTGTCAAAAAGCTGGAAGCCTATAAGTAAAAATAAAAAAATCCCTTATTTATCGTGACCATCGCTTTGGTGCGGATAAATAAGGGATTTGTTTTATTTTTCGCCAAGCTTTGCTTTTTCGTCCTCTATGATCTCATAGACATCGATACGCTGCTTAAGATCCTCTGGCATTCCGATAAACAAGCCGCCATAATGGTATCCATCTTCATCGACATTGGCTCTGACGATCTTTATAAATACATGCAGAACTTCTTTTGTCCAAATGGCCAGATTAGCTTCATAGTTGTCGCCGATGGCAAGCTGTTTGTCTGTAACAAAACCTACTCCGACACTTGATGCGTCAGTAATCTTGATATCAACTGTTTCTCCATTATCTGGACCGCCTACTTCTTTGATGATAATTTCGCCGGTAAGGTCAAGCCTTCTACTACGTCTTTTTTCTTCCATAATTACCCCCCCGTATATTGGTATGAGAATGAAATAACGCATCTTTTTATATGATTCATTATACACTATTTATCGTGATAAGTGAAATTGTAATGAATGGGCTGCTGGTGTATAATAAGAGCTGCTTTTATATTTGAGAGCATAACATTTCTAAGGAGATCAAAATGAAAATTGCAGTAGTTGGAACAGGCTATGTCGGCCTTTCTAATTCCATTTTATTATCACAATACAATGAAGTTGTTGCCGTTGACGTTATTCAGGAAAAAGTTGATATGGTCAACAACAGAAAATCACCTATAGTAGACAAGGAGATAGAGGAGTATCTTGCAAATAAGACACTTAATCTTTTTGCTACAACAGATGCATCATCAGCTTATGATGGAGCTGATTTTGTAATTGTTTCTACACCTACAAATTACGATGAAAAGATGAATTACTTTGATACTTCATCAGTTTTGTCAGTTGTTGAGCAGGTAAGAAAAGAGAATCCGGATGCTTATATAGTTATCAAATCAACTATCCCTGTAGGATATACTGAGGAGCTTATGGAAGAGTTCAATACAGACCATATTATGTTCTCACCTGAGTTCTTAAGAGAGGGACATGCTCTGTATGATAATCTCTATCCATCAAGGATCATTGTTGGTTACAACACAGACAGCGAGGAAGCAGAACAGAAGGCTCATCTTTTTGCAGGAATGCTTAAACAGGGCGCTCTTAAAGAAGATGTTCAGACCCTGTTCATGAATACTACTGAGGCAGAATGCGTTAAGCTTTTTGCCAATACATTCCTTGCTCTTCGTGTTTCGTACTTTAATGAGCTTGACACATACGCAGAGGTTAGAGGACTCAACACCAGAAATATCATTGATGGTGTTTGTCTTGATCCCAGAATTGGCAATTTCTATAACAACCCTTCTTTTGGTTACGGTGGATACTGTCTTCCAAAGGATACCAAGCAGCTTCTTGCCAACTATGAAGATGTACCTAATAACCTTATCAGTGCAATCGTTGAGGCTAACAGAACAAGAAAAGATTTCATAGCGGACAGAATATGGGCTCTTCAGCCAAAAAAGGTTGGCGTTTACAGACTTACCATGAAAGCAGGCTCAGATAACTTCAGGCAGTCAGCTATTCAGGGAATCATGAAGAGAATCAAGTCCAGAGGTATTGAGTGCGTGGTTTATGAGCCAACACTTAAGGAGGATTCATTCTTCAATTCAAAGGTTGAAAGAAACCTCGAGACCTTTAAGAAAGAGTGCGATTACATCATTGCGAACAGAATCACACCTGACCTTGCAGATGTGGTAGATAAGGTATACACAAGAGATCTTTTTGGTAATGAGTAAGATTTTAAATTTTTTTACAAAAATGCATTGACGCATAGAAATAATAGTAGTAATATTTTATCAATTTAATAATTTAAACCAGTGAAGCGGAAGAAAAAGCGCATTTTGCACCGAAAGAATTATCTTTCCAGAGAGTCCGGGATGGTGGGAGCCGGATGGTCGCGAGGCGCGTGGATGAGAACTTATCCTTATATGGGCCGCTGAGGGCATGGGGAAAAAGAAAGAAATTTCTCTAGTATCCGTGACGTGAGACTTACGTTAGTAGTCGGGGATATGTAGGTATCCCGCAAGAGCACGAAGTCATTTTCGTGAATCAAGGTGGCACCGCGGATAGTGTATAAATATTCGTCCTTGACAGAAAACAATAGGTTTTTCTGTCAAGGACTTTTTTTGCGTGAAAAGCAGAGCCATTGGCAGAGACGTCGAGAGGAGAATGCAAAATGATCAAAGAAGCAATCGTAAAAATCGTAAACAAAGAGGACTTATCTTATGACGAAGCCTACTCAGTAATGAATGAGATCATGAGTGGTGAGACTACACCTACTCAGAATGCGGCTTTTCTTGCAGCTCTTTCTACTAAGAGTGCAAGAGCAGAGACAACTGATGAGATCGCAGGTTGTGCAGCGGCTATGAGAGATCATGCTACAAGAGTTGATACAGGTATGGATGTGCTCGAGATCGTAGGAACAGGTGGAGACAACGCTGGAAGCTTTAACATCTCTACTACAACAGCAATTATTGCAGCAGCTGCAGGCATCAAGGTTGCAAAGCACGGAAACAGAGCAGCATCATCACTTTGCGGAACAGCGGACTGCCTTGAAGCACTTGGAGTAAATATTGATCAGAGCCCAGAGAAATGTGTTGAGCTTCTCAAAGAAGCAGGAATGTGCTTCTTCTTTGCACAGAAGTACCACACATCAATGAAGTACGTAGGCGCTATCAGAAAGGAGCTTGGATTCAGAACAGTGTTCAACATTCTTGGACCTTTGACCAATCCGGCATCACCAAAGATGCAGCTCCTTGGAGTTTATGATGACTATCTTGTTGAGCCTTTAGCGCAGGTACTTGTAAACCTTGGTATCGAGCGCGGAATGGTTGTCTATGGAATGGATAAACTCGATGAGATATCTCTTTCAGCGCCAACCAAGATTTGTGAGATAAAGGATGGATGGTATAAGACATTTACTATAAAGCCAGAGGACTTTGGTTTTGAGACCTGCGATAAAAACGATCTCAAGGGCGGAACACCACAGGAAAATGCCAAGATCACTCTTGATATCTTAAGCGGAGTTAAGGGACATAAGAGAAATGCAGTCCTTTTAAATGCAGGAGCAGCTCTTTATATCGGAGGAAAAGCTGAGTCAATGGCAGATGGAGTAAAGCTTGCAGCAGACATAATTGATTCAGGTAAGGCAAAAGAAACACTTAATAAGATCATAGAAGTCAGCAACAGATAAAGAAAAACAGCAATGAACCGGGAGCCCAAAATGAATATCTTAGAAGAAATTGCAGAGTACACAAAGACAAGAATTGAAGAAGAAAAAAGGGTAAGGCCATTTGATGAAGTAAAAAAGATGGCGCTGTCACTTCCAAAGGGAGATTTTTCTTTTGAGAAGGCACTGAAAAAAAATGGTATTTCTTTTATCTGCGAATGTAAAAAGGCATCCCCTTCAAAGGGAATAATAGCAGAGGAGTTTCCTTACGTTCAGATAGCCATGGACTATGAGAAAGCCGGGGCAGATGCTATATCTGTCCTGACTGAGCCCAAGTGGTTTCTTGGGAAGAATGAGTATCTTAAAGAAATAGCAGAAAAGGTCAGTATTCCCATCATTCGAAAGGACTTTACAGTTGATGAGTACATGATCTATGAAGCCAGGATTTTAGGGGCATCAGCAGTTCTTTTAATTGTTTCGATACTTTCTGAGAGCCAGATAAAAGAGTACTTAAATATCTGTGATGAGCTTGGCATTTCAGCAATTGTTGAGTGCCACGACGAAAAAGAAATTGAGACAGCCCTTAAGGCAGGCGCCCGGATCATTGGTGTGAATAACAGAAATCTGAAGGACTTCAGTGTTGATATAAGCCTTGGAAAAAGG
>JAEEGH010007507.1_pt1 | contig 26182 bp, 20 predicted proteins | sample 9134181 | NCBI WGS metagenome assembly JAEEGH01 (sample SAMN16246544, study PRJNA631951) | gut metagenome | biome: gut microbiome; feature: rumen; material: DP-attached | host: Bos | place: Iran: Karaj | collected 2018-10 | reverse complement strand
TAACGTTAACAATCGTATAGTTGGTATAATGATAGCCATCCACGTAAAAGATCTCCGGATGATCCGCCATTACATAGTCAAAGACCTGTTCTATGGCATCGTCACTTGTAGTTGAGACAATAACATCTGCAGCAAGATTCTGCATTATTGTAAGCAGCTCAACATACAAAGTCTTCCCTGCTTCAGTAAGCCTTTCATATGCATAAAGCCCTTCCTGACTCTTTTTTATCGTCTCTATTCCCACAGGAGAAAGTCCAATTGATTCCCTGACCCTTTCATCTTCATCATCAGATGCTTTGGATAAAGTAATGCCGGGGCTCTGCTGCTTTTGTTCCTGCACAGCGCTTGACTTACCGAATGAAGCATCAAGAGAACTATCTGATGAGCTCGCCTCTTTTGAAGCTTCCTCTGCTCCCGTTTCTACTTCTGCAACGACTGTAGTCTCACTAGATGCAGCCTGATCTGATACCTCATAAGCGGTATCACCCGTTTCAATTACAGTTTCAGGCACCTGATAAGTGCTGTCAGTAGTTGAAACAGGATTATCCAGTTTAGGATCCTTTAGCCCCAAAGCCTCCAGATAGTCATCAAAGCTTTCATACTGACACCCTGAAAGACTGCTTGTCACAACTCCCGCGACCAGAAGCGCCGCCACTATTCTCTTAACTTTTCCAATGCCTTTTCTCAAGTACTCCCCTCCAACTTACGATAAGCATTAGTTCTTTTTGAACTCAGAAAGAATAAGTCCTTTATTTCTCTCCATTGTCATTCCAACACTCCACTCGTTAATGAACAAAAGAAGTGGTCTGTCATGCATATCCTTGATCTTCTTCATATCAGAAGTTCCAACAAGTGTAGACATATCGATATCCTGGTTGTCTACCCATCTGATGTACTCGTATGGAAGATTCTCAAGGATTATATCAACATTGTACTCGCTCTGGAGTCTGAACTTCAATACATCAAACTGAAGAACACCAACTACTCCGACAATTATTTCCTCAAGTCCAGTGTTGTACTCCTGGAATATCTGGATAGCACCTTCCTGAGCTATCTGAGTGATACCTTTTACGAACTGTTTACGCTTCATGGTATCTACCTGACGTACTCTTGCAAAGTGTTCCGGAGCAAATGTAGGAATTCCTTCATATACCACATTGTCTTTTGGCATACAGATCGTATCACCAATAGAGAAAATACCCGGATCAAATACGCCCATGATATCACCGGCGTAAGCCTCACTAAGTATCTTTCTCTCATCAGCCATCAGCTGCTGTGGCTGTGAAAGTCTCATAACCTTGCCGCTCTGCACATGCTTAACTTCGTTGTTGGCATCATAGCGTCCTGAACAGATTCTCATAAAAGCGACTCTGTCTCTGTGAGCTTTGTTCATATTAGCCTGGATCTTAAATACAAAGGCTGTAAAATCTCTCTCAAATGGATCAATAAGCTCTCCGTCTGAAGACTTACGTCCTGTAGGAGGAGTGGCCATTTTTAAGAAATGATGGAGGAAAAGTTCTACACCAAAGTTCTGAAGCGCTGATCCAAAGAATACAGGAGTAAGTTCACCTGCTCTTACTTTTTCAAGATCATATTCAGCACCTGCTCCATCTAAAAGCTCTATTTCTCCCTGAAGCTTTTCAAAAGCATCCTGTCCGATCTCACTGTCAATTGCAGCTTTATCGTTAAGGTCTATGAAAGTTTCTTTTCCTTCCTTAGTTCCCTTTTGCGTCTCGGAGAATGTAACTATATGGCCTTCTCGCCTGTCATAGATACCTTTGAAATTCTTACCTGAACCAATTGGCCAGTTCATAGGGCATGTAGCGATTCCCAGGTTATTCTCGATATCATCAAGAAGATCAAAAGTGTCTTTTGCATCACGATCGAGCTTGTTTATAAATGTAAAGATCGGAATATGACTCATGGCGCAGACTTTAAAGAGCTTTCTTGTCTGAGCCTCAACACCCTTGCTGGCATCAATGACCATGACAGCTGAGTCGGCAGCCATAAGAGTTCTGTATGTATCCTCTGAGAAGTCCTGGTGTCCTGGAGTATCAAGGATATTTATGCAACATCCTTCAAAATTGAACTGCAGAACTGATGAAGTAACTGAAATACCTCTCTGTTTCTCGATTTCCATCCAGTCAGATACAGCATGCCTGGCTGTAGCCTTACCCTTAACGCTACCAGCCATATTAATAGCTCCACCATAAAGCAGGAACTTCTCGGTAAGAGTTGTCTTACCTGCATCAGGGTGGGAAATAATTGCAAAAGTACGACGCTTGTTTATTTCATTTATTGTTTCTTTTGTATTACTCATAGCTCAATCCTTTATTACTTTAAATAAGACCGGTATGCATAACACGCCGGTCTTAAAGAATATACGTTAGATACGGAAGCTCTGCTCAGCTTTTAGGGCAATCCTTGATTGAGAAGCTGATTCTTCCCATCTTATCCTTGCCAAGGCAGATAACTTTTACAGTATCACCAAGTGTAAGAACATCTTCAACATGGTCGATTCTCTCTTTAGAAATCTTGCTGATGTGGACCATGCCCTCTTTGCCAGGAGCAAACTCAACAAATGCGCCGAACTCTTTGATGCTTACAACCTTACCTGTGAAGATCTGATCCTTCTCGAAATCTGTAACGATCACATTGATCATGTTAACAGCTTCATTGATCTTATCCTGATCTTCTCCACAAACAGAAACCTGTCCGTCATCTGTAATATCAATCTTAACGCCTGTTCTAGCGATGATTTCATTGATTGTCTTTCCACGCTGTCCAACAACATCACCAATCTTCTCAGGATCGATCTGCATAGAAACGATCTTAGGAGCGTACTTGGATACTTCCTTACGAGGTTCAGCAATTGCCTTGCTCATGCACTCATCCATGATGAAGAATCTTGCTTCACGGCACTGCTCAATAGCTGTCTCAACGATAGGCTTTGTAAGACCGTGGATCTTGATATCCATCTGGATAGCTGTGATACCGTCTTTTGTTCCTGTTACCTTGAAGTCCATATCTCCGAAGAAGTCTTCAAGTCCCTGGATATCTGTAAGAACGATGAAATCGTCATCTGTGTCTCCAGTAACAAGACCACATGAAATACCAGCAACCATCTTCTTGATAGGAACACCGGCAGCCATAAGTGACATACATGATGCGCAAGTTGAAGCCATTGATGTTGATCCGTTAGATTCAAATGTTTCTGATACGGCACGGATTGCATATGGGAACTCATCAACGCTAGGAAGAACAGGAAGAAGTGCTCTCTCAGCAAGTGCGCCGTGACCGATTTCTCTACGTCCAGGTCCTCTTGAAACCTTTGTCTCACCTACAGAATATGCAGGGAAGTTGTACTGGTGTACATATCTCTTATCAGCTGCAAAGCTGTCAAGACCTTCAACCTTCTGAGCCTCTGAAAGAGGTGCAAGTGTTACAACATCACAGATCTGTGTCTGTCCACGAGTGAACATAGCACTTCCGTGTACTCTAGGAATAAGATCAACCTCAGCTGAAAGTGGTCTGATCTGCTTTATGTCACGTCCGTCTGGTCTCTTGTGATCTTTAAGGATCATCTTACGAACTGTCTTTTTCTCGTACTGATAGATTGCTTCACCAAGGATTGCAAGCCACTCTTCGTTGTCAGCAAACTTCTCTGTAAGTCTATCTGTAATCTCAGCGATGTTTGCTTCTCTTGTCTGCTTGTCATCTGTAAATACAGCCTTTTCCATCTCTTCTGGTGGAACAACTTCCTTGATAGCTGCAAAGAGTTCTTCAGGAACAGCGCAGCTTGTATATTCGTGCTTTGGCTTGCCAACCTCAGCTACAATACCCTTGAAGAATTCGATGATCTGAAGGTTAACATCATGAGCCTTGTAGATAGCTTCCTTCATCTTCTCTTCAGGAATCTCGTTGGCACCGGCCTCGATCATGATTACTTTCTGTCCAACAGAAGCAACTGTGAGCTTAAGGTCACCTGTGTTCCACTGCTCCTGTGTAGGGTTAACGATGAGCTCACCGTCGATCATACCGATCTGAGTCATAGCACATGGGCCATCGAAAGGAATATCAGAAATTGAAACTGATACTGAAGCGCCAAGCATTGCAAGAAGCTCTGGACGGCACTGAGGATCAACTGACATAACCATTGTCTCGATTGTTACGTCATTTCTGTAATCCTTAGGGAAAAGAGGACGCATAGGACGATCGATAACGCGGCTTGTAAGAATAGCGTTCTCAGAAGGCTTGCCCTCTCTCTTGTTGTATCCACCTGGGAATTTACCTACAGCATAGAACTTCTCACCATACTCTACTGAAAGTGGGAAGAAATCAATTCCATCCCTTGGTTTTGCTGAAGCTGTTGCTGTACATAAAACTGTTGTGTCGCCATACTGCATGAAGGCGCATCCGTTTGCCTGTTTTCCCACTTTGCCGATCTCAACCTTAAGTGTACGTCCGGCAAGTTCCATTGAATAAGTCTTTACCATTTTTTCTCCTTCTACTGCTCATCCGCAGTCCTTCATCTACAAATTCACAAGAACACTCATATCCGACTGTTTCGTTGTTCATTTGTACTTCAGGTGCGTGTGCAGTTTAAACATTATTATTGATATATGGTTTTCAAGGTCATAATAAAAATCACGCATGCATAATCTTTATTATAACTTTGAACCCATATATCTTTTGTTATAAAAATACAAAAAACGGAATAGGCTGATGATAGTACATCAGCCTTATCCCGTCTTCTTTTAACAGATTACTTTCTAAGACCAAGGTCTGCGATGAGCTTACGATAAGCTTCGATATCCTTTTTCTTGAGATATCCAAGAAGGCTACGTCTCTGACCTACCATCTTAAGAAGACCTCTTCTTGAGTGGTGATCCTTAGGGTTCTTATCAAGGTGAGCGTTAAGCTCCTTGATTCTCTCTGTAAGGATAGCTACCTGAACTTCTGGTGAACCTGTGTCTCCAGCTGTTCTTGCGAACTTGCTGATTACTTCTGTTTTCTTCTCTTTTGAAATCATTTCTTTTCTCCTTTAAAAAATAGTATTTCCTCCTAATACGCAGACAAAGGTTGGAGTATCCTGCATCCGAGTATAAGGTAGTCTGTTACAGTTGTCTGAACATTAAGTCAGCAACTAATACATATTAACACAGAAAACAAATTATGTAAAGTGCAGAATATCACTCTACGCTGTTGATCAGTGCAAATATCTCTTCTTTTATCTTCTTATTTGTCTCAAGGGCATTTTCTCTGCTGTCCCTGTTTGAATAGAAGTAGAATTTGATCTTAGGCTCTGTACCTGAAGGTCTGATTGCAAACCATGAACCGTTATCAAGGAAGAGTCTTATCGCATTCTGCGCCGGGATATCATCATACCCGTTAATATAATCGATAACCTTTTCCACCTTGGCTCCTGCAACCTCTGAAGGAATATTTTCCCTAAACCACTTCATCATGCGCTGAATACGCTGCGCTCCCGGGATTCCTTCGAGAACAATGTTTGGTTCATCCTCTGCAAAGAAACCGTACTTTGCATAGATTTCCTGAAGCACATCCCAGAGTGTCTTGCCCTGTTTTCTATAGTAAGCTGCTGCCTCAGCAACAAGCATACCTGCTGAAATTCCATCCTTATCACGGATATCCTCGCATACCGCATAGCCAACTGACTCTTCGTAGCCAAAAAGATATGTGTATCCATTCTCATGAAGGTAAGGAATCTTGCCGCAGATGTTCTTAAATCCTGTAAGAGTTTCAAACATCTCAACTCCATAAGCCTTAGCCATGATAGTAGAAAGAGTTGAAGTTACGATTGACTTTACCATAGCTCCCTTTGAAGGAAGTGTTCCGGCATCCTTTCTTCCCTCAAGGACGTAATTAACAAGGATATAACCTGTCTGATTGCCGTTAAGAGGAATATACTCTCCCTTGTCATTTCTGATCTCAATAGCGAATCTGTCTGAATCAGGGTCTGTTGCCATTAAAAGTTCTGCGCCGAACTCTTTTCCGTACTGCTCTGAGAGCTTAAATGCCTTAGGGTCCTCAGGGTTAGGATATCCGACAGTTGTGAAATCAGGATCTGGATTTTCCTGTTCAGGAACTATCTTCCAATTGTTAAATCCTCTGTCTGTAAGCATCTGTCTGAATGGAATAGAACCGCATCCGTTAAGTGGTGTATATACAAGAGGAATAGAAAGATCAAGTTCATCACCTTCGTGAATAGCCATACCTTCAATCTTATCAAGGTATTCCCTGTCGTACTCTTCGCCAAGGATTGTGATCTTACCCTCTTTTACGAACTGATCAAAATCACCTTTTTTGATGCCGTTCCACATATCTACAGCTTCGATTTTCTCTGTCATGCCGTCAGCGATCTCTGATGAAACCTGGCATCCATCATCCCAGTATGCCTTGTATCCGTTGTACTCTCTAGGATTGTGAGAAGCTGTAATGTTTATACCTGATACAGTGCCAAGTCTTCTTATCATAAATGCAAGCTCAGGAGTAGGTCTAAGGTCAGGGAATGTATAAACCTTAATTCCGTTAGCAGCAAAGATGCTGGCTGCAAGCCTTGAAAACTCCTTTGAAAAATGTCTTGGATCATGGGCAATGATAACGCCCTTTTCCATATTCGCTTTTCCTGAAGCTACAATATAATCAGCAACACCCTGAGAAGCCTTACCAACTGTGTAGAAATTCATTCTGTTGGTTCCTGCTCCGACTTTACCTCTAAGTCCTGCTGTTCCAAAAGCGAGGTTCTGGAAAAATCTCTCTTCAATCTCGCTGTCATTGTCCTTTATCTCTATAAGTTCTGCTCTGAGCGGATCACTCTCAGGCAACTTTTCAAGCCATTCGTTATATCTTTCTTTGTAATCCATATTTACCTCCTATGATAAAAAAGTTAACATATACTATTATGGCAAAAATGTCAAAAAAATAACTTTGCTCTGCTTTATATTTTATCATTTTTTCAATGGAATCAAAATTCTAAGTTCAAACCATCCATTCTCAGCCTTGATGGTGGTACTGCCGTCATATTTCAGGACAGTTTCTTTTATACCCTTTATTCCAAAACCGTGATATTCCTTATTCTTTTTAGTTGTCTTTGGAAGTCCGTTTACCATTTTGATCTCGCCCTCGTAGCAATTGCTGATAAGGATGTGAGCAAAACCCTTTTGGCCGGAGATCACCACATGGATAAGTCTTTTTTCTTTGTTATTGATCTTCTTGACACTTTCGATCGCATTGTCTATGGCATTTCCAAAGATAGTGCTTATATCTATCTCGTCAATGTTGTCAAGGAGCTTTCCATCAGCAACAACAGACAACTGAATGCTTTCTTTCTGACACTGTAAAGCTTTAGTTGTAAGGATGATGTCCAGGACCTCATTGCCGGTTTTGTTCTGGGCTTCGTAGCTTTTTATCTCTTCTTCCATCTTATCGAGATAAGCATTTCTTTTGTCCGGGTCAGACTGCGCACGCAGCACCGCTATCTGATGCTTTAAGTCATGATATTTCTGATTTACTACTTCTATGCTTTCTTTTCCTATGCGGTAGTTGTTGTACTGCATCTTGAGCATATTTCTCATAGCTATACTCTGTTTCTCCGCATAAAGTTCCCGCTGCTGGTAATGATATGCCGTCTGAATAGCCACTCCCGCAAGATAAACAAAAGTCCTTACATTAAACTGATCTGCCTGGGAGCTGCCGCCGAATGGGGATCTGATGCCAGCATAGCTAATAGATGACAAGATATAGATAAAATAAGCGACAAGCACACTTATTACAGCTTCCATTGGACTTATCCTGACCAGGGATCCTTCATCAAAGTCACTTTTATCCATGAAAAAAAATATCCCATAGATGATGATATAGTCACAGATCATTATCAGGATCATCTTCCAAAATACATTCAGATTACTGTTTTGTTCAGACATAAAGCTGTACAATTGCCAAAAAAATGATGCTGAAAAGCCCGCCAGCAAAAAAGCTCTCGAGCAGTAGTAAAGCGAATTGTAAACCTCTGAACCACTCAGCAAAAGCATAAAACCAAACATCATGACTGCCGAAATAGCCATAAACACATTGAACAAAATCCCATCTTTTCCACCTGTAAGATGCATATACAACACTATTACAAGCAAAAAGAGTCCGCACAAAGCTACATGTTTTTTTAATTCAAATCTATGCTGCATATGCTGCAAAAACAGCACGCATGCGCACCAGTCCGCAACCGCAGTACATATTCGCGGAATATTTCCGCCTAGATCAATCCCCATAATTAACCTCTGACTTCACTCATATAATTATTCAGTGCATCAACAAATGCTCGTTTTTGGCTCTTGCTGACAGGAATTCTCTTCCCATCCACGATAACATCCATTCCATCAATTTCATCCACGTACTCAAGATTTACCATGAATCCCTGACTGCACCTAAATAGCATCTTGCTTTCCAGCTTACTCTCAATCTTTTTCATGGGAGAGGTTATTCTAAAATTCTCCATTCCTTCTTTCAGATGAAAAACAAGTTCCCTTCCCTCAACCTCAATATATACAAGGTTGTATAGATCGATCTTGTATGCATAGCCATTTCCTGACAAAAAGATATATTTGTGCTCCCGCTCCTTCATCCTGCCTATCGCCCTGTCGATCGTCTGTGAAAAAGGAAAATAATTGACCGGCTTTAATACATAATCCAACGCATCAACCTCGTAGCCTGATATGGCATATTGCGGCGCATTGGTAATAAATATGATCACAACTTTTCTATCGTACTGTCTTATTATTCGGGCAGTTTCCATTCCGTCCATAAACTTCATCTCGACGTCCAATAAGATAAGGTCAAAACCCGAACTCGTCTTACCGGAAAGTTCCGTAGTCAGGTCACTTCCATCAGTATATTCTGTAATAAGAAGCCTGTTTCCTGATTCTGCCTCATATTTTTTCAGATACTCCAAAAGAAGCTCTCTATATTTTTTATCATCATCAACTACTGCTACGCTTATCAAAACAACCTCCAAATAAGCTTATACTTGATATCACTTGTTTAATCACACTCTGTTACCATATTATACGAATTTTATTGACCATAGAAGTGATTTTTTAGATAATTGTCTCATGAAAAGAAATATATTGTTTGTAAATTTAATATCTCTAATGATCGTATTTCTTTTAGCGTCATGTACCTTCTCTGATAATGCTAAATCCACCGATTCCAAAGACAAGATCAAAATAATCATCGAAGATAATGAAGACCTTGTATTATCAACAAATTGTTACGAGACAACCTATGATTCAGATCTTCACTTACAGCTTTTTCCCAAAGATGGTTACAAAATATCCGGATGCGACTACAGCGACTATGATATCGAAAGATCAGACAACTACTATAATATAACACTTCACAATGTAAAATACTCCAGCGTAGTTTCTATAATTACATCTAATGCTCCTATCAAAGCAAGCTATTGTCTTGATTCCTATTCTTTTACCGACTATCCCGATGATAGTCATATAAAGATAAACACCTGTAAATATGAAGATTCTTTTGCCAAAGACGGCTACACCTTATATGCCTGGAGCACATCAAGAGAGGGCTGCGAGAATGATATCAGCCTCGGAAGCCGCATAAATAAAGAAATCCTGAGCTCATCCATCCTGTATGGACAATGGGCAAAGTGGACTGATCCTTCTCTATTTGAATATGAAGTCCAGGGCGACAATGCACTGATAACCGGTTTTAGGGGTGAGGCAAAAGAGCTTGTTATACCGGGCAAGATAGATGGAAAAGTCGTTACAAAGATAACTGAGAATTCCTTTAAGGATCTTGATATCAAAAAAGTAATCCTTCCACCTACCATAAAAGATATAGAAAATGGCGCATTTTCTGGTTGTCAGCTGGAAGAAGTGATTCTCTTTGACAATATTGAAAAAATATCCGACTACTCATTTAAGGACTGTAATAGCATTAAAACTCTCAGGATAAATGCTGCTTCAGCTCCAGTCTATGCCGGAACTTATTACGCAACCTTCCCTGATAAAATGGATTACCTTCAGTCGCTTTCAAGCGACTATCCAAGCATGAAAAAGCTGGTTCTTTTTTCAGGCTCCTCTACTCGATTTGGCTATGACTCTCTCATGCTTGAAAGTGCTCTGCCAGAATACAAGGTCGCAAATATGGGCGTCTTTGCTTATACCAACGCTCTCCCACAGCTTGACCTTATTTTACGGTATATGAATTCAGGGGACATTCTTCTTGATTCACCGGAATTTGACGCATCAAAAAGGCAGTTCTGCGTCACCAATAAATTTGACGACAAGTTCTTTAACCTGATCGAAGAGGACTATTCACTTATAGAAAAGCTCGATCTCAGGGATTATACCGGAGTCTTTTCCGCATTTGGCCAGTACCTTTCAAACAGGCACGGGATTGAAGAAAAAAGCTATGACCTCTCTCCCTCAGACTATGACGAGAACTTTAATCCTATTGCGGAAAAGAGCTACAACCTTCAGGGAGATTATTGTCTGTACAGGCCAAATGCTGCAGATGACACCCCGGTTTACGACCTCCCCGTGGATTACACCATTGATGCTTTTCCAAGGGAGTATATCAGTTCCTTAAATCGTGAGGCTTCAAAGTTCACTAAAAAAGGCATCTTATTCTTTTTTTCCTATGCTCCCAGAAATGAAAGTGCCGTTTCCGATTCCAGCACCCCTGATAAGCGAAAAGAGCTGGATGAATACTTTAGAGAGACACTAGAAATACCGGTTATTTCAGATATAGCAGATTCCTTATTCAAAGGAAAATACCTATTTGAAACTGACAACCACCTCTCAACAGAAGGCGTAAAAATACGAACTCAGAATATCATTAACGATCTTAATAAAGCTCTTAACAAGGAAGGCGATTAAAATGTTTAAAGCACTGCTTCTTTTCATAATTCCCATACTTATCCTTTTTATGTTATTTAAGGGCTTCTCCTACCTGAAAATAGCTCTGGTTTTGATGAACATAATGCTGATACTTGCGGCAATACATCTGGTGATATCTGCAAAAACTGGTGATAAAGGACGGAATATGTAAGATGAATTTCCTATCTCTGTGTTTTTTAGGAGCCATGCCGCTTCTATTTATCTCATATAACCACATACCTGTCAGGTTTCGCGCCTTTCTCCTTCTTGTTGCAAGCTGGAGATTTTATCTCTATGGAAGCCCTGAGTCTTTTTGGATTCTTTTACTTGTAACGCTTATTTCTTATATCTTTGGAAAAGAGCTTGAAAAGAAAAAGTCAGTTTTCTTACTTACAACAGGCATAACTTTGATACTCTCATTTTTAGTTGTATTCAAATACCTTGGACTGGGGCTTTCTCTGCCTGTAGGTATTTCCTTTTATACATTTCAGACGATCTCATATCTGATCGATGTTTACAGACAAGACTCCCATGCTGAAAAAGACCTGCTTAAATACGCTCTTTTTGTTTCATTTTTCCCTCAGCTTGTTGCAGGTCCTATTGAGCGCCCGGGAAAGCTTATTCCACAGCTAAAGTCCTGCGAAAAAGCATCATCATCTCAGATAAAGGATGGTCTAACACTTCTCTGCCTTGGATATTTTAAAAAGGTAGCAATAGCAGATTTTTTTGCACCACTTGTTGATGCAGTATTTGATAATCCAGACCTTGCCTCCGGCCCATCAGTTTTATTTGCATCGATTCTTTTTTCATTGCAGATCTTTGCTGACTTTTCCGGTTACAGCGACATTGCAAGGGGAAGCGCCAAACTATTCGGTATAGAACTTAGCCTAAACTTTAATCACCCTTATTTGTCAGACTCTCTGCGAGATTTTTGGAAAAGATGGCACATGACCCTCACAAGATGGCTTACGGACTACATATACATTCCTCTTGGTGGCAATAGAAAAGGTCAAATGCGCCTGGTACTTAATACTCTCATAGTTTTTATAGTCAGCGGCATATGGCATGGCGTGGGGCTTAAATTCATTTTGTGGGGACTTGGTCATGGACTTATTGTTTTGCTTGAAGACATTACCACTGTTAAAAGATTTAGGGGCAGATTACCAAGAATCCTAAGAATCATCGTCAATTTCCTGATCGTAAATTTCCTGTGGATATTCTTTAGGGCAAAAAACATGACCGCTGCAGCAAGTTTGATAATGCAGCTTCCGCGTAACTGGTCAAATGCTTTTGATAATATTCGAAACACTTACCATATGGCAGGAATTTCTTTTGATGTCGGTATCCTGTTTACAATTACCGGAGTTTTATCATTATATCTTTTGCCAAAATACCTTGAGAACAAAAAGATCATCGGTAAAGCTGCAGTTATTATCATAATGGCCATGGCTGTAATATTTACCAGAATGTACCAGCTAGAATCCGGCATAGAAAATGCGTTTATTTACTTTAGATTTTAAAAGGTGTTTTATATGAAAAAGAAACTATTTTACCTTTGGGCATTACTCCTAGTCCCTATCGTTTTACTGCTATCAGTGTTTTGCCTTCCCTCCCAATATGAAAAGAGCTACATGGGAGAACTGAAATACAAATATAACCGTTTAAAAAACACTGATGGAAAAAGGATCATCATTGTTGGCGGAAGTGGAATGGCATTTGATGTAGACAGTAGTTTGATAAAAGAGAACTTTCCTGAATATGAAGTGGTAAATCTAGGTATGTATGCCGCTCTTGGAACAGCTTCTGTCCTTGATATGGCTATATCCAAGGTCCATGACGGCGATCTTGTGATCTTTGCCCCAGAACAAAGCAAGCAGACTTTGTCAGGCTATCTTGGCGGTGACTACGCATGGCAGGCTTTAGATGGAGCCTTTTATCTACTCCCCTACTTTTTTAATTCTGAAAAAAACATATCACTTATGCTGGCGGCCTTTCCAAGATTTGCCATGGAAAAACTAAGGTTATTTATAACGGCTTCCGCTCCGGACCCTGACTCTGTTTACAGAAAATCTGCCTTTAATGAATATGGCGATATTGCTGACTTACTTCCTCAAAATGTAATGATACGTGGGTACGATAAAAATATGGAAATATCATATGACAACGATATGATTTCCGCTGACTATATTGACTACCTGAATGATTGCTGCAGCTTAATCTCCAAAAAAGGCGGCACTTTACTTTTTGCATATTGTCCCGCAAACAGGCAGGCTGTATCAGAGTTAATTGACACTTCAGATAAAAGCACTGCTCTCGATGATTATGCTCATTTCCTATCAGAGCACCTTTCTTTTGAGATCATAGGTAACCCACATAACAGCGTTATGGACAGTGAGTGGTTCTACGACACAAACTTCCATCTTAATTCCAGTGGGAAAAAGCTCTATACAAGGCAGCTCATAAGAGATTTAAAGGCATATCTATCAGACTCATCGCTGACTGCAATTGAAATACCACAGAAGCCGGCTCTGCTATATGATAGCAGTCCAGAAACAAAGGTTCTCATTGCAGGTACATACTCAAACAACACCACCATCACTTCCATAACAATAGACGAAGATATTTCCATGATAGAGGACTACGCCTTTAAAGGCTGCGCATCGCTTAAAGAAATTCATATAAAAAATACTGTCCCATCTTCAATCCGGATAGGACAGCACCTTTTAGACGGCACTGACGCCAATATTTATGTCCCCACAAAAGCTCTGTCTCTCTACAAAACCGACTACCGGTTCTCCCAATATTCGGACAGGCTATTTGCTGAAAAATAATAACTGTAACAAAAAAACACCCTATAAAGGGTGGCTCTATTAAGAGCCCTGCCCATTATAGGGTGTTTTCATTAATTCTCAGCTACTTTTTTCACATCGAAGAATGCACTGATAATTCCTACTATAGCTGCTACGATGATCGCTGCTATTGCTACAACTGCACTAGACATATCTGACATGTTCTGAGCATTGTTTGTAAATGTCATTATGGCAGCCATTCCGTTTATTCTTGTGTTGAGAAGTGTAATTCCTCCAACGAAAAGACAAGCCGGTGCAATAACAGGAAGTACATCTGTCCAGGAAGGAGACACTTTTCCAAGTGTCATCCATCCTACCAAAGCTACAATCGCGATCACAAGTGATGCGATGACTATAGGATTCTTCCCAAGATTTGAAAAATATGCTGTGTTAGCATTTATTATATAAGCTATAAAACCAACGATCGCAAGGATCAATGTTATGCAGCTTGTTACCATTCCTGCGCCTAATTTATTATTCATACTCTGCCTCCTGTCAGTCCTCTTTTTTGCGGGCTGTATTTGCATACAAACCGATTCCACATACTACTACAAGTCCAAATACTATTGAAAGTATTGTAAGAAGATTGTCATACCATGTTCTTACGCTTTCAAGTCTGGAATTAGAAACAAGTCCATCCATAGCATTGGAATTAGCCAAAGCATAGTTCTGCATCTTCATGCAATCCTTCAGGGCCTGCATAAGAGTTGCATCCTTGGAAACATTATCAAGTGTCCAGTATGAGTATACTGCTGATACAGCATCCATAGTATTATCACCTGTGTTACATGACATTGTTACACCATTCTGAACAGCTTCTTTTAATACTACATAAGTAGGATCCATAATGAAGTCCTCAGACATAAGTCCGTAGAATCCCCATTCATTATGAAGAATATTGTTAAGGAGTCCTGAATGTGCATTAGCGGGAGTTAAGCCTACACGGTTAAAGGCTGTCATTACACCGAGTACTTTGCCACTTTCAATAGGAGCCTGAGTAGCTCTAAGTTCCTGCTCACGAGCTTTCTGCTCTGTCATAAATACTGCTACACCGCTTCTGTTAACTTCTGTATCATTAAATGCAAGGTGTTTTGTAGCAACGATCACACCATACTTCTGAGCTGCAACTGCTTCTGAAAGTCCAATAAAGGATGAAAGAACAGGATCCTCTGAATAATACTCGTGGTTACGAGCGTTATATGGCAGTCTGTGAATGTTGTTTGATACACCCCACCAGATTGTAAGGTTTGACCAAAGTGAATAGTTACCCATAACAGCGCCATATTCAGAAGCAAGTTTCTTACTAAATGTCTGTGCAATAACAGTAGCATTTGCCATTACACCTGCCTTATAGCCTGCATTTTTATCATTTGCATCAATAGCACAAGGATCCGATGAAGATGTATCTGTATTAGCATACTGGCTAAGAGGATATGAATAAATACCGTTAGCACCATCATTCTGAATTACTTCAGGAGAAGAAATTGAATCAATAGTCTTTGTACTTGTTCCGCCAAAGCCTGTTCTGATCATTGCTTCCGAAAGAGTGATCTGGTCAATTAAAAGATCCCATCTCTCATCATTAACATCAGTAACTCCCTTAAGATCAGCAAGCTTAAGACCATTGTCAGCACCAAATACTACTGATGATGGGTCGCCGTTTGCTGTGATCTCATAAGTATCATTGTCAAGGATTGCAAGCATCTCATCTGTTGCTGTAAGACCTTCGTAAGTCTTTGGCCAGGTACCTGCCCAGTCATTTCTTGTAAGATATGTTACTGTGTCAGGAATCCAGTTATTAAGATCCATATCAGAAAGCTGATTTTCTACAGCTGTTCCGTTTTTTGTTGTTGCAAATGTTGATCCATCAAAGTCTGACAAAGTCCAAACCTTTACGTTTTCCGCATTGCCATCTTCTGTCATTCCATCAGCAACTGTTTTTCCCTGGGCTGCAAGCACATTGTTAAGCGCTTCGTGAGCACCATTGCCAACAGTGAAGTAATAATCACCTTCATCAAGGATATAGCATCCTGTTGTTCCTGTTGCGTTTGAAGCTGTGCTGTCCCAGCTGGTCATGTAGTCCATATCTGCTTCGATAGTTACTGTCTCAGATGCGCCAGGCTCTAAAACTTCAGTCTTTCCAAAATCAAGGAGCTGAATAGCTGATTTTTCAATTCCGTGCTCAATATCATACTGAGTATAAGGAAGTGATACATAAAGCTGAACTGCATCTTTTCCGGCTGTGTCACCTGTATTTGTTACAGTAACCTGAGCAGTTACTTTTCTGGCAGCAGTATCAACATCAATGCTGTCGATTGTCTGCTCAAAGGTTGTATATGAGAGTCCATAACCAAATGTATATGTTACTTCGTCATCGTAGTTCCATGCACTGCCTGTGCTGCTACCAATTGCATCAGCTGCATTACCCTGGCCTAAAACCACATCAGCGTAACGTGTCTCATAGTACTTGTATCCTGTGTAGATACCCTCTGCCTCAACAAGTGCATCGTTGATATAAAGAGTATCATCAGCATTTGTCCATCTGAGGTCACCATAGTTCTGAGCAGCAGGTGAATTTGCAGCTACTACCGCATATGTATCTGTAAGATGTCCTGACGGATTTACTTCTCCGCTTAAGATATCTGCAATTCCATAGAATCCATAGCCGCCCGGAAGTCCAATCTGAAGGATTGCATCAACACCCTCATTATCCTGAAGTTCCTGCACCTCCATTGCACTTGAGTTATTTAAAAGAACTATTACCTTACCGCCATTTGCATTCTTTGCATCTATGGCTACCTGTATAAGATCTCTCTCATCATCAGAAAGTCCCAATGGATCAGTCTGACCAAGCTTCTGAGAAGAATCAACACCATCCTGTCCTGGTGTGTAGTTCTTGTTCTCACTGCCACTTCTTGCAATTGTAACGATCATTACATTATTTTCTGCAAGAGAATCCTTCCATGTTGAATCCGCGCCATTTAAAGCGTCCTGTGAAGGCTCTTTGCTTGTAAACTGTGCTCCGATCGCTGGTGCTGTCATAGTATAATATGTTGAAGTTCCGCCCCAGTTCTCAACTTCAGTTTTGAATGTCTCTTTGAGCTTCTCATACATATCCTGAAGCTGTGTATTTACGACAAATCCCTTAGCTTTCAAAGCTCCGACAAAATCCACTGTATCTGCATCTGTACCAACATTTGGTGTAAGGGATGAACCCATATCACCACCCTGAACAGGGTAATAACTTGAAAATCCTAAAAGACTTACCTTTTTTGTTTCGTCAGATGTAAGTGGCAGTGCACCATTGTTCTTTAAAAGAACGCTTCCTTCTTCACTCATTCTTTCTCCAACATCTGCAATAGCCTGAACAAGTTCAGTTGTATTGGAATAATCTGATGTATATGTGTACATATTTGATGTATCCACATCTCCATCTGTTACGATTTTGGTACTTGATGTACCAAGGAACTTATCTATATCAGTTCTGTGATCATTTACAACAGTTGTTGCTGATACAGTAAGTGCCAGAAGTGCTGCTCCAGTGGCTGACATTCCCCTATAGAGCGATATTTTTTTGCCTTTACTCATATTAACCTCCCTTATTTGTTTAACGCTGCGCCTTCTTTTTCCTGACGTTCGCGTATTAACCTGTGATCTTCTTCTATATGTTTTTCTACCTTCAAAAAGCTCATGAGAACTACTATTATTGCGTAGCAGATAAGCTCGATTCCAAGGTAACAAAGAACAAGCATGTTCTGAACAGAAGCATTCTGGACTGATAAAGTTGCATCATATCCTGCTGCTGTCAAAAATACATTGATAATACCATTTCCAAGTCCTGTCATTCCTACCATGATTGCCCCATAAACAGCCATGGTAAATCCGTCAGATCTGAATCCGTTTTTTGCTTCAAGATGATCAAGTACATCTGCCAAAAGAGCCAGTGTCACATACATTGCCGGTATTGAACCAACACCTTTTAAAATGACACCGATAGTTACGATGATGAAATTATGAACGTTTATAAAGCTTACAAGACCTCCGATAACCGAGATCAAAAGTCCAAGTGTTACGGCTTTTTGTTTGCCAAGCTTATTGGCAATTGGCCATGCAAGGAGCATTCCAACTCCTGTAGGAATTCCGCCTATGGCTCCAAGAAGTCCCATGGCTGTTCCACCATCTATTCCTTCGAAAACCCAGGTGCAGTAATAATTCATGGATCCATTTTTAACAAGTCCTCCAAACTGGAAAAGAAGGAAATAAAGAATTATTATCCACCAGTATTTTTCTTTAACGCATACTTCGATCTGCTTAGAAAGAGGAATCTTTTTATTCTCTTCCTCAAGCCCATAAGTCTCTTCTGTGATTCTTTCTCTTGTAAAGAAATACTCAATAATGATGCCTATCAAAGTAGAAACACAAAGAACCAGCATAACTACTTTCCAGTTGTTATAACTTGCTGCAGCATCAATTCCGCCATCAGCCTTTGGAACAAACAAGTAGTTCTGTAAAAGTATTGGAACCAGTATGCTGGCGCCTACACCAACTGCTGCCACACCTGCCGCATTTGAGAATGTTGCAAGCTGCCCTCTGTCATCACTGTTTCTGGTTGAAAGAGAAACCAGCGCACTGTGAGCTGTGTAATAAAATGGATAAGCCATTGCGTAGTAGAGATTGTAAGATACCGCTATCCAGATCATCTGAACTACAGGAGAGCTATCCTTGGGAACCATGAAAAGAGTTATAATGGCAACCACTATAAGTGGCATTGACAAAATAAGAAGTGGCCTTGCCTTTCCCTGATTGGTTCTGGTGTTATCCATAACTCTTCCAACAAAGAGGTTTCCTATGATCACAAAAATCACTGACAAAATTGGAAGAAGTCCCGAAAAAGTTCCAAACCTGGCTGTGTCTGTCCACCCTATGACATCGGAATAATACCTGTTTAGATATGAACCGAAAATCGCATTTGATATCAGGGCACAGAATGGTCCGATCAGATATCCAAGTGCTTTTTCATTAAGTTTTACTTCCGGGCTTTTTATTTTCGTTTTTAATACCGGTGATTCAACAATTTCTTTTAACATTTTATCCTCCGCATTTGCTTATAGCTTTGCAGTTGCACTATAACGCCCACTGCCGTATTCTAAAGTCTTTCCGTCTGGAAGTTCCAAAATACACTGGCATCCAACAGGAACTTCAATATCAATGGAAAATACCGAATCCTCTATACGCCATTCGGAGCTTGCCACTCCATAAGAAGTATCTATTTTTGCCTTGGCGTAAGTAAGATTTCCTCCAAGAACAGGCTTAATCCTGAATTTTTTATAGCCGGCGTCCAAAGGTTCAATTCCTGCAACTCTCTTGTATAGGAAATCACCAACAGCTCCTGAAGCATAGTGATTGTAAGAGATCATATTTCCAGTGCCATCATCTCCTATAGGGCACTGTCCATTTTCATCAAGTCCGTCCCATCTCTCCCAGATTGTTGTAGCTCCTGTCCTTACTTCGTATAACCAGCTTGGACATTTTGTATTAAGGAGCATCTTATAGGCCACATCTGCTCTTCCGTTATCCGCAAGGGCAAAAAGAATATATGGAGTTCCCGGAAATCCTGTCCCTATGCAGTAATTATTCTTTTCGATAAGCTTAACCAGGTTATCAACTGCTTTTTTCAGGTTTTCTTTCTTAAACATTCCAAACTGTATAGGAAGTACATATGCAGTCTGAAATTCTTCCTTAAGCCTGCCGTTGCCATCAGTGAAAATACACTCATAGGCATCTGCCACATTTTCGGATAATTTTCTATACTCTTTTGCATCCTCTTCATAGCCCAAAATCTCAGCTATCTTTGAGAGAATACTGCTCGTGTTATAAAGACTTGCTGTGGCTGTCCATTTGCTTCTTTTCTGCCACTGTGGCATCTTAGGTGCATCAGGTGCAACCCAGTCTCCAAAATGGAAAATAGAAGGCGTATGCCAGATAAATCTGTTTTTACCAAGGCTAAAGCTTGCTGCCCATCTTCTGCATGCACCAACGTACTTTTTCATCATGTCATAATTATCTTCAAGAACACTGATATCGCCATCTGACATATATAAAGCCCATGGAACAAGGACACATGCATCTCCCCACCAATCAATTGCCATAGTTGGCATGGTTACAGGGAATCCAAAACCATTTGCAGGAACTGTGTTTGGCAGACCTCCTGTAGGAAGCTGCTCGCTTCTTACATCTCCAAGCCATTTCTTCAAAAATCTTCCTGTATCGAAGTTAAAACAAGCTGTTGTACCAAAGACAGCTATGTCTCCTGTCCAACCCATTCTCTCATCTCTCTGCGGACAATCTGTTGGAATGTCTACAAAGTTTGATTTTGTTGACCATCGTATATTTGACTGGAGTTTATTTATCATCTCATCCGAGCATTCAAAACTTCCTCTGTCAGCCATATCTGAGTAAAGAGCTATTGCCTTGATCTCAAAGTCTTCTCTTTTTACTCCTTTAACTGCTACATACCTGAATCCCATGTATGTAAATGACGGGCTAAATGTCTGCTCTCCATCACTACAAATATATGTAACTGTTGCTTTTGCACTTCTTAAAAAGCTGGTATTCAGTGTCCCGTCAGGATTAAGGATCTCTGCGTGTCTTATCTCAATGATCTGGCCCTTCTTTGCATTTTTTACTGTGAATCGCACAATTCCTGCAAAGTTCTGACCAAAGTCATATATTATCTCTTCACCTTTTTTATCTTCAGATAAGGGTAAAAAAACTTCATGCTCTGTAACAGGTGCTCCGCACTCTGCTATTATTTGCGGATTGTATTTTAACTTTTCTTCTTCGGCATTTCTCCAAGCACTTTCCTCAAGCTTTACCGCGCTATCGAAGGTTTCTCCATCATAGAGATCAGCCATTTTAACCTTACCCTGCCTTGTTACAAGCCATGAGGAATCCGTTCCAAACAGATCTGCCTCTCCGTTGTCATAGACAAAATAAAACATTGCTGAAAGAGCCTGCCTGTCTGCAGCAAATCTGTTGTTTCTACTGTAAATAAATGAGCCAACTGCCCAGCCACCCGATACAGTGAAATCTACATTTATTTCTTTTCCCTGATTAAAAAACTCAGTTACATCATAGGTTTGATACTGTAGTCTCTTTTTATAGGATGTAAATCCGGGAGCAAAATATCTGTTGCCAACTTTTTCTCCATCGAAATACATCTCATACATTCCCATGGCTGTAGCATACACATAGGCCTTTACAACATTTCCTGCTACCCTTATCTTTTTCCTGAAAGTCATAGGCTCAGGAGATACTTTCTTTTCCGTAAAAGAATAGCTTCCATCAGTAATAAATTTTCCCGGCCACTTGTCTGTCATAAGTCCTGTTGTGAATCTTATTGATGAAAAAGCTTCTTCCCCGGTGTCTGACTTTACTGCCACATCCACAGTATATTCAGAAGAAGGTTTCAGCTTTTCTCCTTCATATGATATTTCTATCTGCTCTGTGGTATCTGTTTCCCACATCGTTTTGCCTGCTTCATCTCTCACTACAATATGACAGTTTGCAATATGCACATTCTGCCCGTCTGATACTACTTTGTAAGAAATGTGAGGATTATGCTCATCAGTAACTATGTTTTTTTCAAGACCTTCAACTGTAAGTCGCGCTATCTCAAACATACTCAGCCTCTTTTCCAAACCTAATCTTGTTAACTTATATTCTCACAAAAAAAAGAAGCAAAACAATTTTGTCATGTTTTGCTCCTTTTTATACATATTTGGTTTTTTGGTTGGTGTTTATGCACAATAAACCACGGATAATAATTGTACATTTTCACCAATCCGATAGTATTTAGTTTTTTGAAATTTGTTTTTTACATCAATCCAAAGCTCTTTAGTATAAGTATCCAGAAGAATATTGTCACAATTGACAAAAGTGTTGAAACAAGGACATATTCACCGGCAAGGTCTGCATCTCCGCCCATACTCTGAGCCATTGGATAAGAAGCCGCAGCAACAGGAGTTGCAAACATACAAAATACAACAAACAGCTCTGCTCCGCTTATTCCCACCAGGGACATAACTGTCACCATGATACTTGGAATGATAACGAGCTTAAGAGATATTCCTGTGCAAAGAGGAAGTACATCTCTTTTCATATTTGCTGCATGGAGGCTTCCTCCGAGAACAAAGAGCGACAGTGGTGTTGCCATGCTGTTTAGCTCAGCTATAGGCTTTACAAGGCTTGTTGGCATGGTAACCGGAAGAATATTAAATACCACACCTGCAATAGCGCCTATGATAAGCGGATTTTTCAGGATGTTCTTAAGAAGTACAGGAAAAGAAACCCTGCCTCCTCTGAAATACTCCAGAATAGCCACCGAAGCTATATTGTACAAAGGAACAATAAATGCGACCATGATGCTGGCCATTACAGCTCCCTCTTTTCCGAACACGCTCTCAGTAAGCGGAATGGCAAAAAGGACCGAATTGCTCCTAAAAATCGCCTGCATCACAACTCCGCGTCTTGGATTTTCTTTTACAAAAACAGGAACAATGAAGAAACAGGCAAATATAACTATCAGCGTAGCCACAAATGCAAAGGCCACATATCCTGCATTGTTCAGCCTGCTAAAATCCACATCGTACAGATTGTTAAACATGATGAATGGGAAAAAAACTTTAAATACAACCCCGTTTAATTCCTTTAAAAAGCTCTCTTTTACAGCGCCACTTTTTTTGGCGATCATCCCCAGAAAAATGTACACCATAAAAGGTATTACAGCGCTCGTTGCAATTTGCAGATTCTCCATACTCTTCTCCTCTTAGCCTATCCCAATTCCCCGTTTTTTATCTTAATTCGCAGCCCTTTTCAGATCACTTTCAATCTGATGCTTAAGGTCCTCAATACTGTCAAACTTCATTTCTGGTCTTAAGAACTCTTTTAATCTTACTGTAAGACCCTTACCATATACATCCTCATCAAAGTCATAGATATAAGTTTCAACGCCAACTGCTTCTTTTTCAGAAATTGTTGGCTTCCTGCCAATATTGGTCATGCCCGCATATTCCTTATCATCTATGACTACAATGCTTGAATATACTCCAAATGGAGGAAGGAGCTTATTGTTTGGAGGAAGGATATTGACTGTAGGAACTCCAATTGTATGGCCAATATGTCTTCCATGCTCCACAATTCCGCTTATGCTGTACTCTGTGCCGAGAAGTCTTTTTACTTCAGCCATATTGCCGTCTGCGACTTCATTTCTGACTCTTGTAGAGCTAACTTCTGTTCCATCAAGCATAACCTTCTCGATTAGATCAAGCTCAAATCCAAGTTCCTTGCTTAAGTTTCTGAGCAGATGCTGGTCTCCTCTTCCTTTATCGCCAAAAGAAACATCGCTACCCGCAGCGATATACACAGCTTTCAGATCACCGCAGAGAATATCTCTTACAAAATCCTCAGGATCCGTGGCTGCTGTAGCCTCTGTAAGAGGAAATTCAACCAGGATATCAACACCCAGTTTTTCAAAGGCACGTCTCTTTTCATTTCTGGTAAAAAGCTGTCTGACAGTGTGTCCAACAAAGAACTCCTCAGGTGAAGGTTCAAATGTAAACACACAGGCCTTAAGACCATCCTGCTTCTGCTCGAGAATCTTCCCCAAAAGCTTTTTGTGTCCTAAATGGATACCGTCAAATTTTCCCATTGCTATGGCAGTCTTGCTATTTATATTCAGTTCATCAAGTCTGGTTATTATTTCCAATCAAATCACCACCAATTAAATCATTATTTCTCGAAAAAGAATTTATCGACTTTGAACATCCTTGTTCTCTCATCATATTTATAGATTCCAAAAAATGTTTCGTCTTCCGCATAAACCCTTATCATGTTTCCATCTGTAAACATCTCTTTTTCGAATTCTTTATCATTAACTCCGTTTGGATCTTCATTTAAAATATTGTCTTTTCTGAAGCTGTTACCATTTTCAAGAAGAACCCTCGCGCTGTCTTTTACATGAATCTTATCCAAATCCCTAAAGATATACTCAGGAGACTGAATTGCCTCTGATAATGTACCATTATCGCGCATCTCCTCCACCTGAGACAATGTTATAGCTGTTTCCAGATTAAATGCTCCGACTCTTGTTCTTGTAAGGTGCTGCATAGCTGCCCCGCAACCAAGCCTTTGTCCAATATCATGGCAAAGAGTTCTGATGTACGTTCCCTTTGAGCACTTAACCTCAATGGTAAAAATATGATCATTTTCCAGATGTGAATCATCAAGAACAGTTATAGCTCCGATATGGATCTTTCTTGGCTTTCTCTCGACCTCAATTCCCTCTCTTGCAAGCTCATAGAGCTTTTTGCCATCCTGTTTTATAGCAGAATACATGGGAGGAATCTGATCATAATCGCCAACAAAAGCCTGAACAGCCTCATGAAGTTCAGCCTTTGTTACATTTACAGGTTGCTCTCTAAGAATATTTCCTGACATATCCTGTGTATCAGTTGTAACCCCAAGCCTGCAGACCGCAATATACTCTTTATCATGATCTGTAAGCATCTCAACAAGCTTTGTACCTGTCCCGAGGCACACCACCAGCACACCGACAGCATCAGGATCAAGAGTTCCGGTATGTCCAATCTTTTTTTGCTTAAGGATTCCTCTTAGTTTAGCCACCACATCATTAGATGTAAAGCCAGGCTCCTTATATATATTTATCAAACCATTATATTTATTCATGTTTTTATTCTCATTCGTTATTTCAGATACAAAGTTTTTTATATATTTATGTCAAATGCCCTGCATTAGTCAAAACAAGCCACAAGACATCTCATATCTTGTGGCTATATTATTATAACTGTTGCTGAATATATTTTGTAATGTTATTTATAACATCATGCTGTGTTCCGTTGACAGTGCAACCTGCAGCTCTCATATGTCCGCCGCCGCCAAATATCTTGGCAACCTTTGAAACATCTACGCTTCCATCACTGCGAAGGCTTACTCTGTAAGTCATTGGCTCCTCTTCATACATAAATATTGAACAACCAACGCCTATTGTAAGAAGCATCTGGTTAACGATTCCATCCATATCATTGCTGGTAGCACCGTAAAAATCCATTGTCTGCCTTGAAACAACTGATACAATGCACTTGCCATTCATCAGGAGAATACTCTCAAGAAGCGCTCTTCCTAAAATCTGATTCTGAAGATATGTCTTTTCATAAAATACATGGTCTATAAGACTTCCAAAATCAAATCCGTATCCAATAAGCTTTGCAGCAATCTCCATGGTCCTGGGAGAAGTGCAGGAATACTTAAATACACCTGTATCTGTCACCATTCCGGTATAAAGAGATTTTGCAATATCTTCATCCATCTTATCTGTGTCGATTACAGTATAAACAAGTTCACAAGCACTACTTGCTGTAGGAACTATATAATTCACATTGCCTGTTCCCGGATTACTGATGTGATGATCGATATTTACAGTGTTTTTAGCTGTATCAAAAAAGCCTTCTGCATTTCCCAGACGATCCTTGCCACAATCAAGGGCAATGAACAGATCATAACTGTCAATATCTGTTGTGTAGTCTTTATTGGCCTTATCTGAATCTTTGATGAATTCAAGTTCAGGTGGAATACTCTCAAGAAAAACATCCACCCTTGCATCAGGATAATTCTTGGATAGATAAAGATACATTCCCATGCATGATCCAACACAGTCCCCATCTGGCCTTATATGACCACTAATACCTACTGTCTTTACGCCTTGCATTAATTCATCTATCTTCATATCTACCTACTCTTTCCTATCAATCTTCGTTATCTTCTTCGTCCTCAAAAGAATCTTCTACTTCTTCTCCGCGGGCTGCCCTTGCTTCATTGTCCTTTGCTGTAACTTCATCAATCTTCTTGGACATATTGATAGCATACTCAATTGAGTCGTCCATAATGAATCTAAGTTCTGGAGTGTATCTCATATTGAGCTCTTTTGCCAAAGTGCTGCGGATATAACCTGAGGCACTCTTGAGTCCCTCCTGAGTGCGAAGTCTGTCCTCTTCATCACCCATTACAGTTACCCAGACCTTACATGTTTTAAGGTCTGGAGCAACTTCAACTTCCATAACGGATGTCATAGGGCTAATCCTAGGATCTTTGCTATAACGAATGGCCTCTGAAATAACTTTCATTACTTCGCCATTTATTCTTTTATTTTTATTACTGTTTTTTCTCATTGACGAGGTACCTCTACCATCTCATAAGCCTCTACCATATCGCCTTCATGCATCTGGTCGAAGCCATCAAATACAAGACCACACTCGAAGCCTTCCTTAACTTCCTTAACATCATCTTTGAATCTCTTTAGTGAAGCAAGGTCTCCTTCAAAGATCTGCTCGCCAT
>JAEEGH010007502.1_pt1 | contig 26195 bp, 26 predicted proteins | sample 9134181 | NCBI WGS metagenome assembly JAEEGH01 (sample SAMN16246544, study PRJNA631951) | gut metagenome | biome: gut microbiome; feature: rumen; material: DP-attached | host: Bos | place: Iran: Karaj | collected 2018-10 | reverse complement strand
ATATTGTAACAATAAGTGCCGACGAGACCTTTACACACATTGAAATTGTTTCTATTACAGGACAGACATTGCGCACCGAAGATGTTAACAGTGACAGAATCGACTGCAACATAGAATCGATTCCAGCTGGAACTTATCTGATAAGGATATTCGGCAATACAAATGTTTATGTGAAGAAGTTGGTAATCAAATAATCAAACCGATTGATATAAAATAAAAACGCCAAGAAATTCTTGGCGTTTTTATTTTATATCAATTCTTTAAGCTCTTTCAGTACCTGCTGCTTGCCAGGCTCGCCGCTGCGTTTGGCGGTTTCGGTAAAGTAGTGGTGCTCGGTAATGAACTTGTACTGCATCTTGTTCCACTGCTCGATAGAGTCGATCTTGCCACGCTCGAAGAGTTCGCGGAAAAGGTTCTGCGAGATAGGTATAAAGTCGGGACGGCCGAGATAGTCGAGGTCGGCATCGCACATAATTTCCTCGAGCAAGTTGTGAGGATTCTGCGGCACCTTTGTGGCATTTATTATGCCCTTGATTATTTCGATCTGCTCGCGTGAGAACTTGTACTTTGCAAGCGTCTGATGAGCCAAACGGGCACCGATTTCCTCGTTGTTGTCGTAGCTTGCCATAAAACCGCTGTCGTGGAAAAGTGCAGCGCAACGCAGAAGCAACAAATCTTCCTCCGAAACATTCTCCTTGGTACCAATGTCGGTAACCCGATAAATGGCATCGGTAGTGTGTTTGAGGTTGTGATAGTATAAGTTCTTAGGCAAGTCGCGTTGCATCTGTTCGAGAATTTCTTCCTGGATAAGCGAGAAATTAAGGCTCTGCTTACGCACATTGAACAAATGGTTTGGCGTAATACCGTCACCATTTTCGGAAAGTTCCTCAAGGATTCCGTTTACGTAGAACATTTCCATCTCGCCCTTGTTCTTTACATCCATCAAGCCTCGGTTTTCACAATTGAAGAATTCCTTCACATGGCGGTATGTCTCTTCCGAAATATTTACACGCCCCACCTCACCATGCGACTCCATGCGGCTTGCAATGTTAACCGTATCGCCCCAGATGTCGTACTCAATCTTTTGTGCGCCTACAATACCAGCCACAACAGGACCTGTATGTATTCCCACGCGCATTTTCATCTTTAGGTCGTGAGTCTTGTTGAGGTCGTCCAAGGCCTTCTGCATTTCGATTCCGGCAAGCACTACCTCGACTGGATTTGTAGCATCGCGGTTTGGCATACCTCCGGCACACATATATGCATCGCCAATAGTCTTTATCTTTTCGATGTTGTACTTCGAAATAATGTTGTCGAACGACACAAACAGCTCGTTAAGGTACTTTATAAGTTCCTCGGGATTGGTCGTTGCAGCAATCTTAGTAAAGCCCTGGATATCGGAGAACAATACAGTAACCATTTCGTACTTTTGCGACTTTGCATTTCCTGTGCGCTGCAACTCATCAACGGCATTCTGCGGCAAAAGTTTCTTGACAAGGTTCTCGGTCTGTTCCTTTTGCATTACAAGTTCGTTTGTTCGCATCTCGACAAGTTTCTCGAGGCGATATTTTTCCTTCGAATGCACAATGTTTCGCCATGCCAGCACAAGTATAAATATCACGACGAAACTCAGCACATACAGGATATAAGCCAGAGCCGTGCGATAATATGGAGGCGACACTTCGAAGCCGAATTCGGCGACATTACTCATATACCCGTAGCCGTTGCGCGAACGCACCATAAACTTGTACGATCCCTCCGACAGGCTTATGTACTCCTTGTACGAATCGGTTGTCCAGTCGGACCAATCGTCGTCGAAGCCTTCGAGCCGATACTGGTAATAGGTATCGCCGAATGTGTTGTACGACAAACCAGCCACTTCGAACCTGATATTACGGTCTTGATAACGTATTTTGTGAACAATATCCCTACTTTCTGAATAATTGAGGTCGAATGCGTATATAATTGAGTCGCCAGCAACAGTTACTTTTCGTATCATGCACACAAAAGCGCTATCGCCAGCAAAACAGGCATGATTGTCCTTGCTATACTTTATTAACGCATCGGAAGTTCCGAACCACACCACGCTGTCGCCTTCGGGGTAGATTGTCTCGACTACCGACTCTTCCATCTGTGCAAATGACGATGTCTCGCGGCAATATCCGCCTTTGCCGTCGAACTTTATTACCCCGACTTCGCGTTCGTATGCATCTGTAAACGAACAGCTGTACCAGATATTTTCGTTCATGTCCTCGCTGATAAAGCCATATACCGTAGAACATCGCGAGCCACTGCAGAAACACGACGAATCCTTGTAGAACTTCTTTCGGTTATTGTCGTAGCGATAAAGGCCTTCGGATGTGGAGAAAACAGTTCCTAACTGATGAGTCGGGAACACATCGATCCAGTCGAAACCATGAGGCAGACTGTCTTTTTCACCATATTCAAACACCTTGACCGACAAGTCCAACGAGTCGCCCATAGCGACACGGAACAAACCATCACGGTTTGTACCAATCCAGATGCCGTCAGAATCGGAAACCACAGTACGTGCAATATAGTGCATATTGCTCAATGTTCCTATCTTCTCGACCTTTTCGCCCGATATTCTTGCAAAAGTAATTCCTTGCCTTCCACCAAGCATTATATAGTCGTCGCCGGCGATAGTTATGCTCCGCATAGAAATAAACGAACCATCGAGCAATTTCTTGAGCGACATATCCTCGACAAGAAACAAGCCTTCGTTTGCCACAGCATAGAGTTTTTCGTTATAAATATTCAGATTCCAGCAGTTGTCGTGCATACCACGTATATACCTGAAACCATTTATAGCTCCTCCTGGACCTGTATGATTTACATATCCGAAAAGACCAACTGTTGTACCTACATATAGTTGTCCATGGTAACGAATAATGGCAAGCACCGCGCCTCTCAGTCCACTGCTCGAAGCATTGAAAAACGACAATTCCGAATTTGTCTCCAAAAGGCTTATTCCGTTTTCGGTAGCTAGCCAAACCTTGCCCTGATTATCAACGCACAGGTCGTTTATCTCGTTTGTTTTCAGTCCATTCGACGAATTCAGCACATAGCGGTACTTACCCTCGCTATCGAACGACACAACGCCTCCACCATGAGTTCCAACAACAAAACTTCCATCGTGCAACATTCCTATGCACGAAAAATCATTATTCCTGATGTATCTGTCGAAATCGGTTGGGAAATGGGTTAGAATTCCGTCGTTGGAATACAACCAGAAGCATGAATTTCTGTTGTCACGCAACAATATTTTGTTTTCTTTTGTCCTGATCATGTCGTTGATTCTGATAGAATCGGCAATTGCTGCACACAAGTCATCGTCTTTGAAAACGCCATGTACAAGGCGTTTCAGTGGAGCCTTTTTTTTCTGGATATATACAGAATCGCCAAGGCTCATAATACGGAAAGGCTCTTCTTCAATCAGCTTTGTAATCGACGAGTCGGCATACATGTAAAGATTTGTTTCGGTGCAGAAATAAACATCGTGTCCAGAAGTAACAACTTTTTTTACCTGTCCGAAATTTTCTTCAGAATCCTTGGCGAACAGCACGAGCCCCATGTGACCGTTCTGGTACAACAAGCGTCCAAACGTATTATATCCGCCAAAATAAATTTCGTTATTGTCGCTGACTGCCATTTCCGGACGGCCTGGAACCTTTACGATATCCCACTTTTCGTTGTCGAACTCCATTATACCATTGGTATTTCCGAAATACATGAGCGAATTCTTGTCCTGCACTACGCAAAAATTCTGGCTTTCCTGCCTATAGTCGGCCGGACCGAAATTCTTTATCTGCGGTATACCACATTCGTTATATTGGGCAAAAGCCGACAAAACGGCCAGCAATGCAAACGAAAGCAACAATATTATCTGTTTCATATCAATAACGACTTTGCAATTCCACATAGAAGCAAGAACCCTTTCCTACTTCCGACTCAACACTAATATTTCCATGCAGCATATCGACATACGACTTTACAATAGCTAAGCCCAAACCTGTGCCCTTAGTTGCGAGTTCCACATTTTTTGTTTGGTAGAACCTATCGAAAATATTCGGCAAATCTTCCTTCGAAATTCCAATGCCATTGTCGCACACATATATGCATACGCTTCCGTCGCCGACATTGTAACCCACCTCAACATTTCCATTTTTCGAAAATTTCAGGGCATTGCTTATCAGGTTTGTAATTATTTGTCGCAGTTTTACATTGTCGGAGACAATCAGCACATCGTCTTTTTCCTGCGCTGCATTTACAAGTTTCAAATTGTTTTCCTCAATTAACCTTTGTCCACGCATCGAAGCACATATATCGCTGATGACCTTCTTTACGCTTACAATTTCCGACTTCACTTTCATCACACCGGCCTCGAGTTTCGACATCTCTATGAGGTCCGAAAGCACACCGAGCAACTGATGCGACGAGTCGAGTATAGTCCTCAAATAATCCTGTTTTTCGGCATTTTCCTCGTCTTCGAGCAACAGGTCGGCAAAACCGATAATTGCATTCATAGGAGTGCGTAATTCGTGCGAGAGGTTGCCAAGGATAGCGGTCTGCAGTTTTTCGTTCTCTTCCGATTGCTTCCTTATAGTATTGAGCTGCTCTATTATTTGCTCCCTCTCGGTAACATCGGAAACGACCATAACCACCTCCGACTCCATTGGCAAGAAACTGGCTTCAACTATATAGCTGACACCACCCACATTAACATTTTTCCTTACGACATAAGTTGAATTCTGGGAAATAGCCCTTGCTATACCCTGCCTTATAACCATATCGTTTTCCCTGCGCGAAATATACTTTACAAAATAAGCAACAAATTCATCATCACTCTTATAATAAGTATAGAAAGGGGAATTTTCGCCGATGAAAACATCTATTATCTCTGCATCGGCACTAAAAATAACGCTTACATCCTTTGATGCCCTAAGGAAATGCTGTTTCTCGACTTCCATCTTCTGCGCCATGCCGCGGAAGTTCATCATCTGGTTTTCGTATATTTTTCGGTCAGTAATGTCGAGTACCACAGCCTGATACATATCGGTTGATATTGCGCCCGAATACATTTCGACAATCTTTACTGTTCCGTCGCCACATTTCAATTCGCGTTCGGCGCTTATAACTTCGCCGGCATCGACATGCGTATAGTCCAAAGGCTTCGAGGAAAGGCTCGACGGAGTAAACAAATCGGAAATATTCTTACCCAGTATCTCGCTTGGCGGCAACTTTATCATTTCGCAGAAATGGTCGCTCACATCGATAATATCGCCATGGGTATCGCCAATAAGCACGCCACAAGGCGACTGTTCGACAATAAGCTTATATCGCGATGCCGCATTGAGCGACTTTGAAGGGCCCTTTTTCCGCAACGAACGATCGATAAAGTAACAAATGGTGTTGTCCTTGTCGATATAGTGCAAATGCACCTCGAGCTGCGTTGGTCTGCCCTCTGAAAGTATTTCATATAAAAACACCTCTTCTTTGCGGTTCGATGCAGTAACCTCTATACGGCGGTTTTTACGCTTGGTATCCTTCAGCACATCTGAGAGCGATTCGCCACGGATGTCGTATTTAATCTTGAGCAACGAATAGGCCTTAGCATTCACCCGTTCTATTTTATTTCCTCTGATTACTATCAAACCGCAGATTGAATTGTCGAACATAGCCAGGTTGTAGGTATACTGCAGCGTAAGATTGTCTTTTACCTGCTGCAATTCGCGACGGCTCTCCATTACCACGGCAATGTATCTCTGACCCATTTTCCCTACCGGCAGCAGACGACAAGCCATCTCCAAGTCGCCCCAAATGGTATTTCTTGCCATAAACTTGTGCTCGGTAGATGTCTGGCTATCGTACAACAAGGCCATATTTCGCTTAATGCCAGTCGAAGCAAAGTTTCCGAGATCGAATATCGACTTTGTAAGATACGACTTATAGTCCCAACCCCACATCTTAACAGCGGAGGCATTCAGGTCGCAGATATCTCCATTTTCTGATATCAGGATATAAAGTTCGGACATTACATCGAATGTATCGCGATAGGTAAGAAATGTTCCCGAACCTGACGCACCACTATCGGTATGCTGCGAGACCAGCGACACGCAGAACTTCTGCTCGCCGAAGGTAAACACATAAGAATATACGCCTACTTCGATAATTTCGCCGCCATTCTTTACAACAGAATATGTTATTACGGGGTTCTTCTGGTTTGTGGAGAAGATAACCTCGAGCGAACTCTTGCATTTAGGCAGGCTTTCTTCGGCTAAGTAATTATCGATACTATCGTACGGCAGGTCGTCTTGAGTACCATATCCCATTATCTGGCGCATCATTGAATTTTCGTACACAATCATGCCGTTCCTGTCGCATATTACCACACCTGTCTTCAATTCGCCGAAGAGCTGGCTTATCAGGCTCCATGCCATAGCGTCTTCCTGCTTGACCCTATTGCTTGGTTCCTTATATCTAACCAAGGCATAATATCTTACGTTACCATCTTCGGTACGTTTAAGAATAGACTCCGAAAGACTTACGAATGCTCCAGTACGTGTACGTAGATATAGTGGCTTGTCGATAACGCAGTCGGTCTTGGCAAACATGGAAGTAAGATCCGACCTCAGAACCACATATTTGCCCTCGTTTATGGCATCCATGAGCTCCTGCTCGGAAGAATATCCTAGCATCTGGGCAAACTTGATATTTACACTCAGAAATTTTCCATTCGAATTGAGCTTATAACCAGGAACCATCAGATCGATACCAATATTTGACTCGCTGATAATCCTATTGCGCTCAATATAACTAGACATTATAATCTTGTTCTGATCTTCGATTTGCCGTTCTACTTTGCTAAGACTACTACTCATGACTGAAATTATATTCAGTGCAAATTTAAAATATTATTAGACATGATTACAAAAAAAAGCGGACTTGCTTTACAAATCCGCTTTGTCGGGGTGAGAAGACTCGAACTTCCGGCCTCTACGTCCCGAACGTAGCGCGCTACCAACTGCGCCACACCCCGTCTGCCAAAAGGCGGTGCAAAAATAAGATTTATTTTTCACATCGCATTATTTTTTTGCATTTTTATTTTTCAGCGAAGGTTAAAACAAAAAAAAGTCCGCCTTGCGAGCGGACTTTCTTTATTTTCGAATACAAGTTCCTTATCCCTTGAGTGCCTCGGCACCGCTGGTGATTTCGGAAAGTTCGTTTGTAATGGCAGCCTGACGAGCCTTGTTGTACATGAGCGTGAGAGTCTTGATAAGCTCGGTTGCATTGTCGGTTGCCTGATGCATTGCTGTCATACGGGCGCCCTGCTCGGCTGCAAAGCTGTCGAGTACCGACTTGAAGAACTGAATCTTCATCGACTTCGGTATCATGTCGTCAACAATCTTATCGACAGTAGGCTCAAAGATATAGTCGGATTTCTTTGCTCCTTCGCCTGCTTCGATGGTGAACGGAAGGAAAGGTTCGACTTTCTGTTCCTGCGAAGCTGCGTTCTTGAAGCTGTTGTAGATAAGGTCAACTTTGTCGTACTTACCATCAACAAAATCCTTCATTATCGGTTCTGCTATTTCGGCGGCAGTTGCGAAATTGAGCTTGTCGAAAATTTCTTCGCTGTGAGCAACAATTTCGAACTTCTGCTTAAGTATGAAGTCGTAAGCCTTCTTTCCAAGGCAAATAAACTTCACATTGCCCTTTTCGAGCTGAGCGGGATAGTTCTCCTTCACGTGAGCCATAGCCTTCTTGCAGATGTTGGAGTTGAAACCTCCGCACAAACCTCTGTTCGATGCCATCAGCACCACAAGAACCTTCTCCACCTTGCGAACCTCGCCGTAGCAACTTGCATGGTTCTTGTCGAGGCTTGAGCTAACCTCAGCCAAAACGTCACGCATCTTGTCGGCATACGGTCTAATCTGCAAGACTCTGTCCTGAGCCTTCTTCAGTTTAGCCGCAGCAACCATCTTCATTGCAGATGTTATCTGCTTGGTTGACTTTACAGAACTGATTCTATTTCGTATATCTTTAAGTCCTGCCATAATTTACATTATTTCTTGTACTTCTTTGTTAAATCCTTTGCGACTTCGGTAAGCACATTGGTGATTTCGTCGGAATATTCGCCCTTTGCAAGACGGTCCATGATGTCCTTGCGGCTTGTGTTCATGAACTCGATGTATTCCTTTTCGAATTCGCGTACCTTGTCAATCGGAACATCCTTCATCAAGCCCTTTGTTCCGCAGAAGATGATAGCTGCCTGTTCCTGAACCTTTACAGGAGCGTGTTCTGGCTGCTTCAGGATTTCGACGTTCTTGCGGCCCTTGTCGATAACCGAAAGGGTAACTGCATCGAGGTCGGAACCGAACTTAGCGAAAGCTTCCAGTTCGCGGAACTGAGCCTGGTCGGTACGAAGGGTACCTGCGATTTTCTTCATACACTTGATCTGTGCCTTACCACCTACACGCGATACCGAGATACCTGCGTTGATAGCGGGACGGATACCAGCGTTGAACAAGTTCGACTCGAGGAATATCTGTCCGTCGGTGATAGAAATCACGTTGGTCGGGATGTATGCCGAAACGTCGCCTGCCTGGGTTTCGATGATAGGAAGAGCGGTCAACGAACCACCACCTCTTACCTTACCCTTGAGGCATTCTGGCAAGTCGTTCATCTTAGCTGCAATCTCGTCGGACTGGATAATCTTTGCAGCTCTTTCGAGCAGACGTGAGTGCAGATAGAAAACGTCACCCGGATAAGCTTCACGTCCTGGTGGACGACGGAGCAACAACGAAACTTCACGGTACGAAACTGCCTGCTTCGACAAGTCGTCGTAGATGATGAGGGCGTGACGTCCAGTATCTCTGAAGTATTCGCCGATTGCAGCGCCTGCGAACGGAGCGTAGTACTGCATAGCTGCCGAGTCGGAAGCCGTTGAAGTAACGATGATGGTGTAGTCCATAGCACCGTAGCGTTCCAAGGTCTTTGCAACGTTAGCAACGGTAGAACCCTTCTGACCGATTGCAACGTAGATACAATAAACCGGGTCGCCCTTCTCGAAGTTTTCCTTCTGGTTAATTATAGTGTCGATTGCGATAGCCGTCTTACCTGTCTGACGGTCACCGATAATCAATTCACGCTGTCCTCTTCCGATTGGAATCATGGAGTCGATAGCCTTGATACCAGTCTGCAACGGCTGGTCAACTGGCTGACGGAAAATAACACCGGGAGCAACTCTTTCCAGAGGCATTTCAAACAATTCGCCCTGAATAGGTCCCTTGCCGTCGAGCGGGTCGCCGATTGTGTTTACAACACGGCCCAACATCTGCTCGCCTACCATAATGGAAGCAATACGGCGCATTCTCTTCACCACGTTGCCTTCCTTGATTTCGTCGCAAGGTCCTAAAACTACGGCTCCTACATTATCTTCCTCTAGATTTAAAACTATCCCCTTGGTGCCGTTCTCGAATTCGACAAGTTCGTTCGACTGAACATTGTCCAATCCGTAGATTCTAGCGATGCCATCTCCTACCTCAATAACAGTGCCGACCTCTTCCAAGTTGTTCTTGGTTGCGATGCCGTCCAACTGCTGCTTCAGTATCTGAGACACTTCGGATGGTTTAATATCTGCCATAAGTCGTATGTTTAATTAAATGTTATACCTATTAATATATTGATCTCTGAAGTGACTGTTTAATTTCCTGCAATTGTGTCCTGACGCTCAGGTCGAGCTGCTGGTTTTCGATACGTACTATCACGCCGCCAATCATCTGCTCGTCAACCTTGTTCTTCAAATCGACATTTGCCTTGTAAACCTCCTTGATGCGGTTTTCGATGTCGGCACGAAGAGCGTCGTTAATCGGCTGTGCTGTGGTTATCACAACTTCCTTGCAGTTGTTCTTGCGGCGATACGAAGTCTCGAAGTTGCGAAGTATGTCAACCACATATATTTCGCGGTTCTTCTCGACAAGGAACTTGAGGAAGTTGAGCGACAATTCGTCAATCTTTCCAGCGAAAGTTCCATCGAAAAGGCTTATCTTGTCGGACTTCTTGACGATAGGGCTAGCCATTACCTCCTTGAATTCGGGGAGGTCGGCCAATGCTTCGCGCACGAGACGGAAATCGGCATACACTTTTTCAAGCAGGCCTTTTTCCTCTGCAAGCTCGAATATTGCCCTTGCGTATCTAACAGAAATCTTGCTCTGATTCATAACTAGTTGAATTTAATTTCTTTTACCAAATCGTTCACGAGCATTTCCTGGTCGGGAGTAGTGCTGATTTGCTTGCGTACAACCTTTTCGGCAACGGCAATCGAGAGGTCGAGAACCTGATTCTTGATGTCGGCCATAGCAGCCACCATCATAGCATCGCGTTTCTGTTCAGCCTCGGCCATAACCTTTGCGGCAGCCTTTTCGGCTTCCGACTTAGCCTGTGCTACGATTTGTTCCTTTATTTCACGCGCCTCCTTAAGCATCTTGTCTCTTTCTGCACGAGCCTCGTCCATAATCTTCTCGTTGTCGGCCTGAAGTTTCTTCATTTCCTCACGAGCGATTTCGGCCTGATTCAAGGCATCCTCGATGCTCTGGCTTCTTTTCTTAATAGCATTGTTGATGGGCTTCCAAGCAACCTTGCCCAACACGATGAGCAATGTCAGGAAAATAATGGTGGTCCAAAAAACTAATCCTATTCCGGGCGTTACTAAATCCATAACCTATATATTTTAATTTAACGTTTCTTCTGTTTTTAACGGGTAGCTCCAGCCAATCGCTGGAGAACCCGTTTGCTTTTGCACTGAATTAAGCGATCAAAGCAACTACAACACCGAACAAAGCAACACCTTCTACAAGAGCTGCTGCGATGATCATTGCAGTCTGAACTTTACCTGCTGCTTCAGGCTGTCTTGCGATAGCGTCCATTGCTGCGCTACCAATCTTTCCGATGCCTAAACCTGCACCCAATACTGCCAAACCGGCGCCAATTGATGCGATTGTTGTAATTCCCATAGTAACAAATATTAAAAATTAAACATAAAAAATTCTAAATCAAAATTCTACTCGTGCTTGTGCTCTGCAACTGCCAGACTGATGAATACTGCCGAAAGCATTGTGAAGATGTATGCCTGCAGGAATGCAACCAGCATTTCGAGGCAGTCCATGAACAATACGAATATTACCGATACCGGTGCTACGGCAATGGTCTGGAAGATGAATATCAACGAAACCAAGCTCAGGATGATGATATGTCCTGCCGAAATGTTGGCGAAAAGACGAATCATAAGAGCAACCGGCTTAACGATGATACCCATGAGTTCGACAACTGCGAGTATAGGCTTTACGAATACAGGAACGCCGGGCATCCAGAATGTGTGGTGCCAGTAGTCCTTGTTTCCGTTCAAGTTAATCATAAGGAAGGTGAAGATGGCGAGAACCATAGTCACTGCGATGTTACCCGTTACGTTGGCATTGCCGGGGAAGAACGGGATGAGACCTAATATATTATTAAAAAGTATGAAGAAGAACACTGTCATAAGGTATGGCAGGAACTTGTCTGTCTTTTCTCCGAGGTTAGGGTAGATAACATCGTCCCTTACATATAGGAAAACTGGTTCGAGGAAAGCCTGCATGCCTTTCGGGCGACCGGGGTTCTTCTTGTATGCCTTTGCGAAGCTGATGAATACTATTAATAATATAATAGAAACGAGCATCATTGATGCAACGTTCTTTGTAATCGAGAAGTCGAGAGGTTTTTCGTTAGCGATTTCGGCGTTGGCGTTTGCCTCAAGGTATTCGAGGCTCTCGTGGAATTCCATTGCTTCGGTTGCTTCACCGTTCTGGAAGGTAAGTCCGCCCTTTTCGTTGGCAAGATAAATCTTGTCGTTGGCGAGGATGTAGGTGTTGTCGCCCTTGGTTACGGCTTCGTGTCCGTGGTGGAATGCGCCCGACATGAATAAGTCGAGATGACCGTTAGCAAACACGATTACTGGCAGAGGAACAGCAACAGGAACTTCCACTTCCACACCGTTTTCTTCCTTGGTGTAGTCGAGGATGTGCCATACATGCGAGTCCTTGATATGTCCCATAATCAAGCTGGTGACATCAAACTTTTCTTCCTTTGCAGCTTCGGGCTGTGCATCATCTGTCGGGTCTGCAATATTTTGCGCAATTTCGTCCGATTCCTCAATCTGTTTTGCTGTGTCCTGCGGTTGTGCTTCCGCCTCTTGAGCGCATACTGGCATTGCGAAAGTCAGCAATACACAAAGACTTAACAAAAACCAAACATATTTCTTCATATTCCAATTATGAATTTTATTGTAAGACCACAAATTTACATTTTCTTTTCTGAAAACTGCAAGTTTTTTTTAAGTTTTTGAAAAGAAATTTTTAATAAACTAATATTCAATGATTTACACATATAATAAAATTGGCAATGGGCGGATGGAATCCGCCGGGAAGAGACAGAACATTTTGCGGGGCAAATTTACCACACAAAAAAACGCATAAAGTTCAGCATGACACCGATAGTGTGATTGTACATTGTCAATTGCTAATTCCCTTTTGCCCAGCGTTCTTTTTCTTCCCTGCTTGGTGCTTTTCCGTGCCACTTGTAGTCGCCCTCGATTTCGGGAACACCCTTGCCCATTGTAGTGTTGGCAATTAGGACTTTGGGCTTATCGCCAGTCATGCTGTCGAATGTGCCGACAAGCTCCTCGATGCTATTGCCGTTGCATTCGTAAACATCCCAGCCAAACGATGCCCATTTTTCCCGTAGCGGCTCAAGGTTCATCACAACCTCGTTTGGACCATCGATTTGCAAACGGTTACGGTCAACTATTGCGACAATGTTGCCCAACTTATGATGTGCTGCGCTCATGGCCGCTTCCCATACCTGTCCTTCCTGGATTTCACCATCACCACATACGCAGAAAATCTTGCGGTTGCAACCGTCGACCTTGTCGGAAAGAGCCATTCCTACGCATACCGACAAACCTTGACCGAGCGAACCCGATGCCGACTCCACTCCCGGCAGTCCCGATGCCAACGATGGATGTCCCTGCAAACGACCGCCAATCTTGCGCAAGGTCAGAAGTTCTTCCTTTGGGAAATATCCTGCATTGGCAAGTGTTGCGTAAAGCACTGGTGCTGTATGACCAATGGAAAGTATAAGCTTGTCGCGGTCGGGCATCTGTGGATTTTGCGGATTGTGCTTCATGGTGTGAAAATAAAGCACGGTAAATATGTCGGCAAGGTCGAGCGAACCACCGATGTGTCCCGAACCAGCCTCGCACAAAGAATCAATAATGTCGCGGCGAATAGTCGCAGCAATGCCTTCAAGCCGCTTCAATTCTGCATTATCCATCAGTGGATTGGGTATTTTATGTTGGTCTTAATAATATATGCTTCCGGATATTTTGCCAAGAGGTCCTGGAGCAACACCAAAGCCTCGAAACGTGTCATAAAGTCGCCAACATGAACCTCAAAGTTCGGTTCTACAAAGGTTACGTATGCCTCGTGGTCATCGTCGCTGCAAGCCGAACGGATTGCGTTTGCCCGAGAACGGGAGTCTTGTGTATTCTGAGCGAAAACCTTCACTCTGTAGCCAGGAAAACCGTCACGCTTCTTGTTTAGGCCGACACAAGTTTCCATGAAATTCTTGACAGCGTAGTCCTGCTCAATTTTCACTTTTCCATTATATGTTGAGTCGCTGAAATACTTTATTCGCGATGGCGTAATGTTCTGCCCCATCATTTGTGCCGCACAGAAAAATATTATGAATAGTATTACAATCTTTTTCATCGGAATGACAAATTTTCTGCAAAGGTATTAAAAAAACTTGAACTTACTCAAATTCTCTTGATGCTCAACTTTTATTTTTTTTGAAATTAAGAATTTCGACACCTTCACATATCCCGACAACTTTAAGGTTGCTCCTCCTTTCGTAAAGGCACCTATCAACGCCTTGGGGTCTTTCACAACATCCTTGAATGACGCATCGTAGTTTATTTGGTACGCATCTTTTGACTTTGGATTGATATGAATCCTCTCCTTCTTGTTTATGCATCCGATAGGAATATCATTTACGGTAGCATTGAGTTTCACTCCCTTCACATTGAAGCCAAAATTGTTGGGATTTTCAATCGGAATTTTTCCGCTTATGCTAATTCCGCTCAAACTCAAATTGTTCAACTTTACATCCCTAGGAGTGCCAACGCTTACTTCCTGAATTGCACACGAACTCATTCCGACAATCATAATCGAAAGAGCCAGCAACAATATTGATTTTCTTGTTTTCATCGCTAAAATTTTTGCAAAGGTAAGAAATTTCTGGTTTCAAGGTTTCTGGTTTCTAAGAATACAGCACTGCTTGCTATTGTTTTTTTTGCTGCCCCCCAGCCTTTAGGCCGTTAACGCCATTAAAGGCTTTAACGATGGGGAGGGGGCAACAAACAACAGCAAGCAATAGAAAACAGAAAAACCAGAAACTTAGAAACGCCAGAGGCGTAGAAACGGCGAAGCCACTCAAACAGCGCAGCGAGAACGGCGAAGCCATTCAAATCATCAACCTTTAGCTCGGCGTAGCCAAACCTTCAAACGGCGCAGCCATTCAAATCTTCAAATCATCAAATCTTTGAACATTGAACATTAGTACAGTCGCGACGCGCCACGACTCAACAAGCTCAGGGAGCTGAGAACCCAGAAACGGCGTACTTCGGCAATCCCAGCAACCACCAGCCACAGAAACTTTTTAATTTATTTGCATAGTTTCCACAAAAAGCATACCTTTGAGGTCTAAAAATTACATGCTATGGCAAAAAGCGAAGAAATAAGCAACAACCTCAACATCATTGGTAACGGAACAACTATTGTCGGCAATATTGTTTCGCAAGGAGACATGAGGATTGACGGAACATTGGAAGGAAACCTTACTACACAATCTAAAATCGTAATCGGGACAACTGGCAGGATTGTCGGCGAGGTAAAATGCAAGGATTGCGAAGTTGCAGGGAATGTACGAGGCAAGATAAAGGTTGAAAACCTGCTGATGCTTAGGGCTACGGCTACCGTAGAAGGCGAGATCAAAACATCGAAGTTAGCCATCGAGCCTAATGCAATATTCACAGGCACTTGCAACATGAGTACCGCCGAGCCACAGGTCGAAGAACAATATAATGGATAGCAAAGAAAAAGGCGACAAGTTCAATTCTGGTCTCGGAAAATGGGCACGCTACACATCGCTGGCCTTCGAGATGGGAATTGTGATATTTGCTGGCGCATTCGGCGGACTGAAACTAGATGAATATTTTGGAACCGAAAAGCCTTGGTTCACAGTGGCGCTATCGCTTTTCGCCGTGTTTGCATCAATTTATATAGTAATAAAGGGCGTAAAAAATGAAAAATAATTCAATTGTCGGCGTGCTCACAAAACTTGCGGTGTTTGGCGTTTGCCTGTTTGCAGTGCATTACCTGCTAGCACGGGCATTCCCAGTGTGTGCAGCAGAAGGCATATACGAGGCTCACCTATTTTTATTTGTTTTGACTGCAGTCGTTATGCTAGTTTTGAAGTTCATTTTCAAAAAGATGACACAGAAACAAGGCCTTTTCGGATATGCTTTTATGGCTTCAAGTTTGGTGAAGATGGCACTCGCAGTTGTCTTTCTTATACCTATTATTAAATCTAATGCCGATTATCGCATTGCATACGCCATACAATTCTTTGTGTTGTACTTTGCATATCTTATAATGGAAGTGGTGCTAGTCGCAAAATTACTGAAACAAGATTGACATACTAATTTTCAAATCATCAAATCATCAAATCGTCAAATAGCATAAAACAAAATTTAAAAAGTGTCGTATAATATTTAGAGTTTATTAATTTGATAAGAGTTTTAATTAGATAGGAAAATCATGGAAGAAGAAAAGACCAGATATTCGCAGGAAGAACTTGAGGAATTCAAGGAAATAATTCTCAAGAAGTTGGAACGCGCACAAGCTGATTTCGACTTGTACAAGAGCATGCTCACCAAGGAAGACATGAACGACATCGATGATACTTCACCAACTTTCAAGGTTTTGGAAGAAGGTCAGAATGTACTGTCAAAAGAGGAGATTGGCCGTATTGCCCAACGCCAACTGAAGTTCATACAAAACTTGCAGGCAGCACTTTTCAGAATTGAGATTGGCACATACGGAATCTGCCGTAAGACTGGCAAGTTAATTCCAAAAGAGAGATTGAGAGCTGTTCCTCATGCAACACTTTGCGTGGAAGCAAAACAAAACAGATAAAAAAAAGACCGTTAAGGTCTTTTTTTGTTTCTGGGTTTCAATGCCTGCGCCTTTTAACTTCGTTGAGGGCTGCGCCGTTCATGGGCTGACGCCGATTCTATGTTTTGGGTCTGAAGGCTCAAAGGCTAACAGGCTTAACGACAATTAACTTTTAGCCTTTTCTTCTTTCAGCCTTTTAGCCCAACCTTCCGCTCAGTGTATCAAATCGTAAATCTAAAATCGTAACCTTTAGCTCGGCGTAGCCAATTCGTAAATCCCTTTGCATCTTGTCAAAAACCTAGAAACAGAAAAACCTAGAAACCATTGTCAATTATCCATTGAATACTTGAATATTTGAATTCTTGAATTTTTAAATCTTTTTGTTCAACGAAAAACATTATTTCTTACATTTGCCAATTGAAAATAATTTTAAAAACAAAATATCATGTATAACGATTTTCAAGCTTATCTACAGAAGGAAATAGCCGGAATAAGAGAAGCCGGTTTGTACAAGAATGAACGCATCATCGCATCGCCACAGGGTGGTGAAATCACATTGCAGGACGGAACCAAGGTTCTCAATTTCTGCGCAAACAACTATCTTGGTCTTGCCAACAACCCACAGCTCATCGCAGCTGCTAAGGAAGCCATGGATACCCACGGCTATGGTATGGCATCGGTAAGATTCATCTGCGGTTGCTCCGACCTCCACAAGGCTCTCGAAAAGAAGATTGCAGAATTTTTCGGTACCGAGGACACTATCCTCTATGCAGCTTGCTTCGACGCTAACGGCGGTGTTTTCGAACCATTGCTAGGCGAAGACGATGCTATCATCTCCGACTCGTTGAACCACGCTTCAATTATCGACGGTGTTCGTCTGTGCAAGGCTCAGCGTTTCCGCTATGCCAACGCCGACATGGCCGACCTCGAAGAAAAACTCAAGGAAGCACAGAAGTGCCGTTTCCGCCTCATTGCTACCGACGGCGTATTCTCGATGGACGGTAACGTTTGCCCGCTCGACAAAATTTACGAACTCGCAAACAAGTACAACGCAATGGTAATGGTTGACGAATCGCACTCGGCAGGTGTTGTCGGAAAGACTGGCCGCGGTGTTACCGAACGCTACAACCTCCGTGGAAAGATTGAAATCCTTACCGGTACTCTCGGAAAGGCATTCGGCGGTGCAGTAGGCGGATTCACAACTGGTAAGCGTGAAATCATCGAAATGCTTCGCCAGCGTTCGCGTCCATATTTGTTCTCCAACTCTATTCCTCCGATGGTTGCCGCTGCAGGCTGCAAGATGATTGACATCATGTCGAGCACCAACGAGTTGCAGGACAAGCTCCACAGCAACACCGACTACTTCGTTGCAAAGATGAAGGCTGCTGGCTTCGACATCAAGCCAACCGAATCGGCAATCTGCGCAGTAATGCTCTACGACGCAAAACTTTCGCAGGATATGGCTGCAAAACTTCAGGAAGAAGGCATCTATGTAACTGGCTTCTACTATCCTGTAGTTCCGAAGGGACAGGCTCGTATCCGCGTTCAGATTTCGGCAGCACACGAAATCGCCCACCTCGACAAGTGCATCGCAGCATTCACCAAGGTCGGCAAGGAACTCGGCGTTATCAAGTAAAAAACGACAAAATTTATAATAGGAAAGTCGGGGCGAAAGTTCCGACTTTTTTTGTTGTGTGTTTACAGCATTTTTGGTGCTGCACTAAAAGTGGAATTGAGATAAAATGCGGGATATAAAAATTATAGTTCATAGCAAAATAAATTTTGACACAATTTTATATATATCGCAAAAAAACAATAACTTTGTGGGTAAATATGTAATATCTCCAAAACATAGGTATATGGACACAACTTTTTTATACCGGAAAATGGTAGATAAATCTGTTCTTTTCCAAGGATTTACGATTCCTGTAAAATATCACCAATGTCCTTTCGGATTTACAATCCGAAAGTCTTGAGTATCAGCATTTGTAATGCGCAGATTAAGGCAATTTACAGCAGTCGACAATAGTTGGCTGCTGTTTTTGTTTCGGTGTGTAATAAATTTCTTCGCTCATGCTTTTTGTCTTGACAACAAAAGACTCCTCATTTTCAATCTGATAGGACAATATTCCGAAAAATTGTTCGCAGTTTCGGAAAAAGCATTATCTTTGCAAACAGAAATATTGTTCGCAATTCGCGAACAGCGAACAAATAAGATTAAGTATTTAATATACACACAAATGAAACCACAAGATGTTCTTGTCTTATTAAAAAAGATGACATCTGCAGGAAAGACATTGTCGTGCCACGGGTTGGCAGAATCGTTAGGTTTAAGTGCATCAACGGTGAGCGAAAGTTTGGAACGCTGCAAAAAGGCAAAACTTATCGACCGTGACAAAAAGCGAGTTAATGTACTGGCCTTGCAGGAATTTCTGATTCATGGCATTGCGTATGTTTTTCCTGTAGAGGCTGGGCGTGTCGGCAGAGGCATTCCAACCAATTCAAGTGCATCACCTATAAAGGAGAACATAACTGGAAGTTCCGAAATATATGTATGGCATTATGCAAAAGGAACCTCACGCGGACAGCAAATCGAGCCAATCTATCCTACTGTACCAGAAGCCGCCCTTCGCGACGACGAACTGTATCAGCTGCTGGTAATTGTTGATGCCTTGCGAATTGGACACAGCAGAGAGAAATCCGTTGCCATTGAAGAACTGACCAAAAGGCTGAACCGATATGCAGAAAACAAATAACGAACGCCTACAGGAAATTGCCGAGGCTTTGCAGGACTTGAACGACAGGCTTGTATATGTTGGCGGAGCTATGGCAGGTTCGTATGCTACAGACCCAACCGCAACAGAACCTCGTGTGACTTTTGATGTGGATTGTGTGGTAGATACTAAATCGTACAGCGAACACATAGACTTTGAAAATAAACTTCGTGCAAAACATTTTCAGAACGACCAAACACCAGATGCTCCTCTTTGCCGATGGGTGTTCAACGGAGAAAAAGTGGATGTAATGTCAATGGACGAAAAGAGTTTGTCATTTGGTAATCGTTGGTATCGTCCAGGGTTCGAGAGACGCGAATTATGCATACTGCCTTCGGGCGAAAGCATTTATCGCCTTTCGGTTACATACTATATTGCATCAAAAATTGAAGCATTGCTATCGCGTGGCGGTAACGACTGGCGAGGTGCAAAAGATTTCGAAGATATTGTTTATGTACTCAATTATTGTTCCGATTTCATAGAACAATTTAAAAATGAAGATGCGCAGGTTCGCAATTATGTTTCGGATCAATTTTCGCAGATGTTAAAACGTTCCAATATTTCAGAGGAAATAGAATCTGCAATATCATACGATGAAATTGAGCGCACCGATATGATTCTGGAAACACTGAAAGCCATTTCGGAATACAACCCTCAATCATTAAGTATACAATTTGTCAGCGACTTGCATTTGGAATTTCCAGAAAACAGGGCTTTTATTGCAAATCATCCGTTGGAAGTGTCGGGAGATATTTTGCTTGTTGCTGGAGATTTAGCATATCTTGACCATCCCGATTCTCGTCAGGACACATATTCGCATTATTCTTTCTGGGACTGGGCATCAAATAATTACAAGCAAGTAATTGTCTGCCTCGGGAATCATGATTTTTACAGCTACTACGACCTTGCCACAATGCCAGACGGCTATTGCAAGCAGATTCGCACTAATGTTCACGCATATTATAATGCTATTGTGCATCTTGGGGATACTGACATTATTGTTTCTACGCTATGGTCGCATATAAATCCGAATGATGCCTATATTACAGAACGGAATGTCAGCGACTTCTATCGGATTATGTACAAAGGGCATCGCCTAAATGCAGAAAACTTTAATCAGGAACACGAACGATGCCTGCAATTTGTGAAAAAGGCAGTTGCAGAAAGTCGTGCAAAGACAAAAATTGTCCTTACCCACCATGTGCCGACTCAATTATGCACAGCAGATGAATTTCGTGGCAGTGCCATAAATGGTGCGTTTTCAGTTGAACTTGGCGAATACATTGCAGAATCTGGCATTGACTTCTGGATATACGGACATTCGCATCGTAACATTGATGCCCAGATTGGAAAGACGAAAATATTGTCCAACCAACTTGGCTATGTTTCACATGGAGAACATCGCGCCAATGGATTTAATCTGAAAAAGAAAATTGACTTGTGATTCAAACCATTCCAATCTAAATCGTACTTCATAAATTAAATTTTACCACAAATGATTCTCTACTTCTCAGGAACAGGCAATAGCCTGGCAATAGCAAGACAGATTGCCGAATGCGCAGGCGAACAAGTAATGCCTTTGCGCGAGGCTGTCGGTGCCGACTTGTCAAACGAAAAGCGCATAGGCTTCGTATATCCTTGCTACAACGGCGATGCACCCAAGATTGTCCCGAAACTTGTCTCACAACTGGATTTGCCTACGGATGCCTATTATTTCATCGTAATAACCTGTGGCGCACTTACGGGCAACAGCATCTGGACAGTCAAAAAAGTACTGAAGAAGAAAGGGATTCGGCTCAACTACTGCAACAAGATTCGTGTTCCCGACAACAGCGCGCTTGGTTTCGGGCGCAATCCAAACGACCAGCTATGGAAATTCCAGAAGTACGCACCGCGCCTTGAGCAGATAAAGAACGACATTGCCGCGAAAGTGAACGCCCGCCACTGGGGTTCGCCCGATCCACTAGCAGCCTTGCAGACTTTGAGCGTGTTCGACAATGCCATTTTCAAGGCTTTGCGACCAAAGGTCAATGCCGAAAAATGCGTAGGATGTGGTATTTGCGCAAAAGTGTGCTCCGTTGGAAACATCTTGTTGTCCGAAAACCGTGCCCACTGCGGCGACAAGTGCGAGGCTTGCCTTGCCTGCGTACATTTCTGCCCGCATCAGGCAGTAGAACTTGGTGGCAAACCGACACTCAAGGGAAGACAATACCATCATCCGGAAGTGAAATTGAAGGATATGATGGTGGAGAAATAAAGACTTTTGAATTCGTATTTTCAAAAATCCAAAATTCCTTTTTCTGTTTCCGGCCTAATTTACTATCTTTGCAGTTTATTTCTAAAATGAAATTTTGACTTTTACAATATGGCAAAGATTGAAAATCAGAACGAAAAAGCAGTTCCCGAAAACGGAAAGAACGGCTTTGCACTTGGCAAGAAGAATTACATTGCGCTAGCAATAGGCTTTGCAATACTTGTTATCGGCTACGCACTTATGTCGGGTGGTGCTTCAACAGACCCCAATGTTTTCAACGGCGACGAAATATTCAACTTCCGCCGCATAACACTTGCCCCGATAGTGCTGATAATCGGTTTCGCAGTCGAAATTTTTGCAATAATGTGGCGTCCGCGCACTAAAAAAGACTAGCAAATGGATTGGTTAGAAGCTTTAATACTTGGTCTTATCCAAGGACTTACCGAATATCTGCCAGTGAGCAGCAGTGGACACCTTGCAATAGGTGCAAAATTGTTCGGACTTAGCGGCGAGGAAAACCTTGCATTTACGGTGGCTGTGCATGTTGCAACAGTCCTTAGCACATTGGTAATATTGTGGAAAGAGATCGTTTGGCTTTTCAAGGGATTCTTCAAGTTCAAATGGAACGACGAGATGAAATACATCGTCAACATCTTGATTTCAATGATTCCAGTTGCTATTGTCGGATTTCTGTTCAAGGATACCGTTGAAGAAATCTTCGGTTCGGGATTGCTTATAGTAGGAATCTGCCTGCTTGTGACAGCCGCCTTGCTTGCATTTGCATATTTTGCAAAACCACGCCAGAAAGAAAAAATCTCGATGCTCGACGCATTTGTCATCGGTATAGCTCAAGCTGTGGCTGTTTTGCCAGGACTTTCGCGTTCGGGTAGCACCATTGCCACTGGACTTTTGCTCGGCAACAAAAAGGAAAAACTGGCTCAGTTCTCGTTCCTTATGGTGATTCCGCCTATCCTTGGCGAAGCATTGCTGGATGTTCTGAAAATGTTCAAGGGAAGTGCCGATGCGGCAACAAGTTCGATCGGATTTTTACCATTGGCAGTGGGATTCATCACCGCTTTTGTGGTTGGCTGTCTCGCTTGCAAGTGGATGATAAACATAGTGAAGAAAGGCAAGCTGATATGGTTCGCAGTATATTGTGCAATCGTAGGCCTTGTCTCCATAATTTTCCTAAGCTAAATGGAATATTTCTCGTTCGACAGGTTGCCGGATTTTGAGACTGGCGAAGTCATAATCTTCGACAAGCCATATTCGTGGACTTCGTTCGACGTGGTGAACAAAGTGCGCAAGAAAATCAGCGAATACACTGGTATTCGAAAGTTCAAGGTTGGTCACGCAGGCACTCTCGACCCGCTTGCTACCGGATTGCTAATTCTTTGTACTGGCAAGAAAACCAAGCTGATAGAGGAGCTGCAAGGTGGAACTAAGGTTTACGAAGCCGAATTTTGCCTCGGAGCCACGACCCCATCTTTCGACCTTGAAACCAAGATTGACAAAACCTTTGATATTTCAGGAATTACCGAACAGCAAGTGCGCGATGCACTTGCAGGTCTTTGTGGAGAACGCGAACAGATGCCGCCGGTATATTCGGCAGTACAGGTGAACGGCAAACGCGCCTACGAATTTGCCCGCAAAGGTCGCAGCGTGGAACTGAAGCACAAGTTAATAACGGTTTACGACATTACTGTCAACAAAATAGAACTCCCGCTCGTCGATGTAACAATCACTTGCAGCAAAGGGACTTACATCCGTTCTTTGGCTTATGAGTTCGGCAGAAGTCTCGGCAACGGAGCCTACTTGAAGTCCCTCCGAAGAACCCGAAGCGGTGAAGCCGACATCTGCAAGGCAGTGAAGCTTGACGAATTCGTGGAGTACATGGGGAAAATAATGGACAATTAATAATGGACAATTAACAATTAAATGTAGCGGCGCAATGCATTGCGCCGCTACATTATTTTTTTTCTTGCATTTACAAAATTAAATTTGTACTTTCGCGGTTTCAAATTTATAATGCGCTAAATAGCGGATGTTAGTTAATAATATATTTATTTATAACAAGTAACAGAAATGAAGTTATCTCAATTCAAATTCAATCTGCCCGACGAACTTATTGCCCAATACCCTTCAAAGTTCAGGGATGAGTGTAGGCTTCTGGTCTTGAACAGAAAAACTGGCGAAATCGAGCATAAGGTTTTCAAGGATTTAAAGGATTATTTCAGCGACAAGGACTTTATGATTTTCAACGACACCAAGGTTTTTCCTGCTCGTCTGTATGGCAACAAGGAAAAGACAGGTGCTCGCATCGAGGTTTTCCTGTTGCGCGAACTTAACCACGATCAGCGTCTGTGGGATATTCTTGTCGATCCGGCACGAAAGATAAGAATTGGTAACAAATTGTATTTCGGTGAAGACGGCAACGAACTTGTAGCCGAAGTCATCGACAACACCACCTCGCGCGGACGTACATTGCGCTTCCTTATTGATGGTGAGTACGACGAATTCAAGAAGACCTTGTATTCGCTCGGCGAAACTCCTTTGCCAATGCACATAATCAAGCGTCCGACACAACCCGAGGACGAGGAATGGTATCAGACAATTTATGCAAAGAACGAGGGCGCAGTTGCAGCTCCAACAGCAGGTTTGCATTTCAGCCGCGAACTTTTCAAGCGCCTCGAACTTGTAGGCGTTGAGTTCGGTTTCCTTACCCTTCATGTAGGACTTGGCAACTTCCGCAGCGTCGATGTTGAAGATCTTACAAAGCACAAGATGGATTCTGAGCAGATGTTTATCTCCGAAGAGCTCGCCGATACCGTTAATCGCAAAAAGGCTGAAAATCGCAGAATATGCGCAGTAGGAACAACCGTGCTTCGTGCTTTGGAATCTTCGATTACCACAAGCGGAATGCTGAAGCCATTCGACGGCTGGACAAACAAATTCCTTTTCCCGCCATACGAATGCATGGTTCCGAACTGCATGATTTCGAACCTGCACCTGCCAAAGTCAACGCTGATGATGTCGGTGGCAACATTCGCAGGCTACGAAAACCTGATGAACGCCTACGAGGTGGCTGTAAAGGAAAAGTACCAGTTTGCAACCTACGGCGACGCAATGTTGATTATTTAATGGCTAACAGTCCAACAGGCATGTGCGCATGAAGCACCAATAATATATTCGATTGTACAGACGCAAAATTTTGCGTCTCAACTAGAAACAATAAACATATAAAGCTATCATTATGACCAAAATGACATCAAAGTATGTGGGTGGACTTCGCACAGAAAACACTCACCTCCAGTCGGGCAACAGAATTATAACCGACGCTCCGCTTGACAATCACGGTAAAGGCGAGGCTTTTTCGCCAACAGATTTGCTGGCAACAGCATTGTGCGACTGCATTTTCACAATCACCGGCATTACTGCACAGACATACAACTTTTCGATTGACGGCGCAACCGCTCAGATTGAAAAGATTATGAACGAGTCGCCGCGCCGTGTTGCCGAAGTAAAAATCGACTTCGATTACTCGATGTGCAACTTAAACGAAAAGCAGCAGACAATAATCAGGCGCATCCCTGAGACTTGTCCTGTTTCGCGCTCGCTAAGTCCAGAAGTAAAGCAGACAATCACTTTCAAATTTTAAGGGTAAATTTAGGTAAAATCGCGCCATGGCGCGATTCAACATGAAACGGAGAAGCCATTGTAAAGACGTGCCATGGCGCGTCTCAACAGAAACAGCGAATCCATAGAAACTTAGAAACAACTATGAACATAAAGCTTGGTATAAAAGGCGAAGAAAAAGAGGTCGTCCGTCACGAAAACACGGCAGCAGCATACGGAAGCGGACTCGTTGAGGTCTACGCAACTCCCGCTATGATTGCCCTCATGGAAAAGACTTGTTACCGTTCGGTAATGCCATACTTGTCGGAAGGAGAGGGAACAGTCGGTACTCATGTAAACATTTCGCATAGGAAGGCAAGTCCACTTGGCACGGTAATTACCTGCCATTCCGAAATTGTGGAAATAGATCGTCGTCGTATTGTATTCAAGGTGGAAGCCTTCGACGACAATGGCGAACTTATTGGAGACGGCGCACATGAACGCTTTGTCATCAATGTCGAAAAGTTCATGAGCAAGTAGCATGTGGACATTTCTTGTCGCTGTAGTTCCTGCGGTTGTGCTCATCGTGTACATAATGATACGCGACAAGTACGAGCACGAGCCTATTGGGAAAATTGTACTTGCATTCTTTGTCGGAATGGTGTCTGTACCGCTCGACTTATCATTAATTGGCATTTTCGACCTTGACGAATTGCCATACCTTTTCGATGGGGAAATTTTACAGCAGATTGCAACAGCCTTTTTCTCGGCCGCAATCCCCGAAGAATTTTCAAAATTTGTAATACTATTACTGCTTGTCTGGTGGAGCAAGGATTTCAACGAACGCATGGATGGTATTGTGTATGCCGTATGCGTTTCGATGGGATTTGCCACAGTCGAGAATGTTATGTATGTGTTCGATAATCCGTCGTGTGCGTGGGGTAGGGCTTTGTTTGCTGTTCCAGGGCATTTCCTGTTCGCCGTACTTATGGGATTTTTCCTTTCGTTGGCAAAGTTTAGTGTTAAGCACAAGTTCCGCAACTGGACTATGACTTTGCTTGCTCCAATACTGGCTCATGGTATATATGATGCAATACTGATGGTTGCGGATGTCGCAACTGAGGGTTGGGCAGCATTGTTGACGATAGCTTTCTATGTTTTCATTTTTGTATTGTGGAGAATTTGCTTGGACAAAATTTCGGAACATGTAGAAGCTTCCCCATTCAGCTATTGGCGGAAATATAAGGATAAGCAACAGAAGAA
>JAEEGH010007499.1_pt1 | contig 26199 bp, 22 predicted proteins | sample 9134181 | NCBI WGS metagenome assembly JAEEGH01 (sample SAMN16246544, study PRJNA631951) | gut metagenome | biome: gut microbiome; feature: rumen; material: DP-attached | host: Bos | place: Iran: Karaj | collected 2018-10 | reverse complement strand
GATGTTCTGCAAATTGTCCGTATATTTCTTTTGGGATTACTTCACCGGGTGTGTCACCATGTAGTGTTACTGTCTGTGCCATTGTCGTTGCACTGAATCCTAACGTGCAACATAGAATGATTTGTTTAAGTTTCATAAAAAGCTAATGTTGTTTATATATGAGTTAATTAGTATAATATCCTTATTATTATTGTTTTATAAAGTTTAATTAAACTTCAATTTTTCAACCCTTCAATTTTTCAGTTCTTCAACCCTTCTTCGTGTATGCTTTCAGCCATGAGACGGTATATCTGGCGTGTGCGCTCGTCATGTATCAACTCTATCTGCCTGTTCATGACGCCGGTGTCATATCTAACCATAGGCCCTGTCTGGGCATCACGTGGAGACATCTCGGTGACCTTGCGTGCCGTCTCCTGTATCAGGGGCAGAAGGATGCTGAAGTCGATACCTTCCTCCTCCAGTACACGCTCACCAAGTCGGTAGCAGTGGTTGGCAAGGTTGCTGGCAAGTACGGCTGCAAGGTGAATCTTCTTGCGTTTCTCGGTGTCAGCCTCAAGTACGTTGTTTGATATGCCTTCTGCTATCTCGCGTATCTTGTTGAGTGTCGAAGTGTCGGAAGCCTCGATGAAGCAAGGAATCTCCTTGAAATCCACATCCCGCGTCTTTGAAAACGACTGCATGGGGTACAAGACGCCATAATGTTTTGCACAATCGGTAAAAACATCCATAGGCACACTGCCGGCGGTATGCATGAATATGGCTTGTGGTTTGTCAGCACATATAGCCTTTGCCACCTCACTTACGGCATCGTCTTTGATTGATATGATGTAGGCATCGGCATCGGTGCGTATGTCAGAGAGGTTTGATGTGTGTTCACATCCCAGTTTGGCAGCCAGTTCACCGGCATGTGCCTCTGTCCTGCTGTAAACCTGTAGTATGCTATTACCTGCACTGTTGAGAGCCTGCGATAATTGAGTGGCAAGGTTGCCCGAACCTATGATTACAAATCTGTTGTTCATATAGTAGGTTCTATGAATTCGTTTTGTAGTGTTTAAGGGTTTGTGTCAAGGAGCGAGGTATTCTCTATAGTGAGCCGTTCACTGTTTATCGCAGTGTGTAGCGTGGTAGATCCCCTTGAACTGCAGATGCTCATCTATCGTTACCTTGTTCAGACAGAATGGTATGATGGATTTTGCCATACCACCTGTTGCTATCACATGCACATCTCCTGACAATGTCGGGCGTATGCGGTCAATGATACCATCTATCATGGCAGCATTACCATAGAGCACACCGCTCTGCATGCACTCCAAGGTGTTGCGTCCTATCATGTGAGAAGGTTGTTCTATATTCACCATAGGCAACTGTGATGCCTTTTTGCTCAGGGCTTTCAGAGATGTCTTGACACCAGGTATGATCATACCGCCGATGAACGTGTTATGTTCGTTTACCACTCCTACGGTGGTGGCTGTTCCCATGTCAATGACTATTGCCGGCACACCATGACAAATAGCAGCGCCTACGGCATCCGCAAGTCTGTCCTTTCCTAAGGCGGCAGGCAGTTCGATGTCGAGTTCAATGCGTTGCAGGGCGTCGTTGAGATTGAAGAAGTGTGGCGTTATGCCAGTTATGTCGGTAATAGCCTGGGCTATATAGTCGTTAATCTCCGGCACTACGGACGATATGGTTATGGTTTCTATATCCTGCGTATCTATACCATATTTCCTGATTCCAGCCTTCAGCTCATAGCGGAAGAAACTTACCGTTTCGTCCTTCAGAGTCTTGAAACGCCATACGTTGGTTATGTTACCATCCATGTCGGTCATGGCGATAGCTATGGTGGAGTTGCCTATGTCAATGAGTATATGCAAAACAGTTGATGTTTAATGGTTGAAAGTTAATCCTCATAGCTTATCTCACGTCGCTTTGCATTTTGAGCGCGGTGAAGTCCAGTATCATCTTAGCTGTATCTTCCTTTGAGCACAGCGGAAGTTCCTTCACCTCCTTCTGTGTTATCAGTGTCACCTGATTGGTATCCACAGCGAAGCCAGTCTTGTTCTCGCTGATGGAGTTTGCACATATCAGGTCGGCATTCTTCTTTGTCAGCTTAGCCCTGGAATTCTCTATGAGGTTTTCGGTCTCCATGGAGAAGCCAACGAGAATCTGTCCCTTTTGTTTATGCTCTCCAAGATACTTCAGAATGTCCTCTGTCCTCTTCAGTGGGATAGTCAAGTCGCCGTCTTTCTTCTTTACCTTCTGGTCGGAGTAGTCAGAAGGGGTGTAGTCGGCTACGGCGCTGCACATTATTATGATATCTTGTTGGGCGCTGCGACTTGTCACCGCCTCATACATGTCGTGTGCACTCTTTACGTTTACGGTTTCAATACCTGTAAACGGTTTTATGTTCACCGGACCAGTTACGAGTGTTACCTCAGCACCTCTCAGCAAAGCCATCTTGGCAATGGCATATCCCATCTTGCCAGAAGAATGGTTGGTGATATAGCGTACGGGGTCGATGGACTCTTGTGTAGGACCTGCAGTGACGAGTATGCGTTTTCCTGCCAGACTCCTGTCTTGCGGACAATGCAGCAGTATGTGCTCCAGCAGTTCCTCAGGTTCAGGCATCTTACCATTGCCTGTATCGCCACATGCCAACCTTCCACATGCAGGTTGTACTATCTTGTAGCCGTATTTTGCAAGTTTTTGGAGATTGTCTTGCAAGATAGGGTTTTCCCACATGGCAGTGTTCATGGCAGGTGCTATTATCTTCACCGCTTTGGTGGCAAAGAGTGTCGTGGTAAGCATATCGTCGCATATACCAGCAGCGAGTTTGCCTATTACGTTTGCAGAGCACGGTGCAATAAGGAACAGGTCGGCTTTCTTTGCGAGTGACACATGCTTTACCTCAAAATTGAAATTGCGGTCAAATGTGTCAACGATGCATTTATTGCCGGTAAGGGTCTCAAACGTCATCGGTGTGATGAAGTTTGTTGCATTCTGTGTCATTATGACGTGTACGCTCGCATTCTGTTTTACGAGCATAGAGGCGAGATTCGCCGTCTTATAGGCTGCAATGCTACCTGTAACGCCAAGTACGATGGTCTTTCCTGTCAGCATCGTAACGAGTAAGTTATGAGTTATGAATTATGAGTTCTTGCCCTGGCAATCGTCACTGCGTGCCGAGCGATGAGTTATGAATTAAGAATTGTGTATTATGAATTCTTGCTTTGGCAAGCGTCACTGCGTGCCGAGCGATGCATTATGAATTATGCATTATTATGAGTTATGGTCTATGAGTTCTCCATGCTTCTCATAGTGTGCCACCTTTGATATCCTGTTATCCTCATCAACGAATACTACGGTAGGCTTATGCTGCTTAGCCTCTTCGGGTGTCATGTCAGCATATGCCATTATGATGACCTTGTCGCCGACGGTGACACACTTGGCGGCAGCACCGTTCAGGCATATCACGCCAGAGCCTTCTTCGCCAGCTATCACGTATGTCTCAAGTCGGTTGCCGTTGTTGACGTCGGCAATCTGTACTTTCTCATACTCCATTATGCCAGCTTCCTGCATCAGCTTCGAATCAATGGTAATGCTACCCACATAGTTGAGCTCTGCCTGTGTTACTACTGCACGGTGAATCTTTGATTTCAGTAATGTTATGTTCATTGTATTATATGAGTTCGCTAATAAGGTGCAAAGTTAGCAATAATTCTTGTTATGGCAAAATTTCTTGCTGATTTTCTTACTTCCCGGTGTAGAAACAATGTATTTCTCTATCTTATGTCATGCAGCCATGATTCTGTTGCATTCTCGTTGTTGTATGTAATTGTGTATTGTCCATGTCTTACTTTTTCTTCCTTCCTTACTATCCTGTAGTTGCGTACAGTGGAGTAGGGCTCTACCTTTATGCGCTTTCCTTTATTATAATATACTATGCTGGCGGTCTGAAGGAAAGGAAAGCCTAAAAGAGACTCTCGTCCTGTTTCTGTTTCTATGTCAAGAAAGTTGAGGCCCGTAACCGTAAGTTTGTCAAGTCTTAATGCTGTGACATTACTGTTGCCGGTTCCGTACATGCCCTCCATGCCTGATGCTTTCGTGCCCTGTACTTGATGCATGAACTTATCATGATGTTTACCATTCATTATCTTTGTGAAATCAGCAGTGTCGATGTCGAAAAGATGGTCACAGCCAGAGTCAAGCACAATGTTCCTGACCTTGACACCTGGACTTACCTTTGCTTTTATCGTCATGCGATTGTCAACTACCTTTGTGCGAAACTTCCGCCCATCGTCATTGTCAAATAGATGCTTGTCTTTGGTAAATATCACACGTTTGTTGCGTACGTCAATCTTCATGTTCATCTTGTCGTCGCCTAAAATGTAGTTTATTCCGACTATCCCGTCGCCGCGCAGCATCATGATGCTGTCCACCGTGGTTATATATAAAGGTACAGGTTCGTCGCTGTCGTATTTGCTGATTATGAGGCGTCCCATCGTTCTCTCTGCAACCTCGGTCCTGCCCGTACTGCTTTCTATAGAGACACCTTCTGTGGTGACGTTCAGAAGAGAGTCCTCGGCATTGCGGAACACCACGTGCGCACTGCATCCCGTGTCGAGTATGAAGCGCTTGAGTTCACCGTTCAGTTTCACAGGAATGGTGATATAGTTGCCTACGGTCTCTATCTCTATCGTGTCGGCATCAGCCTGTGCACGTGTCATCATGACGTTGAGGCTCAGCAGCAATGTCATGAGCAATAGTATGTATGATTTTCTGTTATCTGTTTTCATTATCATCCTGTATATACAGTTCCGGGTCAGGGCGGTCTCCCTCTACAAACTCCGGTTCGCAGATGTCGCCTGGTAACACTTCGTCAAAGTCTGTCACCGAGTCTGCATCTATATCTCCGTTGTTGAATGCCGTTATCTCCCTTTCCATTATATCCTCACTCTCGTCTTCCTCTAAGTCGCTTGGGCTATAATGAATATGTGTGGGACCAACCAAACTGTCTGTCTGTATTGGAAAGGCAGAAAATGTGTTGCTTTCTGTAGAGTTGTCTTTATGCTCAATAGTGGCGTCACCTTTGTCGTTCTCGTTATAGATAAAACAAAACATGCCAACGCACATATAGACAATCCACATGCCCCATAATATGTATTTTATCTTTTTCTTCTTATCTGCACTCATTATATCCTGTGCTTGAACCCTCATCAAGAGAGTGGGTAATACCGGAAGTTTGTAAGACTCTGTTTTATATTCAGTGGCAAAGTTAATTATTTCTTCTGAAATAGACAAATGTTTTTTTGTTTGTCGAGTAACTTTACTATCTCTCCGAATACAGAAATTCCAGAATTTTTTGTACCTTTGTCCATAAGTTTGAAAATTTGAGTTTGGTCGCTACAAATTTACAAACTTTTTGGGAAAGGGCATCAGTTCTTTCCCATTTTTTTTGCTCACGCGTATACACGAGAGAATTCAAGTTCTATCGGACAGCAATAATTTTTTTTATGGAACACAAATAGCTCGAATGGAACGAATTTTTTTTATGCCCTTACGGGCAGAAATCAATTGAAAATCTTTTTGAGAATCTTTATTAGATTTTCAAAGGATTTCTGCTCCGAAGGAGCATAAGTCAAACAATCACTTTGTCACAAAATATCAGGAAAAGTGACAAAATGAAAAAAGGCTGTGCTTCGTTTTTCGTAAGCACAGCCTTTTCTGTATTTGTTATGTTCTTTATGCCTTGACGATGAAATTGTCAATGAGGCGTGTCTTGCCGATATAGACGGCGATGGCAACGAGTGTCTCGCCCTCTATGCGGTCAATACGCTGGATGTTCTCGAAATCTACTACCTCGACATAGTCAACACGTGCCAGAGGTTCGATCTCGAGGTTGTCCTTGATGATTTTGATTACCTTCTGCGCGTCGCGCTCACCATTATCGATGGCAGCCTTGCCGAGTTTGAGACTCTTTGACAGTATCAGTGCGGCCTGGCGCTCTTCAGGGTTCAAGTAGGTGTTGCGGCTTGACTTTGCCAGTCCGTCGTCCTCGCGGATTATAGGGCAGGGGATTACCTCTACGGGGAAGTTGAGGTCGCGTACGAAACGCTTGATGGTAGCCAGCTGCTGAGCATCCTTCTGTCCGAAGTATGCACGGTCAGGGCAAACGATGTTGAAGAGTTTGCCTACAACTGTGCAGACGCCACGGAAATGAACAGGGCGCACAGCGCCGCAGAGCAGTTCGGTGGTCTCGGTGGTGTCGATGAACGAAGTGAAATGACCTGGGTACATCTCTGCCGGTTCTGGGTTGAAGATAAGGTCGCCGCCAGCCTCTATTACCTTCTGCTTGTCGCGCTCAAGGTCGCGAGGGTAAGACTCGAGGTCCTCGTTAGGGCCAAACTGTATCGGGTTGACGAATACCGACACCACGGTGCGGTCGTTCTGCTCAGCCGACTTACGGATAAGACTCTGGTGACCTTCGTGCAGGTAACCCATTGTCGGGACGAAACCTACAGAAAGTCCTTCGTTTCTCCATCCGTTTACTATTTCTCTAACCTCTTTTATAGTCTTTACTACTTGCATTAGATTTCTTCAGTATTTATTATACAATTATCTCGTTTCTACTACTAATTTCTACTACGAATTAAACGAATTTTACGAATTAGTACATGCAACGCAACTATTCAGCAAATGCCATATTAATGGAATTATATTCTCTGCGAGGCACCATAAATGCCCATGAATGTCATAAATTTAACCATAAATTTATGAGTTACTATGCAATACAGCATTTCCGCATTGTAATTCGTTTAATTAGTCAAATTCGTTGTTTCAAAAAAAGAGTGGTATAGTTCAATTATACACTTGATTATCGTCTGGGAATGTCCTTGTCTCAACATCCTGCTTGTACTGCTGGAACGCCTCGAGCATGACAGAGTGGAGGTCGGTATATTTCTTGACGAACTTTGCCGTCTTGCCACCAGTGAAACCTAACATGTCCTGATATACCAGCACCTGTCCGTCAGTATATCTGCCGGCACCGATACCGATGGTTATTGCCGGTACTGACTCGGTAATCTGCTTAGCCAATGGTTCTGGCACACATTCCAGTGTCAGGGCAAAGGCACCAGCCTCGCATACAGCCTTGGCATCAGAAATCAGTTTGGCGGCCTTATCGTCAGTGCGTCCCTGCACCTTATAGCCACCGAGGGTGTTGACAGACTGTGGAGTAAGTCCGATGTGAGCCACGACAGGTATTCCTGCCTGTACGATAGCCTTGATGCGGTCAGCATACTCTGCGCCACCCTCCATCTTCACAGCCTGGCAGTTGGTCTTCTGCATTATGAGTCCGGCATTGCGCACGGCATCTTCTACACTGGCCTGGTACGACATGAAAGGCATGTCGATGACCACCATAGCCTGTTTGGCACCGCGTACCACGGCTTTGCCATGGTGAATCATGTCGTCAACGGTTACGGCGAGAGTATTCTCATAGCCAAGGATGACATTGCCGAGAGAGTCTCCGACGAGAATCATGTCAACGCCAGCCTCGTCAATAATACATGCCGTAGGATAATCGTAAGCTGTAAGCATGCTGATAGGTGATGTACCCTTGCGGCTTAGTAAATCGAAAATAGTTTTTCTCATCTTTTTCCGAAATAATTTTAGGATGAAATAAGCAACGTTACGGATTTACGGTGCAGCGTCAGCTGATTTCCTGTTAAAGACTTTAGGTTGTGGCATTTTCTGCCACAAATAGAAAAAATGGGTTTAACAGTAGTGTCACTGTCGGTGTTTTTAAAAGTATGCTCTTTTTTCGTATGCAAAATTACAAACTTTTATTGACACTTACAAATTTTAAAGCGTGTTTTTAAGTCAGTGTGATTAAAATCATTATTATTTTCATGATATAAGTATGTGGTCACATATAAGTTTGCAAACTTACTGCTTGTCCATGTTGTTCCATTCCTTCAGAGCCTCCTGCCAATCGGTGGAAGGGTCGGGTAGTGTGCCGTTTGCTGCAGCCTCGGCACGTCTTGCTTCTTCGTCGCGTTGGCGGTCGCGTTCACGTTTTGCTTTCATGTCAGCAATGGTAGCGTCGTCGAGTATCTGTATGGCCCTTCTGTCGATAGCTGCATAGAGTTCATCTGGACCGAACTGTTTGCCAGGCTCATTGAAGTCAGATATGTTGAACTCGAATTCCGTACGGAGTTCATGTCTGATTTCTTTTTGCTTCAGTCGGTTAGCCTTGCATTTCATGCGTAGCAGTCTGGCAATCTTGCCTATCTCGTCTTGTGAATATTTGTTTCTTCCCATGATATGTTTGTCTATAAAAATATTAGTCCGATAATTGCGGCGCAGCCTATTAGTTTGATAGGGTTTATGTGTAGTGCCTTTACAGAGATAAACGTAAGGGCGAATATAGCGACGGAGATGCCAAACCTATATGGAGATTGGGATGGCGAACTGAAGTTGTCTTCGTTGCACAGCATCAGGGTGGCGGCTGCGAGCAGTCCCACAACGGCCGGACGTAAGCCCTTGAAGATGTTTTGTACCAATGGAGACTTTACATGTGCCAGGAACATCTTGCATATCAGAAGCATGAGCACGAAGGATGGAAGCACGAGGGCAAACGTGGCTGTCAGACTACCGGCTATGCCCATAGCCATGCTGCCGGTGGCATTGTGTACGGCAGTGTAGCCGCAGTATGTGGCGCTGTTGATGCCTATGGGGCCTGGAGTCATCTGGGATATAGCTACGATATTGGTGAACTCGGCAGATGTCAGCCAATGGTGGTTCTTTACCACTTCGTGTTGTATGAGTGACAGCATACCGTATCCGCCTCCGAATCCGAATAGGCCAATAAGTAGGAATGTGTAGAATAGTTTTAAGAACAGCATGGGTTTGTTATGGTGGAGGAGTTGCCTCCCCCCGCTATTTATGTTTTACAATGCAAAGTTACGATTTTTTTTTCACGTGGCAAACTTATTTTGCTTGTTTTTGTCTTTTACGAATGATGATAAACAAAAAAAAGAGTAGCGCACTTTCGTACGTTACTCTTTGTATCTCCTTGTCTTGCTTCATCCTGTGGTGAAGCAATCTTCTTTGCATATTTGTTTTCACAGAAAAAATCCTATTGAGATTGGAACTACCTTGTGATTTGAGTCTTGTCGTTCCATTCTACTCCTGTATGAAGCCAGAATCTTTTACTTAGGGTTTTATCGAGAATCAATCTTGTTTACCTCAAATAATATGTTAATACTATTGAGATAATGCAAAGTTACTAAATTGTTTGCGCACACAGAAACTTTTTGTTTTTATTGTGTACGTACACAGTTTTTTTATTGATAAATATCAACGGCTTTCGAAAAGTAAGTGTGATGTTCTGTATTTTGTAATTCGCAAGCGGGCTTCTTACAGAAGGTTTTTCTGACGTAGTATAACCCACGAGCCGATACTTACGAACAATGACAACACTAATGCGAAGGGGAATCCCCATGAGCTGGTTTCGAAGCCATTTATGAGATTCATTCCGAACAGGGATGAAATGAGAGTTGGGAACATCAGGATGATAGAGAACGATGTCAGCGTACGCATCACGGTGTTCATGTTATTGTTAATGACAGACGTGTATGTGTTCATCGTTGACTCCAAGATTTCAGAGTAGATGCTCGCCGTTTCCCTTGCCTGGCTTATCTCAATGTTGACATCTTCGATGAGGTCGGCATCCAATTCATCCACAGGCAGTTTGAATTTCAGTTTCTGCAGAAGTGTCTCATTGCCTCGTATGGATGTAATGAAGTATGTCAGTGAGTCTTGCAGACGTGAGAGGTTTACAAGTGAGGTGTTGTTGACTGTGTGGTCCATGGAGCGCTTGGCGCGATCTATCAGCATGGAGATCTGCTTGAGTCGCTTAAGATACCATACGGATGATGACAGGAACAGGCGGAAGACCATGTCCACATAATCGGTGAAGCCTACCCCGCGACGCTGCTGGAAGGTTACGAAATCAATCATCATGTCGGTTTCGAAATAACAGACAGTGATGGTGACATTGCCCTTGTGTATTATACCAAGCGGCACGGTGGTATATGGCGTGCGTGAACGCACTTCCTTCATGTAAGGGATACGTAGGATTATAAGCTGCCATCCCTCGTCAAATTCATAACGTGCCCTCTCGTCGGCATCGGAGATGTCGGAGAAGAAATAATCGGGGATGTTGTACTCGGTTTCTATTTGCTGGCGGTCTGCGTCTGTAGGGCATGTTACCTGTATCCAGCAGTTGGGCTCCCACTGCTCTATAGTGCGAAGTCCATTGGTGGTATTCCAAATGGTTTTCATTGGTCGTTCCTCGAAAAAAAAGTTGTAAACTAATACAATGTGATTAGTGGTGAGGAACGCTACTATTGTTTACAATTCCTCACGCAAATGTTTCTCAGTGCTTGTCGCGTGATAATCGTCCATGTTAATGGTGTTTTAATTAATAATAATGGGGTAGGGCATGCCAAATCCCCGTTTGCGTGTGCAAAGTTACAAAAAAAAAACGGATTACACAAAAAAAGAATAAAATAATGCGCACAAATCCGTATAAATACCCTGTGGATGATGTGTCCACAAGTGCAGAATGCGGATTTGTGCGCAATTATAATTATAAAGAATTAATTACAGCACCTTCTTGTAGAGCTCTACAATCTCAGCCTCTGTTACGTCGCGTGGGTTGCCTGGTGTGCAGACGTCAGCGATAGCCTGTGCAGCGAGTGCAGGAATGTCGCTTTCCTTGATGCCAAGCTCTGTCAGAGTCTGTGGGATTCCTACGCGGATAGAGAGTGCCTTGACAGCGTCAACGGCAGCCTGTGCAGCCTGCTCGGCAGTCATGCCGTCAGTGTTGACACCCATAGTCTTGGCGATTACGCCGAACTTCTCGATACACTTAGGCATGTTGAACTCCATGATTGTTGGCAGGAGCAGTGCGTTAGCCACACCGTGTGGTATGTCGTGCAGAGAACCCATTGGGTGAGCCATGCCGTGAACCAGTCCGAGACCTACGTTAGAGAATGCCTGTGCTGCGATGTACTGTGCAAGTGCCATGCCCTCACGACCTACAGGATTTGTTGGTTCCTCAACGGCGATAGGCAGATTCTCGGCAATCATCTTTATAGCCTGAAGCTCATACATGTCAGACATTACCCATGCACCCTTGGTGATGTAGCCCTCGATAGCGTGTGTCAGTGCATCCATACCTGTAGCTGCTGTAAGGCCCTTTGGCAGAGAGTACATCAGCTCTGGGTCAACGATGGCAACGGCTGGGATGTCGTTAGGGTCAACACATACCATCTTTGCCTGACGCTCCTCGTCGATGATAACGTAGTTGATAGTTACCTCTGCACCTGTGCCGGCTGTTGTAGGCAGTGCAATGATAGGCACACTCTTATGCTTTGTAGGAGCTACACCCTCAAGGCTGACAACGTCAGCGAACTCTGGGTTGTTTGATACTATGCCGATACCTTTGGCTGTGTCCATTGAAGAACCACCACCAATGGCGATGATGCAGTCAGCACCTGATTTCTTGAATGCCTCTACACCCTGTTTTACGTTTGTAACTGTTGGGTTAGGCTTGATTTCTGAGTAAATCTCATAAGGGAAGTTGATGCCGTCGAGAACCTCTGTAACCTTTGCGGTAGTTCCTACCTTGATGAGGCCTTTGTCTGAACATACGAGAGCCTTTGTGAGACCCATGCGGTTTAATACTTCAGGAAGCTCCTTGCGAGCACCTGCACCGAAGTAAGACACTTCGTTAAGAATAAATCTCTGTGCCATAATGTTGAATTGTTTAGTTTTTTTGGTAATATAAAGTTTATTTAATCCAATTGTCTTTTGAGAATTTTAGTTCCTTGATAAATATACGTGCCGCTCCATTACGCTTCTTGTCGTATGCGTGTGAGAGGAAATACCATCTTCCATTGAACTCATATACGGAGCAGTGACCCACACCGAAGAAATTCTTGTCTGGTCCGAAGAGCAGTGTTCCTCCTCCTTTTGCCATATCCCGGCCTTCCTGGTCGAGGTAAGGGCCTTCAATCGTCTTGCTGCGTCCATAGACTGTCTTGTAGGTAGATGCCTGGCCACGGCAACAGTAGTCATGAGATACGAAAAGGTAGTAATAGCCGTTTCTGTATGTTATGAACGGTGCCTCTATTGCGTTCTCACCAGCCTCGATGGTATCACCTCCTTCTATAGTGAACTTAGTCTTGTCGTCAATCTCTGCCAATGTCAGTTTTCTGCCGACGCGTCGTGCAATTGTGACAGGCTGCGTAACGGGAGTCTTGAGGTCTTTGTCAAGTTTTATCAATTGTATGCCGTCCCAGAAAGAACCGTAGGTGAGCCATGGAGTGCCTGCCTGGTCGAACATAAGATTAGGGTCGATGGCATTCCAGTTGTCTTGATGACGATGTGAGGCAATGACCATGCCTTGATCTTCCCACTTATAGTCAGGTGACGAAGGATCAAGCGTCTTGTTTGTGGCAACTCCTATAGCACTGCCGTTCTTGCCGAACGTTGAGCAAGAGTAGTACAGATACCACATACCGTTGTGCTTGCAGATGTCCGGAGCCCAGATGTGTCCTCTGAATCCTCGTACAGTGTCTGTTGTCCATTGAGGAATGGATGTGTGTGGATCGAAAACAGGCTTTTCCCTGCTCCATGTCTTCATGTCAGAAGATGACATGACGCTTATTCCCATGCCGGTAGAGAATACATAGTAACGTGAGTCTTCTCCCAAAGCCATGACTGGGTCGTGTACACCTGGCAACTTTGCATCGAACGGTGGATGCTTGTGCTCCTGTGCATAGGAAACACATCCTATTAGTGCTATAGATATGGTTGTCAGTATGTGAGAAAATCTAATCATAACGTATGTGAGAATTTTTTATTTTACGGGATCCCAACTGCTTGATATGGAGAATACGGTGGCAGGAGTGATCTTTGCAGCCTCTTTCTTGGTCAGTTGTTTTGACCATGCGCAACGCTTAGAGAGGTCGGCACCCTCACCATGGTTGTTGTATTCTATGTAGCGTGCTGTCTTTTCGTTGCTTTCTTTGCCCCAATTATGCCATCCTTCAGGACGTATATGCTTGCCTATTTCACAGTTCATGAACAGAGTATAGGCGTATGGACGCCATGGACGACCGAGATAACACTTGTCCACACCGTCGAAGCAGGTGATACGGCAGTTGTTGAACACATATCCGTAAGGCTGTCCTTCAGGAGTAGATGATGCTGTGCAATATGAATTGCTCTTGTTCTTAATCTCGCAATTCTCGAACCAAGCTATGGAAGGACCGAAAATGAAATCCGTGGTACCCTCGATGTAACAGTCACAAAAGTATAGGCGTGTGCCTGCTGTTCCTGTATATACAGTGTCTTGATTGCCAAGGAAACGACAGTTTACGAATATGAGTTTGTCGCCTTCGGTGTGAAGTGCCACTGCCTGTCCAATGCGTGGTGCATTGTTTTCAACGGTGATGTTCTTCAACTTTATGTTGTTGCCTTCGATCTTTAGGGTATAGCTGCCAAATGTTCCTATTCTATGATTGTTTGGAATACTTGGGTCAGTAATGTTGGCATGGTCGTCGTACGTGATTATTGTTTCATCGCGACTTTCTCCGCAGATTTCGATATTCTCCACATAAGAAGGTACTATAAGCTTCTCCTTGTAGGTGCCCTTCTTTACAAATATCACCTTATGGTAGTCCATGAATGCACGACACACGTCAATAGCCTCGTTGATGTTACGAAACTGTCCGCTGCCGTCTCTTGCTACAACTATTGTGTCTGGGTTGTCCCAGATTTTCTGGTTAATCGCTGCTGCGTTTGCGCTGAGTACCCCCATCAAGGTGAGTGTTAGAATGAGTATTTTCTTCATTTTTGCGTGTATTTAGGTGGGTTCTAAAAATTCCCACGAGTTAAATTATTTAATTACTTGAATAACATTATGTCATATTTTTGTTTTCTTTCGGTGCAAACTGTTAACTTCTGCGGTCACATAGCCCGCTATGCTCCCTTATCAGTTAACATTTTGCCCTCGAAACAAATTCAAAAATCTGACAGTGGGAATTATTAGAACCCACCTTTATTGATTTTTAATTATAATCCGCCTTTTTTTTCTATATTCGATGTACACTTTGCATACCGTTAATTTCAGACAGACGCTCGATGAGCTGTTCTGTAACGATGTTGTCGGTTACAAGTAACTCAGTCTTGCATGTGAAAATTCCGTCGTCAGTATTCATGTTGAGACTCTTTATGTTGATGTTGAAAGCATCATAGATAACAGATGATACATCCCTTGTCATGCCTTTTCGGTCAATTCCTCGCATTTCTATTGATGCGTTGAAGGTCATGTTGCCCTGCATCTTCCATACAGCGGTCATCGTATCAGAACCGTATGAAGACTGCATACGTTGTGCCTCAGAGCATGAGCGTTGGTGAATTTCAATCTGGTTGTGCTTGTTAATGTAAGCAAGAATGTTGTCGCCTGGGATAGGACGGCAGCACTTGGGGAAGAGATAGTTGGATATGTTGTTCTCGTTGATGGTAATGGTTTGAGTTTTGTCAAAGCCTTTTCCGACGATAAGCAACTTTTTCTTAAGTATTTCTTCTTTACCCTTGACAAAAGGAATGAACCTGCGCCAGCCCTTGCGCTTCTTTGATTTGGCAGGGTCATTGGAGTTTATGCCATAGAGGATGGCATTGAAGTCCTTTTCATCAAGTGTGATTTCACCTTTGGCAATGCTGAGCAGCATCTTGTCGTGCTGTTTTGCTTGGTGGAACTCTGTAAGTTTGTCAAGGATTGATGTGGACAAAGCCATTCCCCTTTGTTCCAACCATTGACTGAGCATCTCCTCACCTTTCTTAGCATCATCCCTGTCACGTTTGCGAAGCAGTGACTGTATCTTGTTCTTTGCTTTGGCGGTAGTGACAAAGTTAATCCACTCGTGATGTACGTATTGGGAGTCGGATGTGATAATCTCTACTTGGTCGCCTCCGTTGAGTTTGTGCGACAAAGGTACAAGCTTGTGATTGACTTTTGCACCGATGCAATGCATGCCAAGGAATGTATGTATCTGAAATGCATAGTCGAGTGCGGTGCACCCTGCTGGCATCGTTATAATATCTCCCTTGGGCGAGAATACAAATATTTCAGATGCAAACAGGTTCAGTTTTATGGCGTCAAGGAAATCCATGGCGTCAGGTTGTGGGTCGTCAAGTATCTCCTTGATAGTCTGAAGCCATCCGTTAAGCTCGTCTTCTGCTACTTTTTCGGTGTCGGTGCCAGTCTTGTATTTCCAGTGAGCAGCGAAACCTTGCTCGGCAATTTCGTCCATCTTTTGTGAACGAATCTGCACTTCTATCCACTGTCCCTTGTTGCTCATCAGTGTTACGTGAAGGGCTTGATAACCGTTAGCCTTAGGGTGTGACAGCCAGTCGCGCAGACGATCAGGGTGTGACTGGTATAGTTTGCAAAGTGCTACATATATGTTGAAGCATTCGTTTACCTCTTCCTCTGGAGTCTTAGGCGTGAAGATGATGCGTACTGCGAGGATGTCATAAATTTCCTCGAATGACACATGTTTCTTCTGCATCTTATTCCAGATAGAGTAGGGGCTTTTTACCCTTGCCTTTAGTTTGTAGTTTACTCCCATCTTATCGAGGGATTCTCGTATAGGGGTGGTAAAGTCTGCGAAAAGCGTCTCACGTTGCTCTCTTGTGTGCGCGAGCTTCTTTTCTATAGCGTCGTATTCGTCAGGATGTTCATATTTGAAAGATAGGTCTTCCAATTCTGTCTTGATGGCATTGAGACCAAGACGATTAGCAAGCGGTGCATAGATATACAGTGTCTCTCCTGCGATTTTATATTGCTTTGTTTCAGGTTGTAAATCGAGGTGACGCATGTTGTCCAGACGATCGCATATCTTAATGAGGATGACGCGAATATCTTCGCTCATCGTAAGCAAGAGTTTCTTGAAATTCTCTGCTTGCGTTGATGCTTTGTCTCCGAATATTCCACCAGCGATTTTTGTCAGGCCGTCAACAATCTGGGCTATCTTTGGTCCGAAGATATTGTTTATGTCATCTATGGTGTAGTCGGTGTTTTCAAGTACATCATGCAGAAGGGCTGCACATATAGATGTACTGCCAAGGCCCATTTCCTTAGACACTATTTTCGCAACCGCTAATGGATGTGCCATGTAGGGTTCTCCAGAAGGACGTATTTCGTCTTGGTGAGCATGTAAGGCAAAGTTGAATGCCTTTTGTATCACATCGACTTTCTTTCGATGGTTAGAGTTAAGGTAACTTTCAAGCAGTTCGTTGAAAGATTGTTCTATTGTTTGTTGTTCGTTCATAGTAGTTTCCCGTTTCGCAAACTGCCACCACGTTTTCGTGGAGCAGTTTGCCATAGGGTATTGCCTGGTTAGACGGTATGTGTCGTAGTATTTATTCTTATTCTCTCTCGTATCGCGACACTACCTTCTTCTTTTCTTGGTAGTGCGACGTCTTGTAGAAGACTTTCTTGAAGATCTCCTCTTCTTTGATACTTTTGACTTCTTGCTCTTGCGTTTAGACTTAACTCGAGAGCGTGATGACTTTTTCTTGCGTACCGAGCTTTTGCCTCGTTTGTAGCTTCTACTGCTCTTCCTGCTATATGTTACAGGTTTTCTTGCTGTATAGCTAGGTCCATCGTTTACCTCTACGAGGTCACGCTTCATGAGCGCAGATACGTCATAGGCAAAGATGGAATCCTCCATCTCTATATATTTGGAAATGTATTCCACTGGCAGACGAAGGTCGGTGGGTTCACTGTAGCCTGTTACAATGTCACGACGATATTGTGGGTTAAGGGCACGGAGTTCCTTAATGTCTATGCCAAGAACCTGTGAAACTTGTTCGAAGTGCAGATTTTTGTATAGCATTATTGTATCAGTCTGCACAGGTAACTTGGTGAGCATAGGACATATATTGTGCTCACAATAATAGGTCATGATATAGTTCGCTGCAATGAATGCTGGCACATATCCTCGTGTCTCGCTTGGCAGGTAAGGGTAAATCTCCCAGTAGTCTCGCTTGCCGCCAGAACGCTGTATAGCTTTGTTGATATTGCCAGGTCCGCAGTTGTATGCTGCAATCACCAAACTCCAGTCTCCAAATATGTTATACAGATCGCTGAGGTAGTGTGCTGCGGCGTATGAAGCCTTCACAGCATCGCGGCGCTCGTCAATCATAGAGTTTATCTTAAGTCCGTAACGCTTGCCAGTGGCGTTCATAAACTGCCACAGGCCACCTGCACCTACAGGACTTATCGCGTTAGGGTTGAGCGCAGATTCAATCACAGGCAGATACTTAAGTTCCAATGGAAGTCCATACACCTCCAAGGCCTGCTCGAAAATAGGCATATAGAAGTTTGATGCACCTAACATATAACTTACAGAGCGACGCAGGCGTCCGCTGTAACGGTCTATGAACTTCTGCACAACGTCGTTCCATGGCATTTCTATTGCTGTAGGCATACGCTTGAGCCTGTCAACATATACATCCTGAGAATATGTAGGATTTTCATCACTCATTTTGCAGGTGGTATCCATCTGCAGGTATTGCTGTGCATTGTATTCCTTCAGTACTTCGTCAAGGTTAACAACCATTCCTTCAGGAACTTCGATGATGTCTTCGCGTCCGTCCTTGTCTGTGATGACAATTTCTTCAACCTGTGCGATAGAATCATTTACAGCAGTTTCTTCATCATCTTCCTCCTCCTCCTCGTCCTCGTCCTCATCCTCATCCTCATCTTCATCTTCATCATCTTCCTCTTCTTCGTCCTCATCCTCATCCTCTTCATCCTCCTCGTCGTCATTGTTTGGGACGAGGGATGTCATCTGGAAAAGGTTGATATTTGCATAAATGCTTGTTACAAATGGTGAAATGCCAAATAATATGGCAATAACGATAATGTAATGTTTTAAGTTTTTTATATTCATTATTATATTATTTTTTCTTTAAAAAGTCAATGCGCCACTTATCCCTATAGCAGATGTTTTGGCTGTTTCGCTGTATGGTGCTATGTTTTGGTTACCCACTTTCGCTTTGTTGTTTATTACCGCAGGTTCGATATGCAGACTTAAATCGTCCGATATATCGAAGGTAGAAAGCGAAGCATCGACATATGCGTCAATGATAGATAAGGCATATACTCCAAGCATACAGAAGAAACTCAGGTCGCGCCAGCGTCTGTATCTGTTCTTCCTTGACTTGAAGATTTCTTTGTATCTGTCTTCATTTGCAGATGTGATTTCTGTGCCGAGGTGTAGAAACTGTGTGTAGCTTTTTGTCGTCGGGTCGTTGTCCATTATGTCAAGATATGCCTGCGAATAGTCCATATACATTTGGTTGTTCCATCGCATGGCGTATGCACATCCCAGAAAACCTCCGTATATAATAGGCAGTTTCCAGTATTTGCGATTGTATATCTGACCAGCACCAGGAATGACGATGGCAAGCCACATGGCACGCTTGGGATCAGGCCTCCACTTAGACCAGTCGCGTTTCATGTCCTTTTCCAGTTTCTTGCCCATTTTGCTCAATGACACTGAATCTTCATGTGTTAGCGATGGCTCGATGACACTCAATGTGTCGTATGTAGCATCCTGCGCGTTAGCAGCTTGCGGTAGTAGCAGGATAGCCAATGCTATGATAAGCCAATGTGCGGACAGCTCTTTTACCTTATATATATTATTATATAACAAAGTGTGATGTTTCTATTTGTCAAAGACAGTTTCTATTGATTGCTTGCATTATCAAAAGAATTGATTATCTTTCTCAATTCCTCTTCTGATGCGAAAGGTATTGTTATCTTGCCTTTGCCTTTGGAATTACATACCATCTGGACTTTTGCCCCAATGCGATTACCTAATTGCTCACGCAAGGCTATGTATTCCTCAGAAAGCGCAGGCTCTCCTTTGATTGCTTTCTTTACAGACTTGATGTCTTCACCGTCGTTGAGACTTTTTACTATATCCTCAACTTTTCTTACGGAATATCCGTTCTTAATAATTTCCTTATAGACCTTTACCTGCAGTGAAGGAGAGTCAAGTGCAAGGAGTGCCCTTGCATGTCCCATGTCAAGTTCTTTCTTCTGTAGTGACAACTGTATCTGTGCAGGCAGACGAAGCAGACGTAGTTGATTGGCGATTGCTGCGCGGCTCTTGCCTACGCGCTCCGACACTTTCTCCTGCGTCATACCGTCAATGTCAAGCAGATGTTGATATGCCAATGCTATTTCTATGGCATTAAGGTCCTCGCGTTGAATGTTCTCTACAAGCGCAAGTTCCATTACGGTCTCATCGCTTATGGTGCGTATGTATGCAGGAATTGCCTTGAGTCCTGCAAGCTGTGATGCTCTCCAACGGCGTTCTCCGGCAATTATCTGAAAGCGATTGTCCCCAATCTGCCTTAATGTTATTGGCTGTATGATTCCGAGTTCCTTTATGCTCGCTGCAAGCTCCTGCAGAGCTTGTTCGTCGAATTCCCGACGAGGCTGGTTCGGATTAGCCTCAATGAGTTCGATAGCTATTTCATTAATGGTTGAGGAACCTTGTGGTCGTACCTGCTCTGTAGATATCAGTGCGTCAAGTCCTCTGCCCAGTGCGTTGTATTTTTTCCTTATCATGTTTATTACTTCTCCCTACTTACAATTTCTTTTGCTAGTGATAGATGGTTCTTGGTTCCTGCTGCATCAGCATCGTACAATATGACAGGTAAGCCATGGCTCGGGCTCTCTGACAACTTTACGTTACGCTGGATTACGGTCTTGAATACCAATTCCTGGAAATGACGTTTCACTTCGTCATATATCTGGTTAGCAAGACGTAGGCGGTTGTCATACATTGTCAGCAGGAATCCCTCGATCTCCAACTGTGGGTTGAGTTTGCTCTTTACAATTTTTATTGTATTGAGCAACTTGCCGATTCCCTCCAATGCAAAATATTCACACTGAACAGGTATGATTACAGAATCGGCAGCAGTCAGGGCATTCACTGTTATAAGTCCCAAAGAAGGTGAACAGTCAATGAGGATGTAGTCGTAATCCTGGCGTATAGACTCAAGCAAGTTCTTGAGGACCTTTTCTCTGTTTGGTAGGGAGATCATTTCTATTTCTGCACCAACGAGGTTAATGTGGCTTGGTATTATGTCAAGTCCATTAATGTCTGTGGTGTATATTGCATCACGGACATCAGCATGGTCAATGATGCACTCGTACAGTGAGCACTCTACTTCGTGCAGGTCAACACCAAGACCGCTTGATGCATTAGCCTGCGGATCTGCGTCTATTACCAAGACGGCTTTTTCCAATGTAGCAAGTGAGGCTGCCAGGTTAATTGTGGTGGTGGTTTTTCCAACTCCACCTTTCTGGTTTGCCAGTGCCATTATTTTACCAAGTTTCTTTTCCATGTATGTTGTTTGGTTTGTTTTTGTCTTTTTGAAAACGAATGTATGTAGCTATAAAGTTATGCAAAGTTACAAAAAAAATATGAGAAGGCTGCTATTTAGGACTGTCAATATACATTTTTTATAACTTTTGTTGCAAATTTAAATTCTTTTTCGTACCTTTGCATACGATTTTGCAAAAAATAAGTTAGTGTCTCGCGGCTCCGTAGCTTAGCTGAATAGAGCGTCAGATTCCGGTTCTGAAGGTCCTGGGTTTGAATCCCAGCGGAGTCACTTTTTAGTTTCTCAGTTTACGACAAATGTTGTGTAACTGAGATTTTTTTTGTCTAAATTGTGTGAATACACAAATAATTAGCATAAAAAATGTGTGCCTACACAATTTTGTAAATCGTTCAATATTAATATAATAAGCTGCTAGTATGTGTATTCTGCACAGAAATAAATGTGTAGAAATTCTTGTGTATAACCAAAAAAGGTGTTATCTTTGCAGTACAAAAAGAGAAGAAAATATCTTATTGTGAAAATGTTTAAGTAAAATTCTTATTTAGTAAAAATGTTAGTAGTAAAATCATTGATTGATTCTTTTTAGCACTGTCGTCGTGATGACCATAGGTGACTTTTGTAAAAGTTGTGTTTAATGATTGTAAAAGTGGTTGTAAAACCACGTTGTAGCAATCCTTTTATTAGGGGAATTCTTAATAATAGGTGATGCGGCCTACCATTTGGTAGGCCGCTTTTTTGAGGTGGAGTTTACAATGCCTCAATTTTCTCCTGCGCAATGTAGAATATGAAAAGGATGTTGCCTATTATGTATCTTCGCCACATGCGGCGTGGCTCTTTTATTAGGCGATACAGCCACTCTATGCCGTGTTTTTGCCAGAAAAGCGGTGCCCGGTCTTTCGTGCCGGCATAGAAATCAAATACGGCGCCGACGGTTCCGCAATGACAGTTAATGTTCAGTGCATCCCAATTCTGATAAATCCATTTTTCTTGTTTTGGGGCAGTCATTCCTATCCATAGCAAGTTGGGGGAGCTGTTGTTTATTGCATCTATTATGGCATTATTGTCTTCCTCGGAAAATACAGCTTTGTATGGTGGACTGTATGTTCTGACCTTGAGGTTCGGAAAATCTTTTGCTGCCCTTTCTTTTATCATGCCCAAAACGTTATCGTTGCTTCCGACGAACATGACTTTGCCACCGGAATTGTTCAGTCGTGTCATCTCTAGTGAGAAGAGGTCCCATCCTGCTATTCGTTCAATAGGAATATAGTCTGCTTTGATAAGTCGGCAAGCCTTGACGATGCTCATACCGTCGGGTATGAGGGCATCTCCTTTGCGTAATGCATCAGCGAACATCTCATCTTTCCTTGCGGTGTTATATGAGTGCGCGTTAATGGTGTTTATGAGTAGTTTGCCGTCGGGTAGGGTGGCAAGTTCCTCTGTACTGCGTATGAGTTTTAGTGTTTTAAGCCTTATCATTAGCAATGTATGTTTTATTATCCAATATCAACGACCGTGATGCCTGCACCGCCAAATTGTACATGTTCGTCCCGGCATCCTATTACATTTGGTATGGTGTTGAGGTACTGACGTATCAAACTTCTTAGTATTCCGTTTCCTTTGCCATGGAGTATTCGTATGTTTGTTGCACCGGTAAGTATGGCGTCGTCAACGAAATGCTGCACCTCGAGTAAAGCCTCGTCTCCTCGGAGTCCTCTTACGTCAATCTCGTGTCTGAAATTGCCACTGTGAGCATCTATAACCTCTCGTGTCATTTTGTCAAATTTCGTGGTGGGAATGTTAAGATGCTTTTGCACTGTGTTGCTGTCGTCGTTGTCAAGTTTGTCAAGTGGCATCTTTGTTTTCATGTCTCCGATTATGATGATGGCATTTTGTCCTTGTATGCTTTCGATCACTCCCGTTGACTTTGTGCCTTTTATCTTGACGTGGTTACCTTCTCTTATTATTCTTACGTCTTGGTCCTTGGTGCTTTGCTGCAATGGTGCGACGGAAGTGTTCTCCGTGTTGCTTGCCGCTTTGTTTTTTTTCTCTTCCTTGCGTTTGGCTTGTCGTTCCCTTCTTGCCAGTATCTGCTGCATCTTCTTCTCGATGGCAGCATCCTTAGCAGTGGCGTCAATGTCGTTCACCTCCTGCTTGAACTCCTCCATCTCATTACGCAGGCGCTTCGTCATCTCTTTCTCAGCCTCGGCCTCCCTTATCTCACGTATGGTGTTTTCTATTCTGCGATTAGCCTCCTTGAGCAGTTCCTCAGCCTGTTTCTTGGCTCTCTGCAGAATGGCCTTGCGCTCAGACTCGATTTCCTCCACGCTGGTCTCAAAACGCGATATGGTCTTTTCTATGTCTTTTTCTCTCTGGTGTACGGTTTGGCGCTTTTGCTCCCAATAGCGCTTGTCACGTACGATGTCCTGCAGGTACTTGTCGCTCTGTATGTAGTCCTGACCTACGATGTCAGAGGCGTCGTCGATGACTTCTTCAGGTAATCCCGTCTTGCGGGCAATCTCGATGGCGAAAGATGAGCCTGGTCTGCCTACCTGAAGTTGGAAGAGTGCTTTCATCTCGTGTCTGTCATACAGCATGGCACCATTGACTACCCCGGGGTGGTCCTCGGCGAAATGCTTCAGGTTCTGGTAGTGGGTGGTTATGACGCCCCATGCCTTCTTCTTCCAGAATTGTTTCAGTACGGCTTCTGCTATGGCACCGCCTATCTGCGGCTCGGTGCCGGTGCCGAATTCATCTATCAGCAACAGCGTGTCCCTGCTCGCATTCTTTATCATGACCTTCATGTTCATAAGGTGTGAAGAGTATGTTGACAGGTCGTCTTCTATACTCTGCTCGTCACCAATGTCTATCATGATGTTGCGGAATATTCCCATTGTACTGTTTTCGTTCATTGGAACGCTGATTCCGCATTGAACCATGTACTGGAGTAGGCCTACGGTTTTAAGGCATACGGACTTGCCACCTGCATTAGGGCCTGAGATAATCAGAATCTTGCCTCCCTTGTCGTCGTTTTGAAGTTCTATATCAAGTGGTACGATGTGCTTGCCTTGTTTCTTCAGACTCTCATGCAGGAGTGGGTGCCTGGCGCCTATCCAGTCTATGTGCGGTTTGTCTTGTATTTCTGGTTCGATGGCCTCAAACTGCTCTGCTAACTGTACCTTTGCCTGTATGAAGTCTATCTCTGCGAGAAACTTCATTGACGTAAGTATCATGTCAACAGAAGGCCTGATCTCGTCGCTTATCTCAGTTAGTATTCTGATTATCTCCCGTCTTTCCTCGGCTTCAAGTTCTCGTACCCTGTTATTTGCCTCCACTACGGCGGTAGGCTCAATGAACAAAGTCTTTCCCGATGCAGACTCATCGTGTACGATACCTTGTATCTTACGCTTCATTGCAGGCGCTACAGGTATTACGAGCCTGCCGTCTCGCATGGTAGGCGAGGCGTCCTTCTCTACCAGGCCTTCGGCTTGCGCAGAGCGTAGTATGGAGTTTAAGGTTTGTGAAATGCTGCCGGCGGTTTTCTTTAGTTCTATGCGTATGTGGAACAGTGCTGATGAGGCGGAATCCTTTATGTGTCCGAATTTGTCAAGTATGGCAGATATTCTTCTTACCACTTCATGGTGAGTGCTGATATCCTTAGCCAGATGCCATAGTGAAGGGTACGTTATCTCAGTTTTTTCCTCAGCAGGGTCGTCCTCCGATTCCGTTTTCGTGCCAATGCATTTCTTTAGTCCATGTATGGTTTGCAGGCTGCGCATCAGTTCGAATAACTCCTGTTCTTCCATGTGCGTGCCTTTCAGTTTCAAGCGTGCTACGCTTTGCCTTACGTCATAAAAGAACTGCAGGGGAAGTTCTTCGTCGTCCTCCTTCAGTTTACGAAATTCTCTTACTTCTGCCAGCTTAGTCCTGATGCTGTTGGCGTCGGTCATGAATGTCATGTCGCCAACGCGCTCCCATCCCAACGTGGACATGCAGTTGCCACGCAGCATCTGCCTTATGTCTTCGAAACCTATTTTCCTCTCGTAATTATCGGGGTATGTCATTTTAGTATTTTCAGTATGTCGTTAAAGTCGTGGCAAATATAGTCGGCTCCAGCTTCTTTCAATTCTGCTTCGTCGCCATATCCCCACAGAACACCGGCAGAGTCCAAACCGCATTCTATTGCTCCTCTTATGTCAAACTTCCTGTCGCCTATCATCAGCACCCTGCTTCTGTTGGTTATATTTAATCGTCTTAATGCGTTCTCTATTACGTCGGCCTTGGTATGTATCGTTCCTTTATCGTCTCGTGCGTATACATTATTAATACAAACGTTGAGGTGAAAATTCTCTACCACCCATCTTGCCTGCCTCTCCATCTTGCTTGTTGCGATGCCGACGGTGTAGCCTTCTGTCTTGAGCCTTTCAAGGAAATCGTTTACTCCTTCATATAACTGCTGTTCATACATGCCTATGTCAAAGTATCTTTCCCTGTATGCCATCACTGCTTCGTGTGCTTTCTCTGTAGAAAAACCATAAAAGTCAATGAATGAATCCTCAAGTGGAGGTCCTACGAATTTTCTCAGTGAGAGGTGGTCTTTTGTTTCAATTCCCATCTTAGCCAAGGCATATTGTGCGCATTTCATAATACCTTCGCCACTGTCGGTAAGTGTGCCGTCGAGATCAAAAAGAACTACGTCGTATTTCTTGTCTGTCATAGGAATAATTATGGGTAAAAGTGCTTTATTGCATGCAAAATTACATAAAAATACTATGATTTGCAACTTTTTTCAAAAAAACTTGCAGAAAAATTTGGTAGTTTCAAAAAAAGTATGTACCTTTGCACTCGCAAATCAGAAATCACTCTTACATTTGCAAGTCGTAAGACTTAAAGGAGAGATGGTAGAGTGGTCGATTACAGCGGTCTTGAAAACCGCCGTGCTGAGAGGCACCGGGGGTTCGAATCCCTCTCTCTCCGCAACCAAAAGGAGCTTAGCAATTTCGCTAAGCTCTTTTTTTGCTTTGAGAGGGGTGTCTCACCCACCGGTCGGGGGTTCTTGCTCCGTTTCCCTACGCAAGCGTCTCCTTACGTCGCCGAGCGCGAATCCCTCTCTCTCCGCAAAGAGTTCAGCAAATGCTGGACTCTTTTTTTGTATTTAACCTAAAATCTGCAACTAATAGTCATGCGGACTAGTTTCGCTGTCTCGCCCTCCATCTGCGGAATCTCCGGCCACTATTGGTGCAATTACGTGTTGTCCTCGCCCAGTTTCCCCTTCCCCCGTCAAGCATTATAGGGGCTTTGTGCTGCCGTTGACCCGCGAAGTCGTTTTCTTAGCCGTCAGCGAGTGCAAAAGGGTTCAGATATGATTGGTTGTCCGTGTAGATGTTCTGTTCATAGTGCCTTACCGTCCTTATCCACTTGGCAGGTACGCTGATGAACCTGAACACAAAGGCTTTGATGCGGCTTGTCTTCTTCATTCCGAACGCTTTTGCGTCAAGCCTTCCCGTGAGGAACTTGTAGAAATTGCGTATCATAGCCGTCAGCAGGAGGAAGACCGTGTTTTCTGCCATGAAGGACTTTGGCAGCCTTGCCCATCCTAACCCGTTGTTCATGTCATCAAAGTTAGCTGTGGCCAACTCCGAAATCCCTCTCAGGATGGTGTCAGAACTGCATGTGCGAAGAGTGGGATGGAGTGAGAGA
>JAEEGH010007498.1_pt1 | contig 26201 bp, 27 predicted proteins | sample 9134181 | NCBI WGS metagenome assembly JAEEGH01 (sample SAMN16246544, study PRJNA631951) | gut metagenome | biome: gut microbiome; feature: rumen; material: DP-attached | host: Bos | place: Iran: Karaj | collected 2018-10 | reverse complement strand
ATCTGGTTGCTTATATTCTGTATGTTTCAACTCTTATTGCTACGATCAGAAGGATCGTTGAGTTTGCAGAGCAGTTCCAGCGCGGAATGACAGGTATTGAGCGATTCATAGAGATAATGGATACACCTATTGAGATCAAGGACGCTGAAGGCGCCGGTGATATTAAGGTTACAGATGGTGGAATCAGCTTTAAGGGCGTTAATTTCGAATATCCTGATGATCACAATAAGGTTCTTCATGATTTTGATCTTGATGTTAAGGCGGGTGAAAATCTTGCTATCGTTGGAGCATCGGGAGGCGGCAAGACTACCATATGTAATCTTATCCCAAGATTTTATGATGTAACATCAGGCTGCATCGATATTGACGGTCAGGATATAAGCAAGGTTACACTAAAGAGCCTCAGGCAGTCAATCGGTATAGTTCAGCAGGATGTATACCTTTTCAGTGGAACTATTAGAGAAAATATAGCATACGGAAGACCGGGAGCAAGCGATAAAGAGATAGAAGAAGCAGCCATCATGGCAGGTGCCGATGAATTTATAGACAGGCTTCCAAATGGTATGGATACATATATTGGCGAAAGAGGCGTTAAGTTATCCGGAGGCCAGAAGCAGAGAATATCTATCGCGAGAGTATTTCTTAAAAATCCTAAGATATTAATACTTGATGAAGCGACTTCCGCGCTAGATAATGAAAGTGAACTTTTTGTTACCAAGAGTCTTGAAAAGCTCGCAAAGGGCAGGACGACGATCACTATCGCTCACAGACTTACAACGGTTCAGAATGCAGACAGGATAATAGTTCTTGGCAAAGAAGGTATTCTGGAAGAGGGAACACATGAAATGCTTCTTAACAGGCAGGGAATGTATTATAAGCTATGGAACCGTATGGCAGCGCTTGATTAAATGAGATCAGGAATGCTTTGCTGAAAACTGGAAATCCGGCTTTGGTAGTAAGAAAAAGGTATTTTATAAATCAACACTATTATTTTTTTAAAACAGGTGGTTTATGGGAAGAGATAGTAAAAACAGTAAAACAGCAGTTGAAAACAGCGAGGATGTTATCCGTAAGAATCCGGCAGAGATTGTCAAAGAGTTTATCATCATGACTTTTGCGACGCTTATTATAGCCTGCGCGGTATTCTTTTTTCTGGTACCAAGTCATACAGCTGTAAACAGTGTATCGGGACTTGCGATCGTTCTTTCTAATCTGGTACCGTTTTCGGTTTCGCAGATTACTCTTTGTATAAATATCATCCTGCTGGTAATAGGATTCCTTACTTGTGGTAATGAGTTTGGAATTAAGACTGTTTATACTTCAATTCTTCTGCCGGTTCTCATCGGTGTATTTGAAAAGCTTTTTCCTAATAACCAGTCTCTCACAGGAGATATGGCGATTGACGTTGTGGCATACATATTTACGGTTAGTATAGGTGTCAGCATACTCTTTTCACTGAATGCATCATCAGGAGGAACTGATATTCCTGCGATGATCCTTAATAAGTACCTTCACATGGAGCTTGGCAGGGCATCAACTCTTGTGGGTGTGATCGTAGCGTTCTCTGCGGCGCTTGTGTATGATTCCAAGACTGTAATACTTAGTATCCTTGGAAGTTATTTTAATGGTGTGATCCTTGATGAATTTATCTTTAATCGCAACCGTAAGAGGCGCGTGTGCATAACTTCTCCTAAAGATGAAGAGATCCGCAAGTTCATCATTGAGAATCTTAAAAGCGGTGCTACCATCTACGAAGCCTATGGCGCATACAGGATGCAGAAGCACAAAGAGATAATCGTAATCGTTGATAAAAGAGAATATCAGCAGCTTATGAACTTCATGCAAAAGACAGATCCTCAGGCCTTTATGACGATTTATGATGTTAATGAGGTAAGATACCGTTCTAAATCACTTTCCGAAAGGATCTTTTGACAAAAAAATTACCGGCCGCTTGGGGAAAACGACCGGTGTAGTGGGGTATTACTATTCGGATATCATGCAGTTTCCTGCATAGGGTTGATAGCTGGGTTTAATTCAAAATTCTCAAGTTTGGAGGCGTTCTTAACAGACTCCTGGCCTGATTTTGCATTTTCACTTGCAACTTCATTACGAACAGGATCATTTTCTGACTGCTGCGGTGTTAACTGTCTTACACTTCCTTCAGGGAATGATTTGAACGCTGCGTTTTGAGAATTTGACTGGTCAGAAGAGGTGTTGGATTCATTTGATTTAGCGACTTGCTGACTCTTCTGATAAGCTTCTTTGCCTTCCTGACTTATAGCAACTACGGCATCAGCATCTTTGGATGCTGTGTCCTGTCTTGTCTGAAGCTGTTGTTGCTGACTTTGTGTCTGCTGAGCCTTGTCTTCTCTTAAAGCCTTCTGATAGGACTGAATCGCTGTTGACAGATCAGCATTGTTCATTGTTACTGATGATACTTGCATATGAACCCCTTTCTGGAGCGGATATCCAAAATCCTTTTCGAGGCTCCTGAAAAGATTATAGGAATCAAAAACTCTTCCTTGTGATTTCTAATTCCAAAGTTATCAAAGGCTATATATAATAAGCTTAAACATATTAAGTTATTGTTATATTATCATAAAAACGTCAAAAAATAAAGGGTTTTTACAAAAAAAATATAAAATATGATTTTTTGAACCGTAAATCATCAACTACAGATCATTGAAATTTCAGTGGAGGTGCGTATATGGGCATTGTAGGTGGCATTATGGTTCCTCATCCGCCGCTTATCGTTCCTGAAGTAGGAAGAGGCGGTGAGAGTGTAATAAAAGAAACAACGGCTGCTTATGAAAAAGCTGCTGATTTTGTTGCATCCCTTAAGCCTGATACTATCGTTTTATCATCTCCTCATAGTGTCATGTATTCTGATTATCTTCATATTTCTCCCGGATATGAGGCTAGTGGCGATCTGGGAAGATTTGGCGCGGGAAGCGTAAAAATCAGTGTTTTGTATGATGCTGAGCTTTCCAACAGACTTTGCGAGCTTTCTGAGGATGAGGATATTCCGGCTGGCTACATGGGAGAGCGTGATAAGTCTTTAGATCATGGAACGATCGTTCCTCTTTATTTCATTATGAAAAAATATAAGGATTTCAAGCTGGTCCGCCTTGGCATATCAGGAATTTCTTTTGCTGACCATTATAAGATGGGGCAGATAGTAAAGAAGGCGGCTGATGAGCTTGGAAGACGAGTTGTGTATGTTGCAAGCGGAGACCTTTCACATAAGCTTAAGGATGACGGCCCTTACGGTTTTGATCCAAGTGGTCCTGTATATGATGAGAAAATAATGGACTGCATGGGACGGGGTGCTTTTGGAGAGCTTCTTAAGTTCGATCCTTATCTTTGTGACAAGGCATCTGAGTGCGGCCACAGGTCTTTTATCATAATGGGGGGAGCTTTTGACGGGCTGAAGGTTGAAACTCATAAGCTTTCACACCAGGACGTGACAGGGGTTGGCTACGGAATATGTACGTATAAGGTTATAGGCGGCGATGATGACAGCCGGTATCTGGAGCAGTATCTTGAAGAAGAGAAAAAAGCTCTTATGGAGAAAAAAGCTATGGAAGATCCTTATGTAAAGCTTGCCAGAAAAACTATAGAAACTTATATAAAAGAAGGACGTGTGATAAAGGTTCCTGATGGCCTTCCTTCTGAGATGTATGAAAGAAGCGCGGGAGCATTTGTGTCTCTTCATATAAGAGGTGGACTAAGAGGATGTATCGGAACAATAGCTGCGACCTGTGACTGCGTGGCAGAAGAGATAATCCAAAATGCAATCTCAGCTTCTACCAAAGATCCAAGATTTGAGCCGGTGGAAGAGAACGAGCTTGACAGGCTTGAGTACAGCGTTGACGTTCTTGGGGATGCTGAAGATATAGATTCTAAAGCTCAGCTTGATGTTAGGAAATATGGAGTCATCGTTACTAATGGATTTAGGCGAGGTCTCCTTTTGCCTGATCTTGACGGCGTTGACACTGTTGATGATCAGATTGCTATAGCCAAGCGTAAGGCTGGTATTGGTGAGTATGAGAAGGTGAATCTGCAGAGGTTTGAGGTTGTAAGGCATCATTAAAAATCTTAGGCTTTAGATGAGGATAAGGTATGGACGGCATATGCGAAGTGTGTTTTCATAAGTGCAGACTATCTGAAGGTCAGATTGGATTTTGCAGGGCCAGAAGGTGCGATGGCGGCGTTGTAGGAAGTATAAGCTATGGGAAGATTACTTCCATAGCACTGGATCCTATAGAGAAAAAGCCTATCGCAAGATTTCATCCGGGTTCTTATGTACTGTCTGTCGGGAGCTTTGGGTGTAATCTTCGATGCCCTTTTTGCCAGAATTATGAGATCGCCCAGGCGGGAGAAGACCAAAGCGGAAGAGTTACTATGGGGAGTAAGTCTGTTTCTGACAGGGAATTATATTTAGAGACGATTTCACCGCAAAAACTGTGCGAGCTTGCAGAGTTTTACCAGCCAAGGGGCAATATTGGCGTTGCGTTTACCTATAATGAACCGCTTACTTTCTGGGAATATATAGTTGATACAGGGAAGCTCATTAAGGAAAAAGACATGGCAGGCGTATTGGTCAGTAATGGATGCGCTGATACATGGGTGCTGGAAAAAGTCCTTCCTTATATCGATGCAATGAATATAGACCTTAAGTCTTTTTCCAAAGAGACATATTCTAAGGTGCTTGGCGGAGACCTTGATCAGGTCAAAGATTTTATTAAAAGAGCTGCAAAGGATACTCACCTTGAGCTTACAACTCTTATTGTTCCGGGGATCAATGATAGTGTTGAAGAAATAGAGAATATGGGAAAATGGATAGCTTTGATTGATGCAAAAGAAGATATAGTGTGGCATATCACAAGATTTTTCCCGAGATATAAGATGGATGATGGAGAGCCGACAGATGTTTCCTTCGTATATAAATGCGCGGAGATTGGGAGACGGTATGTGAAGTATGTTTATACTGGGAATTGCTGAACTTTATAAGCCTCAAAGCATTATTTTTGTAAAAAGAGTAATGTTTTGAGGCTTTTTTTACGATAAAAGTAATGTACGGTTCTATGTACGTTTACTTTGGTCGCAGTTTTTGGACCAGGCAGACTTGATCAGGTTTTCCATTCGCCTGTATGTTTCGAGAGTCTGTCAATATCGGTTCGGTTTCAGTTGTATGATGGAAAGGAGTCTCCATGGAAGGTTTGAATGTTCAGGATATGCTGGGTAAAGATTTGTCAGAAGCGAGTGTTGATGATCTTCTTGCTGCAATGAAAACAGCAGAAGGCGGTGATGCTGCCGCAGAAGCAGCAGCTGATATAGCAGAGGCTCAGGCTGCAGTTGAGGCAGCTATGGCACTTGATAGTATACCTTTGGATCAGCCAGTTCCTGCTGAACCGGTAATGGAAGCGGCTCCAGAAGCTGCAGAGGCACCAGTAATGGAAGCAGTGCCTGAAATGGCAGAGGCACAAGTAATAGAAGAGGCAGCAGCAATGCCAGAGATGCCGGCGATGGAAGCAGCACCTGAAATGGTAGCAGAAGCGCCAGCAGTAGAAGAGGCAGCAGCAATGCCGGAGATGCCAGCAATGGAAGCAGCTCCAGAAATGGTAGCAGAGGCACCGGTAGTAGAAGAGGCAGCGGCAATGTCAGAAATGCCAGCAATGGAAGCAGCCCCAGAAACCATGGCAGAGGCTCCAGCGGTAGAAGAGGCAGCAATGCCAGAGATGCCAGCAATGGAAGCAGCCCCTGAGATGGTAGCAGAAGCGCCAGTAGTAGAAGAGGCAGCAGCAATGCCAGAAATGCCGGCAATGGAAGCGGTATCTGAGATGGTAGCAGAAGCACCAGTAATGGAAGAAGCACCAGTAATGGAAGAGGCAGCAGCGATGCCTGAAATGCCTGTGATGGAAGAACCAGCCCCTGAAATGGCAGAAGCTCCAGTAATGGAAGAAGCACCAGTAATGGAAGAAGCACCAGTAATGGAAGAGGCAGCAACGATGCCTGAAATGCCAGCGATGGAAGAACCTGCGCCCGAAATGGCAGAAGCTCCAGTAATGGAAGAAGCACCTGCTATGGAAGCTGCTCCTGCTGCAGATGATGATGAAAATGCAGATATTTCTGCTTTCCTTTCAGATAATGATTATGAATATGTAACTGTTACATCCGGTAATGTTACAAGATACATTGTTAAGAAAGTCGGCGGTGCTATGTGCGTTCAGTATGAAGACGGCGAATTCGTAGCCTTCAACCGTAACTATGAGCACGAAGATTACAGTACATATGGCGGCGTTTTATTCTCTTTTATTAAAGAAGCAATTCAGGGAACAGGCTGTGACAGTCTTGTCCGTCATAAAGGAACTAATATTAACTAAAATGATCTTTATATGGGCCGCGCAGGTTGCGGCCCTGAAAGGATTATATGGTTGCCAGAGATAGAGAGCTTGTAACCGGTACAATTCTTGAAACGAAAAGACTTATATTAAGACCATGGAAAGAGTCGGATGCTCCGGCTCTTTTTGAGATTGCCAAAGATCCTCTTGTAGGGCCAAGCTCCGGATGGATTCCTCATGAAAGCGTAGCGTACAGTCTGACTATCATCAGAAATATATATATGAAAAGAACTGTATTTGCGATAATTCCTAAAGAAGGGCTTTTCGACTGCATGGGAAATTCAATAACAGCGGGGGTTCCGATAGGCAATGTAACTCTTGCCATGGGCCCTAACAAAGCCAGAGGTACTAAGGAAAACCAGGCCGAGCTTGGTTACTGGCTTGGAAGTAGATACTGGCACCTTGGACTTGCTACAGAAGCGGCTTTTGAGTTAATTTGTTACGGATTTCGTAATCTAAATCTTGACCAAATATGGTGTGCATATTACAAAGGAAACACTAAATCTAGGAGGGTGATGAAGCACCTTGGCTTCTATTGGCACCACACCATCAAGAACTCTTATAATCCCATGCTCAAAACCTCGCAAACCGAGTATTATAACTGCTTGACGCGTGATGACTTTAATCAATTATTTGGTAAAAGTGGCATATTTTACGAATAAAAAACGAAAGATAAAATGTTTTTGTTCAATTTGACTATATATTCAAAGCGGAAACTTTTTGCGAAATTTAGTATCAAAAAGTATTACATTTTCATTAAAAATGTGCTATAATCGATTTATGATTTGACCTGCAAATCATCCCTGCAGGTCATATTTTTTAAGTATTATGGTAAACACTTACATATTTCGTTCGGATGGTCACAAAGAGAGGTGGAAATGCTTAGTATAGGAGATGTTGCAGTTTATGGAAATCATGGGTTGTGCAAGGTAGCAGACACACTTGTTCCATCATTCCTTCCTAAGGGAAGCGAGAAGATGTATTATCAGATGATTTCTGCTATTGACAGAGGTGGCGTTTTATACGTTCCTATGGACGGTGCTGAAGATAAGATGCGTGAGGTTATTTCCGCAGAGACAGCTTCCGATCTTATTGAAGGACTTGATGATATGAATTTCACAGACCTTCCTGTGGGCAAGAAGGCTGAGATCGTAATCTCAGATATTTGCAAGAAGAATAAGGCAGAGGATGTTCTTGGTCTTATCAAGACCCTTTACCACATTAAGGCCGTTCGCGCTGCTGAAGGCAAGAAGTTTGCTTCTATGGATGAGAAGTATCTCGGAATTGCGGAGAAGCTGTTCTATTCAGAGATCGCATATGCTCTTGATATGGAATTCGAAGAAGTGCGCGAGAAGATTACAGGAATTCTTGCAAATCTTCCTCTTGAGGCTGATAAGTAAATAGTAATTGTTTAATGATCATTGAATCGGCAGAGCTGAATGGCTTTGCCGATTTTTTATTGGTGCAAAATGAGGTGATTATAAGGTAAAATAGTATTTGGAAAAGTTGTGTATAGTATTGGTGTAGACAAGTTTTTGTATAGAATATATTTTAAAGATATGGATGATATATAAGGAGGTTGCATGACAATAACAATAACGGATTTTGGCTTTTCTCAAATTACTTCGATACTATCATACATTCTGATATCTATAGGCTATATGGGTATTTTTAAAAAGTGCGGCGTCAGAAGAATTTGGGCTTTTATTCCTGGAGTGAGGCAATATGAAATAAGCCGGTGTGGTAACAGGGAAGAAGACGGTCGGCATTATGCGATACTATCTGTCTTTTTATATATACTAACAGTTGCTATAAATTTAGATCTTAAAATGCAAATTAAATTGTTACTGATCATTCCTACTGTGGGATTGATTGTAGCAGTTGCTGTATATGAAATACGAATATACTTAGGCCTTATAAATGTTTTTGGCAGGAAAAAAAGATGGATATGGCTTTTTCTATTTGTTGAATGGCTTATTTCTTTAGTCTGGGGATATTCTAAAAAGTTCCAGCCAACTATGCAGGTTAAGGATTTCAGTAAGATCGAAGGTGCCAAGGAGTTTGGTGGTCACTTAAGCGCTATAGAAGAAGGTCTTACTGTAAATATCAAGAACAGGACTGTAATAGATTTTTTCAGAAAAAAAGACCTTTTAAAAGATATACATATGCGCATCCCTACCGGGCATATGGTACTGCTTCTTGGAGGTTCCGGTGCGGGTAAGACTACATATCTTAATGCCGTAACCGGTTATGAGAAAGCCAATGCCAGCATTAAACTGGGTAAAGAGGATGTTTATGGCGACTACGACAAGATGAAGTATGACATCGGTTTTGTTCCCCAGCAGGATCTTATGAGGGGGAATGATACTGTAGCAATGACCCTTTCTGATGCTGCGACTTTAAGACTTCCATCAAGCGTATCCGCATCCAAGAGAAATAAACGAGTAGAAGAAGTCCTGCAACAGTTCGGTCTTACTTCTGTTAGGAATAATCTTGTAGAGAAGCTCTCCGGCGGCCAGAGAAAAAGGTTATCAATAGCGATGGAATTTATCTCTGACCCGACGCTTTTTATCTTGGATGAGCCTGATTCAGGTCTTGACGGCGTTGTAGCAAGGAGCCTTTTTGAAAAGCTTCGAGCTATCGCAAATGAAGGTAAGATTGTTGTAGTTATTACCCACACTCCTGACAGAGTAATAGATCTTTTTGATGATGTTATCGTTCTTGCCAAGGATAAGTCCAGAACAGGACGCCTTGCCTGGTATGGCCCTGTCAAAGAAGCCTATGAATTCTTTGGAAAAGATTCCATGGAAGACATACTCCTTTCCATTAACCAGAAAGATGAAGGCGGTGAAGGAAGGGCAGACGAATTCGTCGAAAAGTATGCCGATATGGTACAGGAAAAGGTGGTGTAAGCTATGGGAGAGCGAAGAATCAGACATAAAGGCCGTTTGACACAGACATTTATATACCTTGGAAAGCTTTTTAGAATGTTTCTTTTCCAAAATGACTGGAAGGTACTTCCTATGTCAGCTGTTATAGCTGCGCTGGTTGCATTTTCTGTCGGCAAAAATCTTTTTGTTACCATGGAAGGCACGCTTATGGGCTCATTTGCCCTTGCGTGTATATGTGTCTGGAATGGCTTTTTCAACTCAATACAGATGGTCTGCCGTGAAAGAGCTATTGTAAAAAGAGAGCACAGATCAGGACTTCACATTAGTTCGTATGTTGCAGCTCACATGATATATCAGGCACTTCTTTGTGTGGCGCAGGCTGTGATCACTATAAATGTTATAAGTTTTATGGGGGTTAAGATTCCTGAAAAGGCTCTTATCTTCGATTTGCCTGTAGTTGACTTTGGAATAACACTCTTTCTTATAACATATTGTGCTGATATGCTGGCCCTTCTTATATCATCTTTTGCAAGGACCACAACAACGGCTATGACTATTATGCCGTTTATGCTTATAGTGCAGCTCCTTTTCTCGGGTGGATTTTTCAGTCTTCCTGCAGAGGCTATGCCATTTACGAACCTTACAGCGACCAAGTGGGGACTGACAGCCTTATGTAGCCAGGGTGATTACAATTCACTTCCCATGGTATCTGTGTGGAACAACGCGCTTAAGATGAAAAATCTTGAAGTTGAAGGCGAAAAGCCGCTTCTTGAAGCTTTTAAACTTATTGAAGAGAATAATCAAAAAGATGAGCTCCTTATGAAATCTGGAGAGCTTAACCAGAATCCTGATTACAATTTTGATCCTTTTATACTTATAGAATGCTGGGGATGGCTGATACTATGGACGATCGTTTATTCTGTTATCACAGTGATACTTTTGGAATTCATCGACAGGGATAAGCGTTGATGAAACAGGAAAAGAGCAGGTGATATTGATACTGTGCTATTGAAAAAATGAAATCTCTCGTTTGGTAAGATATTAGCTCTATATTGACTCTCTAAAGTTGACTGATAAAAAGTCTGCTTTAGAGAGTTTTTTATAACGTTGTATGGGACTTTTTGTTTATAGATAATGCTGACGGTAATACTTTTGGGGGGATGGATTTTAGGTGAATAGTGCGTTAAAGTGTGATAGAATATATGGAGTTTTAGATAACTAGCCAGATTTAGTTTTTGGGAGAGTTGAATTACTTTTTGCGGGAGTTTATATGGCAGATTCTAAGTTTATTCCAACAATAAAATTATATGATAAAGATGCTTATGCAACTGAGTTTGATGCAGTTGTTGCAAGTGTAGAACCCATGGAAGACGGGCAGTTTAAGGGGTCTAGCAAGGTTTACCTTGATCAGACACTTTTTTTTCCGGAAGAAGGAGGTCAGGAAGCTGACTTTGGAGCTTTGAACGGGCAGGAAGTTCTTGACGTTCAGATTGAAAAGAGAGACGGCAAAGAGCTTATCTTCCATGTGGTAAAAGGGGATTTTAAAGAAGGCGACAGTGTACACGGCGTTATCGACTGGGATCACCGCTTTGATCAGATGCAGCAGCACTCTGGCGAGCATATCTTCTCAGGAACTGTTCATAATAAATACGGATATGACAATGTGGGATTCCACTTGAGCAGACAGGTCGTTACCATGGATTTTAACGGGCCTCTTGATGATGAGCAGGTGCTTGATATAGAAAGAGCTGTTAACGAGATAATCGTAAAGAATCTTGAGATACTGGTTTCATGGCCTTCAAAATATGAGCTTGATAAGCTGGAATACAGAAGTAAAAAGGAACTTGACGGAGATGTAAGGATTGTTACGATTCCCGGAGTTGACGTATGTGCCTGCTGTGCTCCTCATGTTAGAAGGACCGGCGAGATAGGCTTTTTGAAGGTGCTTGGACGTCAGAATTATAAGGGCGGCGTCAGGGTTTTCATTGAATGCGGATTAAGGGCACTTAAGACTCTGGGTAGTGAACATACGCTTATACAGAATCTTGCGGGAAGCCTTACTACTTCTATAGAAAATGTCCCCGGGCAGGTTGAAAAGCTGCAGAATGAGCTTTATGCATTAAAAGGAAGTCTGCAAAAGGCAAGGGCTGAGCTTACCTCTTATAAGCTCAAGGAGATTCCGCAGGATCAAAAGAACGTAACTGTTTTTGTGGATGATATGGACAATAAGTCTGTTCAGAATGCTATTAACGAGCTTACAAGCACTCATAGCGGTTTTTGCAGCTTTTTTGTCAAGACTGATAGCGGATACCGCTTCGTAAGCGGAATTGCAGAGGGTGATGCAAGAAAAGTTGCAGGCGCTTTAAGAGAGAAATTCGGTGCTAAGGGCGGCGGATCTGAGAAAATGGTTCAGGGAAGCCTTGCAGATGCATCAGAAGATGAGATCAGAAAAGTTATAGATCAGATCGAGGGATAACATGGATAATACATCGGAATATCGCAGAGGTCTTAAACACGGTATACCAATTTGTACCGGATATATAGCAGTTTCTTTTGCCTTTGGAATAGCAGCCAGTAATAAGGGGCTTACTACGCTTCAGGCGGTGATAATGTCTATCACCAATGTCACTAGTGCAGGGCAGTATGCGTCTCTTGATGCTATAAGAGATGGAGTATCGCTTGTGGAGATGGCAATACTTCAGCTTATAATCAATCTTCGTTATATGCTTATGTCTACGGCACTAACGCAAAAACTCTCTCCAAGAACGGGAATTCTTCACAGGATGGCTATTGCTTATGGCGTTACAGATGAGATTTTTGCCCTTAGCGTACTTGGAAAGGGTGAACTTAAGCCTGCGTATTCCTATGGCCTTATCAGTATTTCAATTTTCGGCTGGGTTTTAGGAACTTTTCTAGGGGCTTTTGCGGGGCAGATACTGCCTCCGCTTCTTATAGCATGCCTGGGTCTGGCTATTTATGGGATGTTCATAGCTATAATCATCCCGCCGGCAAGAGATAACAAGGCAGTGCTGGCTGTTGTGATAAGCGCAATGCTCTTTTCCTGTATCATGACCTTTGCGCCAGTTCTTAAGAGCGTGTCATCAGGCATGAGAATTATTATAGTTACGCTGATTATAAGCGTTGCAGCTGCGATAATCGCGCCTGTAGGGGAAGAGAAGGACAAAAATGCTGATGTTGTAGAAGAAGATGGAGAAGCAGAAGGCAATAGTTCTGACTCTGTGGAAGATAGAGACTCTGATGTTATAGATAATAAGGAAAAGGAGGCGTAAGTATGATGAATGTGTATGTTTATATTATTGTCATGGCTTTGGTGACTTACCTTATCAGAGTTTGTCCCCTTGTTCTTATAAGAAAAGAGATAAAGAGTCCTTTTATCAGGTCGTTTCTTTATTATGTGCCCTTTGCAACACTTGCGGCTATGACTTTTCCTGCAATACTTATGTCAGATGGACTTAGTCTTGCGGCAGGCATCGCAGGGCTTGTAACTGCGCTTGTTCTTTCATATCTAAGAAAAAATCTTTTGACGGTGGCAGCATGTGCTTGCGGAGCGGCTCTTGTAATTCAAGTGGTTATTAATGTATTATGTATGTCGAAGATTTATAATGAGATAATCTTTGATATAAATCATTTTTGATATAAGTTATTTTGTACTGGTATTTGATATATCTAGTTCAATTAGAAAGGATTTCAATATATGCGTTTAGGAATGGGATATGACGTTCATCGCCTTGTAGAAGACAGAAAGCTTATAATCGGCGGCGTTGAAATACCATATGAAAAAGGCCTGTTGGGACATTCTGATGCGGATGTTCTTCTTCATGCGATAATGGACGCACTCCTTGGCGCAGCTGCGCTTGGAGATATAGGTAAGCACTTCCCTGACACTGACCCTAAGTACAAGGGTGCAGATTCAAGGATGCTTCTTCGCGAAGTTGGCAAGATGCTTGAAGAAAACAGTTTTCTTATTGAGAACATTGATGCGACCATAATTGCGCAGGCACCAAAGATGAGACCTCATATCGATACTATGAGGCAGAATATTGCTGATGATCTTGGAATCGATCTTTCTCAGATCAATGTTAAGGCTACAACAGAAGAGGGCCTTGGATTTACAGGAAGTGGAGAAGGTATTTCTTCACAGGCTATCTGTTGTCTTTCTTCCTTTTTTGAAAAAGGTATGACTGTCTATGACAGTGATAGCGAGCGATGTAGCAGCTGTCCGGGATGTAGTCGTAATTCGTAAGGGTTGGCAGTTACCCGGGCATACTTACTGGATTAGCTATATGCGAAAACACGCAGTAAATGCGCGTTTTTGAGCTTTGCACAAAAATCATACTTTATGGGAGATAATTACTATGGCACACAAATTCACTTTTTATAATACACTTACAAGAAACGTAGAAGAGTTCAAGCCCAGAGAAGAGGGCAAGGTTTCCATTTATACATGCGGACCTACAGTTTATCACTTTGCACATATCGGTAATATCAGAACATATATCATGCAGGATGCTCTTATCAAGGCACTTTCATATGCTGGATATGATGTTAAGAGAGTTATGAACATCACTGACGTTGGACACCTTTCATCAGATGCTGATACAGGTGAAGATAAGATGCTTGCAGGTGCCAAGAGAGAGCACAAGAGCGTAATGGAGATCGCTAAGTTCTATACAGATGCGTTCTTTACTGATTTTGATGCTGTTGGCAATAAGCGCCCTGACGTAGTAGAGCCGGCAACTAACTGCATTCCTGAGTTCATCCACATGGTTGAAGTTCTTCTTGAGAAGGGCTTTGCTTATGTAGCAGGTGGCAATGTTTATTTTGATACAAGTAAGCTTAAAGAATACTATGTATTCTCTTCAGAAGTAGAAAAAGAGGCTCTCCAGGTAGGCGTTCGTGACGACGTAGAAGAGGATGCAAATAAAAAGAATAAGACAGACTTCGTACTGTGGTTTACAAAGTCCAAGTTCGAAGATCAGGCTCTTAAATGGGACAGCCCATGGGGCGTTGGATACCCTGGCTGGCACATTGAGTGCTCATGCATTTCAATGAAGCATCTTGGTGAGTATATCGATATCCACTGCGGCGGCGTTGATAATATTTTCCCTCATCATACTAATGAGATTGCCCAGTCAGAGAGCTATCTTGGACATGAGTGGTGCAAATACTGGTTCCACTCCAATCACCTTAATGACCAGTCTGGTAAGATGAGTAAGTCCAAGGGTGCGATACTTACAGTATCCGTACTTAAGGAAAAAGGCTATGACCCGCTGGTATACAGATTCTTCTGCCTCCAGTCTCATTACAGAAAGCCGCTTGTATTTTCTTTTGACGCTCTTGATCAGGCAGCAGCTACATTCAATAAGCTAATTAAGAGAATTGCTGAACTTAAAGAAGAAGGAACAGTTGACGATAATGTATTAAAGAGTTTTGAAGAGAAGTTCGCTGACTGTGTTTGCGGTGATCTTAATACTGCAATGGCTATCACAATTCTTTATGATGCTCTTAAGGCAGATACTAATGATGCAACTAAGCTTGCGATCATAGAAAGCTTTGATAAGGTTCTTTCACTTGATCTTATAGGTCATGCAAAGGCTCTTTCTGAAGAAAGCACAAGCGTTGATCCTGAGCTTGAGAAATATGTTCTTGATGCTATCGAAAGAAGAGCACAGGCTAAGAAGAATAAGGACTTCGCTACAGCTGACGCTATCAGAGATGAACTTCTTGCAAAGGGCGTTGAGATCAAGGATACAAGAGAAGGCGTAGTATGGACAATAAAGGCCTAACTGATTCTAATATGGACCTTAATAATGATGGAATGCAGGATGAGCTAAAAGAAAACCTTTGCGAAAGCGGTAAAATAGCAGATCTTGCGGGTGTTATACGTGATACTTTCGGTCTTAAAAAGATCGATATGAGAACGTATTCACCACTTGCTCTGGCTTTTATTGGTGACAGCGTTTATGAGATAATAATCCGCTCGCTTGTTACCGAGCAGTCCAACAGACCTGCTAATACTCTTAATAAGGCTAAAGTCCGCTATGTTAATGCCGCATCACAGGCGTTTATCATAGATTCGATTATGGATAAGCTTTCGGAAGAGGAAGAGGCTGTATATCACAGGGGCAGAAATGCCAAGTCCTACACAAGTGCCAAGAACCAGTCTGTGATCGATTATCGCAAGGCTACAGGACTTGAGGCGCTGTGCGGATATCTGTATCTTGCAGGAAGGCTTGACCGCGTGCTTGAACTCGTTCAGTACGGTGTTAAGCTTCTTGATGAAAAGAAGAAGTAATAAAGATCATACATAATCAGTCATTTGATAAAAGATAGCAATGAATTTTAAATTATTAGATTGTTTTATGACGTTTAGATTATATGATCAGGAGATTTAAATGAGAGATAATAATTTTAAAAGAAACGATAATAAAGGTGCTAAGAGTCTTGGTAAAGTATCAGGAAATGGCCGCAGTTTTGATAAAGGCCGTGATAACGACCATGGCAGAGACTTCGGTAAAGACCGCTATAAAAATCGCAGAAATGACTCTGCAGATGATGAAGAGATAGAGATTCCTGCAGATTCTCTTGCTATTGAGGGAAGAAATGCTGTGGTTGAAGCATTCAGAAGCGGCAAGACTATCGATAAACTCTATGTTCTTGATGGCTGCACAGATGGTGCTGTATCTACTATCCGCCGTGAAGCCAAGAAAGCCGGCACTATCGTGAAGTTTGTTTCAAGAGAGCGTCTTGATCAGATTTCTATCACAGGTAAGCACCAGGGCGTTATCGCTTTTGCTGCAGCATATGATTATTCAGAAATAGAAGATATTTTTGCTAAGGCAGAAGCTGAAGGAAAGGCTCCTTTCGTTCTTATCCTTGATAATATCGAAGATCCTCACAACCTTGGAGCTATCATCAGAAGTGCCAATGTTGCAGGAGCTCACGGCGTTATCATCCCTAAGAACCGCGCAGTCGGCCTTACAGCTACAGTTGCCAAAACTTCAGCAGGCGCTCTTAACTACACTCCTGTTGTAAAGGTTACCAATATATCCAAGACTATCGAAGATCTTAAAAAGCGCGGAATGTGGTTTGTATGTGCTGACATGGACGGAAAGCCTATGTATGATCTTGATCTTACAGGCCCTATCGGACTTGTTATCGGTAACGAAGGATCAGGCGTAAGCAGACTTGTAAGAGAGAAGTGCGATATGATCGCTTCTATTCCTGTAAATGGCGAAATCGAGTCTCTGAATGCATCTGTTGCAGCAGGCGTCCTTGCATATGAGATCGTGCGTCAGCGCAGGGTTAAGGAAGTTTGAATAAATTCAAACTTCTAGACGTGGTGTCGCAAGCTCCACCACGTCAACCATTAGTCAAAAAATGTACTTGCGTATTGGACATAATTGTGGTATTATTACATAGCTGTCTATGTGGACAGCAGCACAGTCGGAAATTGTGCATTCAAAAAAGATGCGGAATTTTTCGAAAGTTTATTCAGATATAGAGAGGTGAGTAAAAATGAAGCAGGATTTACAGCCAGAATTCTATCAGGCAACAGTTACTTGCAACTGCGGCAATACTTTCACAGTAGGTTCCACTAAGAAGGAGATTCACGTAGAAATTTGTTCTAAGTGCCATCCATTCTACACTGGTCAGCAGAAGGCAGCTTCAGCTCGTGGTCGTATTGACAGATTCAACAAGAAGTACGGCATCAAGGCAGAAGCATAATAGTAAGCCATTGCTTGAGATTCACAGAGAATCCAATGATGAGGTTGAGGCAAAAGCCTCAGCCTCATTTTTTATATTATTACAAACTGGGGGACCGTAAATAATGAAAAAGAAAATTACCCATTATTCGGGAATTGGAGGACAGGCAGTACTTGAGGGAGTTATGATGCGTAATAAGGACCTTTATGCGGTTGCTGTACGCAAACCTGATGGTGATGTGCATGTTGAGATAGATGAATATCATGGAGTTCTGTCAGGCTCACCGCTTCTTAGAATTCCTTTCATCAGAGGTATTTTTGTATTTATAGATTCACTGGTACTTGGTACTAAGGCTTTAAACAGATCTGCAGATTTTTATGAGGACGATGCAGAGGATGCTACAGCAGCTGACAAGGCAGCTGATGCAGTAACAGGCGGCAAGGGAGACAAGTTCTTTTCTGTTATTACAACAGTAGTAGCTTTTGCTTTGGCTATTTTCCTGTTCCTGGTACTTCCTGAAAGACTTTCTGCATGGATGAATGTATATCTTCAGAGCCAGGCACTTCAGGCAGTTGCTGAAGGTATAATAAGAATTGCAATCTTTATCCTGTACATTCTTACGATCACACTGATGCCTGATATAAAGCGTCTTTTCAGATATCATGGAGCAGAGCATAAGTGCATTAACTGTATCGAATCAGGACTTCCGCTTACAGTAGCTAACGTAAAGCGCTCTTCAAGATTTCATAAAAGATGCGGAAGCAGTTTTATCCTGTTTGTACTTGTTGTAAGTATCATATTATTTATGTTCATAAATACTGATAGTATTATGATGAAGCTCTTATATAGAGTGCTGCTTCTTCCTGTAGTTTCAGGTATATCATATGAACTTATCAGGTTTGCTGGGAAAAGTGACAATCCTGTCATATCAATCATTTCAAAGCCGGGTCTCCTTCTTCAGAGACTCACTACCAAAGAACCGGATGAGTCAATGATTGAAGTTGGTATTGCTTCTGTTGAAGCTATATTCGACTGGAGAACCTATCAGAAAGATGTTTTTGGTTTTGATTTTGCAGATGAAGATGAGGAAGACGTTCTGGAATGATTTATTCAGATGTTTATAAAATCGCATCAGACAGACTTAAAGAAGCCGGAGTGCCGGAGTATCAGCTCGACGCCCGGCTTCTTCTTGAGTATGTCTGTGGCACAGACTATAACACACTCTTAGTTCATGGCGACAGGGAAGTGTCACCTGAAGAAGAAAAGAAGTATAATGAACTTATAGAAAAAAGAGCATCAAGGATCCCTCTTGCCTATATAGTAGGGCATCAGGAGTTTATGGGACTTGATTTTACTGTTAATGAGAATGTTCTTGTGCCTAACCAGGATACAGAAACACTTGTAGAAGAAGCGTTAAGAGAAGTTTCTGATGGCATGCGCTTTATGGATCTTTGTACAGGATCAGGATGTATTGCGCTTAGCATCCTTCATTATACGAATGACACCACTTGTGTTATGACGGATATATCCGATAAAGCTATAGAGGTTGCTAGTGCTAATAGTAATGGCATGGGGCTTGATGAAAGAACTAAGATCATTAAGACAGATCTTTTCCCACAGGATATAGATGAGAAGTTTGATATGATCGTATCGAATCCTCCTTATATCAGAACTGAGGTTATTGAGACGCTGCCACCTGAAGTTGGCAAGGGCGAACCTTATATAGCGCTTGATGGCGGAAGTGACGGCCTTGTCTTTTATAGAAGGATTGTAGAGAAAGCTTCTGAATTTCTGTATTCAAGTGGCTGGCTAATGATGGAGATCGGCTATGATCAGGGACAGGAAGTAGCTGAGCTTATGAGAAATGCAGGCTTCCACGAAGTTGAAGTTATCAAAGATCTTGGCGGAAATGACAGAGTTGTCAGGGGATGCTTGTATAAGTGATTAAGCGTGACTTGATTGGTCAATTAGTTTTTATCATCGAAAAGAAGTAAAAGCTACTTTCATTATTATTGAAATGAAGTGATCCAAAATCATAGTTTTTTGATGAAGTATATCTTGACCTGCTTTATTACTAAATTATTGAATCTTTAAATAAAAAACAGTGAAAAACAAATTAGTAGATTGGACTTATTATGTTAGATAAACTTGAAGCGATTCTTCACAGATATGAAGAAATAGGAATGGTACTTACTGAACCTGATGTGGCATCAGATGCTGACAGATTCAGAAAGCTTATGAAAGAGCAAAGCGACCTTACACCACTTGTAGAGAAATACTTAGAGTATAAAAAGTGTAAAGAAGCTATAGAAGACAGTGAGCAGATGCTGGAAGAAGAGACTGATCCTGAGATGAGACAGATGCTCAAGGATGAGTGCAATGAAAATTCTGAAAAGCTCCCACAGCTTGAACAGGACCTTAAGATCCTTCTCATCCCTAAGAACCCTGACGATGACAAGAACGTTATCGTCGAGATAAGAGCCGGAGTTGGCGGTGATGAGGCTGCTTTGTTTGCAGCAGATCTTTATCGTATGTATAACAAGTATGCTGAAGGTAAAGGCTTTAGAACATCTCTTATAGGCGTTGAAGATATCGGAATCGGTGGCATGAAGACTGTCAGCTTCATGGTTGAAGGAAACGGCGCATATGCAAAGCTTAAGTATGAAAGCGGAGTTCACAGAGTACAAAGAGTTCCTGTTACCGAATCAGGTGGAAGAATTCATACATCAACAGCTACAGTAGCGGTTATGCCTGAGGTTGAAGATGACGTTGATATCGATATCCCTCCGGAAGATGTACGAATGGATATCACAAGAGCATCCGGTAATGGTGGTCAGGGCGTTAATACAACAGACTCTGCCGTAAGACTTACCCATCTCCCTACAGGAATAGTTATCTATTCTCAGACAGAACGTTCACAGCTTCAGAATAAGGCTAAGGCATGGGCTCTTCTTAAAGCTAAGCTCTATGACCTTAAGATCCAGGAACAGCACGACAGCGAAGCTGAACTTAGAAGAAGCCAGATCGGAACAGGAGACCGTTCTGAGAAGATTCGAACCTATAACTTCCCTCAGGGACGAGTTACCGATCACAGGATCAAGGTAACACTTCACAGAATAGACGATGTCCTTAACGGAGATCTCGATGAACTTGTAGAAGCACTTACAACAGCTGATCAGGCTGCAAAGCTTCTTAAAATGCAGAACGACTGATCGGATAAACTGATCGATTAGCATGGTAGAGTGATTTACAATGATCACCTGACCCTGAAGTAAATCCGCACTTTTAGAAATACGCATTCATGACCAAGTACCATATGCAGGTATCATACCGGCAAGGAGGTTATCTATGAATGAAGAGTTTAAAAATGATCTTATTAACTGGGGCGTCAACTGGGAAGAAGTCAAAGAACGCCTTGTTGGAAATGAAGATCTTGTAGAGAAATTCATACTAAAATTTCTAAAAGACCCAAGTATGGAACAACTTCAAAGCGGTCTTGAAAGTAGCAACGCAGAAGAAGCTTTTCAGGGAGCACACGCCCTAAAAGGCGTTGCCAGTAATCTTGCAATGGAAGGTAACGGCTTCCTTACAGATGTTAAAGAGATAACTGAGATCTTACGCCCCGGAACAATGGATGGCGCTATGGAAGTATATGATAGGATAAGACCCAAGTACGATGAACTGATCAGTATATTAAAAAAATATGCTGAGTGAATAATTCTAAAAGATATCATTGTAGATTCTTTTGGTTTATTGAAAACATATTGTAGAGGCGTGTCTTTTACGATATGTGATTAGAAATATACGATTATAATAATAGACGGTCATATAAAGATATAAGCTTTATATGACCGCCTTTTTGTGCATTAGATGTCGCGCATTTTCAAAGATAATGGAACATAATCCTTGGATACAACATTTTTTAAAGCTCTTCAAATTCAATCTCGTGTGCTGTAAGGAAACGCTTAAATGCATCATCCCAAATCTGCTCATAAGATTTATCAAGTGAAAAAGTCTTAATAGCAGAAGCACTGGTAATAGTAGTAATACCATCCGCAAATTTAACATTGATAACAAAAGCTACATCATTACTTGTTAGCGCTGATGCCTTCTTCTGAAGAAGCGCAGTAGTATGCTCCGGCTTAACCTGCATTACAAACTTAAATCCAAGAGGAGTATGCTTCCCCTTTATAAGCTCAAAACATACATTCTTAATATCAACCCACTTTGAAAGATCATAAGGGGCCTCATCAGCTATAAGATCTCCATAAAACTCTTTATTAACATGTCCATCTATAGTAAAAGAGTTACCTGTCTTTATAACTGCTTCTTCTAACAGAAATTCATCGAAATCACTACCTCTAAGCAGAGTGTTCATAAAGTTTTTAGTATTCTTAATCTGTAAAATTACCATATCTAACCCCGTATAAAAAATCTTCAAAATCTCGTATTATGTCAGATCATAAAAATTCGCAAACGATTCTAACAATACTTGAACCAAAACAAATTCTGACCCTTACGACATAATATCATTTTTACCCTCCTTTTTAAACACTGCTTCAGAAACAATGCATTAATAGCGGGTAGCTGTTTACTAGGTATAAGCCAAACGATTAGTAACTGCTAAAATATACGATAACTTTCAATTTCAGGAGCGGGGGTGGTAATATCATAAGCCGATTTTGAAAATGTTGCAGTTTTTTCTTAGGGGATTAGGAGCCGAAGTACTGCGTGCCCACGAAGGCGTATAATCCCCTTAGAAAAAACTATAACATTTTCACATGAGGCTTATGATATTACCACCCCCACTCCTGAAAGGCAAAGCCTTCGCAAAGTCCCCCATATTTCTAGTTTACGTGCATGCTTCAAGGTGGTATTATGTAGTAATGGAAACTACATTGCTTTATTCGGAGGAATTATGAGTTTTAAGATTGTATACGACAGCTGCTGTGATTTGCCGGTTGAATTTTATAGTGATCCCAGATTTCAGAGCGTTCCGCTTTCATTGGAAGTAGGCGATTATCATATTATGGATGACGAGACATTTGATCAGGCACAGTTTCTTAAACATGTTGCAGAAAGTGAAGAATGTCCTAAATCAGCATGCCCTTCACCGGATAGCTTCATGCAGGCATTCAAGTCAGATGCTGATCATGTATACTGCGTAACTCTTTCGTCCAAGCTTTCAGGAAGCTATAACAGTGCTCTTATTGGTAAGAACCTTTATGAAGAAGAGTACGGAGAAAAGGATATAGCTATAGTAGATTCACTCTCTGCAAGCTGTGGTCTTGGTCTGGTAGCATTAAAGATCATGGAATACGAAGAGCAGGGACTTCCATTTGATGAGATAGTAGAGAAGGTATCTGCATTCAGAGATGATATGACAACCTTCTTTGTTCTTGATAATCTTGAAACTCTTAGAAAAAATGGCCGTCTTTCCGGAATGAAGGCTCTTGTTGCAGCTACACTCAGCATAAAACCTGTATGTGAAGGCGTTGAAGGCAATATCGTTCAGAGAGGCCAGGGCGTTGGAATCCGCAAAGCCCTTGTGAAGATGGTCGATCTTATAGAAAAAGAAAGTCATGATACTGAAGAGAGAACTCTTGCAGTATCACACTGCAATAACTATGAAAGAGCTATGCTTGTAAAGGATATGATCCTTGCAAGAAAGAAGTTTAAAGACGCGATAGTTGTTGATACACGAGGCGTAAGCTCTATGTATGCTAATGATGGTGGTATCATAGTTACATATTAAACTAATAGAGTATTTTGCGTATAAACAAAGAAATCTGTTTTTGCTGATAAAATGCAAATTAGATCATAATAAAAGCTCTCGCATTTGGTGCGAGAGCTTTGTTTTTACTTTGACATGGCGGTGCGCCTTTTATGAATCTGTTTTTTGACTGTTTTTTTCAAGTTCAGCCTGTAACTGCTCTTTGATGTGCTTGTTGAATTCCATTGAAAGTCTGAATTTGCTGCCATCATCCATGATCACGCTAAAGGCGTTTGTTTTTTGTATATGGCGGATGTTAATGATAGTTGATTCTGAAGCCGGAAGCAGATAATAAAATGGCTCTAAGTCTTCATAAAACATATAGATGGTAGATAAAATAGTGATAGATCTGCCGTCTACAAGCTTTATCTCAATTCTTCCTCCGCCGTTTTGGCAATGAGCGTAAAGGATATCATTACCATTAACATATAAAGTACCGTTGTCATCGCGAAGCTCTATAAGAGGCTCCTTTTTGGATCTGCAATCTTCACATATATCAAGTACTTTTCTAAGCTCATTCTTTAAAATGGGTTTATGCATGAAGATAAAAAGCTCTTTTTCCTCATCAGTAGCCAGCTCTTCGTAATCAATTGAAGAAGTGCACAGAATTATTCTGCCTGTAATGTTGATCTGCCTGAGCTCTCTGGCAACTTCGATTCCGTTCATACCGCTTTCTTCGATATTGGTCATATCTATAAAGATGCCATCGTACATTTGCGGAGTCTGCATGAGAGAAGGTATATTTCCATAAAGATCTATAAAAAATCCTTCGAGACCATCTTTTTTATTCTGATCAGATGCACGTTCTAAAAGCCTCTGCATCTGCTTTCTATCGGCTATATTGTCATCACAAACTGCTATATGCATGAATAATCCCCCGTTTAAATCATCATATGACTTTAGTTTTATAAGTCATTGGCATTACATAAAGCTAAACTCCACATAATAGCACAGCATACCTATAGCTACCATTTGAAGTATAAGAATCAAAGGCATAAACACCAGAAAGTACCAGTGACGTGTTTTATGTCTGAAAAAGAACATTCCTGTTATGCTTCCTATACTACCTCCTATAAGAGCCAGTATAAAAAGAGTTGATTCAGGTATTCTGTAAGAGCCGGCCTTTGCCTTGTGCTTGTCTATGCCCATGGCGGCGAATCCGGCGAAATTAACGATTGCTATATAAGATGCAATAAGAATTATAGAACTCATGTAAGATAGTTTCCTCCCCCGTATCGTGCCTGCATTCAAGATATTTGAAATAAATATCTGCCCATCAGTGCACCGGATACTAAAGCAAATTGTAACATCTGCAATGTTTATATCCAATGTATAGAATATACAAAAAATAATGGCACCTGGCAAATTTATTGGAAACTGCCGGGTGCCATTCATTATTATTTCTTCTTGGTAGCTGTTTTCTTGGACTTCTTTGCTTTTTCATCAACTTCCTGCATCTTAAGAGCTCGAACCTTAAGTGAAAGACCGAAGAGATTGATGAATCCACTTGCATCAGTGTGATCGTACATATCGCCTGTTGTGAAGGAAGCGATGTCCTGATTATAAAGTGAATATGGTGAAGTTGTTCCTGCTTTAATGATGTTGCCCTTATAAAGCTTGAAGTGAACTTCTCCTGTTACATACTGCTGAGTACTCTCGATGAAAGCCTGAACTGCTTCACGAAGAGGTGTGAACCATTTTCCTTCGTATACGATCTGAGCAAGCTTGTTGCCCATTTCCTGCTTAAGTGCATAGGTATCACGATCGAGGATAAGCTCTTCAAGCTGCTGGTGAGCTTCGTAGAGGATTGTTCCACCGGGAGTTTCATATACGCCTCGGCTCTTCATACCAACAACACGGTTTTCAACGATATCGATGATGCCGACGCCGTTCTTTGCACCAAGTTCGTTGAGGGTGCGGATGATGTCGGATACCTTCATCTTCTTGCCGTTAACAGTCTTTGGAACACCTTTTTCAAAAGTCATTGTAACATCTGTTTCCTTATCAGGAGCTTCCTGAGGTGTTACGCCAAGTACCAGCATGTGCTTGTAATTAGGCTCTTTTGAAGGATCCTCAAGCTCAAGACCTTCATGAGAAAGGTGCCAGAGGTTACGGTCACGGCTGTAGCTGTTGCTGTGAGAGAATGGAAGATTGATGCCGTGCTTCTTGCAGTATTCTTCTTCATCTTCACGTGACTGAAGCTTCCAGTTAGGATCACGCCATGGAGCAATTACGCGGATATCTGGAGCAAGGGCTTTGAATGCAAGCTCAAAACGGATCTGATCGTTACCTTTTCCTGTTGCACCGTGGCAGATAGCTGTTGCGCCTTCTTTTCTTGCAATATCAACAAGACGCTTTGCAATAGCAGGACGAGCCATGGAAGTTCCAAGAAGATATTTGTTCTCATATACTGCATGAGCCTGAACGCAGGGAACTACGTAATTGTCGCAGAAATCATCAGTAATATCTTCTATATATAATTTAGTAGCACCACTTGCTTTTGCTCTTTCTTCAAGACCGTCAAGCTCGTTCCCCTGGCCACAGTCTGCGCATACACATACTACATCGTAGCCGTATGTCTCCTTGAGCCATGGAATAATAGCTGTAGTGTCAAGACCGCCTGAGTATGCAAGTATTACTTTTTCTTTTTTCTTAGCTGCCATAGATATTTCCTCCGTTTATACATGAATAAAAATACTATTACAAAATGTATATTTAATAGTGATATAAAGAATGCAGGATCTATAAAGCATATTAAAAAGATTATAAAACCTGTTTTCTCGATAGAACTATATATGTGACAAGAGTTACTATACTACCACTTAATGTATAATGCAAGAAGAAAATGTATAAATATAAAATTAATTTGAATATTAGTGTATAAATATTAAAAAAGACTTGCATTATTATACAGCCAGTCGTATACTAAGGCATAACTTCCTGAAACATATATAAAAGAAAGGCTATTTTATAGTACTTTTCAAAAATTTATGATTCAGGAGGCTGATAAAGTAATCAATGTAGTTGAATTAAAACCACAAGTTACTGCATTCATAGATCTTTTTTCAAGTATGCAAAAAAGAAATCAATAATATGTAACTAAAAAGTAAATGGGAAATTTAATGATAAATACATTATAATAAAATAGTGCGTTTAAGTAAATTTCCATCATATTTATTAGGGTAAAATTAATCTGTTTTATACATGATCAGTCAGCGTCAAAACGCTTTAGCTGAATCAGATCAATGAAAATTATTTTATAAAATGCTGAATTGGAGGTCCTAAATGATAAAGGTAGGAATTATTGGCGCAACAGGTTATGCGGGAGCTGAGATCGTAAGACTTTTGCAGATGCATAAAGAGGCAGAAGTTGTTTGGTACGGCTCCAGAAGTTATATAGATCAA
>JAEEGH010007496.1_pt1 | contig 26208 bp, 26 predicted proteins | sample 9134181 | NCBI WGS metagenome assembly JAEEGH01 (sample SAMN16246544, study PRJNA631951) | gut metagenome | biome: gut microbiome; feature: rumen; material: DP-attached | host: Bos | place: Iran: Karaj | collected 2018-10 | reverse complement strand
CATCAGGAACGATGTCAACGAAAACAGTAAAGTGTAAACCTTATCAGGAAAACAACTGACAACCAACTCAGGAAAAGAGCAAAAAACTGTCAACCGAAATCAGGAAAAGACAATTAGTGATTGATGTTTTTGTCATTTGTCCTTAGTCATTTGTCCTTAGTCTTTAGTCTTTAGTCTTTCGTCCTTAGTCTTTAGTCTTTTGTCTGTTGTCTTTCGTCCTTAGTCTTTCGTCCTTAGTCTTTCGTCCTTAGTCTTTTGTCCTTAGACTCCTACATACATCATTCTTCCTGCATCTCCATGACAATTCTAATGAAATCTGCAGGACTAATGACTTTGGGTGTTTGAGGGTAATGTTTCAAGTTGCCGGTGACCAGAAAAGAATCGTCGGCACTCAGGGAAACTTCATAAAACACCCTGTCATCCTCATCTGGCATCATATCCGGGAAGGGCGTTCGTGAGGTTTCTATTCCATGTTCCGTGATATACGAAATAAGTGCATCCGCAACTCCAGGCACAAGTTTAAATTTAGTGCGATGCAACACTTCCTGATATTCTTCAATGATACTGCTGTCATACAATGGCGTAAATCCCCCATCAAGCAACAGGCTCACAACCTTTGCCGTAGCAGACAAAGAATTATGAGTTATAAGGGCCGACACCAACACGTTGGTATCAATCACAGCGTATATCATACGTTTGCCTTCCTTTTGCGGAGTTCTTCCCTTGCTTCACGTATCTCCTCGTTGATTTCTTCCAGCGAGAGTTCCTGTTCTTTGCTGGATTCTGCAGCTCTTCTTTGCTGCACGAACAGTTCTGACGCACTGGCGGAACCTTTGATAGTGAAAGGAATGCTGCGACTCCTGACTACTGCTTTCACAAAGATGTTAAATGCAGTATTTGCACTCATGCCAAACTGTTCGCAGAGTGCATCAAACTGTGACTTCATTTCTGAGTCCAACCTTACTGTTACTGCCGATTGTGCCATACTCTTTTGCTAAAATTAGTGTCACTATGAATGCAATATGCAATCATTTCGAAGGCAAAAGTACAAACACATCTTGAAACTTCCAAATAATCTCGGACATTTTTATTCCAAGAAGATGAATTTTGTGTTCATTTGTGCGTTAATGAAGCATTATCAGGCAAAAAGATTGCACGGAAACAAGCAAAAGCCACCTCACGCATTTTGTGAAGTGGCTTTTGACCTTTTGACCTTTAGTCCTTAGTCTTTAGTCCTTAGTCTTTCGTCCTTAGACTTTAGACCCTTGACTCTTGGCTTTTATTCCTCCGTCTCTTCGCAGTCCTGGAAAATGTAGGCTGCACTTTCACCAACAGATTCGAAGACTTTAAAACATCTCTTCTTTCCTGTGGTGTTGGGAGAGATGAAAATCCTGACTCCTGGATATCTGCCTTCCACTTTACTGCCAACGGGAACTATGACAATCCCTTCGCCAGTCAAAATATCTTTCTCAATTGTGGTATTAACCTTTTCCCATGACCCTTTAGGTTGAGGGACATTTCTCAGACCATATTCCCAAGAAGCAGTATAAACATTATCGTAAACAACTATGCCTTCACTCCAAACCACATCTACTGTTCCGCCCTCTGCCGAAACATATTCATCATAGGGATACGTATAGTTATTCTCATCACCTTCCACATCATCTCCGCAACTTGTCATGGTAAGTGTCAGAAGCGACACAAATAAGAACATCAGTTTCTTCATAGTGGTATTCTTTTATGGGTTGATAATTGTTTTTCCGTCTGCAAAAGTACGACGTATTTTTCGATAATCACTTGTCAAATTATTGGATAAACTTGTCAGATTAACGGATTTTGCATTTTTTAACACGCCAAAGTGCTTCTGAACACGACAGACATGAAAACTTATGAAATTGCGGAAAGACTTCATTTTCCCGATTATGCCACTTTCTCGAAGTTCTTCAAGCGCGAGACGGGCCTCTCTCCGCGCGATTTCCGCAAGGGGAAATAAAGACACGAAATTCGCCAGTCCTTTTGTCCGATTTCGTAGGCCGAACAGCGAGAATTGAACCACACTGACTACTCATTTATTTTTACAAAAGTGTGGTCTTCTTCTGCGGTTTCGCAGGCGCACTGGGGAGTCTGAGGGCACTCTGAGAACAGTCTGCGAGCACTTTGAGTAGTTATCTTAAATTTGTAATTTACAGAAAATCAGACGCATTTTCTGCGATGTTACAAGGAATATGTGCAAAATGATGCAATGTGAGAGGTAATAATATTTTACAATGGCAGACACCATCTGTTACATTGTCACATTGCCACATTGTGACAATAAGCGTTTTTAGGTACACACAAAAGGGTAGTATTATAGATTACTATTATTATATAATAGTAAAAATCTACTCTACATGTTTTCGCATATTCAAAATACCTTAATGTCACAAAGTAACAAAGTCGCAAAGTAACAAAACAGGACATCCAGTTTACGTTCGAGCAGGCTATGCAACACTCGGTGGCAGTGAAGGGTGCCAATGTGAACCACAACACCGTTCGCCAGATGCTGAAGAACTGGCGCAAGCAAAGACTTGTGGTGCATGAGGATGACGGAAACTATCGTAAGTTGTAACGCGGTCATTTGGTCAAAATCGTCGCAAACATCGTGAACTGCTCCGCGCCATAGTGGCGGTAAAATCGGATATCAGTTACTATAAGGTGAATCTGAAGGCCCTCGACACGGCTTACACCATCGCCTTCCCCCGCTGCACTCCCCTCAATGTGAACAAGAAGAAAATTGCGCTTGCTGCGCAAGTTAAGAATTAAAAATTAAAAGTTAAAAGTTAGAGCGCTGAAAATTCTCAGCGCTCTTTCTTATTTCGGCCATATCGGCCACTCGGGCCACGCGTATTCAGAGTCCCCCACACTCGGTGGCAGCCAGTGACTTGGCGCGGGCACGGTCTATCTTTCCCGTGGCGGTGAGCGGAATATCCGTCACAGGGATAACAGCCTTGATATAGGAGTGGTGGATTTCCGAGGCCAGAGGTAACAGCTCCGGCACCACAAGCAGTACAGCCTCCTCACCGAACTTGGCACTGGGACGCGAGGTGACGCAGAATAAAGGTTTGCCGTCGTTAGAATCGAGCAAAGGACGCAGCTCTGCCTCAAGAACCTCTATCTGCAGTTTGATGCCGCCGCTCTGTATGACATTGTCACGTCGGCCCAGTATGCGGAAGGAACCGGAGGGAGACAGCTGTGCGATATCATTGGTGATAAGCGGTTCGGGCGACAGGGCGGGAGCATCAATACAGAGGCAGCCATCACTGTTAAGACTTACCGACACACCGGGCAGAGGTGTGTACCACTCCTCAGCCTCCGCTCCGCTCACGCGACGAAGGGCGATGTGGGAAAGAGTCTCCGTCATACCGTACGAGCTCCATACGGCATTGGGAAACGAGCGCAGCGTCTGTTCCAATTCGGGCGAAACGGCCCCGCCTCCTATTATGATATGCTGTATCTGACGGAGCAGGGGATGGTCGATGCTGCAGAAGACCTGAGAGGGCACCATTGCGGCCAAGTGTATGGCGGGGAGAACGGGATATTGCTCCTGGAGCGCCTCCAGAGGACGGTTGGACGGCTCGACACAAAGCAGGTTGAGTCCGCGCTCGAGGGCACGCACCACCATCATCTTGCCCGCAATATAGTCGGTGGAGAGGCAGAGCAGAGCATTGTCCCCGGAGTGTAAGCCCAGAAAGTCGCACGTCATCCGGGCAGAAGCACGCATGCGCGACTTCTCCGCCCAGAAGGTTTTGGGTGTGCCGGTGCTGCCGCTGGTGTGGAGCAGAACGCGCTCTGAGGGGGAACGCCATTCGCGAATGAAATCCTCTACACTTGTCATCTTTCCACAGGGCTTCGCCACATCTTACTGCCTCGGACCTCCATATCCATCTCGATGTTGTCGGTGAAAAGGGCACCTGTGCCCAGACCTTGGGAGAAGCGTATGTCGGAGCCGTAGACGACGGCGGTGAGCAGTGCCACATTGCGAAGGCCCACGTTGCTTTCCAGGGCAGATGTCATCCACGAACCGATGCCGCGCCTGTGCGCCTCAGAGACCCATTCCATAGTGCCGGACATACCCCCGTGAAGCGTGGGCTTCAAGACGATGTATTGCGGGCGTATGGTGTCGAGCAGGAGACGCTTTTCTTCCAGAGAGGTGACGCCGATGAGTTCCTCGTCGAGGGCGATGGGCAGAGGGCTGTCGGCACAGAGCGCGGCCATCTCCTTCCACTGGTATTGCGCAATGGGTTGCTCGATGGAATGAATGCCAAGTGCGGCCAAAGCCTCCAGACGCTTCATCGCAGTGTCGGGAGTGAATGCTCCGTTGGCATCGACACGCAGTTCGAGGCTCTCCGGGGAGTAGCGCGAACGGACCTTGCGGATGAGGGCGAGTTCTTCGTCCCAGTTGTTGGCACCTATCTTCAGTTTGATGCAATGGAATCCCTGAAGGAGTTTCTGCTTAATCTGCGCGAGCATCTCATCGGGCGACGACATCCAGATGAGGCCGTTGAACGGTATGCCGACCTCGCTGCGGGCAAAGGGAGTATCGTAGAGCGAGGGAGTCTGACGATAGTCGTGTATGGCGCTTTCGAGGGCGAAGAGCAGTGCCGGATAGGGGCGCAGGAACTCTGTGTAATCCTCTGCATCCAGTGCCTGCCGGATAAGCTGGGCAACGGAGGAGAGAGTGGGGTAGGCATCCCTGTCGGAGGAGAGGTCGGGCAGCGGGGCGCATTCCCCGAGACCGATGCGACGGCTCTCCTTGTCGGTGGCGGTAAGGAGTATGATACGGCGCTCGCTGTAAGCACCACGGGAGGTGCGTGCGGGACGCTTGAAATGGAGGGTGCGGAGAGATAAGTTGATGTCCAAGGCGATGATGTTTACGGAACGAGGGGGAACTTGTCCCAGTTGGGTTTGCGCTTTTCAAGGAATGCCTTGCCGCCTTCCTGAGCCTCGTCAAGCATATAGTACAGTGCGGTGCAGTCGCCTGCCAGTTGCTGTATGCCGGCCTGACCGTCGAGTTCTGCATTGAGTCCCATCTTAATCATGCGCAAGGCAAGGGGAGAAAGCTCCATCATGTGGCGTGCCCAGGCGACGCACTCCGTCTCCAGCTCCTCGTAGGGCACCACCTTATTCACCATGCCCATGCGTTCGGCTTCTGCTGCGCTGTACTGGCGGCACATGAACCATATCTCACGCGCCTTCTTCTGACCGACGATGCGGGCGAGGTAGGCACTGCCGAATCCGGCATCGAAGGAACCTACTTTCGGGCCCGTCTGTCCGAAGCGTGCATTCTCGGATGCAATAGTCAGGTCGCACATCACGTGAAGCACGTGACCGCCTCCGATGGCAAATCCGTTCACCATGGCTATGACGGGTTTGGGCAGGCGGCGTATCTGCATCTGCACGTCCAGGACAGAAAGTCTCGGAGTCCCCTCTTCGTCGATGTAACCGCCACGTCCCTTGACGTTCATGTCACCTCCGGAACAGAAGGCCTGCTCGCGCAGCCACTCCTCGCGGCTCTGGCCTTCGCGGTGGGGTGTTTCCGCACCGGTGAGCAGTACGACACGTATGCGTGAGAGTTCGCGTACGATGGCGAATGCCTCGGAGAGTTCACGTGTGGTGGTGGGGGTGAATGCGTTGCGCACGCGGGGACGGTTGATGGTTATCTTTGCAATGCCGTCGGACTCTTCAAGGAGTATCTCCCGAAAGGTTTTAATGCTTGTCCACTCCATAGTTGTCTATGATGAATTGGTGATATTCTTTATATACACGGATGTCCTGATTGGGGTCGGTGAGGACTTCCAAAAGTACGGGGCGTGTGCCCTCGTCGTGCACCAGACGGGTGATACCCTCTTTGAGCGATGCCTCATCGGATGCCTTGATGTATGTGATGCCGCACTGCGTGCACAGGCCTTCTGCCGTGAGTCGGTGGGCGGCTGATACGAGTGTGTCGCGTGCAGGACTTGAAGCCAGTTGCGGGAATGAATGGAAGATGGCTCCGCCGCTGTTGTTGAGAAGCAGGATGCGGAGATTGCCGGTCAGCTCCTGTTGGGACAGTGCCGTTTGGTCATAAAATGCACTCAGGTCGCCGATGACGCAGTAGATGCGTTCTGTGGGATGTGCCAGAGCAAGGCCGACGGTGGTGGACAGTGTGCCCTCAATGCCGTTGAGACCGCGATTGCAATGGATAAAGTGATGGGCGTAAACGCATCCGTATCTCACAGCCATACTGTTGGCATAACTGAAGGTGGAGGGAGCTGCGGCTGTCTGCTCGAGCAGCTGTGTGGCACGCATGGATGAATAGGCGGGGGTGAAGCGTCGGTGTGAGGTCTCAACCTGCAGACGCAGTTGCTGCCATTTCTCCAGGAACGTAGAGGAAGACTGCGGCAGCGCTTCGCAAAGGTCATTGATGACGGTCTCGGCACAACCCTCAACGAGAAGCGACGTATGTTGGCTCACATCGTGCAGCACACCGTCCGGGCTTACCAGCACCTGTTCGACGCTCTCCGGAAGGCTGCGCAACCACTGACGGAGTCTCTTGCTGACGGTGTTGCCGCCCACATAAATGACAGTCTCCGGCATGAGTTCTTCGGAGAGACCCCGCGCCTGAATGAGATGTATCATCTGGTCGGTGCAGCAGAAGGTGTCGGAGGAGAGCTGTTCGGAGAGCACCGTCATGCGACGGGAAAGCGCCTCAATCAATGTTGCTGGCAAGGCGTGAACCGTCTGCCCGATGACAAGCAGGAGCCGGCGACCAGAGAATCTGCCGGCGAGCGACTTGTTCCAAGCGGTATATCGCACAACACGCTCCTGTGGCAGGGACTCCATCGTGAAATTGAAGAGAGGTTCTGCGGTGGGTACGTTGATATGCACGCAGCAGCCGCCCTGTCGCTCAAGAGCGATGAATGCTTCGTTGATGAGGCGGTTGCAGTACCAGTGATCCTCTTCGCAGTGTATCTCGGGCAGTGTGACGCTGTGGACGGCGAACGGGGTCAGTGCTCCGCTCTGCGGCAGTGTCTGTCCGTCCAGTTGCCCAATCCAGGCAGCGGGTCTGTCCGCGGAAATGACAACTATGCCACGATGACGGTATGTGGCTTCCGCAGCAGCGGGCAGTGTGGCGAGCAGGGCTGAACCGCTGGTGACGCACACAGCAACGGGTTGGTCGAGAGCATCTGCCAGTCCTAGAGCTACGAAAGCGGCAGAGCGCTCATCCGTGACGGGGTGACAGATGAAGTCTGGACACGTGGAGAAATTGTGCGCCAGCGGAGCATTGCGGTTTCCGGGACACACCACCACATGACGTATGCCGTGTGAGGCCATCAGACTTGTGAGAATGCCGATATGCAGGTGATCACTGTACATGGTGTAGAACGTTGTTTATCGTTTGCATCTTTTGCCATATCTCTGTCCATTCTTCCTGACACAGACTCTGCGGCATCAGTCCTCCGCCGGCATAGAGAATAGCTTTCCGGGCAGCGGTGTCCAACTTTGCGCAGCGCAGAGAGACAAAGAGATGCGTCTCTCCGTGAAGATTCAAAGGGCCGCAGAATCCGCTGTAGTAGGTTCGCTCCAGATGCTCGTGCTCGAGAATGAAACGGACGGCTTCATTGCGCGGCAGACCGGAAACAGCAGGTGTGGGGTGCAGGGCGCAGACCAGTTCCCCCAGACGTGCGGGGGCGATGCTGAAAGAGAAATCCGTGCGGAGATGTTTGAGATGCCCGGCAGGGAATGTCTTGGGACCGTCGGTGGAGATGTCGGAAGCGAAGTGCTCCAAGGTGTCGCGCACGAAACGTTCTACCAGCATCTGTTCTTCGCGGTTCTTGTTGCTCCAGGGAATGTCGTTGTCGGTGTATGCCGCAGTACCGGCCATTGCCATTGTGTGCCATGTGGTGTCGTGACCCTCAATGAGCACTTCCGGAGAAGCGATGAGCCACAGTCCTGTCTGTGGCGTGGAGAAAAGTATCACCATGAAATCGGGATACTGAAGACAGGCGCGGATGAACAGTCTTTGCAGCTCACCTTTGCACGCCGTGTACGATTGTTCGACGGAATGGGCCAGCACCAGTTTGGAGAAGTGCCCGTCCAGGACGACTCCGTGAAAACGGTTGAAGTCCTCCCGATACGACGGCGGTATCTGCTGTGCCTCGGAGATGGCGGACTCGTGTGCGCCGGTATCTTCGGGAAGCAATGTAGTGGCGGTTTCGTCCGGCTGAATGAGTACGGCGGGACAGGTGTCACTCCGGTGGAACGGTGCGATTAGGAAACCGCTTTCCTGCCCGATAACATCGAGAGACGGCAGTATCTTCGGAGGGCGTGAGGAGGCAAGTCTGGTATACTGCCTCTCACCGGGTAGACGAAAAAGTGCCACACTCTCCATGTCTCAAATGTTCGTCCTGTTCGCTATTATCTGATGAGGTTTGTTACAGTGGCAACACTGACGGGTTTCCCGCTCTCCTTGCACACCTTCACCTGCCACACATGTGTGGTGGCTCCGATGTGGAGAGCTTCTCCGCGTGCGATGACGACGTCACCCACACGGGCGGTTGCGAGATGATTGGCTGTCACGGAGATACCCACAGGCATCTGTCCGTCGAGCCTCTCACATGAAAGGATACCTGCCAGCGTCTCTTCCAAGGCCAGCATCACACCTCCGCTCAAAGTGCCGAAGGGAGTGAGGTGGCATTCACTGACGATGAGACGTATGCACGTGGCATGCGTCTCATCGGAAATTATCTCCATGCCGAGGTGCTGATGAAGCCCCTTTGACATGTCCATTATGGGTATTGTTCTCATCTTTTATGCATGAAACTGCTGCAAAGATAAGAAAAAAAAGTGAAAGTTCAGAGTTTAGTGTTTAGAGTGAGGGGTAATTGCTCAGAATTTATAGTCTACACCCACGCCGAAGACATGGTTGGTGCGGGAGTAGGTCTCCATTACGGGAATACCGGAGTATTGGATGGGCTTTTCTCGCGTGTAGTCGCTGTAGATAGAGCAGAAATAACCGGCATTGATGCGCAGATGCGAGGTGACATTGAATGCTGCACCGCCACCAACGGAGTAACTGTCACATGCGAAGGAGGTGTTTGCCTGGTATCCGTCGGAGAGGCCGTAATCCGTACGCTGTGCACCGGCTGATACGGTGAATATCTTGTTGATATCCCATTCCAGACCGACGAGTATCTCATGGGTGCCGTGTGTCAGTTCGTCCTGACGGTTGTACTGCATCTTCGAGTTCTTGTCGTCAAACCAGTGATATTCCAGCGTGCCTCGGAATTTCTTCGGGATGAACTCATATCCCACAGCAACAGAAAGCAGTCCGGGCATATCGTAGCGAATCTTCTCTCCGTCGAGATATGCAGCGATTTTTTCACCAACGTCGCCGTATTGTGCTTTCAGGGCAGCAATAGTAGCCTGATTACCCACTATCTTCGACATTGCGTTGATATCTGTTGTGTTACCCATAATACCAGCCTTGAGAGTGTTGGTGGAGTTGGGGATGTTGAGTTTGCTACGGAACTCGTAACGGGCGGTTACGACCAGACGCTTGTACTTGTAATTCACACTGAGCATAGGACATACGCCCCAACCTGTCTGGTCAACGTCAATCTGGAGATTTACCAAATCGATGGGAGCAGCTGCGGAACGGGCAATCACGTTACCCCTGCTGTAACCGGTGTAGATGTTTGCACGCAGACCGACGGCAGCCGACCAGTTTTCGCTGAACTTATAGGTGAAGTTGGCCTGAATGCCGTAGATATACTGCTTACCCTCCATGAAAGCATCCATGGTGTATTGTGAGGGAGCAAGACCTTGGGAAAACATCATACCGCGAACGGGTACGACAAACATGGGCACACCCTCTTCGTAGGTGACACGGCCACCGCTACCCACGATACCGGCCATCATTGACACAGCCCAGTTCTTGTGCTTATAGGCTGCGAACAGAGCGGGAACAAAAGGATTGGCATCGGCTTCACCCTTGAACAGGTGGTTTTGCATACCGATGGCTGTAGCATAGGGTTGTGATACGTTGGCCTCAATGTTGCGCCACTGGAAAGGTTTCTGCACGTTGAACGACAGTTGCCATCCCTCGTGCCCCCAGGCAAGGCCTGCCGGGTTGCTGTATGCAGCATCTATCTCGAAGGAAGCTCCTCGTGCCAACATGCGGTCGAAAGCAATGTGATAGTTGGTGTTAGTCATAAGTCCGCCGGCTAAAGTGCGAATAGGCAAAAGTGCAAGAACACAGCAAACGACCAGCAACAAATTTACTCGTTTCATCTTAAACAAATTTGGTTAAACTTAATGTAGGAAACAATCTTTTTACTAAAATTTTTGCAAAATTAGTCACTTTTCGCCATGTAGGAGTTAGCAAATTGGTTCTTTTTTTTGCCGTATTGTAAGAAATACGTATTTTTGCCGCAGAAAGAAGTGATTTAGATGCTGATAGATACAATCTCATTGGAACTTTTCCGCAACACAGACAGTTGGAAGGGTCACGGAGACATCTTCCTGCACGACAGGTTTTGGATGCTTCGCAGGTTCAATATCAGAGGTCGTGAGTTTCTTTTTTCCACCCAGCCCTATCTCTTGCAGGAGAAGCGCGTAGTATGGGTGAAGAAAGGATGGGCGAGCTATCTGTTCAACCTCATGGAGTATCGTTTTGTGGAGGGCGATTTGGTGGTGTTCTATGGCGATACGCTGGTGGAGAAAAAGGGTAATTCCGATGATTTCGAGTTTGATGCCTTCCGGTATGACGGTATTGTTGACGATGTGCCGACTCCTCAAGTGAAGACGTCTGCAGATACAGGTGAAGAGGCAGAGGAGGGCGTGAGTTTTATCAGGCTGCATATCCCTGAGAAACAGCGCACGATAGTGAATCAGTATTTCTCGTTGTTGTGGGACATCGTGCATCAGAATCCCATTCCGCATGAGAGTGCTACTCAGATTGTGTGTTCATTGCTGTATTATGCAAGGCAGCAGTACGGTCAGGCAGAGGTGGCGCGTCCCGTCACAAGGAGCCAGGACATCCTGCAGCGTTTTATATCGCTGGTGAGCAAGTATGCCGACAGGGAGCGTAAGATACCGTTCTATGCGGACAAACTGTGCGTGGCTCCCCACTATCTCAGTACGCTGATAAAGCAGACGAGCGGTCGCACGGTGATGGACTGGATAAACCAAACTGCGGTGAAAGCGGTGAAAGTGTGGCTTGCTTATAGCGATGAAACCGCAATACAGATTTCCGAACGGATGCATTTTTCCTGTCCGGCGTCTCTGACAAAATTCTTCAAGCGTGCCACAGGAATGACACCGGGGCAGTATCGCGCCGAGGTAAAAGGGGGCGGAATGCAGGATTAGTCGGGAGCTTTCTCCTCGATATCTTCCGACAGTGCTGCAAACGGAGCAAACTGGGCAGCACGCATCTCCATCGTCATTTGTGGATGACGCTTTGACACGTGGTGCGGCAGATTGATTATATCGTCGTATTTTCCCATCTCTCAACTAAGCTTTATGTCCTCCGATTTGTGCGTTGCGTTCGCGGGCCGTGGCTCCTTCCTCGAAATTTATTCCTTTTAATATGGCATTCTTCCCGAATTGCCTTTTTATTTTCAGGCGTGCCTCCTGTATGCTTCGTTCTTTTTTCTGTCGCTTGGCGTTTTCCTTTTTCTTTTGTTCCTCTGCTGCATAGTCTGTGAAGAGGTCAAGTTGCACGGGTTCGTGAACGATGGTTACGTCCTTTTCTTTAACAACATTATTCACCGTGAGGGTTAGTCGCCGTACGAATAGTATGGGGTTCACGATACGGTCGTAGAGTGTAAGGAAGGAGTCAATGATTTGTGTCGACGATGAAGTGGCTTGCTCCAGACGGGCGGTACCGTGACCGTGTTTGGGTACGAGTCTGCCGTAATAGTCCTTGGTGATGTCCCCGTCGTAGCGGCTACGTATGTCGGGGTTGGTGAGATTCTCGCGGTCGTAGTTGACTGTCAGCACAAGTTGGTCTGTCACCAGATGTCTGTCTACGAGTTTCAGTGCCATGCCGTCAGCCATCTCCTGCACGATGACGCGCGCCTTTTTCGTATCGTAGGGGCAATGGAGCACCTGTCCGCTGCTGAATGAATTTGTTTCAGGACGATAGGCTTTTACCAAATCTATCGTACACGGTTCCCATCCCCATGCATGGTCGATGAGCAATTCTGCATTCACGCCGAAGAGCCGGTAGAGCAGTTCCTCATTCTCCACGGAACAGCGTGCAATCTTTCCCATTGTATCGATGCCGTGTGGCAGCAGTTTCTGTGCTATGCCTCGCCCCACACGCCAGAAGGCAGTCAGGGGTTTGTGGTCCCACAGTTGTCGGCGGTAGCTCATCTCGTCCAGTTCTGCTATGCGTACACCGTCCTTATCGGGTGTCGTCTTCTTTGCCATGATGTCCATTGCCACCTTGCAGAGATACATGTTCGTACCGATTCCGGCAGTGGCGGTGATACCCGTCTGTGAGAGCACATCGCGTATCATTGTCATCACCATATCGTGAGCGCTTGTCTTATTGTAGCGCAGATAGGGGGTAAGGTCAATAAAAACTTCGTCTATGGAGTAGGTGTGTATATCCTCAGGAGCCACATATTTCAGATAGATGTCGTATATCTGCCGGCTGACGGCCTTGTAGCGCGCCATACGGGGCGGGGCAGTCAGGAAATCCACCTCCCAGTCGGGATGCTCCACCAGTTCCGTATCGTGCACAGACTTACCCGTGAACCGCTTGCAGGGTGATTGGAAAAGTCGTTCGCTGTTCACCTCCCTGACTCGTTGTATCACCTCGAAGAGACGTGCCCGTCCGCTGATACCGTACTGCTTTAGCGACGGAGTCACAGCCAGACATATTGTTTTCTCCGTGCGACTGATGTCTGCCACCACGAGATTGGTGGTCAATGGGTTAAGTCCCCTGTCCACGCACTCCACAGAGGCGTAGAACGACTTGAGGTCTATCGCAACGTATGTCCTCTGTGGATTGTTCATGTGTCTTCCCGGCGTTTTGGATGGAAATTTGCCGTAAAGGTACACTTTTTTCTTCGTTTTGCAAAATCTTTTCGCGTTTTTAACGTACCTTTGTGCTGTCGTTTCGATTATTACCTATTATATTATGTGGTGGCGCTCCATACTTTTCTACGCAATATTATCCGGTGTGTTCTTCACCATCGTTATTCATGCGCTGTGGATTCTTTCATGGATAGTGAGCAAGCTGGCAGGCTGGCATATTCACTATGCACCTTTCGCATATACGAATATGGCTGTTGTATTGCTTTTCTGGGCGATGTTTCTTTACGGCCATTATGTGGGACGTTATCGTGTGGAGGTCAACCATGTGACATTCTCCAGCAAATCCCTGCCGCCATCGTTTGACGGATTGCGTCTCATACACATATCCGACCTGCATGTCGACTCCTATAATGAGCATCCCGAAGCTCTTGAGCGCATTGTCGATATGATGAATGCCGGGAATGCCGACATTATCTGTTTCACGGGCGATGTCACCACGGGTTCGTTCCATGAGATTAAGCGCTTTATTCCTGTGCTGCAACGTTTACGGGCCCGGGACGGCGTCGTGAGTGTACTGGGCAATCACGATTTCTTCATTTACTGCAGGGAGTATCACAATGACAGGGAACGCTCTGCAGCTGCCGATGCTTTGACGCTTCTTGAGGAAAAGGATCTGGGATGGCATGTGTTGCGCAACAGCAGTGTGCTGTTGCATCGCGGCTGCGATTCCATCGCTGTTGCAGGTGTGGATAATATTACAGGGCATCAGGGTTTTGCCACCATACAGAAAGGCAATCTTCCTGCTGCGATGAAGGGTCTTGACGGCATCTTCACCATACTGCTCACTCACGATCCCGGTCATTGGCGTGCCGAAGTGCTGCCGAAATCCCACGCATCCCTCACTCTCTCCGGCCACACACATGCTGCGCAGTGGAGAATCCTGGGATGGTCGCTCTCCAATCTTTTCTTCGATGAGTGTGACGGACGCTACGACGAGGGTTCGCGCAGTCTCTATGTCAATGCAGGACTGGGTTGCACAGCTCCCTTCCGCATCTCTTGTCCGTCGGAGATAACGGTTATAACACTTTCCGCCCGTTAATCCTTAATGAGTTCGAAGTCGCAGGCGGAGAACCAGTCGAGAGAGTTCTTTGCCTGTGTGAGTTGCGGGTCGGTGGTGATGCCGTAGTATATTGTCTGCCCGGCTTTCAGCGGTATGTCGCTTATAGTCAGCAGAGTCCATCCCTTTGCATCCCCTGTCCAATCGGGCATATAACCACCGTCGTCACCGGTGTCGGGTATGGGCATCATACGTTCGAATGAGGGCTTTGCGTCGGGAGTGGCGGCGGAAGTTCCGATGCGCACGTAGAGGCAGGCACCTCGTCCGTCGGCTCTCACTGCGGCCTGCAGTTTGTACACACCGCCTTCAAGTGTGCTGTCACAGTGCTCCACGGTGTAGATGAGTTTACCTTTTTCTTTGTGTGCCTCCAGATAGCGGTAATCACGCATCCCGTTATAGTATTCGCCGATTGCCGTAGAGCGTGAGGAGTTGTTGCTGATGAGATTCCATCCCCAGCTCTTGAGATAATTATCATCGTCTGTTGCGCTGTCGAACGATTCTTCATCGCCCTCATAGTCATCATCCCATTCCACCGCCTCTATGGGCAGGTTTTTTATCCAATACTTCACGCTTTTCGTTACGGCGATGCTCCACACCGACATTATTGTGAGCAGCGGTATGAGTAGCAGGAGGACGGCAAGTGTTCTGGTGCCTTTGCGTTCTCCCTTTGTGAGGCGCGACATGAGCATCACGAGCAGCACTGTCATCACAGCGGCGCAAATGACGTACACCACGAGCATTGTGCCGACGGGTTGCATCAGTGTGGCCATATTGTCCATGATACCGTCCCACAGTGCTGCGTGTATGCCCCATCCCACGAGTCCCAGCAGGAGTGGTACGGAGAGCAACAGGGGCAGCAGCATCACGAGTACGGGTCCTGCCACAAGCAGCACGAGCAGCGTCAGCAGACATCCGTTGCGGCTCTTGGGCCTAACCTCCTTGTCAGCTGGCACCACGATACACCAGATGATGTATATAATCAGCGTCGGTACGGTAAACACTATTGCCAGCACAGCCACCAGCAGTCGCCAAGCCACCACGTCGCCGCCGACGTATTTCGCCAGTCCTGCGCACACGCCGCCGAGCATCCTCTCCGACGGATCCCGTTTCAGCTGTTTTCCTTCAAAAAACTCTCTCCAGTTTTCCATTTGTCAAAAGCTCTAAACGCTAAACTTTGTGAAGCCTTTGCTTCCACATCGCGCTCATCTCCTCCAGTGTCTTACCCTTTGTTTCGGGCACCATACGCCAGACGAAGAAGGCGGCAAGCAGACAGATGAGGCCGTATAGACCGTAGGTGAACCAGTGGCCGAAGTCGTCGCCATCTGTGAGGTGCATGTTGAACATAGGCACGAACGTCGAGCTGACGATGAAATTGGATATCCACTGGAATGCAACGGCAATGGCTACAGCGCCGCCGCGGATGGTGTTGGGGAATATCTCGGCGATGAGCACCCATGTGATGGGACCCCACGAGAACATGAACGATGCCGAGTAGATGAGCAGGCTGGCTGCCGTGAAGAGTCCCATACCCTCATGGCCGAAACTTAGGGCTACACCCAGAGCGCCCAGCGCCATACCCAGCGAACCGGATATGAGCAGCGGTTTGCGGCCCCACTTCTCCACGGTGAATACGGCAACAAGTGTGAATGAGATGTTGATGATACCCATGAACACGGTCAGCATCATCGGGTCGTCCATACCCATGTCACCGAAGATGCGCGGCGCGTAGTAGAGCACGGCATTGATACCAACGGCCTGCTGGAACACAGAGAGCATGATACCCACGAAGATACATACGAAACCGTAAGTGAGCAGTTTCTCGGTCTTCACCACCATTGTATCCTTAATGTCCTGCAGTATCTGGGCAGCCTTGCCCGAACCGTTGATCTTGGAGAGGATGCGTTCGGCCACATCGTCGCGACCGATGCTTACCAGATAACGCGGTGTCTCGGGTACGAAACAGATGAGCAGAGCGAAGAGTCCTGCGGGTACGGCTTCCGAACCGAACATATAGCGCCATCCCGTGGTCACCGTCCACTGTGCGGCGGGATTGATGGCAGCGATGCCCTTGCCCATCTCTTCCACCAGCGGCTGGATGTGGTCGCCCAGGATGAAGAAATTCACAAAATACACCACGAGCTGGCCGAAGATGATGGCAAACTGGTTCCAGCTCACCAGCATTCCTCTGATGTTGGAGGGTGCCACCTCGCCGATATACATCGGACAGATGGCCGAAGCCAGACCAACACCGATACCACCTATTACGCGGTATATGTTGAAAACAATCAGCAGGGAGAGGGAAGGTGTCCCGTAGTTGAAGAACAGGAACTCAGGATCCATCGACCCCAGTGCGGAGATAAAGAACAGCAGTCCTGCGATAATCAGCGAGCGCTTGCGGCCGATGTTTGTGGCCAGAAAGCCCGACAGTGCCGAACCGATGATACAGCCTATCAGTGCGGAGGCGGAGGTGAATCCGTGCCAGCCGTCGCTGTATGTGAAGTCCTTGGCCTCCATGAAGAATGCCTGCAAACCTTTCTCTGCGCCGGAAATCACTGCTGTGTCGTAACCGAAGAGAAGGCCGCCCAGCACGGCGACGAGTACGATGGAGAAAAGATAGGCTTTGCTGCCGGTTTGTGATGTTTGATTCATTGTAGATGTATTTTTTTGTTGTTTTTATGGCAAAAGGTCGTCTGTCTCTTGAAAGTTAGGCTCTGGCCATCTGATAGATGCGCCGCATGTCTTCCGCACGGAGTTCTTCCAGCGAACCGACGGTTATGGTACCGCCGCGGGAGCATTTGTCCACCATCACCTCTATCTCCTCGTCCGTTATCACACGGCCTCCCAGCAGTTCGCGTATATTGGTGGGCATACCGATTCTGCGGTAGAAGTCCTCGATGGCGCGTATGCCTTTTTCGGCGGTTTCATCAGGATGTGCAAAGTCGTTCTCCACACCCATCACGTTGACAGCAAACTGCACGAAGCGCGCCAGATGTCTGTCCTTCACGTAGCGTGCCCAACTGGGCCACAATGCTGCCAGACCTGCGCCGTGCGTCACTCCGAAGAGGGCACTCAGTTCGTGCTCCAGACGGTGGGTGCCGAAGTCCCTGTCCGCCCCGCATTCCGTGAGGTCGTTATGTGCCAGCGAACTGGCCCACATTATCTGAGCCCTCAGGCGGTAGTCCTCAGGACGCTCCATCACGGCCAGCGCGGCATCTTTCACCGTGCGCAGCAGTGCCTCGCTGATAGCGTCGGTGAGTGTCATCTCGTTGTATCTCGTGAAGTAGCGCTCCATGGTGTGCATCATGATGTCTGTAGCTCCCGCCGCAGTCTGGTAGGGCGGCAGCGTGTAGGTGCGTTCGGGGTTCATCACGGCGAAGCGGCAGCGGCACAAGTCGCTGGTGATGCCGCGCTTCACGAGTCCCTCGTCTTTGGTGATGACGCTGCTCGAGGACATCTCCGAACCGGCTGCCGGTATTGTCAGCACGGCCCCGATGGGCAGGCATTGCTGCGGTGTGGCCTTGCCGTCCCAGAAGTCCCAGGCATCGCCCTCGTAGGGCACACCGTAGCCTATGGCCTTCGAGGAGTCGATGACGCTGCCTCCGCCCACAGCCAGGATGAAGTCCACCTTCTCCCTGCGACACAGCTCGATGCCCTCATACACCTTCGACAACAGCGGATTGGGCACCACTCCGCCCAGTTCGATGAAGTCAATCCCGGCCTCCCGCAGCTGTTTGCGCACCACGTTGAGCAGTCCCGAGCGTTCTGCCGAACCGCCACCGTAGTGCACCAGCACTTTCCCTGCGTTGCAGCTTTTTACTAATTCACCGATTTTCCCTTCAGCGTTTCTTCCGAACACAACCCTGGTAGGCGCGTAGAAGTTAAAGTCCTTTATCACAACTGTATCTGTTATTTTGTTTTTGTCTGCAAACATACGAAAAAAAAGTGGAACAACATAAAATATTCGTATTAGTTGAGAGGAAAACTCCGAAAAACGTTTTATTTAACAAAGCCATCCGGCCTCTTTATACCATTTTACAGTGGCGCGCACACCGCGCTCCAGCGGCCATTCCGGCAGGAAACCCAGTTCACGACGAGCGGGCTCGATGTCGCACTGCCAGTTGCGCTGGGTCAGTATGTTGTATTTGTCGTTGTTGAGCACAGAGAGCTTTCCCGTGCGATGCATCCACCAGTCACCCACGGCGCAGATGGCACGCATGAGAATGAGCGGAGCCTTCACGTGCAATACCCACGGATTGCCCAGTTCCTTCTGCACGAGATCCGAGAAGGTGCGGGAGGTGTATACCTCGCCGTCGGAAAGGAAATAAGCCTTACCAAGTACCCCCTGTGCATCGAGAGCCTTGTAAACTGCCTGCACAACGTCGGCCACGTAGATGAAGGTGATGTCCTGAGGTTTCCATCCGGCAGCGAAATCCATGTGTCCCTTGATGCTCTGCACCATCACGAAATAGTCCTTCTCGCGCGGTCCGTAAACACCCGTGGGACGCAGGATGATGTAAGGGAACTTGTCCACAGAGAGCGTGCGCAGAAACTCCTCCGAGGCCCATTTGCTCTCACCGTAAGCTGTATTGGGATGAGGCTCGTCGGTGAGGAGTATCGGCTTGTACGGCTGCTCTTCGCGCACAGCGCCGAAGACGCTCAGACTGCTCACGAAGACAAAGCGTTCCGGCACGAGGTCCGTCTCCATAAGGGCCTCCACAAGATGTCGCGTACCCTCCGTATTGGTACGGAAGAAATCCTCCTTTCTGAGACACTTCGTGGCACCGGCTGCGTGCACCACATAGTCGAAGCGCCCGTACTGCCGCAGCTGCTCCTTCAACACCTCCTTGTTGCCCAGATTTATCTCCGCAAAACGTATGCGCTCATCCTGGAGATACGCTCTGCTGCTGGTGGAACGCACTGCCGCCCACACCTCATAACCTCTGCGGAGACCTTCCTCCACGATATAGCTGCCAATGAAGCCGCTGGCACCCGTCACTAGAATCTTTTTCATCGCTGTATAATTTTCTTAAACGCCGCCGGCAGGTAGTCCACAAGTGAGGATGCCGTGACGCAGTATTCCGTGAGAGCTTCCGTCGCCGCATCGCCCGCCAGAGCGTGGAGAGAGACGCCGAGAACCGATGCTTCCATCGCAGAATAGCCCTGTGCCAGGAGTCCTGCAATGATGCCCGTGAGCACATCGCCGCTACCCGCTGTCGCCATTCCATTGTTTCCCCACGGACAAACGTATACCTCATTATCCGAACGGCCGGGAAGGACAATACGGGTAGGATGCCCCTTCAGGACAACCACAAAGCGCGAGAGGTCGACAGCGGCTGCACCCAGCCGTGCATATTCACCTCCGTGGGGAGTGAGAATCGTGCCGTCGGGTGCATCTTTCGCCCAATCGGGATGCCGGGCCAGTATATTGAGCGCATCGGCATCCAAGGCGAGCGGAGTGTTGTCCATCCTGAGCAGCTGCTCGTGAAGAGCCTCTGCCGTATCCTTGTGAGTGCCGAGTCCCGGACCTATCGCAACGGCATCGTATTCATCCACATCGATTGCCTGTGAGAAACGCACCTCGGAAGTATCGTGTAGCAAGACGGCTTCCGGAACGGAGGTCTGCAGGATGTCGTTGTTGCAGCGCGGAATGCCGATGCACACTTTGCCCACACCGCTGCGGAGACAACTCCTTGCAGCCAGTACGGAGGCTCCCGCCATACCCCACTGCCCGGCAATGATGAGCGCCTGGCCGAACGTACCTTTGTGACCGTCGCTGGGCCGCTCGCGAAGGAGCTTACGGAGTAATTGTAGTGTGATTGTTGTCATTTCAGTGACAAAAGTACAAAAAAAGAGCGATATCTGCGATAAATATCATAACTTTGCCTGCAAAAAGATGAAAAAGACGCTATTCACTATCATTTGTATGTGCTCCTGTGTGTTTGTTTCGGGGCAAGTGCTGTCCGTCATCGGTGATTCCTATGTGGCAAACCACCGCGCTCCGCAATCCGAAAGCTGGCATGCCAAGTGGGCGGAGCAGAACGGCTATGAGTATCAGAACGTGGGTCGCAACGGCGGCTGTGTGGCCTTCGACCGTACACGCGACGGTTTCGGTCCCTCGATGATGGTGCGCTATCGCCAGTTGTCGCCGGAGGCCGCCATAGTGCTGATTATCGCCGGTCACAACGATGCCGACAAGTGCGGGGACAACAGAGATTCCGTTGCCATGTTTGCCGACTCGCTGACAGTACTCATCGACCTTATCCGCCAGCAGTGCCCGAAGGCAAAGGTGGGATACGTCACCCCCTGGGCGGTGGACCGTCCCGGTTTCAAGGAGATTCACGCTGCCATCCTGCGCGTGTGTAAAAAGAAAAAGGTGCCCGTGCTCGACAACTTCAAAAAGAGTTGCCCCATCCGCGTGCTCGACGACGAGTTTCGTCGCAAATACTTTCAGGCACCTAACGACAAGGCACACCTCAACGCTGCAGGGCACGACCTCTATCTGCCCTACGCGTCAGAATGGATGAAGCAGTTCTGAAAGCGTATCAGGAGAATATCACGCCGACGAAACCGCACAGGATGCCGAGGCCGCACCCGGCAAGCACCTGAGCGAGCGTGTGCTGCAGCAGAACCATGCGCGAGGACATCACACATCCGGCCAGAAGAAGCAGCAGACAGAGCCACCACGTGGGGTTGTAGTCGAGAATGAGTCCGTAGGCCACCAACGCACCGATGGCGGCACCGGCAGCGGCGGAATGCATACTTATCTTCCACCATATGTTGATTATCACACAACCGCACTGCAGCAGCAGCGAGGCTCCTATCAGCGCACCGGCGAATGCCGGCATGTGGAGGCGCTCGATGATGGAGTAGCAGCACATGTAGGATGCGATGTGAAGCAGGTAGGGCACGAAACGGCGGCGGCGGTGACTCAGTTCGACAGGCGACCAGCCGTGCATCTTACGGTAGAGGAACACGCCGAGCCAAGGAAGCAGCACGGTGAAGATATACACTATCGCCAACAGCCACAGTTTGAACAACCAAGGCAGCAGCGACAGATATGTCATAGTGAGCATCGCAGCGAATCCCACCAGCGGATAGTAGGATGGACGGAACATCAGCGACACGATGCGCGCAAGCGTCAAAACATCAAAGGAACGCGGTCTTTTCATCTTCTTAAACGTGCTGGGGGAAAACCTAGCGCCTCGCGGTATTTGGCCACCGTGCGGCGCGCTATCTCGTATCCTTGCTGCTGCAGCAGGCCGCACAGACGGTCGTCGCTCAGGGGAGCGCTCTTGTCCTCCGCCTCGATGAGTGCCTGCAGAGCCTGTTTCACCTTGCGCACGGACACCTCTTCTCCGTCCTGAATGCTGCTGCCCGAAAAGAACCATTTCAGGGGATACATCCCGTATGGCGTCTCCACGTATTTCGACGAGGTGACTCTGGACACCGTGCTGAGATCCAGCCCCGTCTTTTCCGCCACATCCTCAAGACGCATGGGACGCAGCAGCGCCTCGTCGCCCTCCAGGAAGAAGGGTTTCTGGATACGGATGATGGTCTTCATCACGGAGAGCATGGTGTCCCGTCTCTGTGCCAAGGCATCGACAAACAGCTGCCCTTTCTCCCTGTAGGAGCGCACAAATGCTGCACTTTCGCCCTCACCCTCCTCGCCGGGAAGCTCCTCGCTCACCTTCACGGAAGGCACGTCGCCCTGATTGAGAGACAGATGTATCATGCCGTCTTCATCTATTTCCACGATGAAATCCGGCTTTATTGTTTGCATCTGACGGTCCATCACGTCGTTCAGATTGCCTCCGGGACGGGGATTCAGCCGCTGCACTTCGCGCCGTAGATGCTCCACCTCCGAATCCGTGAGGTGCATTCTCTCCTGGATTCTGTCCCAGCGCTTGTTGGTGAAATCGTCCCAGCAGGATTCAAAGACGGTGCGAAGCTTCCCGCTGGGATGCTGGAGCAGGAGGCATTCCTTGAGGTTGCGGGCCCCGATGCCCGGCGGGTCGAACTGCTGCAGCACGCCCAGAAGGCGTGTCACTTCCTGTTCCGTGGCGGGGATGCTGTGGTATATCTCCAGTTCGTCCACAATCTGATGCATAGGTTTGCTGATAAAACCGTTGCCGTCCAGCGAACCTATGAGGTATTCCAGTATCTCGCGCTCCTCGTCCGTAAGTTCGTATTCGCCCATCTGCTCCGTGAGACTGTCGTAGAACGACTGCGTGTCTCCGCGCTCTCCCACGTCGTACGACAGCGACGAGCGTCCCTGCGACTTCACTGTGCGTCGCTTCTCCAGCCAGGGATTCTCTATGCACTCCGTCTCCACTCTCTCACGGAGTTCGTCCAGAGAAAGCGACGTGAGTTTTGCCGCCAGCAGCTGCTGCGGCGTGAGCCAGAGTCTCTGTTCCTGAGTCTGGCGCTGCGTCTGCGTCTGTGTCAGTGTGAGCTTCTGGGACATCAGTCTCTGATGAGCTTGTAATCCAGCTGCTTGCGATAGAGGTCGGCCCTCGCCACCTGTATCTTTACCTGGTCGCCCAGGCAATACTGGCGGTGAGTGTGACGTCCCCGCAGACAGTAGCTCTTCTCGTCGAATTCAAAGTAGTCATCGCCCAGGTCGCGCAGAGGCACCAGACCCTCGCACTTGTTCTCGTTCACCTCGACATAGAGGCCGTACTCCGTCACGCCCGATATTGTGCCCTCGAAGATTTCTCCCAGGCGGTCCCTCATGTATTCCACCTGCTTGTATTTTATGCTGGCGCGCTCGGCCTGAGCTGCCAGTTGCTCCATATCGCTGGAGTGGTCGCACAGTTCCTCGTATTTATCGCGGTTGGCGTTGCGTCCTCCGGTGGTGTAGCGCGTCAGAAGGCGGTGCACCATCAGGTCGGGGTAGCGTCGTATCGGCGACGTGAAATGCGTGTAGAAGGGGAACGCGAGTCCGTAGTGGCCGATGTTGTGGGTGGAATAGCGGGCCTTCATCATGGCACGCAGCGTGAGCAGTTCTATAACGTTCTGCTCCTTCTTTCCCCTCACGTCCGCCATCAGGTGATTGATGCTGCTGCTCACTCCCTTGGTGTCGTGGCCCACCTTGAACTTGTAACCGAACTTCATCACGAAATTCGACAGATTCGCCAGTTTTTCGGGGTCGGGCGACTCGTGGATACGATATACGAATGTCTTCTCGGCGGCGTTTTTTCCCTTCTGCTGCGTCGGTTTGCCGATGCTCTCCGCCACAGTGCGGTTGGCGAGCAGCATGAATTCCTCGATGAGTTTGTTGGCATCCTCGCTCCTCTTGAAATACACCGATATGGGTTTGCCCGTCTCGTCTATCTCGAAGCGCACCTCAGTGCGGTCGAAATCCACGCTGCCGGCTTCGAAACGCTTGGCGCGGAGCACCTTGGCGAACTTGTCCAACTGGCGCAGTTCTTCGGCGTAGTCGCCGTCCTTTCCTTCAAGTATCTCCTGCACCTCTTCGTAGCAGTAGCGGCGGTTGCTGCGTGTCACGGTGTGTGCCAGATGCCAGTCCTTCACGTCTCCCTTCTGGTTTATCTTGAAGATGACGCTGTAGGTCAGTTTGTCCTCATCGGGACGCAGCGAGCATATCAGATTGCACAGACGCTCCGGCAGCATCGGTATGGTGCGGTCCACCAGATAGATGCTCGTGGCCCTCTTCAGAGCCTCCTTGTCGATGATGCTTCCTTCGGTGACGTAGTAGCTCACGTCGGCGATGTGCACACCCACTTCCCAGAGATTCTCCTTCAGCTGGCGTATGGAGAGCGCGTCGTCGAAGTCCTTGGCATCGCGCGGGTCGATGGTGAAGGTGAGCACGTCGCGCATATCCTCCCTGCGCTCGATTTCCTCTTGCGGAATCTCGGCCGGTATCTTCTCGGCGGCTTTCTCCACAGCGGCGGGATAGACGTACGGCAGTCCGTATTCGGCCAGTATGGCGTGCATCTCCGCATTGTTCTCGCCTGTGTGTCCGAGCACGTCCACCACCTTTCCGATGGGATTCTTGGCATCGTTGGGCCATTCCACAATCTTCACCACCACCTTGTCGCCGTTCTTCGCTTTCTTGAGATTGGAGCGGGGAATGATGATGTCGTTGGCCAGCGTGCGGTCTTCCGTGAGCAGATAGGCGTATTCCCTGTTCACCTGCAGCGTCCCCACAAACTGCTTGTCGGCACGCTCCAGTATCTCGATGACGCGCGCTTCCCTCACGTGGTTCTTGCGTCGTGCCATCATCGTGATGCGCACCTTGTCGCCGTCCATCGCACGCATTGCGTTGCGCTCCGCCACGAGAACGGGCTCGCCTCCGTCGTCGGGTGTCACGGTGTTCTTGCCGTTTGCCTTGCGGCGGAACATGCCGTCCATCACCTGCGATGCCACATTCAGCTGGTAGCTGTATTTCGGGTTTTCCTTGATATAGTCGCCCACGAGCAGGTCGTCGATGACATCCTTTGCCAGCATCTTGGCCGGTGTGGACGTCAGCGCCAGTGTGTGGCAGATAGTCCTGATGTCGAAGGACATGCTGGGATAGCGCTGAAACAGCTCCACCATCTCGCGCATCAGGTCCTTCTTCTTCATGCGGCGCACGTCGGTTTTCTTCCTTCCCATAGCGTTATTTCCTTATGGCGTCCAGCAGCTGCTCGCCATGTATCTTCGTCTTGATTTCCTTTGGGGTGAATATCTTCTCGATGATGCCGTCTTCGCTGACAAGATAGGTGGTGCGCAGCGTGCCTATCGTGCGACGGCCGCATGCCACCTTCTCGCCCCAGCATCCGAGTGTCTGCAGCAGCGTCGTGTCGGTGTCGGCAATCAGCGGGAACTCCAGACCGTTGGCATCGGCAAACTTTTTCTGCAACTCGACGCGGTCCTTCGACACTCCGATTATCTCATAGCCTTCTGCCGCCAACTGGGTCTTGTGCTCCTGCAGGGAACACGCCTCTGCGGTGCAGCCGCTGGTATTTGCTTTGGGATAGCTGTACAGCACCAGCTTCCTGCCCGGATAATCACTGCGTCTCACTTCCTTTCCGTTCTGGTCGATACCCAGCAAGTCGGGGATTCTGTCTCCTACAACCATTTTTATTCCTCCTTTTTTTATGTTTTTCAATGCAAAGATAATAAATTATCTCCACTTTCCCTCATTTTCCCAAACTCTTTAAACTCTAAACTATAAACTTTAAACTAAAAACCGTACCTTTGCCGCGGATTATGAGTGGCCTACCTATCAAATCCGAGCGTGCCAACACGATAACCCACCTCCTCGGCTCGCTTTTTGCCCTGTCATCCATCTGGATGGTGTGGCCTGCGGTGCATCACAGTTGGCAGATGGCCTTCGGAGTGGTGTTTTTCATTGTCGGCATGTTTATCATGTTCGCCCTGAGCACTTCCTACCATTGGGTGCATCCGGGGCGTGCGAAGCGTGTCATGCGCATCTTCGACCACATCGGCATCTACGTCATGATAGCCTGCTCCTACACCCCGATTTGTGTGGCAGTAGTGGGCGGCTGGCTCGGATGGACCATCTTCGCCGTGCAGTGGATAGCCGTTATCGGCGGTATATTCTATAAGGTGTTTGCCATGGGACGCTTTCCCAGGCTCTCGCTGGCAATATATCTTGTGATGGGTTGGAGCGTGCTGCTGGTGTTCAAGCCGGTGATGTCGCACCTCTCTCCTTTGTCGATTGCTTTTCTTGTCACCGAGGGACTGCTTTATTCTGCCGGCACGTGGTTCTTCGCCCACGACGACAAGCGCCATTTCCACGCTATCTGGCACATCTTCGTCCTCCTCGGTTCAATGGCCCATTGGAGCGTGGTGCTCTGCATCCTGCTGGAGCAATAACTTTTTCCAGTTGCACAAAATTTGCCAGTCCGATTGTCCGATTGTCCGATTCGATGTGTCTTTTCCTGATTTCGGTTGACAGTTTTTTGCTCTTTTCCTGAGTTGGTTGTCAGTTGTTTTCCTGATAAGGTTTACACTTTACTGTTTTCGTTGACATCGTTCCTGATGGGGTTGACATTTTT
>JAEEGH010007494.1_pt1 | contig 26210 bp, 22 predicted proteins | sample 9134181 | NCBI WGS metagenome assembly JAEEGH01 (sample SAMN16246544, study PRJNA631951) | gut metagenome | biome: gut microbiome; feature: rumen; material: DP-attached | host: Bos | place: Iran: Karaj | collected 2018-10 | reverse complement strand
AACGCAGAAGATGCTATTAAGTCAGCAGGACTTGATGCACAAGGATGTCAATACGTTCCTCTACCAATAACTATTGATGAAAGCATTACAAATCAGTGGCACAATTCAGGCGGAGAATTGAACGTTTCTTCAGGTCTTGCAATTACAACTAGCTGCGAAGATGTTGAAGGCGCACTTCAGTTTGTAAATGATCTTTTGGGACAGGAAGTACATGACCTTAGATTCTGGGGTGTAGAAGGTGTAGATTACGTTGTAGGTGATGATGGTATGTTCTCTCGTACACAGGAAATGAGAAACAATGCGTCAGATACAGCATACAAGGCATCACATTTATGCTCATATTCATATTTCCCACAGTGGGTAGGCACTAGCCGTGATGGAAAGAATGCTATGAGACCTGATGGTCAGGAAGATGAGTTCTATGATGGACTTTCAGATTCTGTAAAAAATTGTTTTGCAGCATATGGTGTGAAGACATATGTTGAAATGCTTGGAACATCTCCAGCACCAGGACCATGGTATCCAATGTACACATTCTCAAATTCAATGACAACATCAACACCAGGTGGTACAGCTTGGACACTTATGGGTGAGACAAAACACCAGTATCTTCCAAAGGTTGTAATGGCTGACGATTTCGATGCCGCTTGGGATGAGTACATGGAAGCATACAATGCATGTCATCCAGAGGATTTCCTCTCTGAGATGCAGACAGAGCTTGATAGAAGAATAGAAGAGGCTGCTAAGTATGAATAAAAAATCAATTAGCCTAACACAATTAAAACATCAAAAGGTACTTTTGATATGGGCTGCAGTAATAGTTGTATATGGAGTTGTATTCTATTATCTACCTCTTGCAGGATGGGTAATGGCATTTCAGGATTACAAACCAGTAACTGGACTATTGCATTCCAAGTTTATAGGCTTTGATAAATTTATTCGCTTGTTCTCTGATGTCACATTTTTGAGAGTAATTAGAAATACCCTTGCAATGGGTGTTATCAACTTGGCTGTAACATTTTTCATGGCAATCTTATTTGCAATCTTGCTAAATGAGATTGCCTGCCAAGGTGGCAAAAAGGTTGTTCAAACAATTTCTTACCTTCCACATTTCCTTTCTTGGATTATTGTTACAGGAATTCTTCATGATGCACTTTCAGGAACAGGAATTATTAATCAGTTGCTTTTAAACTTTAATTTAGTGGAACAGCCAATCAACTTTTTTGCCCACGAAAAATATTTCTGGCCTATCGTTGCATTTGCAAATGTATGGAAGGAAACAGGATGGAACGCCATTATCTATTTGGCAGCAATCACAGCTATTGATCCTTCTTTATATGAAGCTGCATCGATCGACGGAGCTGGAAGATGGGCTAAAATAAAGCATGTTACTTTGCCAGGAATTAAACCTACAATCATGATTTTGCTTCTGATGAATATCGGAAATGTATTGAATGCAGGCTTTGAAATTCAGTACTTACTTGGAAATGGTCTTGTTGTAAATGTATCTCAGACAATCGATATATACGTATTGAAATGGGGCATAAGCCAGGGCGATTATGCAATTGGTACTGCAGCAGGTATTTTCAAGAGTGTAGTAAGTATAGTGTTGATTGTAATTTGTAATCGAATTGCAAAACGACATGGCGAAGAAAGATTATTCTAAGGGGGCTAGGCAATGAATAAGAAAAAGAGAAAGAAGATTTCTGGTGCCGATTTGGCCTTTAGAATATTCAATACAATTTTCATGATTGCTTTTGTAGTAATCACTCTTTATCCGGTATTGAATACTTTAGCAATTTCTTTGAATGACGGTACTGATGCATTAAGAGGTGGAATTTATTTATGGCCACGTGTATTTACTTGGAAGAATTACACCACAGTACTTCAGAAAGATAATCTGATTACAGGTGCATTTATCACTGTTGCAAGAACAATTATTGGAACATTTTTAGCTTTAGTATCAAATGCGATTTTAGCGTTTATTGTAAGTAGAAAAGATTTTATATTTGCCAAACAAGTATCCTTATTTTGGGTAATAACAATGTATGTTAATGGCGGACTTATTCCAACCTTTCTCCTATATAAGTCACTTGGTCTAACAAACAGTTTTGCAGTTTATGTGATTCCAGGAATGATTTCTGCTTTTAACATGCTTGTTATTAGAACCTACATGAAGGGTATTCCAGATAGTTTGGAAGAGTCAGCACAGTTGGATGGAGCAGGCTATACTACAATTTTCCTAAAGATAATATCACCTCTGTGTAAGCCTGTTTACGCAACTGTCGCTCTTTTCGTAGCTGTTGGTCAGTGGAACTCTTGGTTCGATGCAATGCTTTATAACAGAATGAGTGATGACTTAACAACATTGCAGTACGAATTAATGAAACTCCTTTCTTCTGTAACCAACCAAAGCTCGTCTGCTGAGTCTATGAAGAATTCTAACGGCTCCGTAACTCCAACATCCGTTAGAGCAGCAGCGACAATTATCACAATGCTTCCTATAATTTGCATTTATCCATTCCTTCAGAAATACTTCGTAACTGGACTGACACTTGGAGGCGTAAAGGAATAAAGGCATCATGAGAAACATATTTTTAGAAATAGGAAAAACAAGTGAAGAAATAAATGCCAGAGTAGAAGATACCTTTAATGGTATTTTCTACGGCAAAGACAAATTCTTTTACACAACTGATGATCAGACTATGGGTTATCTTGTTGATACAGGAAACAACGATACCAGAACTGAAGGCATTTCATATGGCATGATGATTTGTGTTCAGATGGATAAGAAGAAGGAGTTTGATCAGCTTTGGAACTGGGCCATGACAAACATGTATTTGAGCCAGGGAGAAAATAAAGGCTATTTTGCATGGTCCATTGGAACAAATGGCGAGAAATTCTCTGATGGCCCAGCTCCAGATGGTGAGGAATTTTTCGCTATGGCTCTTATTTTTGCAAGCCATAGATGGGGAGATGGTACTGGAATATATAACTATAGTCATATGGCTAAGGAACTTCTGAAAACCTGTATTCATCACGAAGAGCTTTATGGTGGTCACAACATGTGGAGTGATGATGGCTTAATCAAGTTTGTGCCAGGCTTGGAGTTTACAGATCCATCATATCATTTGCCTCATTTTTATGAGTTGTTTGCCGAAAACTGTTATCCAGAGGATAAAGAATTCTGGAAGAAGGCAGCACAGGCAAGCAGAGATTTCCTCAAGATAGCATGCCATCCATTAACTGGACTTTCTCCAGAGTATAGTTTTTATGATGGAAAGCCATATCCTGACGATGGTAATTTCGGCGGTAGGCATGATTGGTTCTACAGCGATGCTTACAGAACTATTGCAAATATCGGCTTGAATTATGAATGGACAAAAGATGATGCGGTAGATAAAGACTTCTTGCAGTGGAGTAGAAATACAGCAAACAATCTACAAAACTTCTTCTACACACTGCCAGAGGACAACAACCGTGGTATCTATGCAATAGACGGCACTCCTATTGAAGGCAAAGCACTTCATCCTGTAGGACTCACAGCCACAATTGCTCAGGCAAGCTTAGCTTCTGACAATCAGTGGAGCCTCAAAGCAGTAGAAGAATTTTGGAACACTCCACTTAGAACGGGCGATAGAAGATATTATGACAATTGCTTGTACATGTTTGCTATGTTGGCGCTGAGTGGAAATTATAAAATGTGGTAAAAAAGACCCAGCTTACACTAGGTGTGAGCTGGGTTATCTATATTTTTATTATTCCTGTACTCCAATGGGGTGCAGGAATATTTTTCTTTAAATAATTTCGAGTAATAGCTTTGATTCGAAAAGCTGAAAAAATCCGATATTTCTTCAATAGTTGCATTTGAATACAGAAGTAATTGGGTACTTCTTTGAAGCTTAATATTATTTATGTAATCAGGAATAGATATACCGACCTCTTTTCTAAAGCATTTGGAAAGCCAACGCTCGGAAACATTGCATATTTCCGATAGTACAGATAAGTTTAGTTTTGTCTGTACATGTGAATTGATGTAAGAGACACAATTCGAAATCATAGGGGAGTAGCCTTTTTCATTTGTAGATTGTTTATTTACAACTTCTGAGATTGCGGCAATAAGTTCTACATAATAAGGTCTTACATCAAAATAAGTTGGTGCTGAGTCAACCCTTTGGCAAATAATCTCAGCAATAACATTTATAGCATCTTCTCCAACGCCACTGCGTATTGCTTCCTGACAAATTTGGTTGGCAACTACCATAAATACATATTTTGTTTGTCGATCGTGATCTAATGACATTTTTGTAAATGAATATTGATTTGGCTCTGAAAATTTTTTAAATAGGTCTTCCATGACTGGAATTCCGTCCATTGCGAAATATGAGTATAGGTTGTTGTTGATGGATTCAGGGCTACTGTAATCTTTATCGTCGTGTTCGAGATGATTTACTTCAAGAAGTGATTGAAGATTATCTAAGGGTTCATTTGAAGCTATGATTTCATCAACTAAGATATTTGATTTGTCTAGCTCCTTAGCAGTATTGATAAAGTAGGCTAGGCAAAGGGCATTTTTTAACTCTTCAATAGAAATAAGCTTACTTTGTTTTATGTTCAGCTTAATTGCATCTTTGTCTTTACTATATGGCTTTCCAAAGAAAAAGTGATTTATAAATTCATCACTATGCTCTTGAGGCAAACAGGGACCAAGAATTAAAAAACTATAATCGGATAGCTTTGAAATGGCAATAAAAATAGATGGTTCTTCAATAATGATTAGAGGGGTATCCATATCGTGCTCCTCATTGTTAAATCTTGTGACCACATATTTCATTAAGCTAGGCATAGGAATGTCTGGAATGGAATAGGAGATTTCAGTGTGGCTATTGTAGATGCAAAAAGGAATGTTTATTGTAGATTGTAAGGATTCTAATAGCTGTAATCTGTGTGACATTAGTGCTCTCCTTGTGTAGTGTACAATTTTAATAAAATATGTACAATTCTATTATTTGTATATCCTGCTGTCAAATATAATTAACCCATAATAAGAAATGGGGGTTACAAAATGGTGCTATTTAAAAATGATTTTATGTTAGGAGCAGCTACAGCGGCTCATCAAGTTGAGGGGAACAATATAAATAGTGATTATTGGGTTATGGAGAATATAGAGCATTCTATGTTTGCTGAAAAATCTGGATTGGCAGTGGATCACTATAACAGATACAAAGAAGATATAGATTTGCTAAAGCAGGCGGGACTAAATGCATATAGATTTTCCATTGAATGGGCAAGAATAGAGCCAACCGAGGGACAATGGGATGAACAAGAAATGAATCATTACATTCAGGTGATTGATTATTGCAAAGAAAATGGAATTGAGCCAGTAGTAACTTATCATCACTTTACTTCACCTGCTTGGTTGATAACTAAAGGGGGCTGGGAAGCGCCTGAAGTGGTTTACTACTTTGAGAGATATGCAAAATATGTAACAGAACATATAGCTGGCAAAGTTAAATATGTATGCACAATTAACGAAGCAAATATGCGACTTCAAATGGCCTTTTTAATCAAAGATATTATGGGAAGAATGGCAAAACAGTCAGAAGTTCAAAATCAGGAGGGTTCAGTACAGGTTGGAGTTAATCTTTCGCAGAATCAATCTCAGATGATGATGTCTATGATGGAGACTGCAAAAGCTTTCAATGTTGCTGATCCAAGGAAAGTTGCAAATTTTGTATCCCAAGCATCGGAAGAAGGCGATTTACTTGTAATGAAAGCACATAATGCTGCCAGAGCTGCAATAAAAAATATTGACTCAAATATTCAGGTCGGTTTAACACTTTCTCTTCATGATATTCAGTGTGTAGAGGGGGGCGAAGAGTATGCGAAGGAAGCATGGAATAGTGAATTTTTGCATTATTTGCCATATATCCAAAACGACGATTTCTTAGGCGTTCAGTGTTATACAAGAAAGCTTTTTGATGCAAATGGGGCAAATCCAACACTTGAAACAGGACCAAAAACACAGATGGGATATGAAGATTATCCATTGGGAATTGTAAACGTTGTTAGAAAATGCGCTAAAGAATTTAAGGGGAATTTAATTGTTTCTGAAAATGGAATAGCAACAGCGGATGATGACAGAAGATGTGAGTTTATAAAAGAAGCTATGACAGGGCTTAAAAAATGCGTTGAAGAAGGCATAAAGCTAAAGGGATATTTTGCATGGTCATTACTGGATAATTTTGAATGGCAGAAGGGATTTTCAATGACATTTGGATTAATCTCTGTAGACAGAAATACAATGGAAAGAACACCAAAAAACAGCCTAAAGGTTCTTGGCAGTTTTATTGAAAAGTAGTGAGGTTTATTATGACATCGAATTTAACATCTAATATGGAAGAAAAAGATATTTATAGAAAAGCAAAGAATTGGCAAATTGCGCTTACAACAATTAACTCAGGTGGAGCAATGTGTTTTTATATGCTTTTAACATATGCAAGTTATGTGGCTAATGTAGGTTATGGAATTGCAACTGCTCTTGTTGGATTTTTATTGACCGCTACAAGAATATTTGATGGATTCATTAATCCGTTCATAGCTATGTTAATTGATAAGACTATGACAAGATTTGGAAAAATTCGCTTATTTTTGCTTGCTGGCTGGGGCTTAGAAAGTTTGGCAATTTTTATGCTTTATATATGGTGCTCAGGCAAAGGCCATGGAATTATTCTTTTTACTGTGATGTATCTAATATACATTGTGGGATATACGATGAATAATGTTGCTGGTATGATTGCTGGACCTGTTATGACAAATGATCCAAAGCAAAGACCAATCGTTGGTGTGTGGGGAACAGTATATAATTATTTTGCACCAATGATAATGACTGTATTCTTTACTGTTGTTTTGCTACCTAAATACAACAATGAATACACAGTAGAGATGCTTGCGGCATGCGCTACAGTGACAATTATTATATCATTCGTATTTACGATACTTGCTTGTATTGGTATATCAGAGGCTGATAAGCCAGAAAATTTTGGCGCAGATAGTCAGGGCGCAAGTGAAAAGGTGAAAATTAAAGATATGATAAAGCTTTTGAAATCGAACAAGGCTTTACAAATGTACATTGTGGCTGGAGCTACTGACAAGCTAGCACAGCAGACTGCTAGTCAATCTATTATTACTACAATGTTATTTGGTATTCTAATTGGAAACATGCAATTATCTACAATATTAAATGTTGTTGCTATGCTACCTTCTATAGCTTTTGCTATTTTTGGCGCAAGATATGCAGGTAAACATGGTAGCAAGGAAGCACTTTATTTTTGGACAGGAATATGTATGGCGTTTTCCTTATTACTTGCTGCATTCATGTATATTGTGGATATGAGAACGGTTACTGTTGAAATACTTCCAACTGCTATATTCTTTGTAATTACATTATTAGTTAATGGTGCAAAGATGTGTGTGACAACGGCTACATCTTCTATGAGCGGGGATGTGATTGATTATGAAATGGCCCGTTCAGGAAAATATATGCCTGCAGTTGTTACAGGAACATACAATTTCTTTGATCGTATTCTTTCATCCCTTGGTGCAGTTTTGGCAACTACACTTATAGCTTTAATTGGCTATACATCAACAATGCCACAGCCAACAGATACACCAAGTCTTGCAATAAAAAATATGACAATATTCATATATATTGGATTACCATTTATTGGCTGGATTTGTAATCTATTTGCAATGAAGCTTTCTCCTATATCTAAAGAAGAAATGGTAAGGATTCAGGAAAAGATAGCAGAACAGAAAGCGAAAGTGAAATAAGAGTAATGAATAATTTAGCTGTTCAACAGATAATGATTGGATCGGCATGTAAAGATGAGAAGACAACATTAAGTACTTTGAAACGAATAAAACAGGTGGGTTACGATGGAATAGAATTGAATCTATTTATGATTGAGGACACGCCACTTATAGTTAGATTGCTTACAAAAATGGCAGGGATGCCTGTTGGTAAGGGGGCCAATATATATTGGCCCGATATGCTAAAGGAAAGTAGACTTAAAGCTACTAGTCTTCATGCCGATTTAGGAAGTTTGGAAAATAGAATTGATGAAGTTATTTCAAAGGCGAGAGAATTAGACACAAACAAAATAGTAATAACTGGAATGTACAGATTTGATTATGGCAATTATGATAATGTAAAGTCTTTAGCAAAAAGATTGGACAAAGTAGGCGCGAGACTACATGAATCAGATTTGCAATTACTATATCACAACCATAATGTGGAATTTTTGAAGATTGATAATAAATATACGGCATATGAAATGATACTTAAGGATACGGATCCTGATTTGGTTAAGGTGGAATTTGATTCATATTGGCCTGCAGAAGCTGGTGTTGAAATTATTCCTATAATGGAGCAGCTTAATGATAGGTTGGTTTTATATCATATCAATGATAGAGGCTCAAGAGTTAAAAAAGCTCCAATTACTCCAATACTTAAATCAGATTCCATAGAGTTAGGATATGGAAATATGCCATTAAAAAAGATTCTTAGTTTGGATTGTATAAAAAATGCAGATGCAATAATTCTCGAAAGTCATAGAAATTGGATTAACAATAATCCTCTTGAATCTTTGGAGAAAAGCATAGCGTTTTTGCAGGAGAATTATATTTATGAAAAATAGTGAAATATTAAAATCGAATCTAGTACATTGGATAGAACCAGAAAAGGAAATTGATACAGAAAAAAGACAAAGACCAAAGTGGGTGGAAAAGTCTTTTGATTTAAGCAAGATAAACGGTAATGAGGAACTATTAATAACAGCCCATGGATGTTATGAGGCATATATCAATAATTACAGAGTAGGAGACTTTGTTTTTGCTCCAGGTACATCGGAATATGAAAAGGAACTATATGTTCAAAGATATAACGTTGCAGGTCTTTTGAGGGAAGGTAATAATACTATTAAGGTATTGCTTGGAGATGGCTGGTATAGAAGTGCAGCAGGTGTTACTGGCGCAAGGAATCTTTTTGGAACCCATATTGGACTTTTGGCGTGGATTTCTTCGGAAGATACTATTATTGTGAAAACTGATGATACATGGGAGACTTATCCTCATTCTGAAATTGTGTCTGCGGATATGTGCCAGGGAGAAGTGATTGATTGTTCTAAAACCGTACAAGAAAACAAATCACATGTATACGAGAAGAACTATTCCTTTAACAATCTAATATTTACTGATAATCCTCATATTGTTGAGAAGGAAAGATTTAAGGGAAAGCAAATAAAAACTCCATCTGGAAAAACAGTCATAGATTTTGGTCAAAATATTGCAGGATATGTTCAGATGACATTTAATGCAAAGTCTGGTCAAAAAATCATATTAACTCATGGTGAAACACTAGATGAAAATGGTGAGTTTACTATTGAAAATTTTCAACCTGGAGAACGTCACAAAGAAGGTGGTATTTTTCAAAGAATTGAGTATACAGCTCATGATGGCAAAAATACTTACAAACCACATTTTTCTATTTTCGGATTCAGATATTGTTTAATAGAAACAGATATTTCATTAGAGGATGCAGTGTTTGAGGCAATTGCTGTGTATTCAGATATGGAAGAAACAGCAAGCTTTGAGTCAAGCAATGAAAAGCTCAATACGTTGTTCAAAAATGCAATGTGGAGCATGAAGGGAAATTTCTGTGATATACCAACGGATTGTCCAACTAGGGAAAGAGCAGGTTGGACTGGTGATGCAGGGATTTTCGTAAATACTGGTCTATATTTAATGGATTGTAGACGAATTTATGAAAAATGGCTGGCAAGTTGCAGAGCAAATCAATATAAATCTGGAGCTGTTAGAAATATCGTACCAAGAAACAATGAGGAAAGTTTCTTTGGAAAGCTTTTATCTGCATCTGCTGGATGGGGAGATGCAATTATTATTGTTACACATACTTTGTATAAGAGATATGGTGAGCAGTCGATTATTCGTGAAAACTATGAGGCAATGAAAAAGTGGCTCATGTTTCTCAGAAAAAGAGCAAAAAAAGGCTGTATAAAAAAACTTCTTAGCGGCAGTTTAGACAGTTTTTATGACGTTACATCAGGACTTGATTATGGTGAATGGGCTGAACCAGATGTAGAATTTGCAAGTGGAGTAGATATGAAAGGGAAGAGTGGCGTGGCAACTGCTTATTTAAGCTACTCTGCAAGGCTCTTAGCTGAAATGGCGGATATCATTGGAAAGCATGAAGATGCAAAAGAATTTTTGAAGATAAGCCAAGGCGCAAAAAAAGCATACCAGCACCGTTTTATTTCAAATGGCATCATTGAGTCTGATCGACAAAAGGATTATGTAAGGCCAATCGCTTTTGGACTTTTAGATGAGAAAGATATTTGCATCAATGCTAAAAAACTAAATGCTTTAGTTGAAAAGATGGATTTTCATTTAAATACAGGCTTTTTATCGACACCTTTTTTATGCAAAGTGCTTGCTGATAACGGTTATGTAGAAACTGCTTACAAGCTACTTTTGCAGGAAACAAAACCAAGTTGGTTGTACGAAGTAAGTCAAGGCGCTACAACTGTTTGGGAAACATGGGATGGAAAAGCATCCCAAAACCATTATAGCTATGGAGCAATTTGTGAGTGGCTGATAGAGGGCGTTTGTGGTCTAAAATACACATTTGACGAGTTAGTATTAAATCCACTACCAAGCAAACAGCTACAATATGCAAAAGTCTCTTATAAATCCGAAAAAGGAGTTATTAAAGTAGGTTGGCACTATGAGGATGACAAATGCCTTTATAGTGTAGAATTACCTGATGGTTTATCTGGAAAATTGATAAAGCCTAATGGTGAAGAGGTAATAGTTCAAGGAAGCTATATTTGTGAATTATAATAGGTTAAAATAATCTGTCTTATCGCCCGGATCTAATCCTATATTCCTTAGGCGATAGACCATATTTGGCTTCGAAGATTCTGTAGAAATATGCAGAGTTTTCGTAGCCAATTTTTTTTATGATTTTTTCTGTTGTAAGGGTAGTACTTTCAAGAAGGTAGGCAGATTCTTGCAGGCGGCGTTGCTGAAGTAGCTGCTTAAAATTCAGACCAGTATTTTGCTTTAGAAGTCGGCTAAGGTAGGCGGTTGAATACCCTGTTAGCTGAGCCAGTTCATCCAGTGTGCCATTGTCAAAATGGGTATCAATGTATTCAAGGGCTTGAATTGTGATTGAGTTACTGCCACGGCTCATGTCTGTTAAGGTATCAGATGAGAGAGTACAAAGATTCATCAGAAGCAAGTCCATTGTGGACATGGCTATAGTGTTCATATCATTTTTGTGATATGTAAGAGTCCAAATCAGATTTTCAATCAGGTTCTCTACTGGAAGGATTCCAGCTGCGTGGTAAAGTAGATAGTCATTGTAATGCTTGGTGTCTGAAAGCGATGTGACTATAAAATCTCTCAAAATATCATTTCTATCATAGAAAATTTGTGTGCGGGAAAAGAATTCAGGAAGAATAATAAAGTTAATTGCAATATCATCCTTACCGCATGGCTCAATATCATGTCTTGCGTGTCTGTTCAAAAGCAAAATATCTCCCTCATGTAGAGTCAATGTTTCACCATCCACAAAATGAGTGGTTAAATGACCCTTTAGCATACAAACCATTTCGATATAGTTGTGTCTATGTGTAGGGAAATATGCAAATCTTGTGTGTGGTCTAATATCGATTAGTTTTCCCTGTGACAGCAGTTTGCCTGAATCTATAACAAATTCATCTTCAGATGTGTACAGCTCTTTTTTGATGCTGCTATCACCTTCAAGAAGCATTCTTTCTTCATCTGTAATCGTATTTAGTAGTTCAAAAATATCATTTCTCATAATGTCATATAAGGTTCCAAAACATAAAACTTATTGTCCTAGTTACATCGGTTAAACCATTATATTATAGGTTTAAATAAAGAGCAAATAAAGTTCTAGGAGGGTTAAGATGTTAGTAGAAACAAAAGCAAGAGTGGGTGTGTTTTCTATCGCCCTTGGCGCATATTTACCACAGTTTCCATCGTTGGTACCAGAATTTGAAAAGCAGTTTGATGACTTTAAAAAGTCAATTCCAGACACTGTAGAAATAATCGATGGTGGTGTGGTTACAACAAAAGAGCAGTCACAGGCTGCGGGAGACAAGTTTAGAGCAGCAGATGTAGATTTAGTTTTCATGCAGCTTCTAACCTATGCTACAAGCTATAACATGCTTCCAGCAGTAAAGGATTTGGATGTACCTGTTGTCCTTGTAAATGTTCAAAAGCTTAAGGCACTTGATTATGATACAGCAGGTACAGCTGAGTGGCTTGGAGAAGCCTATGCCTGCGGCGCGGTTGGTGAAATGGTGGCCGACCTTAATCGTTATGGCAAGCGCAGTGCTGTAATAACAGGTGTTGTAGAAGGTGGCGATGAAAATGTTGCAAGAGAAATCAATGAATGGTGCTTGGCAGCAAATTGTCGTCGCAGATTCAGAGACACAAATATTGCTCAGATTGGCAGACCATATCCAGGCATGATGGATTTATATATCGATGAGTCAAATCTCTACAGAAGAATGGGACTTTATACAAAGCAGTTTGACTGGGAAAAGATTTGGGCTATCGCAGATGACATTACAGATGAGGCGGTCATCAAAGCGAAGGCAGAAGATATCCTAGATACTTTCGATATCGTTGGTGGTGGAGATGTAGATAAAGTATGGGAAATGGCAAAGTACGTTGTTGCCTTTGAACAGTGGGTTAAGGATGAACAGCTTGGTCTAGTGGCATCTCACTATGACGGATTTGCAAAGGGAATCGCTGGTAAGGTGGATAGTCTTCTTATTCCAGCCTTCTCAATGTTGATAAAGCAAGGAACAGCTTGTGCTGTAGAAGGAGATATGAAGGTTGCTATGGCAATGAGCATTTTGAAGACTATCTCTGGCACAGGTCAGCTGGCAGAAATGTACACTATCGATTTCAACGATGATGTAACTCTTATTGGACATTCAGGATCTGGTGATGCAGCCATCTCTCAGGCCAAGAAGCCAACTATGAAGATGATGGATGTGTTCCACGGAAAGACTGGAGGCGGATATCTTACACAGTTCTACCCACCTACAGGACCTATCACTTACCTTGGCATCACACAGGATGGTGAAGGCCATTTCAAATTTGTTGTTGCTGAGGGTGTCAACGAAGAAGGAAAGATTTTGCAGAACGGTGACACTATGATGCGTACAAGATTTAGCTGTAGTGCAGCAGAGTTTGTAACTAGATGGAGTGAGACAGGTCCTACACATCATTTTGGTGCAGCAGTGGGTCATCATATTGAAACAATCAAAAAAGTTGCAAAGGTATTTAATGTACCAGTTGAAATAGTTGTTAGATAAAGGAGAAATAAAAATGAAAGTATTAGAAGCAAAGTTTGTAGAAGGTTTTATGAGAATGGCAAATGACGGCTGGGAGCAGGGCTGGCATGAGCGTAATGGCGGAAACCTTTCTTATAGAATCAAGCCAGAGGAAGTAGAAAGTGTAAAAGAGGAGTTCAACCCAGGTGATTGGAGAGAAATCGGAACAGAAGTTAAAGATTTAGCAGGAGAGTATTTCCTTGTTACAGGTTCTGGAAAGTATTTCAGAAATGTAATTATCAATCCAACTGATTCAATTGGAATTATTGAGGTAGATGAAACAGGTGTCAACTATAGAATAGTTTGGGGATTTGTAAATGGTGGCAGACCAACATCAGAGCTTCCATCTCACCTTATGAACCTTGAGGTTTGCAAAAAGAGAGATGCTGAAATCCGTGTTGTATATCATTGTCATCCAACAAATGTAATTGCACTTACATACGTTCTTCCACTTGAGGATGAAATCTTCACAAGAGAAATCTGGGAGATGGCAACAGAGTGCCCAATCGTATTTTCACAGGGAATCGGCGTAGTACCTTGGATGGTTCCAGGAGGAAGAGATATTGCAGTTGCAACATCTGAAATCATGGCAACAAAGGATGTGGCTGTATGGGCTCATCATGGAATGTTTGTATGCGGTACAGATTTTGATATTGCCTTTGGTCTCATGCATACAGTTGAGAAGGCAGCAGAGGTTCTTGTAAAGGTTCTTTCAATGACAAACAAGAAGCGCCAGACAATCCAACCAGATGAGTTTAGAGCTTTAAATGCTCCATTTGGTGTTCAGATTAATGAAGAATGCTTATACGAAAAGAAGAGCGATGTTATTGGAGAAAGATAATGGCAAATTACTATTTAGCGGTAGATATTGGGGCATCTTCGGGTAGGCATATGCTTGCCCATCTTGAAGATGGCAAAGTTGTTTTAGAGGAAATCCATCGATTTTCCAATGGAATGATTGAGGTGGATGGTCATAAGAGATGGGACATTGAGGAGCTCTTTAGACAGATAATTATTGGCTTAAAGAAATGTAAGGAGCTTGGAAAAATCCCAACCTCAATGGGCATTGACACCTGGGCAGTGGACTATGTTCTTTTAGATGAAAAAGATAATATGGTTCGACCATGCTTTGGATATCGTGATAGCAGAACAGCAGGGATGGACGAAGAGGTTTATAAGATTATTCCTCAGGATAAGCTATATGAGCGCACTGGTATACAAAAGGCTATCTTTAACACAATCTATCAACTTATGGCAGATAAAAAGGATGGCTACCTCAAGAATGCAAAAAGCTTTTTAATGGTACCAGATTATCTCCATTATCTACTGACAGGCGTCAAATCAAATGAATATACCAATTGTTCTACAACTCAGCTTCTCAATCCTGAAACCAAAAGCTGGGATTATGAGCTTATTGAGATGCTTGGTTTCAATAAGGATTTATTTGGTGAGATTAAGCAGCCTGGTACATCCATTGGCGTATTTTCAGATTCAGTAAAGGCAGAAGTAGGATTCGATTGTAATGTAGTACTTCCACCTACTCACGATACTGCCTCAGCTGTATTTGCAGTTCCAAACACATCTGACAATGTACTTTATATTTCATCTGGTACATGGTCCCTTCTTGGCTGTGAGAATATGCAAGCTATCTGTACCAAAGAAGCTATGGAAGCTAATTTCACCAACGAAGGTGGATATGATGGTAGATTCCGTTTCCTTAAAAATATCATGGGACTTTGGATGATCCAGTCTGTTAGAAATGAGCTGATTGCAGCAGGACATGAATATTCTTTTACTGAGCTTTGTGAAATGGCAGAGGATGCAGACATAGATTCTATAGTGGATGCAAATGATGATGTTTTCTTGGCACCTACTTCCATGATAGATGCAGTAAAGGAATACTGTAAAAATCAGGGACAAAAGATTCCAGAAACACCAGGAGAATTGGCAAAAGTTATTTATCAGTCCCTGGCAGTATGCTATAAAATGGCTTGCTACGAAGTAGAAAAGATTACCGGTAAATATTTTAATGTTATCAACGTAGTTGGCGGTGGTTCAAAGGCGGGATACTTAAATAAGCTCACAGCAGAAACTACAGGTAAAACAGTTGTAGCAGGTCCTTCAGAGGCCACAGCTCTTGGCAACATTGGAGCCCAAATGGTTGCCGCAGGCGAGGTGGCAGGCCTGAAGGAGTTTAGAAATATTTTGGTATAAGTACGTATTCAATTGTAAAACCTCCTGGCGTCATTTAAAATGATTGCGGGAGGATTTTATTATGAAATCAGACATCAAATACAAGCTGGCAGAAGCTATGAAAACCTGCATGAAAACTACATCGGTGGAAAATATCACTGTTAAACAAATTGTGGATGTATGCGGTGTTTCAAGACAAAGTTTCTATCGCAACTTTATTGACAAATATGACCTTATAAATTGGTACTTTGATAGGCTACTAGAACAGTCCTTTAAGGAGATGGGCCAAGGCGAAACTATTCGAGAAGGTCTAATCAAAAAGTTTGCATATATTAAGCAGGAAAGGCTTTTCTTTACGGCAGGCTTCAAAGGTGACGACCAGAACAATCTCAAGGACCATGACTTTATCATGATCTACGAGTTTTATTGTGATTTAATCAGGAAAAAGACTGGTGAGAATCTTGACAAGCACATGAGAAAGCTGCTAGAGATGTACTGCCAAGCTTCTATTTATATGACTGTGCAGTGGCTTATGAAGGGCATGAAAGAGTCGGAGGAAGAGCTGGCTGATTTGATGATAGATGCAATGCCAGATATGTTACACAAACTGTTCAGAGAAATTGACTTGGTTTAGAAAGCCTTTATTTTAGCTGTTTGTTAAATTTATCAAAATGTTACACATACGACTATCTGTAACTTATATTGACACACTCTATGATGATAAAATATCAATCGTAGGGTGTGTTATTTTTTTAACACAATGTTTGTTACAAAAAAAGGAGTGTATTGTTATGGCTAACAGAATTTCTTTAAATCCAACATCTTATCATGGTGCTGGTGCAATCCAGGAAGTAGTAAATGAGATTAAGGCTCATGGTTTTAAGAAGGCATTTGTTGCTTCAGATCCTGACCTTATCAAATTTGGAGTTACAGCAAAGGTTACAGACTTACTTGATGAAGCAGGTATTCCTTACGGTGTATACTCAGACATCAAACCAAATCCAACAATCGAAAATGTAAAGAATGGTGTAGAAGCATTTAAGACTTCTGGTGCAGATTGCATCGTTGCTATCGGTGGCGGATCATCAATGGATACATCAAAGGCAATTGGTATCATTATCACAAATCCAGAGTTTGCAGATGTTCGTTCACTTGAAGGTGTTGCACCTACAAAGAATCCATGTGTACCTATTATTGCAGTTCCTACAACAGCAGGTACAGCAGCAGAGGTTACAATCAATTACGTTATCACTGATGTTGAAAAGGAAAGAAAGTTTGTATGTGTAGATACAAATGATATGCCAATCGTTGCAGTAGTTGATCCTGAGATGATGTCATCAATGCCAAAGGGACTTACAGCAGCTACAGGTATGGATGCTCTTACACATGCAATTGAAGGATATACAACAAAGGCAGCATGGGAGATGACAGATATGTTCCATCTTGAGGCTATCCGTCTTATCTCAAAGAATCTTCGTGATGCTGTAGAAAATAAAAAGGAAGGCCGTGAGGGCATGGCACTTGGACAGTACATTGCAGGTATGGGCTTCTCAAATGTTGGCCTTGGAATTGACCACGCAATGGCTCACACACTTTCAGCACACTACGACACACCACACGGCGTAGCATGTGCAATGTTCCTTCCAATTTCTATGGAATTCAACCGCGAGTATACTGGGGAGAGACTTCGCGAGGTTGCTAGAGCTATGGGAGTAGAAGGCGTTGATAACATGTCACAGGATGAGTACCGTGACGCAGCTATTGCAGCTGTTAAGAAGCTTTCTGAGGATGTTGGTATTCCAAAAACTCTTGATAAGATTAAAGAAGAGGATTTAGACCAGCTTGCAACAGATGCTCTTAATGATGCTTGCTACCCTGGAAACCCTCGTGAGGCTACAAAGGAGCAGGTAATTGACATGTTCCGCATGCTCATGGCATAAAATATGAATAAATAGTTAAAAAACAGTGTTCTGTGATTATTAGTTTCACAGGACACTTTTTTTAATATATAATAAGAAATGATTAGGATAAATGTTTACTTAAAATTTAATTAATGCTATTATAGATAGGATTTTTTATTTTTTTAGGTTAACTAAGTTTTAGTCTAAATAGAGGAGTTTTGTAGAATGAGAAAAACAAAGATTATTTGTACAATCGGACCAGCCAGCATGAACGAGGAGACTCTTACAGCTATGGCTAAGGCCGGAATGAACGTAGCAAGAATGAATTTCTCTCATGGTGATCATGAGGAGCAGGGCATGAAGATGGATTTAGTTAAGAAAGTCCGCAAGAAACTTAACATGCCAATCGCTATCTTGCTTGATACAAAGGGACCAGAGTATCGTATCAAAACATTTAAGGATGGATCAGTTACAGTTAACGAAGGCGACACATTCATCTTCACTACAGACGATGTAGAAGGTGATCAGACTAGAGTATCAGTTACTCACAAGAACCTTCACAAGGATCTTAACGTAGGTGATGTTCTTTCAGTTTGCAATGGTATCGTATTCTTCGAAGTTACAGAGATCAAAGGCCACGATGTTATTACAAAGTGTACAGCCGGCGGTACTATGAGCAACAAGAAGTCAATGAGCTTCCCTAACAAGGTTATGTCAGGCCCATACCTTTCAGAGCAGGACAAGAAGGATATCCTTTTCGGTCTTGAGAATGACATCGATTTCATCGCAGCATCATTCGTTTCAACAAAGAAGGATATGGAAGAGCTCAGAACATTCCTTGATGAGAATGGTGGTAAGGATGTTGAGGTTATCGCTAAGATCGAGAACCAGCCAGGTGTTGATAACGTTGATGAGATTCTTGAAATCGCTAATGGTATCATGGTTGCTCGTGGTGACCTTGGTGTTGAAATCCCATTTGTAAACCTTCCAGCAGTTCAGAAGCAGCTTATCACAAGAGCTCGTGAGCTTGGTAAGAGAGTTGTTACAGCTACAGAGATGCTTGAGTCTATGATTACAAATCCACGTCCAACACGTGCTGAAATCTCAGACGTTGCTAACGCTGTATACGATGGAACTTCTGCAATCATGCTTTCAGGCGAGTCAGCTCAGGGTAAATTCCCAGTACAGGCTGTTGCTACAATGGCAGAAATAGCAGAGACTACAGAGAACGACATCAACTACAATGGTCGTTTCCACAAGGATGACATCGCAATCGCTTCTATTCCAGATGCTGTTTGCCACTCTACATGTTCAATGGCTATCGACGTTGAGGCAAAGGCTATCGTTGCTTGTACAATGTCAGGTTACACAGCAAAGCGTGTTAGCCGTTTCCGTTGCCCAGTAGATGTTATCGCTATGACTACAGACAAAAAGGTTTGGAGAAAGCTTGCACTTAGCTGGGGTGTTACACCAGTTCTCGTTGATAAGTTCACATCACTTGATGTTATGTTCTATCACGCAGTTGGCCGTGCTAAGCAGATGCTTAACCTTAAGAGCGGAGACCGCGTGGTTCTTACTGGCGGCCCAATCGATGGCAATGTAGGTAACACAAATACAATAAAGGTAGAGAGTATTCAGTAAGATTGTAGAATTCACAGACAATTCACAACTTTTACACGACTTGAACAAAGTTTTCAGTTAATATATACTCATCTCGAGAGAGATACAATTTTTTCATAACATTATTCTCCCTTTTGAAAGAGACGCTCCGCTGGCGTCTCTTTCACATTTTATAGGCATCTTTTTGTTATAAATTTTTCCAATATTCAAAAATTTCATAAAAAATAATATTTATGCTTGATTTGTTTTTGAAAACTTCATATAATCCTCAAGTATGTTTTTTTAGAGAGGTTATATATGTTTTTCAGACACAAAAAAAGTTTTATCGCAATCACACTAGTTTTATCTTTATTCTTTAGTATCAGAAGCACTTCTATTGAAGCAAAAGCAGCTACCCCATATGCTTTATATGTAAATCGTGTGGCAAATGTTGTTACTGTAATGTCTCTTGATGCCCAAGGACAGTACACAATACCTGTAAAGGCTTATTTATGTTCAGTTGGAGCAAATATCGAAGATACACCAACAGGCTCTTTTGCTACATCAAATTATTACGAGTGGAGAGAGCTCTTCGGAAATAGCTATGGACGTTATGCTATTAGATTCAATGGACATATCCTTTTCCATTCAGTTCCATATGCTGCTCCTACAGTTAACTCTCTCAGAGGTACTCAATTTAATATGTTAGGTCAGGGAGCATCTCAGGGATGTGTTCGTATGGCAGTTGGAGATTTAAAGTGGATTTACGACAACTGTAAGGCAGGAACACCTGTAATCGTTTATGATGATGCAACAAATCCAGGTCCTCTTGGTAGACCAGCAGCAGTAAAGCTTGACGTAAATGCAGGACTCATTGGTTATGACCCTACAGAAGAAGCTTCATACAATCCATGGATGAACTTGATCCCTACACAGTATTTGAAGCAGGATTCAGGTGATGGAATTATTCACGGATATGTTGGAATGGATGCTGAAGCTCTTAAGCAATACATTGGTGCTAGATATTGCGATGGTACAGAAATTGATGATTGGAACTATTCAATCCAGATAAATGGAAATTATAATCCTAGTGTTTCAGGAACTTATGTTGTATGGATTAAGGTTGCTGATAACAGAGGATATACATCTGTTGAAAAACAATATACTATTCAGTTATAAAAAAGAAGCTTTGTTACAGTTTTGTAGCAAAGCTTCTTTATATTATATGCGTTTTTTACAAATATCCTCCAAGCAGCACTTATCACAGTAAGGGGCAGTTCTTGCAGTACAAACGGCACGGCCATGATCCACAAGCCTATGGCATAAATCATTCCCAGACTCTGGTGGGATTATTTTTCTAAGGGCCATTTCCACTTTAGTAGGATCCTTTTCGTTATCCACAAGTCCGATTCTGTTGGATAGTCTAATAGCATGTGTGTCAGTAACAATCGCCGGTTTGCCAAATACATCTCCAAGAATGAGATTTGCTGATTTTCTACCAACTCCAGGTAGTGCTAAAAGTTCCTCCATAGTGTCAGGAACCTTTGAATCATAGGTATCTCGCAACATTTTCATACATGCTACGATGTCCTTTGCTTTTGATTTACCCAGGCCGCATGGACGAACAATTGCCTCTACTTCGTTTACATCGGCATTTGCCAATGAATCAATGGTAGGGAATTTTTCATATAGATGAGGAACAATTTCATTGACCCTGGCATCTGTGCACTGAGCTGCAAGTCGTACCGACACCAAAAGCTTCCAGGCGTCATCGTAATCCAGAGTGCAGTCGCTATAGGGATATTCTTTTTCTAATCGTTCAATTACTAATAAAGCAAGTTCTTTTTTTCTCATAGACTTATTCTAACATATAATTGAAATGAATGGCTGTGTATGTTACAATCTGAGAGGTTTTTGAAAAATATTTGGGTTTTCGATAGGAGATTAATGTATGGAAAGCTACAAGTCACAATTTATAGAGTTTATGGTGGAGTCTGACGTCCTCAAATTCGGTGATTTTACATTGAAGAGCGGGCGTAAGTCTCCTTTTTTTATGAATGCAGGTGCCTACGTTACAGGTAGCCAGCTTATGCGCCTTGGCGAGTATTATGCGAAGGCAATTCACGATGCTTACGGAGAGGATTTTGATGTCTTATTTGGACCAGCCTACAAAGGTATTCCTCTTGCAGTTATCACAGCTGAGGCATTTTACAAGCTATATGGCAAGGAAATCAAATATTGCAGCAATCGTAAAGAAGAAAAGGACCATGGAGCAGACATGGGCTCACTTCTTGGCTACAAGATTTCTGACGGCGACAGAGTTGTTATGATTGAGGATGTTACTACTTCTGGCAAGAGCATGGAAGAAACAGTTCCAATCGTTAGAGCGCAGGGCGATGTTACAATTGTTGGACTTATGGTTTCTTTAAACCGTCAGGAGGTTGGTCTTTCAGGAGACAAATCAAAGACAGCACTTGATGAAGTTGCAGAAACATACGGTTTCAAAACAGGCGCAATTGTTTCAATGGATGAAGTTGTAGAGCATCTTTACAACAGAGAGTGCCAGGGCAAGGTCGTTATCGACGACGATATGAAGGCACGTATCGATGCATATTATAAGGAATATGGAGTTCAGTAAATGGCACGTAGTCGTTTTCACAGACGAAGCTCCTATGGCAATCAATTAAAAGCATTGCCAATGGAAGCTATGTATTCAGCGGGAGTTTCGTTAGTTTCTTTAATTATATATGGTGGCATTATTACCGCCTCAGTTTATATGTCAGGCGAGACACCTCGCTGGCTTGGTGGCGGTCTTGGTACTTTAGGCTTTCTTGTCGCTTTTGGAGCATTTGTTTACAATGTGGGCCAAATGAAGACAAAGACAGAGCTTAAATACAGAGTTATATGCTTAGCTATCAGCTCAGTTATTATGATAGTTTGGATAGCAACACTTATTATTGGATTGATTAGAGGTTAGTATATGAGCAGTACTTTTTATAAAGAATCTGATGATATAATGGAACGCTTTGAGCTAGCTACAGAGCGCATATCTCAGATAAAAGAAGATAAAGAATTACCTGAAAATCTTCAGGCTTATTTTAATCAAGTAGCTGAATTCGTGATGATGATTCTTCCTATTATGAATAAAGCTATCGATGGAACACTTGCAGAGCGCAGTCTTGAACAGTGTCAGGCAGACAACAAAACTATTTTCTCTATTTATGAAGAAAACAATTATGAGAATAGCTTTTTATGTCCAACATATTCAGTAGAAAAGCTTGGCGAAGAAGTAGGCGGGCCTCTTTCTGCAGCATTCTATTCTATTACAAGTATCATTGAGGCAGCGTTTGCTGGAAGAGTAGATAAATTTACAATCTATTGCGAGCTTCTTCTTCAGCTTTATGGCGAGTGCCAAATCGAGGATGAGGATAAATATCGCCGTGAGAGCATTTTAAATGCACTTTATTCATTCAAGCATGATTATTGCCAGATGTTCCTTTCAGAACAGATTATATCAATGGTTGATCCTGAATATGATTTCTACACAAGAATCATTATGGAGGACAATCTTTCAGATGATAGATATATGTACAAATATGGTATGTATATCGGACCAAATGAACTTGGAATTGCAGCTCACTTGCGTAGCCTTCCACACGAAGATGTTGTGGCTATGGCACAGACATACGTTCAGGGCTACATCAAAGGCTTTGAGGTGACTGGCAAGGATATCTCTATTAAAGATACAGTTGGTGTTAATGCTCCAGTTGGATTCGAACTTATGACTCGCGAAGCAATTCGCCTTTTTGACGAAGCAGGTCTTGCTGCTACAGTGAGATTTGGTGGTACATCATCTCGTAATCTTTTCTCAAGTGTTCCTAACAAGCAGTGCGAGTATGATCACAAGGATGATAGAGCATATTACTGGGATAAGGGCATGGCAGATAGATTCCTTGAGGTTCAGAAGAATACTCTTGAAAAGCACAAGGAGCTTGCTGCAGTATATGGTGGCCCAGCTGTTATCGAGACATTTGGAGAAGTTCCATTTGAGCCAGCTAATAGAGCGGCGAATGCAGCGTATTCGGACAAGCAGAATGAGCTTAACGTATATTATGCAAGCCAGAATGGTCAGATAAATAATCAATACATCAAGGGAGAGGAACGAAGCTTCACAATTATTGCTTACCCTATTCCTGAAATCGGCAAGGATTTCAATGAAATCTTTAATGAGACAGTTGCTGTTAATACAATGGATTATGAGTTATACAAGAATATCCAACAGCATATCATCGATGTATTAGATCAGGGTGAAAAGGTTCACGTTACAGGCCGTGGAGACAATCACACTGATATCACAGTAAAGCTTCATCATTTGGATGACCCTGCACACCAGACTAATTTCGAAAACTGTGTTGCGGATGTTAACATCCCCGTTGGTGAGGTATTCACAAGCCCGGAGCTTGAGGGAACAAATGGTGTTCTTCATGTAACTCAGGTATATCTTAATGAGCTTGGATATCGCAATCTCGAAATGAAGTTTGAAGATGGCAAGATTGTTTCATATACATGCGGCAATTTTGACACTGAAGAAGAAAATAAAAAATATATATACGACAATGTTCTGCATAAGCATGACACCCTTCCAATGGGCGAGTTTGCTATCGGAACAAATACCAGAGCTTTTGTAATGGGACAGAAATATTCTATTGCAGATAAGCTTCCAATCCTTATAGCAGAAAAAACAGGTCCACATTTTGCAGTGGGTGATACATGTTATTCTCATGCTGAGGATGTACCTATGTACAATCCAGACGGCAAGGAATGTATCGCAAGAGACAATTCTTGCTCACTACTTCGTAAGACGGACTTTTCAAAGGCATATTTTAATTGCCACACAGATATTACAATTCCTTACTATGAGTTAGGAGATATCACAGTTATTACAGCAGATGGCCGTGAACTTCCTATCATTCGCGAAGGCCGATTCGTAGTTGCTGGTACCGAAGAGCTCAATAAGGCATTTGATATTGTATAAATAGCAAGTAGGCATCAAGCTTTTAAATCTCTCAAGTGAGACATTCTAGTCGAGTAGAGAGATACTAAGGCTTGTAGCCGTAACTTGCGAGATATATATGGAGGATAATGGAATGGCAAAGGTAAGTATAGTTATGGGTAGCGACAGCGATATGCCGGTAATGGCAAAGGCTGTAGAAGTACTTGAGAGATTTGGCGTAGATTACGAGATGAGAATTATCTCAGCTCATCGTGAGCCAGATGTTTTCTTTGAGTATGCAAAGGGCGCAAAAGATAGAGGCGTTCAGGTTATTATTGCAGGAGCTGGTAAGGCAGCGCATTTACCTGGTATGTGTGCAGCGTTATTTGAAGGGCCTGTTGTTGGTATCCCAATGAAGACTAGCGACCTTGGTGGTGTAGATTCACTCTATTCTATTGTTCAGATGCCTACAGGTGTACCTGTAGCTACAGTTGCCATTAATGGCGGCGCAAATGCAGGTATCCTTGCAGTTAAAATGCTTGCTATGGCAGACTCTGCCCTTGCAGGCAAACTCCACGATTTCATCGTAGAGCAGAAAGAATCAGTTGAGAAAAAAGACGGGCAGCTTCAAGCTGACGGTTATAAAGTATTTTTGTAGATATGTAGAAGGAAACTCTTTTTATTAAGGGTTTCCTTTTATTTATAAAATTTTTGAACAAGATATAAAGGAGAGAAACATGGATTACAAGAGTTCAGGAGTAGATATCGAGGCAGGATATGAGTCAGTGGAGCTCATGAAAAAGTTTGTAAAGGGCACTATGAGACCAGAAGTACTTGGTGGACTTGGCGGTTTTTCTGGAGCATTTGATTTAAGTGCTATCAAAAACATGGATGAGCCAGTACTTTTATCTGGTACAGACGGTTGTGGAACAAAGGTTAAGCTTGCATTCCTCATGGATAAGCATGACACAATCGGAATTGATGCTGTTGCAATGTGCGTTAATGATGTTGCATGTGCAGGTGGAGAGCCACTTTTCTTCCTTGATTATATTGCATGCGGAAAGAACATCCCTGAAAAGATTGCTACAATCGTTAGCGGTGTAGCAGAAGGATGTAAGCAGTCTGGCTGCGCCCTTGTAGGTGGTGAAACAGCAGAGCACCCAGGCCTTATGCCTGAGGAGGAATACGATCTTGCTGGTTTTGCAGTAGGTATTGTTGATAAAAAGGATATTATTACAGGTGAAACACTAAAGGATGGAGATGTACTTATTGGTATGGCTTCAACAGGTGTTCATTCAAATGGTTTCTCTCTTGTTCGTAAGATTTTCGATATGACAAAGGAAAGTCTTGATACATATTATGATGAGCTTGGAACAACTCTTGGAGAGGCTTTAATTGCTCCTACACGTATTTACGTTAAGGCTCTTAAGGCTGTAAAGGATGCAGGTGTTAGAGTAAAGGCTTGCTCACATATCACAGGTGGCGGTTTCTACGAGAATATTCCACGTATGCTTCCAGAAGGAAAACGTGCTGTAGTAGAGAAGGATTCTTATGAAGTTCCTGCAATCTTCAAGCTTATGGCTAAAAAGGGTAATGTGTCAGAGCAGATGATGTATAACACATACAACATGGGTCTTGGTATGATTGTAGCAGTTGATCCTGCTGATGTTGAAAAGACAATGGAAGCTATGCGCTTGGCAGGAGACACTCCATATGTTGTTGGTAAGATTGTTGATGGAGAAAAGGGAGTAGATTTAGTTTAATGAGAATAGCAGTTTGCGTATCTGGAGGTGGCACAAACCTCCAGGCAATCATTGATAAGATTAACTCAGGCGAGATTCACAATACTGAAATAGCTGTTGTTATATCTAACAATAAAAATGCATATGCTTTAGAGCGTGCTGCAAAGGCGGGAATCGAAGGGGTTTGTATTTCGCCTAAGGATTATGAGAGTCGAGAAGCATTTAATAAGTCTTTTTTGGAGAAATTGAATTCATATAATGTAGATTTGGTTGTATTGGCGGGATTTTTAGTAGTAATACCGGAGGAAATGATTCGCCAGTATCGAAA
>JAEEGH010007493.1_pt1 | contig 26211 bp, 28 predicted proteins | sample 9134181 | NCBI WGS metagenome assembly JAEEGH01 (sample SAMN16246544, study PRJNA631951) | gut metagenome | biome: gut microbiome; feature: rumen; material: DP-attached | host: Bos | place: Iran: Karaj | collected 2018-10 | reverse complement strand
TGCCGTTGATTACGAGCAACTCGGCTAGGTCTTCCACCTTTTTGCGGGTCAGACAGTAGATAATGCCGCTTTTGTTTGGGTTCTCCTTGATGAAGCGGATGATTTCCTTGTGAAGTTGCATGGGGTCCGAGGGCTTCGGTCGCACCTCATAGTATAAATTCGGCCGGTTGAAGCTCGATACGAAGGTTTTGGCCTTTTCCATGCCGAGGTTCTTGATGATATCCTGCTGCACTTTCGGTGTGGCCGACGCGGTGAGCGTCAGTATGGGTACCGTGGGCTGAATGGCCTTGATGGCTTCCCTCAGCCGCCGGTATTCTGGCCTGAAGTCGTGTCCCCATTCCGAAATGCAGTGGGCCTCGTCAATGGCAAAGAAACTTATCTTTATCTGTTTCAAAAAATCTATGGTCTCCTCTTTCGAGAGTGTTTCCGGCGCCACATACAGCAGCTTGGTGTCCCCTTTGAGCAGGTCCTCCTTCACTTCGGCCACCTGCACCCTCGACAATGACGAATTCAGGAAGTGGGCCACACAGTTGCTGCCCGAGGTATACCGCACTGCGTCCACCTGGTTCTTCATCAGCGCTATCAGGGGCGACACCACCACCGCAGTGCCATCCAGTATCATGGCGGGCAACTGGTAGCAAAGTGATTTTCCGCCGCCTGTGGGCATGATGACAAACGTGTCGTTGCCGTCCAGCAAGCTCTGGATAATCTCCTCCTGATCGCCCTTGAACTTGTCAAAACCGAATATTTCTTTCAAATATGTGTGCAAATCTGCCATATCTTAACAATATTTAATGCAATAGCACGTTATGTTTACAAAGATACAAAATAATATTGAACCGGCAAAATAATTTTGCATATTTATTGTCCGTTATTGCATAGTATATTATAAACCAACCTGTTGTGTAAATACTGACACGGTGTTGCACCCTCGGAAAAGCATCCCATTATGAAACTCTATACAGACAAAGTTGTAAAAATCTATCGCTCGCGCACCGTTGTCAAGGAGGTCTCGGTGAGTGTCAGCCAAGGTGAGATTGTCGGTCTCCTCGGCCCCAACGGTGCTGGCAAGACCACCACGTTCTATATGGTCGTGGGCATCATCAAGGCCAACTCCGGCAAAGTCTATTTCGAGACCACCTGCGAGGCTGACAAGCAGCATCCTGTCTTCACTGATAAGCGCGCCGAGTGTCCCGAGGGCGATGCTCCTTGGCGCATGGAAATCACTGCGCTCCCCATGTATCGCCGCGCACAGGTTGGCGTCGGCTACCTCGCACAGGAAGCCTCCGTCTTCCGCCAGATGAGTGTCGAGGACAATATTGCCTCCATTCTTGAGTTCCGTCGCGACCTCACCCCCGAGCAGCAGCGCGAGAAACTTGAGTCTTTGATTGACGAATTCCGTCTGCAGAAAATACGCCATAGCAAAGGCATCCAGCTCTCTGGCGGCGAACGCCGCCGTACTGAGATTGCGCGCGCCCTCGCCAATGACCCCATGTTCCTGCTGCTCGACGAGCCCTTCGCTGGCGTTGACCCCATCGCCGTGCAGGACATTCAGGACATCGTGGCGCACCTCCGCGAGCGCAACATCGGAATCCTTATCACCGACCATAATGTGCGCGAGACCCTCGCCATCACCGACCGCGCCTACCTCCTCTATGAAGGCACCGTGCTCCATCACGGCACCCCCGAGGAAATGGCTGCCGACCCCGATGTGCGCGAGAAGTACCTCGGCCGCGACTTCGAGCTTCGCCGCGCCCGCACCATGGAAATCTAACTCTAAACAATAAGTATGGATCGTTACTGTGTCATCATGGCCGGCGGCATCGGAAGCCGTTTCTGGCCCCTCAGCAAGAACAATTACCCCAAGCAGTTCCTCGATATCCTCGGCACCGGCAAGAGCTTCATCCGTGCCACCTTCGAACGTTTCCTGCCGCTCGTGCCCTCGGCCAACTTTGTGGTGGTCACCAACGCCGCCTACAAGCAACTCGTGCTCGAGCAGATTCCCGAGCTACACGAGGAACAGGTGCTTTGCGAGCCCATGCGACGCAATACCGCCCCTTGCATCGCCTATGCGGTCTACCATATCCTCAGCCGCTGTTCCGAGGCGTCCATTGCTGTCACTCCGGCCGACCACCTCGTCACCAACGAGCCTGAATTCCATTGTGTCATCAGGCAGGGGCTCGACTTTGTGGAAACCAATAAGGCGGCGCTTATGACCATCGGCATCAAGCCCTCGCGCCCCGAGACGGGCTATGGCTACATCGAGGTCAACGAGATACAGGAGGGCATCGTGCCGGTGAAAAACTTCAAGGAGAAGCCCGACCTGGAGACCGCCAAGCGCTTCGTTGCAGACGGTCGCTATTTCTGGAACTCCGGCATCTTCCTCTGGAGCACCGACGCCATCATGGAGGCCTTTCGTGCCTATCTGCCCGACTTGGTGACCCTCTTCGACGAGGGGAAGGCCCTCTTCGGTACTTCGAGTGAGCAGGAGTTCATCAACCGCCAGTTCGAGCGCTGCGAGAACATCTCCATCGACTACGGTGTTATGGAGAGGAGTCAGAGCCGTTACACTGTCGCCGCCGACTTCGGCTGGAGCGACATCGGCACCTGGGGTTCACTCTACACCCATGCCGCCCATGATGCCAATGAGAATGCTGTCAACGGCCATGCCGTCGTTGTCGACACCCGCGACAGTGTGGTCAATATTGAACCTGGCTACGAGGCAGTCGTCCAAGGACTCGACCATTGTTTGGTGGCGCTGCGCGACCACTCGCTGCTGGTGTGCCGCCTTGAGGACGAGCAGAACATCAAACACTGGATTGAGCGCCTTTGAGCGCCCTTACCGACAAAAAGGCCGGCAGAACATCGTTCTGCCGGCCTTTTTTTGATAGTTCACTCCTCAACTTCAGTTAAGGAACAATTCCATTGGCACTCCCTCGACTTCAACCACCATGCAACTGCTGGCGAAGCTCAGTATGTTCTGAACCACCTGCTCCGAGGGCTGTACGCTTGTGCTTGCAGAAGTTTCCGAAAATGTGTCTGTGCTTAAAAAATCGTAATTCTGCATCATACGCGCCTTTTTGGTTGAACTTTAATGTCACTTATATAAACTACCCTTATGCGAAAAAATTGTGCCGGACTGAAAATTTAACATTTCAGCCCGGCACAAGGTGTCTCTCTGGCCTTGGCCGTCAGTATATATTCAGCATCTGTCCATCGAACGAGGTGCCGTACTGGTACAGCGGGCACGGCGTTACCGACCCCTCGATAGGGTTACCGTAGACCACATCGAACGACGAGCTGCACACAGGGCAGGTCAGTCGCAGGGCGAAGTGCTCGTCGTCGGGCAGCATCCTCACATCGTGGTCGTTCGGACAGGCGCACTCGAAGGCGGCATAGCTGCCCAGTGCGGCGCAACGCACCAGAATGCCCCTGTGGCCTCGGTTGAGCACCAGCGTGCCCCCCGGGTTGTTGTACAGGTTGTTGAATTCAGCCTGCGTCAAGTCGATGGTGGCGCCCTCGCCGAAAGGTGTCTCGCACCGCTCGCCTTTGCAGGCCGTCAATAGCGCTGCCGCCAGCAGTGCCCATGCTATGAACCTGTGTGCCTTCATTTGGCGGGGTAGTCGGCGTAGATGGTTGTCATGGTTACCGTGGCCACAATGCGCATACTCTCGGCATTGAGGTTGTCGAGGTTGTCCGTGATGGTGTGCCAGTGGGGGAAAAAGCTGGTGGTGCCGCTATTCTGCACGATGTCCACCATCGGTATGCCGGCCATCTGGTTGACATAGAGGTGGTCGTCGAGAATGGCATCGGAAGTCTGGTTGACAAATATGCTGCCGTAGCCCAGCGCCGCGGCGACAGACCACAACTTGTTGGTCAGCCCGGGAGCGTAGAAGCGGCTCACCTGCTCCTTGGTGTAGCGCGGTGCCGTGGTGCCCACCATGTCGAACAGCACGCCATAGACGGCCGTGTAGTAGGGCACATGGCGGTTCCTCGCCCAGTGTTGGGCGCCCTTGCACCAGGTGTCGTCTTCGTGGACTTCCGACCATTCGGGCTGCCCTTGGTCTTCCACGTCGAAGAAAATGAAATCCACTCCTACCGACGGCGGCGTCTGGCTCATCACCCGCGCCATCTCCATAAGCGCGGCCACGCCCGAGGCACCGTCGTTGGCGCCCGGTACGGGGTTGCGGTGGTTGGCATCGTCGGGGTCGTGGTCGGCCCACATGCGGCTGTCCCAGTGGGCGGCCAGCAGCACACGCTTCTCGGCCTTCGGGTTGAGTGAGCCGATGATATTGCGGCCCGGCACACGGCTGCCGTCCCACAATGTGGCTGTGAAGTCCTGCACCATGACGGTGTCGCACCAGCGTCCCATCTGTTCTGCTAGCCATGCGGCGCACTGCTTCCAGCCTTTTGAACCGGGAGTACGGGGACCGAAAGCCAACTGCGCGGCGGCGTAGCTGTAGGCCGAGTCGGCACAGAACGCCGGTACCATCACCTGCGTGTAGTCCACACTTGTGGCCGCCGGCACTTCCGTCTGCTTATGTTTGCAGCCTGCCAGCATCAGCAGGCAGGCTGCAATAATTGCCAGTCGTTTCAACTTTCTTCAGTTTTACTTGATGCGCTCCGCGTATTCGCCCGTACGGGTGTCCACCTTGATGCGCTCGCCCTCCTTGATGAACAAGGGCACACGCACCTGCACGCCGGGCTCCACAGTGGCATCCTTCATGGCGTTGGTGGCGGTGTTGCCGGCAAAGCCGGGCTCCGTATAGGTCACCACGGTCTCGATGAACGGAGGCAGTTCGCAAATCAGCGGGGTCTCGGTATCGGCCTCGACGGTGATTTCCACATACTGGCCGTCCTTCAGGAACTGGGGCGCGTTGATAATCTGCTCGGGAATGTAAATCTGCTCGTAGGTCTCGGTGTGCATGAACACATGCATGTCGCCCTCCTTGTACAGGTAGGTGTAGGGACGACGCTCCACGCGAACGATGTCGATCTTGGCACCGCTGGGGAAGGTGTTCTCTAGCATGCGGCCCGTCTTTACGTTGCGCATCTTGGTGCGCACAAAGGCAGCGCCCTTGCCGGGCTTCACATGGAGAAACTCAACGATGGTGTAGATGTCGTTGTTGAAATTGATGCACAGTCCGTTCTTGATGTCGGTGGTTGTTGCCATAAAATGATTGGTGTTTTATTTGTTATTGTTTGTTTTTCTTCTTCTCCTCGGCCAGCAGCAGCGTCAACCGGCGCAGGTCTTCCTTCATCTGGTCTATCTCCTCCTCGGCGGCGCGGAAACGGTGACGCTCCATCATCCAGCGCATCGCGATGGCCATCGCCACCAGCAGCATCGTCAGCGACAGGTTGAGCGTCGGCACGCTGTTTTTCAGCAGGAAATAGACTGCCGTGGCCCCCAGTATCAGCACATACGAGGCTATCTCGTAAACTTTTATTGCCGTCTTGTGACTCATTTTTCTTTCGACTTTGAAAGTGCAAAAATACACACTTTTTTTCAATTGGGAATATTTTTTTACAATTATGCCCACATTTTCACCTCCATCGCCTCCCCATCCCCTCCGGTCCCCCTCCGCTCGTTCTACGGTCGTTTAACGGTCGTTCTACGGTATTTCTACGGTTTTTTACCGTTAAACGACCGTAGAACGAGCGTGGAACGACCGTGGAAGTACCCTTCAGGATGCTGAGGGAGTGGCGGTTGGAAACAAAGCGAGCGGGGCGTCTCTATCCGGGCGCCCCGCTCGCTGTTTGTGTTCCGATGGTTACTTCAGGCAGAGTTTCCAGCCTTTGTCGGTTTTCACCACCTTGCCGGTCGAGTCTTTGGTGCTTCCGTCTTTGGTGGTCAGCAGGATGTCCACCGTGGCCGTCAGGCCGTCTTCGGCAATGGTCTCGCCTTTCACCTCAAAGTCGGACAGCCCGCCGCTGATGCCGTAGAGCAGCTGCATCCAGGCGGCAACCTCCTTGACCTCGTCCTCGGAGCTCAGGTCTATGCCGTCATAGTACTGGACCATGCCTTCGTAATCCTCGTTGATAACGCAGGTGAGGGCTTTCTTCACCACGTCGGAGGGCGAATCGCCATTGCCGGCACCGCCGCCGCACGACACCAGTGCCACCGACCAGCCCAGCAGGACCGCCATCGCAATCAGTGCAATCTTTTTCATAAAGGTTTGTGTTTTAGGTTTGTTTTCGACTGCAAAGGTACACATTATTTCCCACATATCGGAAAGATTGTGTATCTTTGTTCTGTCGTATGGTGCGCTGAATGTTTGTACTGTGCTATGCGATAGGGTTTTACTAAATCTGCAACAACATGTACAACAGTGAATACACTTCCGACTTCATATCGGAATTGAAGGATAACGAGATATTCGTTTTCGGCAGCAATCTGGCGGGTTCGCACGGCGGCGGGGCCGCATGGCTGGCCTATGAGCGTTTTGGCGCGGTGTGGGGCCAGGGCGTCGGATTGCAGGGCCGGAGCTATGGCATCCCCACCATGCAGGGCGGCGTGGAGACCATCAAACCCTATGTCGACGAGTTCATCGCCTTTTCGGCCGGGCACCCTGAATATAGGTTCCTGGTCACCCGCATCGGCTGTGGCATCGCTGGCTTTACGGTGGGCGAGATAGCGCCGCTATTTGCCAAGGCTGTGGATATGGAGAATGTCCTTCTGCCCAGGGACTTCGTGGAAGCGATTTGAGAGGAGGACACAATATTCCGCTCTTAGCGTCGTTATAGGTTATTATGAAAAAGATAGTGGTATTGACGGGTGCGGGCATTTCGGCGGAGAGCGGCATCTCCACCTTCCGCGACTCGGACGGCCTGTGGGAGCACTACCGTGTGGAGGATGTGGCCACCCATGAGGCATACGAACGCAATCCCGAGCTGGTGCTCAATTTCTACAACGAGCGCCGTCGTCAGCTTTTCCAGGCTCAGCCCAACGAGGCGCACCGTCAGCTGGTGCGGCTCGAGGAGAAGTACGACGTGCGGATTGTGACCCAAAACATCGATGACCTGCATGAGCGAGCCGGCTCGACCCATGTGCTGCACCTGCACGGTGAGCTGACCAAAGGCCGCAGCGATCGCAATCCCAACCTCATCGTGGACATCGGTGACCGCGACATCCATCTTGGCGACCTCGCTCCCGACGGCACCCAGTTGCGACCCCACATCGTGTGGTTTGGCGAGGCGGTGCCCAACATCGAGCCTGCCGCCGCGCTGTGCGAGGAGGCTGATATCTTCGTCGTGGTGGGCACCTCGATGGCTGTCTATCCAGCCGCGGGCCTCATCCACTATGTGCAGCATGGCGTGCCCTGCTATGTGGTCGACCCCAAGGAGGTGCCTGTCAGTCGCCCCGTGACCTTCGTCAAAGACGTCGCTACCCGTGGCGTCACACAATTAGTAAACATGTTAATGCAATGAGTACAGGACAGATTATAATTCTCAACGTATTGGCCGTCTTGGCTACCATCGCCCTGGTTGGCCTGATATTCCACCTGCTGGTGAAGCGCTACTTCGACAACGAGCAGAAGGCTCGCCTGCTGCAGATCAAAATGGATGAGCGCAGTGAGACGCTGCGGGTGGTTACCCCCATCCGTCTGCAAGCCTACGAGCGCATGGCGCTGTTTCTGGAGCGCATCTCGCCCAATAGCCTGGTGCTGCGCTGCTATCAGCCTGGCATGGACCTGCGGCTGCTGCAGGGCGTGATGACCAAGAACATACGCGACGAGTGGGAGCACAACCTCTCGCAGCAGGTCTACCTCACCCCCGACCTCTGGGCGCGTATCCGCGAGGCCAAGGACGAGATGATAAACCTTGTCAACAGCGCCGCCGTGTCGCTGACCGACACTACCGACCCCACGCGTCTGGCGGCCACCATCTTCGCCTCGGCGGCCGACCACTCGCCGGTCGACGGCGCATTGGAAGCCATGCATAACGAACTCAAGGAACTCTTCGGCTGATGCGCAAGGTATTCTACATGGTGGTGCTTGCACTGCTGTCGGTTGCCTGTGCCAAACAGGGCTATCCCAGCGGCGGACCCAAGGACACCGAGCCGCCCCAGGCGGTCTCATGCACGCCGCAGAACGAGAGCCGCAACTTCGGCAAGAACCAGTTTGCCGTACATTTCAACGAATATGTGGTGCTCAAGGATGCCGACAACAACGTGCTCATCTCCCCCCCCATGAAGCAGAAGCCCGAATTCATGGCGCAAGGCAAGAAGGTGGTGGTGAAGATTAAAGACACACTGCAAGCCAACACCACCTATCTCTTCCAGTTCAAAGGGGCTGTGATCGACTACACCGAGGGCAATGTGCTGCCCAGTTTCGAGTATGTTTTCTCCACAGGCGATGTCATGGACTCCCTGATGCTGGCCGGCCATGTGACGCAGGCACGTAACGGGGCGCTCTGGAAGGAAACCCTCACGGTGGCTGCCTACCGTGGAGCCGACACCATGCCCAGCTTCGTCACCCGCACTGACCCGACGGGTGGTTTCGCCTTCCACTATATACCCTCCGGAGACTATCGCATCGTGGCCTTCGAGGATCGCGACCGCGACCTGCAGGTGGGTGCCTCTGAGCCGGTGGCCTGGGACGAGGTACGCCATGCCGCTACTGACAGCGTGGACAGTGCCGGCATCGTATGCCTGCGCATTTCCGCACCCGAACGCAAAGCGCAACGCCTGCTCAAGAGCGAGTTTACCGAAAAGGGACGCATCATCCTCGTGGCGGCATTGCCTATGCAGCACCCCGTTCTCAGCGGCGAAGCCGTTGAATGGCGCCTGAACGAGCGGCGCGACACGATGACGGTGTGGTGCCTCAACGCCAAGTGCGACTCCACGGTGCTGATGCTCTCCGACGAGGGCATGTCCGACACCTTGAAGCTGCGCTACCGCCAGACGAAGAGTCGTCCACGCCGGGCTCGGGGTGTGCAAGCGCCGCAACCTGGCGACAGCCCGCAACCGCTGATGCGCGAGCTCTGCGGTGGCAGCGACGCCTTCTACGACGACTTGCGTCTGGCTTTCTCCGTTCCCATCGTCAAAGTGGCCGACAGCGCCATGGCCGAGGTGATGTGGATGAAGGACAGCAGCGTGAGCCGCTATCCGCTGCTGCTCGACAGCACGGGACTCATGGCCCGCATCGATGCCACGCTCCGTTCGGGCGAGTCCTATCATGTCCGTCTGCGCGACAGCCTTTTCACCAACCTCTATGGGACTCCCACTGACTCGCTTTCTTTCACCCTCACTCCGCGTGACTATGCCACGCTGACACTGCATGTCGACAACCAGACCGGCAGTCCCCTGGTGGTCGAAGTGCTCGACAACCGCGACACCGTGGTGCAGCAGATGACCCTCCCGTCCCAGGGGGGCACGCTGCGCTTCTCGCACCTCAAGGCCGCCGAATATCGCTTGCGGGCTGTGCTCGATGTCGATGCCAACGGTTCCTGGACCACGGGCGACTACCGCCTGCGCCGCCAGCCCGAGGAGTGCCTGCTCTACGAAAAGAAGCTGCAGCTCCGCGAGAAATGGGAACTTGAGGAACGCTGGACGGTGACCACACAAACCCAATGACCGGACCGATGCAGAAGAAGCTACTCGCGGGACTGTTCTGGGTATTGCTGGCCAACCTGCTGGTCAAGCCCTTCTGGATTCTCGGCATCGAGGTGGAGGTGCAGAATACCGTCGGCAATGCCGCCTACGGCTTCTACTATGCCCTCTTCAGCTTCAGTTATATCTTCAACATACTGCTCGACCTGGGCATCACCAATTTCAACACGCGCAACATCGCGCAGCATCCGCAGCTCATCGGCAAGCATCTCTCCGGCATCCTCTGCATCAAGCTCTGCCTGCTGGCACTCTATCTGGTGGTGACCTTCACTGTGGGATTGCTTATGGGCTATGGGAGCGACGAATTCCGCCTGCTGGCGCTGCTCACCCTCTGCCAGTTCCTCAACTCGCTCATTCTCTATCTGCGTAGCAATTTCGAGGGACTGCTTCTTTTCCGCTGGGACAGTCTCTTCTCCGTCTTCGACCGCCTGCTGATGATTGTCATCTGCGGGTTCCTCCTCTGGGGCTCGACTGGTCACTGTCTGCTGCCTGCAGGAAGCTTCACCATCTACCATTTTGTCTACGCCCAGTTGGCCGCCTATGGTCTCACCGCCCTGCTGGCCTTCGCCGTCATTGCCCGCAAGGCGCACTTCCGCCGGCTGCGGTGGGATTGGCGCTTCTTCCTCGTCATCCTGCGCAGGAGCGCCCCTTTCGCCCTGTTGGTGTTGCTCATGGCCTCCTACAACCGCATCGACCCCATTCTGCTGCGCCGACTGGCCTCCGATGCCGAGGCTGGCGTTTATGCAGGCGCCTTCCGTCTGCTCGACGCTCTCACCATGGTGGCCTACCTCGTCAGTGTCCCCCTGCTGCCCGTCTTTTCGCGCATCTGTCGCGACAATGCATCAACACATCGACATCCCAACGTATCAACATTATCTGACACGGTCCGCCTTGTCTTTTGGCCCATGATGCTCTTTGCTGTGGCGGCGGCGGTGCTGTGCGCCCTCTTTGCCGAGCCGTTGATGCAGTGGCGCTACCACGAGTTGTATACGCTCTATGTGCCTGTCTTCCGTGTGGTCATCTTCGGATTCATCCCCATCAGCCTCACCTATATCTTCGGCACCCTTCTCACCGCCGGCGGCTACCTGCGGCAACTCAACATCTTCGCTGCCACCAGTCTGGTGCTCAACGTGGTGGTCAATCTGCTGCTCATCCCGCGTCTCGGCGCCGTGGGCTCGGCATGGGCCAGCCTCACCGCCCAGAGTTTCATGGCTTTGGCCCAGTTTGTCCTTGCCGTGCGTTTCTTCCGCCTTCCCAGGGCCACCTTCCGCCTGCCTCGCTTCTCCGATTTCCAGCACCTCCTCACCCTCTTGACGGCAAAGGAAGGGTAGGGAATAATCATTTGCCGAATCTCCTCCGATGATATGTCTATGGTGCGGACCGGCACCTTACCGAAGGGTAACTACAGAGTGCGCATAGACATCCACTAAGTCTGCAAAGTAGTGGTGGTGAGGTAGATGACGTCTGTTGTGGAAACTATTGCGCGAGGTACACAATAATGAAGTGTACCTCGCGTTATCTATTATAATATACGTAAAAAGAATTGTATGAAAGCATATGTATTCCCCGGACAGGGAGCCCAGTTTGTGGGCATGGGAAAAAACCTATACGACAGCAACGACGAGTGCCGCGCTATGTTTGAGAAAGCCAATGAGATAATTGGCTTCAGAATCACCGATCTGATGTTTGCCGGCACGCCGGAGGACCTGAAGCAGACCAAGGTGACGCAGCCCGCCATTTTCCTGCATTCGGTCATCCTGGCCAAGTACATGGGCCAGCAGTTCAAGCCCGATATGGTGGGTGGTCACTCGCTGGGCGAGTTCTCGGCTTTGGTCGCCGTCGGCGCCATGAGTTTCGAGGACGGCCTGCGTTTGGTTATCGCCCGCGCCAACGCCATGCAGAAATGCTGCGAGAAGACACCGTCGACCATGGCTGCTGTGCTGAAGCTCGACGACAAGACAGTGGAAGATATCTGTGCCTCGATTGATGGCGAGGTTGTCGTGCCGGCCAACTACAACTGCCCGGGCCAGCTGGTCATCAGTGGCACAAACGAGGGTGTGGCCCGCGCCTGCGAGAAGGTCAAAGAGGTGAAAGGCAAAGCCCTGCCGTTGGCGGTGGGCGGTGCTTTCCACAGCCCCCTGATGGAGCCTGCGCGTGTGGAGCTGGCCGAAGCCATCGAGCGCACCGAGTTCCACAAGCCCGTGTGCCCCTGCTACCAGAATGTCGATGCGCTGCCGCACAGCAACCCCGTTGAAATCAAGAAGAACCTGCTCATGCAGCTCACTTCGCCCGTGCGCTGGACTGCCACGGTGCAGAATATGCTCAAAGACGGTGCCGACGAGTTCATCGAGGTGGGTCCCGGCACTGCCCTGCAAGGCATGGTGAAGCGGGTGAACCCCGACGCTAACGCCCATTCGGCAGAATAAAGTGTAAGTGAAAGTAAACGCGATATGGAACAGCAATTGTTGATATATAACACCTTGAGCCGTCAGAAGGAACTCTTCCGCCCGCTGACCGAGGGTAGGGTGGGCATGTATGTCTGCGGCCCGACGGTCTACGGCGACGGCCATCTGGGCCACGCCCGTCCCGCCATCACCTTCGACGTGGTCTTCCGCTATCTGCGTCACCTTGGCTACAAGGTGCGCTATGTGCGCAACATCACCGACGTGGGACATCTGGAGCATGATGCCGACGAGGGTGAGGACAAGATTGCCAAGAAGGCACGTCTGGAGCAACTGGAGCCCATGGAGGTGGCGCAGTACTACACCAACCGCTACCATGCGGCTATGGAGAAACTGAATGTGCTGCCTCCCAGCATCGAGCCTCACGCCAGCGGCCACATCATCGAACAGATAGCCTTGGTGCAGCAGATTCTCGACGCCGGCTACGCATACGTCTCGAACGGCAGCGTCTACTTCGACGTGCGCAAGTACCAGGAGGATACTCACAAGTACGGCCGACTCAGCGGTCGCGTCATCGACGAGATGCTGGCCACCACCCGCGAGCTTGACGGTCAGGATGAGAAGCGTTTCAGCGGCGACTTCGCCCTGTGGAAGAAAGCCGCTCCTGAGCATATCATGCGCTGGCCCTCGCCGTGGAGCGACGGCTTCCCCGGCTGGCACGCCGAGTGCACGGCCATGGGCGCCAAATACCTCGGCTCACCATTTGACATCCACGGCGGCGGAATGGACCTCGTCTTCCCGCACCATGAGAGCGAGATAGCGCAGTGCGTGGCCTCGACCGGCCACGAGCCTTGCCGTTACTGGATGCACAACAACATGATTACCATCGAAGGCCAGAAGATGGGCAAGAGTTTGGGCAACTTCATCACCCTTGACGAGTTTTTCACCGGTAGCCACAAGGACAAGGACGGCAAGGAGATGCTGGAACAGCCCTACAGTCCCATGACCATCCGCTTCTTCATCCTGCAGGCCCACTACCGCAGCACTGTCGACTTCAGCAATGCTGCACTTCAGGCCGCCGAGAAGGGATTCTCTAAGCTTATGGAGGCATATAAGGCCATAGGCCGCATACAGCCCGCCAAAGAGAGCACGGCCGACGTGAAGCAGATACGCCAGAACTGCTATGACGCCATGAACGACGACTTCGCTACGCCAACGGTCATCAGCCACCTCTTCGAGGCCGCCAAGACAATCAACGGCGCCGCCGACGGCAAGGTGAAGCTCACCCAGGCCGATATCGACGAGCTGAAGTGGGTTTTCGACACCTTCCTCTTTGAGATTCTCGGCATGAAGGACGAGACTGCCGGTGACAACACCGCCCTCATCGACGGCCTGATGCACATCATCCTTGACATCCGCGCCACGGCCAAAGCCAATAAGGACTGGGGCACCAGCGACAAGATTCGCGACGCCCTCAAGGAGGCCGGTGTCACCGTTAAGGACGGAAAAGATGGGGCTACATATAGTTTTTAGTTGTAAGTGTTAAGTTTCAAGTGATGAAAAAAGGAGATTGGATACTTATCGCATGTGTTGCCGCGGTGGCGGCGCTCTTCGCTATTCCGCAGACCCACTGCGCCGAGGGCTTCAACTGGGCCACGGCCAACCATCCCTACATCATGGCTTTCTTCAAGTTCGCCATCCTTGCCACGCTGGGCGAGATGCTGGCGCTGCGCATCCGCGAGGGTGTCTACAACAAGAAAGGCTTCGGAGTCCTGCCGCGCATGATGGTGTGGGGCTTCCTTGGCATGTGCATAGCCATGGCCATGGTAATCTTCAAGACCGGTGTGCCGATGTTCCTCGGCTCGCTCGGATGGGGAAGTGCCGGTGCCGTATTTGCCGCCTCCCAGCTCACATGGGGTAAGGTGGGTGTCGCCTTCGCCGTGAGCGTGCTGATGAACAGTATCTTTGCCCCCGTGATGATGACCTTTCACAAGTGCACCGACATCCACATCACCGACAACGGTGGCACTGTGGCAGGCCTATTGAAGCCTATGAAGATGCGCGAGATTGTCAGCAAGAAGGTCAACTGGGATATGCAGTGGAACTTCGTCATCAAGAAGACCATACCCCTCTTCTGGTTCCCGGCGCATACCATCACCTTCATCCTGCCCGCCAACCTGCAGGTGCTCTTCGCCGCCCTGCTTGGTGTGGCCCTCGGACTCATCCTTGCCATCAAGAAATGAAGAGACTGCTGATAGGTTTAATGGGGCTAATGGGCTTGATGGGCATAGCTTCTGCCCAGTCGCCCTTCAACCTCGAATGGCATGGCTTCGTCAATCCGCATTACTATGCCGACAGCCGCTCGGTGGTGGGAGGCCGCGAGGATATGATGCTCTTCTTCCCCAAGCCCATTGTGCGCGACAGTCTTGGCAACGACATCAACGACGGTTGGCAGGCCAATATGCTGGCTATCACCGCCCGACTGGGACTTAAGGTTGTTGGTCCAGAGATGCTGGGAGCCAACACTATGGCATATATCGAAGGCGACTTCACCGGCTCGACCAATGCCACCATCAACAACCTGCGCCTACGTCACGCCTACCTTAGGCTGAATTGGGACAGTCATGAACTTACCGTAGGCCAATATTGGTATGCCATGGTCGTCCATGAGATAATGCCCATGACCAACCCGTTGAACATGGGTGCGCCGTTCCACTGCTACGCCCGTCAGCCACAGGTTCGCTACAGCTACTTCCCTACAGGCAACTGGGAACTGCTGGCTGTGGCACAGTGGCAGCTCGACAATATGAGCCAGGGCTTGCTCAACGGTGTTCCGCAGAGCAGCACACTCTTTGCCCGCCACAGCCTGGTGCCCGAGCTCAACGCACAGATACGTTATCATAGCGGTAAACTCTTTGTCGGTGCTGCCGTCAATGCCAAGACCATCCAGCCGGTGGTGAACACTACAGGCATGGCGGCCGATGGTACTTTGTACACCTCGTTGAGTTATTCTGTCTTTGGCAGTCTGACGTTCAAGGGTGTCACCTTTAAGGCACAGACGCTGCTGAACAACAGCCTCTACGAAGGTTGCTCCCTTGGCGGCTACCTGATGCTGGCCGACGGCACCTTTGAGGATTGGCACTTCAACACCGTATGGCTCGACGTCGAGCGCAACACCGGCCACTGGCGCCCCGGTGTCTTTATGGGATTTGCCAAGAACATCGACTATGGCAACCATGCGGGAATGACCATCTTTGGCCGCGGTCACGACATGGACTACCTCTGGCGCGTCCAACCACGCCTCACCTACACCACCGGCAAAGGACTCTCCTTCACCGGCGAGGCGGAGTATACCTACGCGGGCTATGCTGCACCCGTCGGCAACCTGAGACTTTCATTAAGCATGGTATATGCTTTCTAAGACTAACTACCACACCCATAGCAACTACTGCGACGGCAAGGCCACCCTTCGCGAGATGGTGGAGTTCGCTGTCGCCCATGACTTCACCGCACTCGGCTTCAGCGGCCATTGCCCGTTGCCATTCAAGAATACTTTCTCCATTACCGACTACGAGGGCTACTGCAACGAGGTGCGCGCCCTCAAAGCAGAATACGCTGACCGCATCGAAATCTCTCTCGGCCTTGAGATGGATTATGTCCCGGGCATGCTCGAGGATTTTTCTTCACTGATAGAACAAGGCAAGCTGGAATACACGATTGGAAGTGTGCATCTCGTTCCCGCCACCAATATGCCGCAGGGCGACGAGGATTTGTGGTTCATCGATGGCCCCCGCTATGAGCGCTACGACGAAGGCCTCTTTCGCCTCTTCGGCGGCGATATACGCCGTGGCGTGCGCGCCTATTTCCACAACGAGAATGCTATGCTCGAGCGCAACCGTCCCACCATCGTCGGCCACCCCGACAAGATTGTGATGCACAACCGCGATCGTTACTTCCACGAGGACGAGCCCTGGTACCGTGACCTCGCCCTTGAGACCATCCACCTTATCAAAGAGCTAGGCCTCATCTGCGAAATCAACACCCGCGGCATCTACAAAGGCCGCCACGCCGACTTCTACCCGGGCAAGTGGCTGATACAGGAGATGAAACAACTGCGTATCCCCGTCATCGTCAGTACCGACGCCCACGCCCCCGAAGACCTGCTCCGTACGGAAGGGGCTTATGAATATCTGAAAGAAATAGATTATCCCGAGGTGCTTAAATCCTGGCGTGCCTGACGGTCAGCGTCACCGACAGACTGCTCAGCACCATCACCAGCAGGAACGTATAGATGAAGTCGGTTACCTGCATGGCTACGGGGAAAGCCTTGACCACAAAGTTTCCGTCACCCATCTGGATGATGCCGAATTGCTGCTGCAACAGGCACACCACGAAGCCTATAACCAGGCCGGAGAGTACCGCTACACCGCAGATGAGCAACCCTTCCGTCAGGAAGGTACGGCGCAGCCGTTGGGTGGTCATGCCCATGCTGCGCAAGGTAAAAATGTCTTTCCGTTTGTTTATGATTAGCAACGACAGCGATGCCACCAGGCTGAGCGTGGAGATAAGCACGATGAGCGACAGGATGAGGTAGATGCCCAGCCGCTCGGTGCGGAATATCTTGAAGTAGAGCGGCTGCTGGTCGTGGCGGTCCTTAATCTTCAGTGTCGTGCGCTCTGCGTTCAGTAGTGTGTTCAGTTGCTGCTTCACCTTCTGGGGGTCGGCGTTAGGACGCAGCTTGACCGCCAGCGCCGTGCATTCGTCGGGGGAATAGGCCGTCAGCCGTCGTGCCAAGTCGATGTCGGCCACGATGAAGCGCCTGTCAATATCCTGCTGGATGAAGAAATAACCGGCAGGGTAGGCGTAACCTATGTTGAAAGCTTGGTCCAGGGAGTAGCCCATGGACGAGGTGCCGCGTTTTGGGATGTGTATCGCTGCCGGCATGTTGGAATGCAGCCTCATGCCGAGGTTGTTCCACACCTCGCCGCCGACGAGCAGGTAGTGTATCGGTTCGTCGCCCTCCGGGGTCTCCTGCCGCAGTAGGTAGATTCCCGAAAAGCTTCTTAAGGTATCGAGCCCTGTCAGGCTGCGGTAGACCTCGTCGACGCCCCGCAGGGTGACAATGGCCTGGTTTGACCCATAGGTGACCCACGCCATCTCGTCCACCAGCTGGCTCACCTGCTCCACCCCCTCGGTCTCGCAGAGGCCGCGATAGTCAATCTCTGTGGTATGCAGCGTCTTGCCCTCCGCAGGCTCGATGACCAGTTCGGGATCGAAGGTACTGAACAGGTCTTGTGTGATTTTTCCGATGCCATTGTATACCGACAGCACCACAATCAGTGCCGCCGTACTCACCGTCAGGCCGATGAGCGACACCCACGAAATAACGGTAACCACCGACTTTTGCCGGCGGGCGAAAAGGTAGCGGACAGCGATGAACGGTTCCAGTCTCACTGCTTCAGCAGCCTGTTGATGTTTTCAATATAGTCGAGGGTGTCGTCGAGATAAAACTCCAGCTTGGGGATAATGCGCAGTTGTTTGCCCTCACGCAGACCCAGGCGACGGCGCAGGTCGGCGCCGTTTTCGCGCACCAGTGCCATGATGCTTTCGGGCGTTCCTTCACCGATGACCATGATGGAAAGGTAGATGCGTGCAATGGCCAAATCGGGGGTGATGCGCACCTCGCTGACAGTGATGAGCGAAGGACCCAGCACACCCTTCATCTCGCGCAGGAAAATGTCGCCCATATCCTGCTGGATGAGGCGGCATATCTTGTTTTGACGGGTCGACTGCATGGTCAGAAAGGATAGAAGTCTGATAGGTATGTAATTACCAGCGCCAACCTATACGGATGGGCAGGAAGACGGTCTGCTGCATCCAAGCCACGCCGATGGTGGCGTAGAGCGAATGCCAGTTGTGGGACATGTTGCGCAGGCCGTGGGCGTAGTACCAGTTGACACCGCCGTAGCATTCGGCCATCGGCGTGAAACCGCCGCCGTCCGAGAGGAGCAGGCTGCCGCCGAGGCGGCCACCGATGATGGGCGCCACCTTGATGGTGGTGGGTTGGTAGTCAAGACCCATGACGCCTTTCCAGATGGGACGGAAGTCGAAGTCGATGAAGACATTGGCGCCCGGCATGGCTTTCGCATCGGGTTGCGAGAAGCTGTGGTAGTAGTTGGCTCCCACACCGCCGCCGAGGAACCAGTCCTGGCTAATGTTGACGCCGGCCATGAGGTTGAGGCCCGCGGCGTTCTCGAAGTATCTCAGGGCATAGCCGTTCTCGCCGGGGGTGCCCGTATTGCCCATGAACGGGGCGTAGCCCAGTTCGGCCTTGAACATGAATTCGTTCTTGCTTCCCAGCTGGGAATACTGTGCCGACGCATTGAGCGAAAGCACAGTCAATGTGGTGGCTATCAGTACTTTTATCTTATTCATAGCACGATTAATTTCGACTGCAAAGATATGAAATTATTTTCAATTCTGACCAAATATGTTCCCGACGGCAGTTCGGGGTTGATTTTTAGGCCGTTGCGACATCCGCTCTGGTGCCACACCTGCTTGCCCGAAGTGTCGAGCACGGTTGTCTCAAAGGTATCCTCGATGGGCACCTCCAGCGTCAGGGGTTGTCCTTGCCGCACGGGATTGGGAAAGAGGACGGCATCGACGGGGACAGCGCAGGCCTGTGTGATGCTAATCAAGTTGCTGTCAATCACGGCGAGGGTATATTCTCCGGTCTGCAGGTTGTCCAGCAGCATGTATCCGTCGTTGGCGTCGGTGGTGTGCCGGTGTGTGACCACTTGCCACGGCTCCCTGCTGGTGCGGCGCCACAGCAGTGCCATCGAGTCTAGGGTGCTGCTGCGCTCGTAGAAGCCGCGGTCCAGGTCGGGTGTGCTGCTGTTGCTGTATCCCGACCGCACATAGTGGAAGCGTGCCTCGGTGCCTTTGTTGAAGGGACAGCTGCTGCGGATTACCCAGTAGCGGTTCGAGGGACGTACCACGCCCGTAACGTTCTCGATGTCGAAGGCCGGGGCGTAGTGGTGCTCCACCCAGTAGGTGGCGTTGTGTTCGGCGGAGTTGGCCCGTAATTCGAAATGTGCTATCTCGGTGGCGTCGTAGCCCGATGCAGTGCTTACGGAGCCCACCGTGGCGGCGTCGCTGATTTCGCAGTTAGGGTCAATCACAAAGTATTCAGGGACAATCGGCAGGGTCATGCGCGAGATGGTGGTGTCGGCCCCGTGGAAGCACACCCAGCGTTTGCAGGTGTCTCCGGCGGCATTGTAGAACACTATCGGCACGCGATTGTCGTGGGCTACGGCGTCGGTTCCGACGGTGCGCTGGCGTACGCTGATGCTCACATTGGTGCTATTGGAGAGAGTCGCCTCGACATGGTAGTCCACAAACCCCGCATTGAAGACGTGGAAGTCGAAGAATTCCGTCAGGTCCACGCCACTGTAGAGACTCAGCGAGTCGCGTATCTCGTAGGCGTCGAGGTTGCCGAAGGCGCAACGCTCCATCAGCTGGCGCACGGCGGCATAGAAACGTTCCTCGCCTAGGTAGCCCCTCAGCGAGTGCCACACCATCCACCCCTTGTCGTAGGTGGTGCTCCCGTAGGTGATGGCGTGCGGCATCCCGTGCAGCGGCAGGTAGGCGCCGTCGGTGGTGTGGGTGGTGAGAATCACCTTCTCGAGGTTCTCCTGGTAGTATCTGTTTGCCCGTTTGCGGCCCGACGTGGCCTCGCGCGCCACCTCGCTGGTGAACGAAGCCCCGCCTTCGTTGATCCACATGTCGCCCTCCTCCTTGCAGGTGACTAGGTTGCCGAACCAGGCGTGCCCCAGCTCGTGGGCGATGGTGGCCTGCCCCTCGGCAAACACCGAAGTCATGGCCTGTGCGGCCAGGGCGATATTGTTGACGTGCTCCATCGAGCCCCGGGCGGTGCCGATGTAGCCTATGCGACCCCAGCGGTAGGGGCCGAAGCAGCGTTCGAACATGGGCACCACGGTGTCGAGCAATTCAAAGACACTCTGCATGGTGTTGGTGCCCAGCGTGGTGGAGCCAACGGTCACCGGATAGCCTCCCGCCGTGGTTTGGCAGCGGTTGTACGCGGCCTGGCTGATGCCCACCAGATAGGTGCATACCGGCTGGTCGATGACCCATGTCGACAGCTCGCACCCCTCGCCGTCCACGCTGCGGCTCTGCGGCAGGCCACTGCATTCGGCCGTCCAGCCCGAGTAGCTCTTGATGTGCAGGGTGTAGGTGGCCTTGTCGGTGAAGTTGTCGCGGCAGGGGAACACCGCGCGGCCTACCGGGTGCGGGTCGGTGCCGAACCCCACGCCGAGGTTGTAGCTCATGTTGTTGTCGAAATGGAATCCGCCGAAGCCGTAGCTCTCCACGTTGTGGTGTCCGTGGTAGTAGACGGTCACCGTGAAGGTGTCGCCTACGGCGATGCCGGCGGTGCCGATGCTGTCGATGTCGGGTTGGGCGACGGCCACGCCGTTCACCAGGATGGAATCGACCGTGCCTATCAGTTCAAGCCCTATCTTGGCGCAGGGCCTCGTAAGGCGCATGTCGAGTGTGGCCACCCCGCTGAAGGGGGAGAACTCGCTCAGGTCGAGCGCCACATCGTAGTGTATCACGTCCACCGAGTCGGTGGTCTGTCCCTGGCCGGCGATGCCGCACAGCAGCACAGCAGCAAGCGTCAGCAGGTGTTTTGCCAGTTTCATGTCCTCTCTCTTTTTGGCTGCAAAGATACACCTTTTTTACAAATCGCACGACTTTTATTTCATTCTCGCTGACATCCAAGCGGATAGGCTCCGCGCCAGCGCATGTTTTCCCCCTGCCGACACAATAATGCGCCTCCGTCGGCGTTAATATCGGTATGAAAATGAATCTCCTCCGTCGGCGCACCCTCCTGCGCCTCGCCGTGGTGCTGCTGCTGGCCGGCCTGGCCTGCTCGGCCTGCGGCTCCGAGTCGCACATGTACAAGCACAAGCGCAGCCACTGCGACTGTCCCACCTTCTGACGCGCCATGACCACCACCGAGCAGCGATACAGGACCATCCTCGGCAACCACCTGCCGGCGGCTACGGTGGAATGGGTCTATGCCTACCTCGACCGCTACAAAGTGCATTTCCATATCACCCGCGGAAGGCGCTCAAAATATGGAGATTACCGCTGGCCGCAACCGCGCCACGAGTTTCACGAAATGTCTGTCAACGGCGACATCAACCCCTACCTCTTCCTTTGGGTCTTCCTGCATGAGGCGGCGCACCTCGAAACCCACCTACGCCATCCGGGTGCTGCCGCCCACGGCCACGAGTGGCAGGCCGAATATGCCCGCCTGCTGACGCTACATATCCCCAACTTCCCGCCCGAGGTGCGGCCCTTGGTGGCACGCTACGCCTCGCGGGTGCCGCTCTATCGTCCTCTGCTGCGGCAGATTGAGGAAATGCTGCACCGCTACGATGCCGGGTTCGACCCCGGCCGCCCCGCCGTCAGGCTCGACGACCTGCCCGCCGGCACCTTTTTCCGCCTCGCCAGCCACCCCGAACGCCTCTTCGAGAGCCTCGAGCGGCGACGTACCCGGTGGCTCTGCCGTGACGTCGCCACTGGACGCATGTATGCCGTCGGTGGCCGCTCCGAGGTCACTGCCGAATAAAATGTTTTCGGAATCAAAAATTTTTGTATGTTTGCACTGAACCACCTTTGGTTTGGCACCTCTGCAACTGTCATTCCCACAGCATCCTAACGGGTATTTTAACGGTCGTTCCACGCTCGTTCTACGGTCGTTTAACGGTAAAAAACCGTAGAAATACCGTAGAACGAGCGTAGAACGACCGTAGAACGAGCGTAGAACGAGCGGAGGGGAACCGGAGGGGAAGGGGAGAAAAATACCACCAAAAAAATAGGAGAACATAGTCATGAAAGAATCGAAAAAAGTCGGGATACTGGTCAATGGCAGTATCCGTGCGGCGGGGGTGACGCTCTACACCCGCTGCGGAAAAACCGTCGTGCGTGCGGCCAAGAGCCAGCAGCCGCGACGCAACACACGAGGCCAGTTTGTGGCCCGCCAGCGTATGAAACATGCCACGGCACTGTGGCAGATGTTGAGATTGGTCGACCCCGTATTTGACGGAGGGAACAGCAGTTACGGACGTTTCTGCACCCTGATGCGCCGCCTGCCGGTGGTCTTCACGCCCCGCGTGGGAGCTACCTCCGGAGCCACACTGTTGCTGCCCGAGATGCCCGTCTCCGATGGACCGCTGCCGGTGGTGCGGCAGTGGCTGGGTGAGGTCGACGGTGTTCCGGCGCTGCTTACCGACTTGAAAAAGAGTGCGCTGCACCGCGGAGACGAGCTCTGCCTCTACACGTTGCACCAAGGGCTCGAGGGGCGCAAGCCGGTGGTGAGGGTGAGTTGCCAGCGGTTCACCCCGTCGGACTGGACGAACGGCAGGAGCTCCGGTGACGTCACTCCGCGTGTGGTCGACGGGTGTATTTCGTTGACAGGCAGTGTGTTTGCCGACACGATGACGGGCTGGGCGCTGGTGCGCTTCAACGGTGGCCAGTGTTCGAGCCAGACGGTGGTGACGCAGTGCACATACTACCAGTCGTTTGCGACCGAAGAGGCGCTGCTGGAAGCTGCCGCCACCTACGGTGGGCTGACCGGCGAATAGTCCTGACCGACCGCACCGACCACGCCCTTTAGGGCGGGTGAATTTTGTGGAAAACCTGTTGAAAACATTTTTCCCCGACGACCGAATCGCTGTTGAAAAGTGGCTGTCGGGGGAAATTATTTTGTGTTAAATGCAATTTGTAATAGATTGATATACAATGCTGCCGCAATATTTTAAGATTATTTAACAGTTGTAGGAAGGTGATAGTCTTTGTCGGATAAAAAAATAGTTGTACTTTTGCAATTCCGCTTTGGGCATAGAGTGTCCAAGGATGTAATTGAAAAACAAATAAATAAATAAAAATAACAAACAAAAAAATGCCAACAATTCAGCAATTAGTTCGCAAAGGACGTCAGCAGATGGAGTACAAGTCCAAGTCTCCCGCCCTCGACAGCTGCCCGCAGCGTCGCGGTGTCTGCACCCGTGTGTACACCACCACCCCTAAGAAACCTAACTCGGCCATGCGTAAAGTGGCTCGTGTTCGTTTGACCAATGGCAAAGAGGTCAACGCCTACATTCCGGGTGAGGGTCACAACCTGCAGGAGCACTCGATCGTGATGATCCGTGGAGGCCGTGTGAAGGACCTTCCGGGTGTTCGTTATCACATCATCCGCGGTGCATTGGATACCAGCGGAGTGGACGGCCGCCGTCAGCGTCGTTCGAAATACGGTGCCAAGCGTCCGAAACAGGCCGGCAAGTAAACCAGTTGAAAGTTTAAAGTTGAAAGTTTAAAGTTTTTTAGCACAATGAGAAAAGCTAAGCCCAAGAAAAGAATCATCCTCCCGGATCCCAAATACAACGATGTGCAGGTGACGAAGTTCGTCAACAACCTGATGATGGGTGGCAAGAAGACCATCGCCTACCGCATCTTCTACGATGCAATCGACGTGGTGACCGAGCGTACCAAAGAGGACGGCCTCGAGGTGTGGAAGAAGGCTCTGGCCAATGTGACGCCCAGCGTCGAGGTGCGCAGCAAGCGTATCGGTGGTGCCACCTTCCAGATTCCTACCGAGATCCGCGCCGAGCGCAAGCAGAGCATTGGCATGAAGAACCTGATTGGTTTCTCGCGCAAGCGCAGTGAGAAGACGATGGCCCTGAAGCTGGCCGCCGAAATCCAGGCCGCTTACAAGGAAGAGGGTGCCGCCTTCAAGCGCAAGGAGGATATCCACCGTATGGCCGAGGCCAACAAGGCCTTCTCGCACTTCCGCGCGTAACAATATATAATAAGAGAACAACCACTGCTGTAAGTAACGACGATGTCAGATCTCCATTACACCAGAAACATTGGCATCATGGCCCATATCGACGCCGGCAAGACGACGACGACGGAGCGCATCCTTTTCTACACCGGCAAGAACTACAAGCTGGGTGAGACGCACGAGGGAAGCGCTACGATGGACTGGATGGTGCAGGAGCAGGAGCGTGGTATCACCATCACCTCCGCCGCTACCACTGTGTACTGGGACTGGCACAACAACCGCTACAAGTACAATATCATCGACACTCCAGGCCATGTGGACTTCACCGTTGAGGTGGAGCGCTCGCTGCGTGTGCTCGACGGCGCCATAGCCATCTTCTGTGCTGTGGGTGGCGTGGAACCCCAGAGTGAGACCGTCTGGCGTCAGGCCGACAAGTACGAGGTGCCCCGCATCGCTTTCATCAACAAGATGGACCGTGCCGGTGCCGACTTCTTCTCGGTGGTGAACCAGATTAAGGAACGCCTGGGCGCCAACCCCATCCCCATCGAAATTCCCATCGGACAGGAAGACCTCTACAAAGGTGTGGTCGACCTGATTTCGAACAAGGCTTTGGTGTGGGACGAGAGTTCGAACGGCCAGCGTTTCGAGGAGATTCCGATGCCCGAGGACCTGAAGGAAATCGCGGCCGAGTATCGCCAGAGACTCATTGAGGGTGTAGCCGAGGAGAACGAGGAACTGATGATGAAGTTCTTCGATGACCCCGACAGCATCACTGCCGACGAGGTGATTGCGGAAATCCGCAAGGCTACTTTGTCGCGCAAGATTGTGCCTGTGATGTGCGGTTCGGCCTTCAAGAACAAAGGCGTGCAGACGTTGCTCGACGCAGTGGCCGCCTTCCTGCCAAGCCCCCTCGACGTGCCCGAGGTGGACGGCATCAACCCCAAGACCGAGAAACCCGAGTGCCGCAAGATTGATGTCAAGGCTCCCTTCTCGGCGCTGGCGTTCAAGATAGCCACCGACCCCTATGTGGGCCGCCTGTGCTTCTTCCGCGTCTACAGCGGTTCGCTGGAGAGCGGTTCGTATGTCTACAACGCCAACACCGGCAAGAAGGAGCGCATCTCGCGCATCATGCAGATGCACTCGAACAAGCAGAACCCCCTCGACCGCATCGAGGCGGGCGACATCGGAGCTGCCGTGGGATTCAAAGACATCAAGACGGGTCACACCCTCTGTGACGAGGCTCACCCCATCGTGCTGGAGTCGATGAAGTTCCCCGAGCCGGTCATCAGCATTGCCGTGGAGCCGCACACGCAGGCCGACATGGATAAGATGACCAACGCCCTGATGAAGCTGGTGGAAGAAGACCCCACCTTCCGTGTGAAGACCGACGAGGTGAGCGGCCAGACCGTCATCAGCGGCATGGGTGAGTTGCACCTCGATATCATCATGGACCGTCTGCGTCGCGAGTTCGGCGTGGATGTGAACCAGGGTCGTCCTGAGGTGGCCTACAAAGAGGCTATCACCACCACCGTGCAGCACCACGAGATCTACAAGAAACAGACCGGCGGCAAGGGTAAGTTTGCCGATGTGCTGTTCGAGATAGGTCCTGCTGACGAGGGTGTCATGGGATTGCAGTTTGTCAACGAGGTGAAGGGCGGAAACATACCGAAAGAGTTTATTCCCGCGATAGAAAAAGGATTCAAGGAAGCTATGCAGAACGGCGTTCTGGCGGGCTACCCGATAGACAGCATGAAGGTGCGCATCATCGACGGCTCGTTCCATCCGGTGGACAGCGACCAGCTGAGCTTCGAGCTCTGCGCCAAGATTGGTTTCAAGGCTGCCTGCCGCAAGGCCAACCCTGTGCTGCTGGAGCCCATCATGAAGCTCGAGGTGCTGACGCCCGACGCATACGTCGGCGATGTAACCGGCGACTTGAACCGCCGTCGCGGAATGCTGGAGAACATCACTGCCAAGGTGGGTGTGCAGGCTATCCACGCCAAAGTGCCCCTGGAGCAGATGTTCGGATACGTTACCTCGCTGCGCACCATCACTTCCGGCCGCGCCAACTCCACGATGGAGTTCTCGCACTACGCTGAGGTGACGCGCGAGCAGCAGGAGGCTATACTGAAGAATAAATATAATTAAAAATAAATAACAAATGAGTCAAAGAATCAGAATCAAGCTCAAATCTTACGACCACAATCTCGTCGACAAATCGGCCGAGAAGATTGTGAAGACCGTTAAGATGACTGGTGCAGTGGTCAATGGCCCCATACCCCTGCCTACCAACAAAAAGATTGTTACCGTGAACAGCTCGACCTTCGTGAACA
>JAEEGH010007491.1_pt1 | contig 26213 bp, 17 predicted proteins | sample 9134181 | NCBI WGS metagenome assembly JAEEGH01 (sample SAMN16246544, study PRJNA631951) | gut metagenome | biome: gut microbiome; feature: rumen; material: DP-attached | host: Bos | place: Iran: Karaj | collected 2018-10 | reverse complement strand
ATGCTTGCCTATATCAAAGAGATTGCAGAAAAAGCAGGCGTAAAATGCTGGCTGAGTCTCGAAAAGAGAATGGCCTGTGGTCTTGGAGCCTGTCTCGGCTGTACAATCAAAACTGCCCAGGGCAACAAGCGCTGCTGTAAAGACGGTCCTGTTTTTGATTCAAAAATCATCGACTTTACACGCATTCAGTCGGATGTAACAAGTCCAAAAATGGCACGCCGTGCGCCGCTTTCTCAGGAAGACGAAGTTGATTTGTCAGTAAATATCGCCGGAGTTGAATTTAAAAATCCGGTAATCGCAGCAAGCGGTACCTTTGGATACGGCAGCGAATACAACAGCATTTTTGACGTAAATATTCTTGGCGGTATCTGTTCAAAGGGGCTGACACTTGAAGGCCGTCCGGGTAACCCAGGTGAGCGCCTTGTCGAAACTCCTTCAGGACTTATAAATTCAATCGGTCTCGAAAACCCCGGAATCCAGCACTTTATCGACAACGAACTTCCTCAGATGCTGGAATTTGGTGCCACTACAGTTGCAAACCTGAGCGGTTCTTCGCTGGAAACATATGTTGAAGGCGCAAAACTTCTTGATAAAACAGATGTTCCGATGATTGAACTGAACATCAGCTGTCCTAACGTTAAGGCCGGCGGCATGGCATTTGGTATGGACTGCGCACAGGCTGCACGTGTAACAAGTGCTGTTCGTGCCGTTACAAAAAAACCTCTGATGGTAAAACTCAGTCCTAACGCGCCAGACTTAATCGGCGTTGCAATGGCAGTCCGCCAGGCTGGAGCCGACGCAATCAGCCTTGTAAACACATTCCAGGCAACTTCTATTAATATCGAAACAGGACGCCCTGTATTTGAAAATATCCGTGCCGGATTCAGTGGTCCTGCAGTAAAACCGATTGCCCTGCGCATGGTTTACGATTTGTGTCTTGCAATGAGCAAACTGCCGGAAAAGGAACAGATTCCTGTCGTTGGACTCGGAGGAATCAGCTGCTGGCAGGACGCCGTAGAATTTATCATGGCAGGTGCAAGTGCAGTTGAAGTCGGAACCGCAACCTTTGGCAATCCGTATGCAATGGCCGACATTATCGCCGGTGTTGAACAGTTTATGAGACGTAAAGGCTACACAAGCCTGGACGATTTTAGAGGCTGTGCCCTGTGATGTTTTACATTTTGACAAAATGTGTTAAGATGTAAGACATGAATACTCTGGTTGCGCTTTGCGCCGTTGGTGCCGAAAAAGTTCTCGGCAACGAAATTAAATTTTTAGGATATAAACTCGTTTCTAATGCACCTGGTCGTGTTATTTTTACAGGTGACGATGACGCATTGTTCCGCGCAAATTTGTGCCTTCGAACCGCTGATCGCGTATATCTTTTGATGGCCCGCTACAAGGCACAGGATTTTGACCAGCTTTTTGACGGCGTTTACTCTGTTGAATGGCAGGACTTTTTAAAAAAAGACAGCCGTGTTGTTGTAGACAAGGTTCGCTCCTACAAATCAGTTTTAAATTCAGAACATTCAATTCAGGGAATGGTTCAAAAAGCAATTTACAAAAAACTTGGAGACAAGTGGCATATCCAGACCCTGCCGGAAACAGGCGATAAATGTGATGTCCGCGTATATCTCGACGAAAACGAAGCATTGATTCTCCTGGACCTGAGCGGAGTTCCGCTTTATAAACGCGGATACAGAAGTGACGGCGGTGTTGCACCATTGCGCGAAACTACCGCTGCCGTATTGCTGCAGTTGATGCTCTGGCGAAGAAAAATTCCTCTGCACGACCCGTTCTGCGGTTCTGGAACATTGCCGATCGAAGCGACTCTGTATGCACTCAATATTGCGCCGGGGCTCGGCCGCCGTTTTGCGATAGAAAACCTTCCGTTCTTTTCAAAAGAAAACGCAGACAGAATCCGAAAAGAAGAAGCTGCAAAAATCAGGACAGACGTAGAAGTTAATATTACAGGAACCGATATAGACCGCGGTGCTGTTGAGCGCGCAAGACAAAATGCCGAGCACGCAGGAGTTATGGCAGGCCGCGCGCTCAAATCCATCGGAATCGACAGCCATGTCTGGAGACCGGACTTTCAGGTGGCAGATTTTAAAGACATCGAAGCACCTTTTGAAAACGGAATGATTATCTGTAACCCGCCTTATGGTGAGCGTCTCGGAGATGAAGAACAGGCGGCAGACTTGTACAAAGAAATGGCTTCTCTGTTTACAGATTTTAAGGGCTGGCAGATTGGTGTAATTACTGCACACAAAGAATTCCAGGAAAATATCGGACGCTACGCAACTTCATTAAAGAGCTTAAAGGCCGGCAATCTGGACACAACTTTTTACATGTACGACGGCACAGAAAAAGAAAAAAAATTCAAAAATAAAAAAGCAAGGGTAGAATACTAAGGGGCAAAAAAAATGGCGATTATTGTTGAACACGATAAACGTAAACATGAAATTTTGGAAAAATCTTTAGACTTGTTTTGCAAAGAAGGCTACGACGACGTCACTTTTCAGAAAATTGCTGACGCCTGCGGCATTACCCGAACCACACTCTACATTTACTTTAAGAACAAAAGGGAGATTTTTTCTTTCAGTATCAAACAGCTGACAGCGGCAACAGAAGTTCACTTTCTGGAAACCATCAATGATTCAACAATTGATAATGCTACCTGTCTCAAAAAGGTAATGCACGATGCAATCGATGTGTGTTCAGAAAACCGCCAGCTTTTTATCGTACTTTTACAGTATCTTACAAGTCTCCAGAAGAGCGGAATCGATGTTGCAAAACGTGTCCGCCGCCGTACAATCCGAATGATTCATCTTTTGAGCACAATAATTATCCGCGGTCAAAAAACGGGCGAATTTGTAAAAAAGCCTGTCAAAGACATCAACGAGATTTTTGTAAGTATTATTGAGGCAGAAATTTTTAAAACCGCAGTTCTCGGTGCCAAAAACTTTGAGGACACAAAAGCTGCGGTTGATATTGCGGTAGACGGTTTATTGAATAAATAACGGAAGTTTGCTTGTACTAAAGTCAAAGCCGTTTTCCGGGTTCTGTGTAGACGGTACAAAAATTGCACAGTTGTCGCTTTTTGCAAGCGGGTTACCTGCAGCGTCAGTGTAATTTACGTGCATTGTTGCGTCTTTGCTGATTGTCCACCAGTAACGGGTATAATTTTCGTTCTCTTCATCGTTGAGACGGATTCCAATCAAACCTTTCTGTGTAATCTGAACATCCAGGAATTCAAGGGAAAGTCTTTTCTGTAAGTCGATAAAAGAATCAGCCGGAACAACATTTGAAGTCGGGGTTCCGATTGTAAACGGGCGTGTGTTTTCGCCGTTATTGAACAAAACGGCAAGTTCAGTAAAGTCGGCCGGTACGGTTACATCTGTATCCAGAGTCAAAATATAATCTTCAGTCTGTTCATTCCATTCAAAAGTAAGTTCAGGAGAAGTAACTGTGAGTTCAGCAAGGCCCGAGCCGTTACCTTCCTTACAAACTGTCGGCTGTGTTTTTGTGTAAATTGAACCGTTAAAATAGCGGATGTAATAGCGGTAATAATTGCCGCTGACTGTATAAGGATCTTCAAAAATAAAAGAAGTCGGAAGGGCGTTGATATCTTTTGGAATAACCTGTCCGATGTTTACAGTTGTAATGGATGAATCAAACTGATCGCTTGCGCATGACTGTCTGATGATATTTGCATATTTCATGTTGGTAACCGGAGGAAAGGCAATGTTGAATGCATCACCGCTCTGAGCTACGGTCAAAGATGCTACAGGAAGGTCTTCTTTTTCTACATCGTTGATAATACAGGATAAAACTGTTGCAGGAAGCAGAATGACTGCAAAGCTGAGAAATATATAACCTAAAAGTTTTTTCATAAAAAAACGCCTCCGTTTCAAAAAGAACCTTGCTATATTTTCGGCACTTTGGGAGCGGAGGTTTATTGAATTTTAACCGGTTTTGAAACTTATAAGTTGTTGAATTTCAATATGGCGGACTGATTAAAACCGTGGTAAAATGATAACGATATTTTTTAAAAAGGAGACGATCAAAAATGACAGGAACATTTTGGTCACTGGTGCCTGCAATTGTAGCTATTGCACTGGCACTCATTACAAAAGAAGTTTATTCTTCTTTGTTTGTCGGAATCCTTATCGGCGGAGCCTTTTATTCAGGACTTTCGTTTACAGGATTTTTTAACCATGTTGTACAGGACGGTTTTGTTGCACAGCTGTCTGATTCATACAATGTTGGTATTTTGATATTCCTTGTTCTGCTTGGAATTATGGTTGCCCTCATGAATAAAGCCGGCGGTTCTGCCGCATTCGGTAACTGGGCAAAAAAACATATCAAGACAAAGATTGGCGCACAGTGCGCAACAATTGTTCTTGGTATTATGATTTTTATTGATGACTACTTTAACTGTCTTACAGTTGGTTCAGTTATGAAACCTGTTACTGACAAGTACGGTGTTTCAAAAGAAAAACTTGCTTACCTGATTGATGCTACTGCCGCTCCTGTTTGTATTATCGCTCCAATTTCTTCATGGGCAGCTGCTGTAAGCGGATTTGTTACGGAAGGGGAAAACGGAATCGCACTTTTCTGCCGCGCAATTCCATTCAATTTTTATGCACTTTTGACCCTTGTTATGATGTTTGCCCTTGTATTCATGAAACTCGAATACGGAAAAATGTCTAAATACGAAAAGGCCCTCAACATCATGAGTGACCTTGATAAAATTGCCGATTCAGCACCGGTTGGAAAGGGTAAGGTAATTGACCTTCTCCTGCCTGTAATTTCTTTGATTGTAATGTGTGTTCTCGGAATGATTTATTCCGGTGGATTCTTTACAGCACAGACTGAAGGTGACGGCGGTGCCATGGTTGCAAACCCGACTTACCTCAACTTTATCGAAGCATTTGCAAGTTCTGATGCTTCGGTTGGTCTTGTACTCGGTTCATTTGCCGCAATCATTCTTACATTCATTCTGTACATGGTTCGCAGAGTAATCAGCCTCAAAGACTTTATGTCTTGTGTTCCGGAAGGATTTAAGGCAATGGTTCCTGCAATTCTTATTCTGACTCTGGCATGGACTCTCAAATCAATGACAGACAGCCTCGGAGCAAAAGACTTTGTTGCAGGTCTTGTTCAGGGACATGCCGCAGGACTTAAACTGTTCCTGCCGGCAATTATCTTTGTAATTGCCTGCTTCCTCGCATTTGCTACCGGAACTTCATGGGGTACTTTTGGTATTTTGATTCCAATCTGTATCGCAGCCTTCCCTGAAGCAGGTGACCCGATCCGCACAATTTCTATCAGTGCATGTATGGCTGGTGCCGTTTGCGGTGACCACTGTTCTCCAATCAGCGATACAACAATCATGGCAAGTGCCGGCGCACAGTGTAACCACGTAAACCACGTTTCTACACAGCTGCCTTATGCAATGACTGTTGCAGTAATTTCATTTGTAACATATATTGTTGCAGGTATAATTTCGCATTTTGCGGGATTACTGGTTGGCGGAATCGTTGCAAATATCTTCGGTATTCTGGCATTGCTCGGAACACTTACGCTTATCAAAATTAAGCAGAAGGAATTTAACGAAAACTAATATCCGCCTTAACGGGTACACTATTGGATAATCAAAAATTTTATAAAGACGGGCTGCATTTTGGCTGTCAGCGATGCTCTTTTTGCTGCGGCCATTCACCCGGATTTGTTTACCTTTCTAAAAGAGACCTGGACTGCCTTTGCGCTCATTTTAAGATGAGCGTAAAGGAGTTTGTTCAAAAATACTGCCGCTGGGCAGACTACTATTACGGAACCCAGGTTCTCGCCCTTCAGGAAAAAAAGAATTATGACTGCATCCTCTGGGAAAACGGCTGCTCCTGCTATGAAGCGCGTCCGGTTCAGTGTTCAACCTATCCTTTCTGGTCATGGATGATTGCTGACGAAAAAACCTGGAATGAATGTGCTCAGGATTGTCCCGGCATGAATAAGGGGCGTCTCTGGAGTGTTGAAGAAATTGAAGAAAATAAACGTGCTTACGACGAAAACAAACCTCTTCACCGCGAAGAAGTCGAAGCGATGATGAACTAGCTCAGTTCCCGGATAATGTCGTTTGCGACAGCGATGCGTTTTTTTCCGGTGTCCATCGCGTTCTTTTCAAGATACCGATGGGCATCAGCTTCGCTCATACCTTTCTTTTCAATCAGTAAAAGTTTTGCACGGTTTACGAGACGGATTTCTTCCATCTTTTCTTTGAGCTTTGTTGCCTTGGAAGATAAAACCTGAACCTTATACTGAACGGCAATTGCGATTTTAATAATATTGTAAAAATAAAACTGGTCGAAAGGCGTAGAAAGCGTGAGAATTCCATACGGCTCAATCTTGTAACTAATCTGGTCAAAATGCTGGGCAGGCGTCATCAGCAGAATGGTTGAAGGGCTGTCCGAAATATCCAGTGCAAAATCTGTCCCCTGACCTTCTGCAAAATCAACTATTATGATGTTGAAAGTCCGTTCTGCCGAAAGCCGGCGGGCCTCGTTAAAATCCGAAGAGAATTTTACATCAAAGACCGGCGGAATGAGCATTGCGCCTATCATTGAGGAAATTTTACTGTCAGGTGTTACAACTAGAACACTATGGGTATCTTCGGTCATGCTATAACTATCCGATTATGTTTTTTACAAACGAACTCTGTTCAGCGGTTTTTTTGGCTTCTTCCAGACTTGCAGGAATTTTCTGAAGCTTTGCTTTTTTAGCAGCCGCACTGTCAAAAAGATTAACGGTTACAGGCTCTGGCGGAACAAGATTGTTTTTGATTCCATCGATTATTGCGTAAATTAAAAATGTAAAGGCAAGATACGGATTGCAGGTAGGGTCTGCTGAGCGGATTTCGATACGGGTTTCGCCCCTGCTTGCAGGCACACGTATTACAGCCGAGCGGTTTTCGTGGCCCCAGCAGATGTATTTTGGCGCATGATCCGAAGCAAGGCGTTCGTATGAGTTATCTGTCGGGTTAAGGTAATAAGTAATTTCTTCCAGGTGCTTTAAAACTCCGGCAAGAATATTTTTGTGTTTTGTCCTGTCATCGCAGGAAATATTGATGTGCATTCCGCAGCCGCTTGCGTCGTGGAGAGGCTTTGGAGAAAAGTCTGCGTACACACCGTTTGCGGCGGCCTTTGTGCGGACAATCCATTTAAAGGTTGCGGCATTGTCGGCGGCAGTAAGAGGGTCAGAGTAACGGAAGTCTACTTCGTTCTGTCCAGGGCCGTCCTCGTGGTGGCTGGACTCCGGTGTGATTCCCATCTGTTCAAGGGTAAAGCAGATGTCGCGGCGGATGTTTTCTCCCTTGTCGTCCGGGGCAATGTCCATGTAACCTGCGTTATCAAAAGGAATTTTTGTAGGCTCTCCGTTCTGGTCGAGTTTAAAGAGGTAGAATTCAAATTCTGTGCCGAATTCAAGTTGAATATTGCATTCGTCCTTGAGCTGTTTTACGGCATTTTTAAGAAGTGTACGGCAATCTTTTTTGTAAGGTGTTCCGTCCGGATGTTTGATTGTACAGAACATGCGGATAACCTTGCCTGCACTTGGTCTCCACGGGAGAACAGAAAGTGTAGAAGCTTCCGGAAAAAGAAATAAGTCACTTTTGTTTGCTTCTTCAAAACCCTTAATGGCCGAAGCGTCAAAAGAAATTCCGTCCTTAAATGCGCGTGGAAGTTCGCTCGCCATGATAGTGGCGTTCTTTTGTTTGCCGTCAAGGTCAAAGTAAGCAAGACGAACAAATTTTACGTCTTCTTCATTAACGTAGTCTAAGACTTCTTCTTCTGTGTACATATTAAAAACCTCTTCCATACATTTTAAACGCTGGCACGTACAAATTCAACAAAAAGTGGACCCGGATTGTTTGGTCTGCTTGTAAATTCCGGATGGAATTGAACTCCGACAAAGAATTTGTGTTCACTTTGCGCAAGTTCAACAGTTTCGACAATTGCGTTGTCCGGGCTTGTTCCACTGATAATCAGGCCGGCACTTTCCATCTTCTGACGGTAGTTGTTGTTGAATTCGTAGCGGTGTCTGTGACGCTCCTCTATTATTGAATTTTTATCGCTGCAGCCGTAAGCGCGGCTCATAATTGAATCAGGTTTTACCCTGCATGGATATTTTCCGAGTCTCATTGTACCGCCGACACTTACACCTTTCTGGTTTTCCATCAGATCGATTACAGGGTCAGGGCAGTCCTGGTTAAATTCTCTTGAATTTGCTTCTTTTAGTTTTAAAACATCGCGTGCAAATTCAATTACACAAATCTGCATTCCGAGGCAGATTCCAAGGTATGGAACATTGTTTGTGCGTGCGTAACGTGCGGCGCAGATCATGCCTTCAATTCCTCGGAAGCCGAATCCGCCCGGAACGATGATGCCCGAGCAGTCTGCAAAAAGTTTTGGTGCAGTGTTGTCGTTCAATTTGTCAGAATCTATCCATTTGATTTTGAGTTTTTTTCCAACGACAAAACTTGCGTGATTCAAACTTTCTACGATACTCAGATATGAGTCGTGGAGTTTTACATATTTTCCAACGAGAGCAATCTGGATTTCACCCTGGCGTGAGTGAATGCTCTGGCACATTTTTTCCCATTCACTTAAATCGCATTTTGTTTCCGGTAGATCAAGGAGACGGCAGACAACACCGTCCATGTTCTGTTCATGAAGCATCAGTGGAACTTCATACAAACTTGGCAAAGTTGTATTTGAAATTACGCAGTCTTCACTTACGTTACAGAAAAGAGAAATCTTCTGGCGGATTTCTTCCGGAACTTCTTTGTCACTTCTGGTTACGATGATATCAGGGTGGATTCCGACGGCCATCAGTTCCTGAACAGAATGCTGGGTCGGCTTTGATTTGAATTCATCAGAGCCGGAAATATAAGGTACCAGACAAACATGAATAAAAAGGCAGTTTTTGCGGCCGACTTCAAAAGAAAGCTGGCGGATTGCTTCGAGGAAGGGCTGGCTTTCGATATCACCGATTGTACCGCCGATTTCTACGATGCTTACGTCACAGCCTGTTACTTCAGCATTTTTGAGGATAAAATCCTTGATTTCGTTTGTAACGTGCGGAATAATCTGTACGGTCTGACCGAGATACTCGCCGTTGCGCTCCTTGTTCAACACGTTCCAGTAAACGCGTCCGCTTGTAAGGTTAGAATACTTGTTGAGGTCTTCGTCGATAAAGCGTTCGTAGTGTCCGAGGTCCAGGTCAGTTTCGGCCCCGTCCTGGGTAACAAAAACTTCGCCGTGCTGGAAAGGGCTCATGGTACCCGGGTCGATATTCATGTAGGGATCGAGTTTTTGAGAAGCGACTTTGAGTCCGCGGCATTTTAAAAGACGTCCAAGACTTGCGGCAGTGATACCTTTACCAAGACCAGAAACAACACCACCGGTTACAAAAATAAATTTAGCCATTCCTATTCTCCAAGATTTAAAACAAAAAAAGAGGTCGTAGACAATGTCCCCGACCTTTTGGGTTAGGAAATTATCTACGACCTCTTTGCCGTATAAAATTCATCGTATCGAATTTTATATTTTATAGCAAGTTGTTTTTTGACTTTTTTTGTTTTACAAAGTCCAGATTATACCGACTGTCGGTTGAATTCTGTAGGCGCCGAGTGTTCCATAGGTCTGTGATTCTTTGGCAGTTTTGTAGTTATATTCATATTTTGCGCGGTAATCGTAATCTCCGTTGAGGAAGGCGCGGCATTCAACACCGGCATAAAAACCGATAACCGGAGTCATACTAAATCTTGCCAGAAAGTCAAAACCTGCGTTCAGATTAAAGAGATCGAGGGTCTGTGTTACAGAAGCGTCTGAGTAGCTGTTGTAAGTAATTCCGTCGGTTTCTTCTTCAAATTCAATTATGTCTACACCAAACATAAATGTAAATGAAAGCATCAGTTTTTCCGAGACCTGGGCCGAGTAACCGGTTCCGATAGCGAGGTTTCCGTACACACCGAGATTTGAGGAGTCCGGATTGAATTTAACCTGGTCGCTGATGGCAACACCGAATGAGCCGGAAGCCTTGAGTGTAAAGCCACTTTCGTGAATTCCAAGATAGCCTGCCTCTAAACCGTATCCGATTGAAGTAACATCATCAATGCCGGATTTTTCGATATCTGTTTTCTGGGTATTAAACATAATTCCTGTAATGAGATTGCTTTCCCAGGGAGCAGCAAAGAGAGAAGCACCTGCAATAATGAGGGCGCAGAGTAAAAAATTCTTTTTCATTCTAGGGGAAATCCTCCTTTTTGTTTAACCTGCCTTAATTTTGACACATTTTTTTTTAGTATACAAGTTCAAAACCTTGTTGACAAAAAATATTAGATTGCGGTATAAAAAATCTAACGACAAAGAGGTCGTAGATAATTTTCTTAACTCAAGCGGTTGAGAACGTTGTCTACGGCCTCTTTTTTTTTGCTTGCCGGAGGTTATTATGTGTGGATTTGTTGGAGCTTTTGATTTAAAAACTCAGGACCAGCCTGTAGATCAGGTTCTTAAAGAAACTTTGAGAGCCCAGGTTCTGGAAATGAGCAGAAAAATTCGTCACCGGGGTCCGGATTGGAGCGGCGTTTATACTGGAGACAATGCAATTTTGAGCCATGAACGCCTTGCAATCGTTGACCCGCTTTCAGGGAAACAGCCTCTGGTAAGCGATGACAATTCAATAATCCTCGCAGTAAACGGTGAAATTTATAACCATCAGGAAATCAGAAAAGCTTTTGAAGGCAAGTACTCTTTTAAAACACAGTCTGACTGCGAAGTAATTCTTCCGCTTTACAAAAAATATGTTGAATCCGGCGACTTTACCACAATGATGGAAGAACTTTCCGGAATTTTTGCCTTTGCACTGTATGACAGCAAGCGTGACTGCTACATGATCGGCCGTGACGAAATCGGTGTAATTCCATTGTATCAGGGCTGGGACAAAGCAGGTCGTTATTATGTTGCAAGTGAATTAAAATCTCTTGAAGGCGTTTGCCAGACTATCGAAGAATTTCCTAACGGCTGTTATCTGTATTCAGGCGATAAAAATTCAACTCCAAAACCTGAGCGCTGGTACAAACGCGACTGGGAAAGTTATGACAATGTAAAAAACAACCCTAAAGCAACTGACGAAAATGGAGAGGTTATCAACCCGTCAATAATTCAAAAACTTAAAGACGGTCTTGAAACTGCAGTCAAACAGCAGCTTATGAGTGACGTTCCGTACGGTGTTCTGCTTTCTGGCGGTCTGGACAGTTCAATTATTGCAGCGGTAACACAAAAGTTCAGCAAAAAACGTGTTGAGTCGGGCGATAAGGCAGAAGCATGGTGGCCGCAGCTCCACAGTTTTGCCGTAGGTCTTGAAGGTTCGCCTGACCTTGAAGCGGCAAGAAAGGCGGCTGAATACATTGGAACGATTCATCACGAAGTTCATTTTACGATTCAGGAAGCACTTGATGCACTTGAAGATGTAATTTACCACATAGAAACTTATGACATTACAACTGTCCGTGCTTCAACTCCTATGTACCTTCTGGCCCGCGTAATCAAATCGATGGGAATCAAGATGGTACTTTCGGGCGAAGGAAGCGACGAGCTTTTTGGCGGATATCTGTACTTCCACAAGGCTCCGGACGCAAAAGAATTTCATGAAGAACTTGTCCGCAAAATGAGCAAACTTCATCTGTATGACTGTCTCCGCGCAAACAAATCTTTGAGCGCATGGGGCGTTGAAGGACGCGTTCCGTTCCTGGACAAGGAATTTATCGATATTGCAATGCGACTGAACCCGTCTGACAAAATGAACATCAAACTCGACGGCGGAAAGCAGCGTATGGAAAAATGGATTTTGCGCAAGGCTTTTGAAGACTACCTTCCAAAAGAAATCTGCTGGAGACAGAAAGAGCAGTTCAGTGATGGTGTTGGTTACAACTGGATAGATACCCTTAAAAAAATGACAGAAGAAAAGGTTAGTGACGCCGAGTTTGCACGACGCGAAAACCGCTTTCCGGTTAACCCTCCAAAAACAAAGGAAGAATATTATTACCGCGAGATTTACAGCAGACTGTTCCCAAGTGACAGCGCTGCAAAAGTTGTTCCTCATGAAGCGGGTGTTGCATGTTCAACTGCAAAAGCCCTTGAGTGGGATGCGGCATGGAAAAACATGGACGAACCATCGGGAAGAGCTATCGGGGGAGTTCATCTGGAGGCGTACAAATAATGACACTTTACGATACTTCGTTTGAACACGACAACTGCGGTATCGGCGCAGTTGTCAGCATCGATGGAATTCAAAGCAATACGGTAGTAAACAATGCACTTTCTATCGTAGAAAAACTTGAACACAGAGCAGGAAAGGACGCAGAAGGCAAAACCGGAGACGGCGTTGGTATTCTGCTCCAGATCTGCCACTCTTATTTTGTAAAAAAATGCGCAAAACTCGTCGGCTCACTCAACGCAGGCGAATACGCAGTCGGAATGTTTTTTTTGCCGCCGGAAGGAAGTGCCGTTAGTGCAGGCTCAGAAAAACAGCGCTTTGAAGAAGTTTGCGAAAAACATAAACTCACAATCCTTGGCTGGAGAAGTGTTCCTGTAAAAAAGGATGTCCTCGGCAAAAAAGCACGGGACTGCATGCCTGTAATCGAACAGGTATTTATCGCAAAACCGGGTTCTGTAAAAGCCGGCCTTGAATTTGACCAGGTGCTTTACAAGGCTCGCCGTGATTTTGAAAAGGCAGGCGCCGGTTCCGGAACTTATATCTGTTCACTTTCGAGCAGAACTATCGTATACAAGGGAATGTTCCTCGTAGACCAGTTGCGCACATTCTATGAAGATTTGAATTCAAATGAATATGAATCGGCACTTGGTATCGTACACTCGAGATTCAGTACAAACACAAATCCGAGCTGGCAGCGTGCCCATCCGAACCGTCTCATTGCGCACAATGGCGAAATCAACACTATCCGCGGAAACGTGGACAGAATGATTGCCCGTCGCGGCGAAATTGACACAACCGGCAGTGATTCCGCAATGCTCGACAACACTCTCGAGTATTTTTTGATGAACGGAATGCCTCTGCCGCTGGCAGTTCTTGTTTGTATTCCACAGAGCTGGAAGCACGACAACATTATCAACCAGAAAACAAAGGATTTTTATCACTATTGGGCAACTATGATGGAAGCCTGGGATGGTCCGGCTGCAATTCTGTTCAGTGACGGTGAAATTCTCGGCGCAACACTCGACAGAAACGGTCTGCGCCCGAGCCGCTACTACATTACAAAGGACAATATGCTCATTCTTTCGAGCGAAGTCGGCGTTCTGGACATTGACGAAAAGAACATTGTCACAAAAAGCCGCCTGATGCCGGGCAAAATGCTCCTGGTAGACACAAAGCAGAAAAGACTTATTACAAACGAAGAAATCAAGGATTATTACTCAAGCCAGTATCCGTACGGAGAATGGTTGAATCAAAATCTTCTTTCGCTTGCAAATGTAAAAATTCCAAATCATAAAATTCCTGTAAGCACACAGGAAGAACGCGATAAACTTTACAAGGCATTCGGCTGGTGTCTTGAAGATGTAAACGACATGGTTCTGCCGATGGCAAAAAACGGCGTTGAACCGACCGGTGCGATGGGCGTTGATACTCCTCTCGCCGTAATGAGCGAAAAGCATCCGCCGCTCTACAGTTACTTTAAGCAGCTTTTTGCACAGGTAACAAATCCTCCAATCGACAGCCTGCGCGAAAAAATCGTTACCGATACAACAGTTTATCTCGGAAAGGACGGTGACCTTTTAAATCCAAAGGAAACAAACTGTCAGGTTCTCGAAATTCATAACCCGGTTTTGACCGGAACCGATTTGTTAAAGATTTCGGCAATTGATAAGCCGGGCCTTCGTGTAAAGAAGGTTTCTCTTTTGATTGAATCGAATGAAACTGGCGCAGATAAAAATTCAAGCGGTAAAAAAGACTTTCTGGAAAAGGCTGTTGACCGTGTTTTTGCAGACATCGACAAAGCCTACGAAGAAGGCTACCACATAATTATTCTGTCAGACCGCGGAGTTGATAAAGACCATCTTGCAATTCCATCACTCCTTGCAGTGAGCGCAGTTGAACAGTATTTAATCCGCACCCACCGCAGGACAGAGGTTTCTGTAATTCTTGAAAGCGGTGAAGTAAGGGACGTTCATCAGGTAGCAATGTGTCTCGGCTACGGTGCCCGTGCTGTAAATCCATATCTTGCCCACGAATGCATCGCCGAACTGATCGATAAAAAACTCCTGGACAAGGACTATCACACAGCAATCGACGATTACAACCGCGCAATTATGAACGGTATCGTAAAAATTGCGGCAAAAATGGGTATCAGTACACTTCAGTCTTATCAGAGTGCCCAGATTTTTGAAGCGCTCGGTATAAACAAAGAAGTTACTGACAAGTATTTTACAAACACAGTCAGCCGTATCGGTGGTATCGGCCTCCAGGAAATTCAGGAAGACATTTTGTATCACCATGCAGAGGCTTATGGAAATTCTGAGAAAAAACTGACCGGTGCGATTAAACTCGCTCCCCTCGGTGAACATAAATTCAAGAATTTTGAAGGCTGCGAAGATCACCTGATTACTCCGCAACTTATTCAGCTTTTGCAGGATTCGACAAAAGAAGGTGACTGGGAAAAATTTAAGCAGTACACGGCAATGGTAGATGATACAAAGCATCCTCATACTTTACGTGCACTTTTTGAATTCAATTTTGACAAGGCTGAAGAAATTCCGCTTGATGAAGTAGAAAGCGTAGATGACATCGTTAAGTATTTTAAGACCGGCGCGATGAGTTACGGTTCAATTTCGGAAGAAGCCCACAAGTGTCTTGCCATCGCAATGAACCGTCTTGGCGGAAAGTCTAATTCCGGCGAAGGCGGCGAGGCAGAAGACCGCCTTGGAACAGAATCAAATTCAGCAATCAAACAGGTTGCTTCCGGACGTTTTGGCGTAACAGAAGAATACCTTTTGAGCGCAAAAGAAATTCAGATTAAACTTGCCCAGGGCGCAAAACCTGGCGAAGGCGGACATCTGCCGGGCAAAAAAGTTTACCCGTGGATTGCAAAAACACGATATTCAACTCCGGGTGTAAGCCTGATTTCGCCTCCGCCACACCACGATATTTATTCAATTGAAGACCTTGCACAGTTGATTTTTGACTTAAAGCACGCAAACCAGAAGGCAAAAATAAGCTGCAAACTCGTAAGTGAAAGCGGTGTTGGTACAATTGCGGCCGGTGTTGCAAAAGCCGGTGCCGAACTGATTTTAATCAGCGGACACGACGGCGGAACAGGTGCCGCTCCATTGAGTTCAATTCATCACGCGGGCTTACCGTGGGAACTTGGACTTGCCGAAACACACCAGACTTTGATTCAAAACGGGCTGCGTTCAAAAGTCCGCCTCGAAACTGACGGAAAGCTTATGAGCGGCCGTGATGTAGTAATTGCCTGCCTTCTTGGCGCCCAGGAATTTGGGTTTGCGACAGCACCGCTCATCGTAATCGGCTGCCGTATGCTTCGTGTCTGCAATCTTGACACCTGTCCGTTCGGAGTTGCAACTCAGAATACAGAAAACCGCAAAAAGTTCCCGGGAAAGCCCGAATACGTAGAAAACTTTATGCGTTTTGTCGCTCAGGAAACACGCCAGCTTATGGCAAAACTCGGAATGCATTCAATTCAGGAAATGTGCGGCCGTACAGACCTGCTCAAATTCAAAAACAGTCAGGGATTCAGCCGTGCAGGGCTCTTGGATGTTTCGCGCATTATCGTTCCTGTAAGTGAAGAATGGAAGGGCGAAACTCAGGTTGAGTCAGCCCGACTGGAAAGCAGCAAAATTGAAAAGGCTCTTGAAAAACTTTCCGGACTTTCTTCGGGAACACAAAAAGACATGGGCGGAACATATTCTGTTAACTGCGTGGATCGCGCGGTCGGAACTGTGTTTGGTTCAAAAATTCAAGAAAAATTTGGTTCAAAACTTGATGACGACGCTTATGTGTTGAATTTTACAGGCGGTGCAGGTCAGAGCTTTGGAGCCTTTATTCCAAAGGGACTTACCCTCAAATTGAACGGCGACGCCAACGACGCTGTCGGAAAGGGCCTGAGCGGAGGAAAAATCGTAATCAAACCGTCCGCTGACTTTGAAGGCGTTGCCGAGCAGAACATAATCGTCGGAAACGTAGCCTTCTTTGGTGCGACAAGCGGTTACGGCTTTATCAACGGAATTGCAGGCGAGCGCTTTGGAGTTCGAAATTCCGGGGCAACAATCGTTACAGAAGGTTGCGGCGACCACGGTCTTGAATACATGACAGGCGGATTTGCTGTAATTCTCGGACAGACAGGTAAAAATCTCTGCGCAGGTATGAGCGGCGGAGTTGCCTACGTGCTTGATGAGGATCACGATTTGTACACAAGATTGAATACAGACCTTGTTACAATGTACAAACTTGATGACAAAACAACTGCCCTCAAAACAGACGGAAGCGGACAGAATCCTGATGTTCAGAAACTGTACGAACTCATAGAAAATCATGCAAAAGAAACCGGTTCAATCAAGGCAAAGAAAATCCTTGCTGACTGGCCGAATTACATTGGTAAGTTTAAAAAAGTAATTCCGGATGATTATCTTAGTGTTTTAACTCGAGGCTAAAATGGGTTTACATGACGAATGCGGCGTGGTTGGAGTCTGGGGCTGCGAGGATGCGGCCCGGCTCTGTTATTATGGTCTGGTAAGTTTGCAGCACCGCGGTCAGGAAAGCGCCGGAATTGCGGTTTCTGACGGTACGCAGATTACCCTCACAAAAAATATGGGCCTGGTGCAGGATGTGTTTAAAAAGGACGATCTGGCACAACTGCAGGGCTCTGTTGCGGTGGCACATGTAAGATATGCTACTGCAGGCGGCCGTGGAATCGAAAACGCACAGCCCTTCCTTGCGTCGTTTAAGCTGGGTTCAGTGGCCCTTGCCCACAACGGTCAGCTTGTAAACTACGAACCTTTGCGCGGCCTGCTCGAAGACTCGGGCTACACTTTTAATTCAACAAGTGACACGGAAGTAATTTTAAAACTCATTGCCCGCTCGTATAAAGACGGCATGGAAAAAGCTCTTTTAAATACGATTGAATTGATAAAGGGCTCATATGCACTTTGTATCATTACTCAGGACACATTGATTGGAGTCCGTGACCCGAATGGAATCCGTCCTCTTTGTCTTGGAAAAGTCGGCGACGGTTATATTCTAGCAAGCGAAAGCTGTGCAATCGACGCCTGCAACGGTCAGTTTATACGCGATATTGCACCGGGCGAAATCGTTGTAATCAACAAAGACGGAATCAAATCCTTCCACCGCGAAGACCAGATTCAAAAACAGACATGTATATTTGAATACGTATATTTTGCGCGTCCGGACTCTGTGATTGACGGAATCAGTGTCCAGGAGGCACGCTATCGTCTGGGCGAGGAACTTGCCAGGGAAAGTGCTGTCGATGCGGATGTTGTTATCGGCGTGCCTGACAGCGGAATCGGAGCCGCAATGGGGTATTCCCGCGCGTCCGGACTTCCATACGTGATGGGAATTATCAAAAATAAATACATCGGACGCACCTTTATCGCACCGACTCAGGCTGAGCGCGAGGCGATGGTTTTTGTAAAATTGAATGCGATTGCGAGTGACTTAAAGGACAAGAGGGTTGTGGTAATTGACGACTCGATTGTCCGCGGAACTACAAGCCGCCGACTTGTTCAGATTTTGCGCAGGGCCGGAGCCAAGGAAGTTCACTTCAGGGTGTCTTCGAGCCAGGTAAAGTTTCCGTGCCATCTGGGAATCGACACGCCATCCAAGAACGAACTCATCTCTTCGGCCCACGCTGTGGAAGAAATCTGCAAGGAAATCGGTGCAGACTCCCTTGCGTTTATCAGCCTTGAAGGAATGATGCGCGCCCTCGGTAGCACAGACTTTTGCCGCGGTTGTTTTTGCGGCAAATATCCGGTCTGATTTGAACTAAAAAATCTTTTTAATATCTACCAGTTCGTAGTTTTCCTGGCTGTAATCGCTCTCCAGACAATCTGCGAGGGCGTTTGCAGTGTCGATTGCGGTAAGGCATTCAATATCCTTTTCTACCGCATGCCGGCGGAATTTTACGCTCTCTGCGTCAGGGTTTCGTCCCTTGGCAGAAGTTGAAAGTACGTAGGAAATTTTGCCGCTTTCAAGCAGAGTCATTACGTTGTCGCTGTAATTCTGGTGAACTTTATTTACGTGCGTAACAGGAAGCCCCGAGTTTTCAATTGTGCGGGCATTTCCGTCGGTTCCGTATAATTCAAATCCCAAATCGTGGAAGCGTTTTGCAAGAGCAGGAATTTCCGGAAGGTCGTAGTCTTTTACACTGAACAAAAATCCCTTTGGTGCTTCCGGATCTTTCTTTGGGCGAATCAGTTTTATCTTTGCGCCTGTCATTCCCTTGTAGAGGGCTTCGGTGCGTGTCTTTGCAAGCCCGAGAACTTCGCCGGTGGACTTCATTTCAGGGCCCAGTGCTGTATCAACGTCCATCAGTTTTTCAAAACTGAATACAGGAACTTTAACCGCAATGTAGCGGGCACTTGGATAAAGTCCTGTGCCAAAGCCCATGTCTTCGATGTGTTCGCCCATCATGGCGCGGGTTGCAAGTTCAACCATCGGAACGCCTGTAACCTTTGAAATGTAAGGAACAGTGCGACTTGAACGCGGGTTGGCTTCGATAATGTAAAGGTCGTCTTTATAAATCAGGTACTGGATATTTACAATTCCCTTTGTTTTGAGGGCAAGGGCAAGGTCTGTCGACTGGCGCACGATTTTGTCCCTGAGACTGTCCGGAATCGAAAAGCTCGGGTACACGGCAATCGAGTCCCCGGAATGGATACCGGTGCGTTCAACATGCTGCATGATTCCAGGAATCAAAACCTTTGAACCGTCGCAGATACAGTCAACTTCAAGTTCAAGGCCTTCCATGTATTTGTCGATTAAAACAGGGTTTTCGATTTTCTGGCTTAAAATAATTGCCATGTATTCTTTTACGTCGGCGCTTGTGTGGGCAATAATCATGTTCTGCCCGCCAAGAACGTAACTCGGGCGCAGCAAAACCGGATAACCGATGCGTGCGGCGGCTTCGAGAGCTTCTACTTCTGTAAATACGGTCATTCCGCGCGGGCGGTTGATGTTGAGGTTGTCACAGAGTTCTTCAAAACGTTCGCGGTCTTCGGCAAGGTCGATTGCGTCGGCGCTTGTACCAAAGATGCGGATTCCCTGCTCGTCAAGGAATTTTGTCAGATTGATTGCAGTTTGTCCGCCAAAGGCAACTACAACTCCAATCGGTTTTTCTGTGTTAATGACGTTCATTACGTCCTGAGGAGTCAAAGGTTCAAAATAAAGCCTGTCTGCCGTATCAAAGTCTGTAGAAACGGTTTCCGGGTTATTGTTTATAATCGCAACTTCGTAGCCGAGTTTTTTGAGCGCCCATACACACTGAACGCTGGCATAATCGAATTCAATACCCTGACCGATTCGAATAGGGCCCGAGCCGAGAACGATGATTGTGCCCTTTGATTTTTTCTGGCTGTCTGCCGCAGATTTTTCTTTCAGATATTCTTCGGCTTCGTTTACTCCGCCGCAGGTTGAATAAAAGTACGGGGTTTCAGCTGCAAATTCGCCGGCACATGTATCAACCATCTTGAAGGAAGTTGGCTTGTAAGAAAGATGTTCGTGGGCGATGCGGTTGATTTTCCAGAGGAACCAGCGGTCAATCTGGGTAATTTCGTGTACGTCTTCGACAGAGAGAATGTTTCGCTTGAGGGCTTCGTAAATTGCAAAAATGCGGCGGTCAGTAGGTTCGCCGACGCTGAGAATGATTTTTCTGTCGCTTTCATTTTTGAATGCCGGAAGTTCAAGGCTGTCGGTTTTAAGTTCAGCGCCGCGTACAGCTTTTAACAGGGCTTCTTCAAAACTCTGGCCGATTGCCATAACTTCGCCGGTTGCCTTCATCTGGGTTCCGAGGTTTCGGCGGCCGTAAACAAATTTGTCAAATGGGAATTTAGGCATTTTTACAACTACGTAGTCGAGAACAGGTTCAAAGCAGGCCTTTGTTTTTTTGGTTACAAAGTTTGGAATTTCATCAAGTGTGAGTCCGACAGCGATAAAGGCAGCAACCTTTGCAATCGGATAACCGGTTGCCTTTGAAGCGAGTGCGGAAGAGCGCGAAACACGCGGGTTAACTTCGATTACTGCGTATTCAAAAGTATCCGGATTCAGGGCAAACTGACAGTTACATCCGCCTTCAATTTTAAGTTCTGAGATGATGTTGAGGGAAGCCGAGCGGAGCATCTGATACTCTTTGTCGGCAAGTGTTAAAGTCGGGGCAACAACGATTGAGTCACCGGTGTGGATTCCGACCGGGTCAATGTTTTCCATCGAGCAGACTGTGATTACGTTGCCTGCACTGTCGCGCATTACTTCAAATTCAATTTCTTTCCAGCCGCTGATACATTTTTCTACCAGAATCTGGTGAATCGGTGAGCGGTGAAGGCCGTTTTTTACGATTTCGTCGAGTTCTGCTTCTGTCCGGCAGATACCGCCGCCGGTTCCACCGAGAGTGAATGCAGGGCGGATGATTGCCGGAAGACCGATTTCGTTATGAACAAAGTCGATGGCGTCTTCGTAAGTTGTAACAACCTTTGATGGAATTACGGGCTGGTTGATTTTGAGCATTGTGTCCTTAAACATCTGGCGGTCTTCTGCCTTGTCGATTGTCAAAGGATTTGCACCAAGAAGTTTTACGCCGTGGCTTTCAAGAAAGCCCGACTTTGCAAGTTCCATGCTGAGTGTGAGGGCAGTCTGTCCGCCCAGGGTAGACAAAAGTGAATCCGGCTTTTCTTTTTCGATAATACGTTCGATTGTCTTCAAAGTCAGAGGTTCAATATAGATTTCGTCTGCCATGTGAGGGTCAGTCATCAAGGTAGCCGGGTTTGAGTTTACAAGGCAAACTTCAAGACCAAGACTTTTGAGGGCGCGGCAGGCCTGGTTACCTGCGTAGTCAAATTCTGCGGCCTGTCCGATGATAATCGGTCCAGAACCTATAACCATTACTTTGTGAATATCTTTATTTAGTGCCATTTTTCTCTCCATCAAGGCGGGCCATCAATTGAATAAATTCATCAAACAAAAAGTTGGTGTCGTGCGGACCGCCGCAAGCTTCCGGGTGGAACTGTACGCTGAATGCCGGAATATCCTGGTATCGTACTCCTTCGCATGTGTTGTCGTTTAAGTTTACAAAACTTTCTTTTGCGCCGCCTTTAAGGCTTGCACTTTCTACGGCATAACCGTGGTTTTGGCTCGTAATGAATACACGGTTGTTTTCAAGGTCCTTAACCGGATGGTTACCGCCGCGGTGACCGTATTTGAGTTTTGAAGTTGAAGCACCCTGTGCGAGGGCAAGCATCTGGTGACCGAGACAGATTCCAAAGACTGCAATTTGTTTTTTTGAATCTTTCTGCGCCCTGTCATAGTCGCAGATATTTTTAATTTCCTGAATTATCGCCGTGTTTTCGGCAGGATCGCCCGGGCCGTTACTGAGCATGATTCCGTCAACATCTAAGTCCAGGATTTCTTTTGCAGTTGCAGTGCACGGAACAACTGTTACCCTGCAGCCGCGTTTTTCAAGTTCGCGCTTTATGTTTGCCTTGGCTCCAAAATCCCAGAGGGCAACTTTGTATCCGCATTCATTTTGAACTGGCTGTGCGGGCCTGGAATCCTCAATTCCAGCGTTTTGTACGCTTTTTACTGCGTTTTCGATTTTGTATTCGCGTATTTCGTTTAATAATTTTGAATCTTCTATCTTTGTTAATGTGTCTGTAATGTTGAGTGATTTTGCCTCATCCTCAGAAATTATCATTCCGTTCATGACGCCGGATTCGCGGAGGATTTTTGTCAGCTGGCGGGTATCGATGCCGCTGATTCCTACTATGTTTTGTTTTTTAAGGAATGAATCCAGATCTCCCTGGCAGCGGAAATTGGAAGGATGATCAGAAAGCTGCCGCACAATGTAGCCTTTTACAAAGCTTCTGGCGCTTTCAAAATCTTCCGGAATAACTCCGTAGTTTCCAATCAAGGGAAAAGTCTGTGTAACGATTTGTCCAAAATAACTTGGATCTGTCAGTGTTTCCTGGTAACCGGTCATTCCGGTTGTAAAAACGGTTTCGCCGATGGTTTTTCCCTGAACGCCAATTGACTGGCCGCAAAAAACTGTCCCGTCAGCGAGAATAAGAAATGCTTTTTTCATTTTTCTTCCTCATTTGAGCAAAAAAAAAAGACGCCACTTAATTCAGCGACAATACGCGTAGAATTAAATGAACGTCGTTGTTCAAGTTGAAACGATTATAGAACTATTGAATAATTAGGTCAATGAGAACGAATTTAAAAAAAATTTTTTAAAAACTGTTGACATATTTTCGCGTTATGCGGTATAAACAAATTAACAACGACAAAGAGGTCGCAGAAATTGAACTTTCTGCGACCTTTTTTTGTTTTTTACGACAAAGGCGTCGAATTCGTGGCTCAAACCATCGAATCCGGCGCCTTTTTGTTTTCCAGACAACAGGAGGCTTAAAAAGAATGGAAAAAGTAACAGAGATTTTTGGACAGAATGTTTTTAATGAAACTGTTATGAAAGAACGTCTTCCAAAAGAGACTTATAAACAGTTGATGAAAACAATCGACGGTGGAGAAAAACTTGACAGTGCAGTCGCAAATATCGTTGCAAACGCCATGAAGGACTGGGCTATTGAAAAAGGTGCCACACACTTTACTCACTGGTTCCAGCCATTGACCGGTACAACTGCCGAAAAACACGACAGCTTTATTGCACCGGCAGCCGGCGGAAAAGTTATCATGGAATTTTCAGGTAAGGAACTTGTTCAGGGTGAACCTGATGCATCGAGCTTCCCGAGCGGTGGTATCCGTGCAACATTTGAAGCCCGCGGTTATACAGCCTGGGACCCGACAAGCTACGCATTTATAAAAGACGGAACTTTGTGTATTCCAACTGCATTCTGTTCATACACTGGCGAAGCACTGGACAAAAAGACTCCGCTTCTGCGCTCAATGCAGGCTATCAGTAAACAGGCTGTACGTATCCTGCATCTTTTTGAAGGAAACGAAAATGTTACAAGTGTTAAAACAACTGTCGGCCCAGAACAGGAATACTTCCTCGTTGACAAGGGCGTTTATGATAAGCGTGAAGACCTTATTTTTACTGGTCGAACTTTGTTTGGTGCAAAGTCTCCGAAAGGACAGGAACTCGAAGATCATTACTTCGGAATGATTAAACCTCGTGTTCAGGAATTCATGAAGGATTTGAACAAAGAACTCTGGAAGCTCGGAATTCTTGCTAAAACTGAACACAACGAAGTAGCTCCTGCCCAGCACGAACTTGCTCCGATTTTCAGCACAACAAACATTGCCTGCGACGACAACCAGCTCACAATGGAAATGATGCGCAAGGTTGCAAGCCGCCACGGTATGGTTTGTCTGCTTCACGAAAAACCATTTGCAGGTGTAAACGGAAGCGGTAAGCACAATAACTGGTCTATCAGTACAAATACTGGTAAAAACCTTCTTGACCCGGGTGCAACTCCGGAAAGCAACGCACAGTTCTTGCTCTTCCTTGTTGCCGTAATCAAGGCTGTTGATGACTACCAGGATCTGCTCCGCATTTCTGTTGCTTCTGCAGGTAACGACCATCGTCTTGGTGCAAACGAGGCACCTCCGGCAATTGTTTCAATGTTCCTTGGTGACGAATTGACCTCTATCCTCGACAGCATCGAAGCAGGAAAGCCATACGGCAAGCACGAAAAACAGAAGATGCAGATTGGTGTAACTGTTCTTCCTGAATTCAACAAGGATACAACAGACCGTAACCGTACTTCACCATTTGCATTTACAGGAAACAAATTTGAATTCCGCATGCTCGGTTCAAGCGAATCAATTGCCTGCGCAAACGTTTTCCTTAACACAGCAGTTGCAGAAGAACTTGCTCAGTTTGCTGAAGTTCTCGAAAAGTCAAAGGACTTCAACAAGGACCTGCACACTTTGATTCTTAACACAATCAAGGAACACAAGAGAATCATATTCAACGGAAACGGTTATGACGACTCTTGGGTTAAAGAAGCAGAAAAACGCGGTTTGTTGAACTTAAAGTCAACTCCGGAAGCTCTTACAAAGATTCTTGATAAAAAGAATGTTGATTTGTTTGAAAAGCACGGAGTTTACAGCAAGGTTGAATTGACCAGCCGCTTCGAAATTCACAACGAAAACTATTCAAAAATAATCAACATCGAAGCCCTGACAAGCATCGATATGGTAAGAAAACTTTATCTTCCTGCCGCAAGTTCTTATGCAAAGGAACTGGCTGAAACAATCGAATTAAAAAAGACAGCCGGCGGTGCAGATGACAGTTACGAAGCTGACCTTCTCAAAAAGATCAGCACACTCACAGCAAAGATTTACGGCGAAGTTCAGAAACTTGAAAAGGCTGTAGACGGCGCTGCAGAACTCAGTGATGCAGGTAAAATTGCACTTTACTACCGCAACACTGTATTTGCAAAAATGGGTGACTTGCGTGAACTGGTTGATGAGCTTGAAGGATATGTTCCTGCATGCAAATGGCCTGTTCCAAGCTACGCTGAACTTTTGTACAGCGTTCGATAATTAAAAATTAAATATTATTGCAAAGGGGCAGCAGGTTATTCTGTTGCCCTTTTTTTTAAACAGGAATTAATTTATGAAACTTACACCCAGAGAAACGGAAAAACTGCTCTTGAGCTATGCCGGTCTTGTTGCCCAGGGGCGAAAAGAGCGTGGCTTAAAACTGAATTATGTTGAAGCGATTGCCTATATTTCATCTGAATTGATGGAGCAGGCCCGCGATGGAAAAACTGTTACTGAGCTTATGCGTGACGGTGCAAAAATCCTTACAGTAAATGATGTGATGGATGGCGTTGCAGATATGATTCATGAGGTTCAGATTGAAGTAACTTTTCCTGATGGAACAAAACTTGTTACTGTTCACAATCCTATTCGCGAAGTTGCGGAGTAAGGAGGCGTTATGAAAATTGGTGAAATTATTTCCTGCAATGAAAAAATTGTTCTTAATGAAGGACGAAAAACAATTGAACTTGCTGTAAAAAATACTGGTGATCGTCCTGTTCAGGTTGGTTCACATTTTCATTTTTATGAAGTAAACAAATGTCTTTCTTTTGATAGAAAAACCGCCTTTGGGTATCGTCTTGATATTCCTTCTGGAATGTCTGTCCGCTTTGAGCCCGGTGAAGAAAAAACAGTTCAGCTTTGCACCTTTGGCGGCAAATCAGAAATCTATGGTTTGAATAATCTTACATCTGGAAAGGCTTATCCGGGGGGTGTTAAATGAGTTATACAATCGATGGAAAAAAATATACGGCAATGTATGGGCCGACAACCGGTGACAAAATCCGACTTGCAGATACAAATCTTGTAATACAGATTGAAAAAGATTTTACAGTCTATGGTGATGAAGCAAAGTTTGGAGGCGGTAAAACTCTGCGCGACGGCATGGGCCAGTCTGTAAACACAACCCGAGAAGGCGGCGACCTGGACCTCGTAATCACAAACTGCGTGATTCTTGACTACACAGGAATCTATAAAGCAGACATAGGAATTAAAGACGGAAAAATAGCAGGCATTGGAAAAGCCGGAAACCCAGATACAATGGACGGCGTAACTCCGGGAATGACTGTAGGCGCCGCAACTGAAGCGCTTGCCGGCGAAGGCCTTATTGTAACTGCCGGTGGAATTGATACTCACATCCACTTTATTTCTCCTGAGCAGGTTGGAACCGCTTTGTGTTCCGGCGTTACTACAATGATTGGTGGCGGTACCGGCCCTGCAGATGGAACTAATGCAACAACCTGTACTCCTGGAAAATGGAATCTTGAAATGATGATTAAGGCAGCTGAAGATTTTCCTATGAACATCGGCTACCTTGGAAAAGGAAACTGCTCGAACAAACAGAAGCAGAGCGAGCTTGTTGCACAGATTAAAGCGGGAGCCTGCGGTCT
>JAEEGH010007489.1_pt1 | contig 26215 bp, 21 predicted proteins | sample 9134181 | NCBI WGS metagenome assembly JAEEGH01 (sample SAMN16246544, study PRJNA631951) | gut metagenome | biome: gut microbiome; feature: rumen; material: DP-attached | host: Bos | place: Iran: Karaj | collected 2018-10 | reverse complement strand
CCAACGGAGCATCATTCGGTGGAAACCAGTACGTATTCACCGTTGCTGTTATCGTAGCAGGTGTATCTATCATCCTTACATGCTTATTCAGTGCTAAACATGTTAAAGAAGTTGATGATAAATACAGAACTAAAGCCGGCAAACCATTGGATGACGCTTTAGTAGGACGTAAATAGTTTTTTTAAGTACTTACCCACGCAAGATAAAGTGGTGTTACCGAAAGGTAATTGTGTGTTAATTAAATAAAAATTGAATATAGTTAAAATAAAGGAACCGGTTTTTTAACCGGTTCCTTTTATGTTTTATTTATTGTTCCAACTTCATAAGTTTGATTGTCAGCAAAAGCTTAAGTCTTTCTTCACCCGTGGACAAATCAAGTCCGAATTGTTCTTTAAGTTTATTGATCCTGTAAAGCACGGTGTTTTTGTGAATATAAAGCTTTTTGGCAATTGCCTCCGTCTTATCCACATATTCCAGATAAAGCTCCAAAGTCTCCAAAAAATTGCTGCCATGTTTCTTGTCATATTCTCTTACGGCCACAACCCCCGGATGATAGAAATCTTCCAAGTTGTTTGTGCGAGAAATGATATCACCCATATGGTAGATAACAAAATCTCCGTAATTGTATATATATTTGCCTTTGCTAACTTTGATACCGATTTCAAAGGCTTTTTTTGCCTGCAGATAATACTTTTGGATATCCATAATATCGGTAAAGCTTGCGCTTAGCGAGGCGACCAGGTTGTTTTTTTCAAGATATTCCACAAGACGCTGATTGCTGCTAAGAGCCGGATGCTCCTTAAAACTCATTAAGAATATAATTCGTCCGTCGAAAATAACCCAACGGCTGGTTGCCAAAATATCATGTAGCTGTTTGCTGATTATTTGAGCTTTTCCCTCGAAAATATCTCTGTTAAAATCCGAAACAATCATGATAATAAGATTTTTGTGAAGATTCCATCCCAAGTTTTGCATACGGGCATCGGCAACTTCTCTTGATTTAATCTGACCTTTTAAAAGATCCGACAGGAGATAGCTGTGCATAAGGCCCGGATTTGAGGAGTAAAACTCGTCTTTTTGAAGCTCCAAAGAAATGATTTTACAAAGAAAATCAATTGTTTCGATATCAACATCATCTATTTGATGCCTGGTTCCGATAACAGAAACCTCGGCAATTTCTATGCCGTGAATGTAAACCAGGGAAGTAACTCGACCGAAGTCATCGCTTTCATCATCGTTACTGAAATAGGGATATCTGCTTTCTCGGATTTTTTCGTGAATCCTTTCGCGTTTGTTTATAGCTGTTTCGCTTTCAATCAGATAACCATAGTTTTGGGTGGATTTGATATCCGGATTTTGTTCTTTGTCGCTATCAACATCAATATTAAGAGTTGCTTCACCTTTATAGCTTTCATCTTTGCACATGGCAAGGATTTTGTAGCCGATATCGGATACAATTAGCGGATTTTGAAGAAGGCTGAAAGCCTCATTTACAATATATTGAAGGCCTTTTCCCGAATGTAGGGCGTTAATGAGACGATTGCGGGCACTGCTCACCCTGGAATCGTTACTGAATATTCTTGATAAAATTCCTATGGCATCGTAGGCATTGATTACCCTGTCGATGGTAACGAGATTAAGCTCGTTTTCGGGATTTAGATATTCTTTCGGAACATCAATATCTTTAATACACAAAAAACTGAGGCCATGCTCCAAAGGAAGACGTGGCAACTCGGAAACATTACAAATATAGAGAGCGTTTTGCTCGAATGATTTTTCTTTTTCACTTAATTGAAAGAAAAAAATGTCTACATTGGAATCAAAGCTTGCCAGCTGTTTTGGGTGATATTTTCCGAGCTTTGATGTGATTTTTGATAGTTCCATTAAAGTGTATCCTTATTTTCAATATTGTTTTGCTGTTCTTTTAAATTATCCAAGTATTTTTTGGACATAAATGCATTAATAATATTTGTCAATCTGTTTTTAACGATTGGCAAGTTAAAAGGTCTGTATATAAAATCGGTTGTACCGATTTCAATTGCGCGTTTTTCCAAAAAGTCATCTTCACCGCGAAGTATCAACACAAGCGGTGGTATAGGATCCACCAATTTTTCCATTTCCTTGAGAGCATCTTGGTACTCTCTGCTTAGAATCGTAATTATATCTCCGATAATCAAAACCAGATTATTCGGATTTATTACCAATGATTTCATTTCCTCAACGGATGCGGCCTCCAGAATGTTAAAGTTTTTACTGAGCAGTTTTTTCAAAGTGGAACGAACACTTTTTAAAGGATCCAATATAAAAACGGTAGGTCGCTCACTGGTTATACCCGAAAGAGGGCTAACGGACAAATCATCCGTTGATTTACTTTGGAATCTGTGCAACTGCTTCATGGAATACATTTCAGCATCAGCAAGGCGGATACAGTCCGTAAGTGTTGCATCCTGCTCCGGGATGTCAAAGAAAGCACCGTAGCTTGCGGAGATTCTGTAAGGATGAATGCTTGTCTGTGCAAGGCGTGACAGTTTTTCACGGAATTTTAATATAAATTTTTCCGGTTCCGTAGAGCCCACAGGAAATTGATTTATAACCAAGAATTCGTCGCCGCCGTATCTTATGCATATACTTCCCTTAGGCATGGAGTCTTTTAAGAGTTTGGCAACGGATTTAATGGCAAAATCACCTGCATCATGTCCGAAATTATCGTTAATATATTTAAGATTATCAAGGTCAGCCAATAAAATGTAAAAACATTCTTTTTCGCGCTTGGCGGTTTCCAAAATAAGAGATGCATAGCGGCTTAAAGCCTTACGATTGTAGACATCCGTAAGCTCATCAAAAAGCTCTCTTTTTGAAAGAGATTGATTTTTGTGTTGGAGTTCGGCAATAAGAAGATTACGCTCGATTTCGGAACGCTCTTGAATAAGCTTCTTTTCGTGAATGTCTCTGACCAAGCAAATATAAGCCAAGCTTGCTTGATTTGCTTCTTCTAACTTGACGAATTCGTATTCAATCCATATATAGTTATTGTCGTTTTTCTTCCATCTGAGTTCCAATGAAATGGAATCGCGATTCTTAAGCCTTTCGTCCAATGTGTTGGCATCGGCAAATTCGAGAAATTTGACTTTGTCATCGGGATGAACGTAATATTCGCATGATGAATGAATAGAACTGCTGTAGGTTCTGTTGTTTACGGGATAATCTTTTTGTCCGTAAGATCTGAACAATTCGGTAATTGTATTGGCAGTCGGATTGATGGCATAGATTGTCAAAAAGATTTTCTTTAGGGCAACCTGCTGTGCGGCCAAAGCAAATTCGTCAACCGGAATATAAGAAGAACCTATAACACCCACAACCTCGTCTCCGTCCTTTATAGGCAAAAGGTTACCTTCAATGTCAAAATCATGGGCGCTTTTGTCGATGCGATTAAAGCAAGGTTTTCCCGTACGTAAAACCTCGTCCAAGGCACCTGTTGGGTCATTGTATATTTGACCGATTTTAACTGACGGATCGTCTGTATCAGGATACTTATAATAAACACGTCCATCTTTGTCGAAGACACAGAAAAACATGTCCAAATTAATCAGACGTCTGGCTGTTTCACAAATATTAACCGCTTCATCAAGTTTAGTATTATTCATCTATTCCCCTACTATTAAACTGCCCCTACTATACTTACTTCTTTATTATAATATATACTAAATAGAAATGCACTATTTTACTTGAAATTTTTATCGGTAAAATATACTATTAAAGAGTATTTAAAAAATTTTAAGGACGAGAACGATTTTATGTCAAAAGCAAAAGAAAGAATCAAGAAACTTAGAAAACTAATGAAGGAAAAGAATATAGATGTTTGCTATATTCCGACATCTGATTATCATGATTCGGAATATATAAGCGATTATTTTAAATGCAGAGAATATGTAAGCGGATTTACGGGATCTGCGGGAACCTTGATTGTGGGACTTAAAGAGAGCGGACTTTTTACCGACGGCCGTTATTATATTCAGGCGGAAAAGGAGCTCGAAGGTTCCGGAATAAAGCTTTTTAAGGCGGGCGAGCCGGACTGCATAAGTGAATTTGATTATATGGAATTGTTAACTCCGGATAATGGTTGCATAGCTTTTGACGGCAGGTTGGTAAATGCGGAATTTGTAAGAGAACTTATAGAAGAGCTGGGAACAAAGAATCTTAAAACTAAATACAACACGGACCTTGTGGGGAAAATATGGAAAGACAGACCAAAACAAGTCTTTAATGAGATTTTCTATCTTGAAGAAAAATATTCGGGAGAATCCGTAAACAGCAAACTAAAAAGGCTTAGAAAAGCAATTGCATATGAAGGGGCTCAGGCCCACATTCTTTCGTCTCTTGATGATATTGCATGGCTTTTTAACATCAGATCTTCGGATATTGAATCAAATCCCGTGGCGCAGGCATTTGCGGTTATTTTTTCTGGATCGGCTTATCTTTTTATCGGTACGGATAAAATTTCAAAAAGAGCAAGGGATGAACTTAAAAAAGCCGGTGTTGAAATCCGCAAATATGATGAAATATACAGCTTTGTGCGAAACGAGATAGAAAAAGATGAAATAGTTTATCTTGATGCTTCAAGGGTTAACTATAGATTGCTTAGAAGCTTAAGATGCAAGGAATTTGTGGATGCAGCCAATCCAACATCTCTTTTTAAGGCCATTAAAAACGAGACGGAAATCAAAAACCTTAAAAAAGCCCATATTAAGGACGGTGTTGCTGTTACAAAGTTTATGTATTGGCTTAAGAATGAAGCAAACTTGGGAAAAATAAGGGAAGCCGATGCAGCCGCTTATATTGATGATTTAAGATCGAAGCTTGACAATTATTACGGACCGAGCTTTGAGACTATAAGCGCATACAAAGAAAATGCGGCAATGATGCATTACAGTGCCGAAAGAGGAAATAATGCCGTTCTTAAAAAAGAAGGAATGTTGCTTGTGGATTCCGGCGGCCAATATCTTGAAGGCACAACGGATATTACAAGAACCTTTGCCCTGGGCAAGGTAAACGCCAAAATGAAGAAGCATTATACTCTTGTTTTGAAAGGTATGTTGGCCCTTGCAAATGCAAAATTTCTTTACGGATGCAGCGGGCTTAATCTGGATATTTTGGCAAGGGGACCTTTGTGGGAAATCGGTGAGGATTATAAATGCGGAACCGGCCACGGTGTAGGCTATTTCCTATCTGTTCATGAAGGACCGAACAATTTCAGATATAAAAACCTTAAGGGCAAAGATGCGGTTGTTTTGGAAGAAGGAATGGTTACAACAGACGAACCGGGTTCTTATATCGAAGGAGAATTCGGCATCAGAATAGAAAATGAGCTTTTGTGTGTGGAAGACAGGATTAAGGGTTCGGACCGCTTTATGAAGTTTGAGGTTTTAACAATGGCGCCTATTGACTTGGACCTTGTTGATGAAAAGTATCTTGACGAAAGGTCTAAATTAGAGTTAAATAAGTATAATGCTTTGGTTTATAAAAATATTTCACCATATTTGGATGAAAAGGAGAAAAAATGGCTTAAAAGCGCAACTAAAGCCATTTAAAATGAGAGGTAAGTTGTGGAAAAAGAGGAAAGAAGTCTGCTTTTTGTGTTTAATCCATATGCCGGAAAAGGCGAGATTAAATACCATTTGCTGGATATAGTAAATACTTTTGCAAAACACGATTATAAAGTAACCATTCATCCGACTCAAGGTCAGAAGGATGCTTTTAATTATATTGCAAAAAACGGAAATGAATATGATATGATTGCCTGTAGCGGCGGTGACGGTACTTTAAACGAGGTTATTTCCGGAGTTATGAAGCTGGAGCACAGGCCTGTTGTGGGATATATACCTTCGGGTACCACTAACGATTTTGCCAAGGGTCTTAAACTTCCGTCAAAAATGACCCGTGCGGCAAAAATCCTTATGAAGGGTGAACCACAGCGTATCGATATAGGTGCTTTTAACGAAAAGAGCTTTGTATATGTGGCGGCATTCGGCGCATTTACGGAGGTTTCTTATGCCACACCCCAGGATATGAAAAACACATTAGGACATGCGGCATATTTAATAGAAGGTCTTAAGAGCCTGCCTACAATTAAATCCGTGCATGTTAGTATTAAGGCGGATAATTTTGAGGCGGAAAACGAAGATTTCTTATTCGGCAGCATAACCAATGCGGTTTCCGTTGGCGGATTTAACGGAATAACCGGAAAAGACGTGGATTTAACAGATGGAAAATTTGAGGTTATTTTGGTAAAAAGAGCGAGAAATCCGATAGAGCTTCAAAACATTATCAATATATTTATGGGAATTGACATTAAAGGAACAAATGTTATTAAATTCCAAACATCAAAACTTTTGTTTAAAACGGAAGAAGAAGTTCCTTGGGTTCTTGACGGTGAATACGGCGGATCGCCTAAAAAAGTTACGATTCAGAATATGCATAAGGCAATTACCGTTATGTCAAACACCGGAAAAATAGTTTTATAAATAAGAGGCGGCTGTTTTTTGTAATCATGTTAAAAAGCAGCTGCCTTTTTTGTACAATTTATCGGCAAAATGACAAAAATTGTTTTTCTTAAAAAACGGTGTTTACTTTCAATTTGAAAGTGTGTATAATGAGCACTTGTAGGTTTATGTGTAAAATTAGATTAAGAGATTTTTTTAGTATGCGAGGCAGATTGAATGGAAGAATTAATCGAGAGCTTGGAAAAATTAGTTAAAGTTGCAAATAAGAAAAAAGGCATCTTGGAAATTGAAGAAATAAAGGATTTTTCAAAGAAAAACGATATTAAAGACGAGCAAATCGAAGCGGTTTGCAATTATCTTGAAAATAAAGGCATAGAGATTACTTATGAAAACGAAGGGATTGAAGAAGAGGAAATCGACCTCGAATCAGCCCTTAACATAGATACCGAAACAATAGACAGAAAGATTGACGAGGACGATGTAAGCGACGATTTGGTAGAAGTTCCCGTTGATATTTTTGATGAACCTTCCAATGCGGAACTTGATGAAGAGGAAGAAGACGAAGAAGAGGAAATGTCTGCAATCGAGCTTTTGGACGGTGTAGGCACGGAAGACCCTGTAAGACTTTACTTAAAAGAAATCGGTACAGTACCTCTTTTATCTGCGGAAGAAGAACACGAGCTTGCAAAAAGAAAAGCGGAAGGCGATGAAGAAGCAAAGAAAAAACTTATCGAAGCAAACCTTCGTCTTGTTGTAAGTATCGCAAAAAGATATACGGGACGTGGAATGAGCTTTTTGGACCTTGTTCAGGAAGGAAACTTAGGATTGATTAAAGGTGTTGAAAAGTTCAACTACGAACGTGGATATAAATTAAGTACATATGCAACATGGTGGATAAGACAGTCTGTAACCCGCGCTCTTGCGGATCAGGCAAGAACAATCCGTATCCCTGTTCATATGGTTGAGACAATTAACAGACTCTCAAAAACACAAAGAAACTTAACACTTAAACTCGGCTATGAGCCATCACCAAAGGAACTTGCCGAAGCAATGGGAATGACAGAAGAAAAAGTTCTGGAGATTATGCAGATTGCAAGAGAACCGGCTTCTTTGGAAACACCTATCGGTGAAGAAGATGATACAAATCTCGGCGATTTCGTTGCGGATACAACAACTCTTACGCCTGAGCAGAGTGTTGAAAATACAATGCTTAGAGAACATATAGATGTTCTTTTGCAGGATCTTAAAGAAAGAGAACGCCAGGTTATCGTCCTCAGATTCGGTCTTGAAGACGGACACCCAAGAACCCTTGAAGAAGTGGGAAGAGAGTTCAATGTTACACGTGAGCGTATCAGACAGATTGAAGCAAAGGCTTTAAGAAAACTCAGAAATCCTGTAAGAAGCAAAAAAATCAAAGGTTTCTTATCATAATGATTATTAAAACATGTTCGAAACTAACTAAAGACGAATATAAAGAAATTCTCGCATTGTCTTCCAAATGCGAGAATTTTGACAATATAGCCCCTATCATGTTTACGGAAGACGAGCTTAATTATGATAGTAGTTTTGAATGCTATTATATGGCTTTGAATGAGGGCAATATCATTTCTTTTGTCTCGGTATTTGTTCCCGGTGATGGGACCGGGGAAATTTATGCCATAACGGATCCGGCTTTCAGAAACAAAGGCTTGTTTAAAAAGCTTGTAAAAATTGCGGGCGAGAAGCTTGAAAGCATGGGAATATCCGAAATTTATCTTGTTTGCACACCATCGTGCGCTGTTTCCAAAAAAATTGTTTACGCAAAAAAAATGAAAATAGAATACAGCGAGTATCTTTTGGAACTTACAAAAGGATACAAAGAAGAAGCGGATTCCGAATTGGAAATTTGTGTTAGGGAAAAGGCCGATAAAAGCTTATATTTTGAAACAAAACTCCATGATAAACATATTGGCGAGTGCATGGTTGAATTAAATGGTGAAACGGCTTGCATCTACGATTTTAACCTTGATCCGTCTTGCAGGGGAAGAGGTTTGGGATCAAAAACCCTTATATCTATAGTTAATTATTTAATCGATAATATAACAGATGAAGTGCTTTTGCAGGTTCACGGAGATAACAAGGTAGCCGTGAATATGTATTTACACCACGGGTTTATGATTAAATCACAGTTGGATTATGTAAGGCTTTACTTGTAAAGGCATGAAGAATTGTGTTATACTTGTAATTGCGTAAGAATATTTAACCAAAATAACGAGGATTTCAATGGGAGATGTAAATAATAATGATTTGGATTTCGTGGAAATCGTTGACGACGATGATGTCGAAGATGTCGACAAAGACGAAGCCAAGGAAGACCAATCAGTAAATAAAAGCAATAATAAAGAAAAAGATAATAATAAAAAAGAGAATTTAAGCGAAGAAGAAAAAAAGAAAGCCGTAAAAAGAGAAGTATTCAGTTGGATTCGCTTGCTGGCAATAGCGGTTGCGGTTGCATTGTGCATAAATTATTTGATTTTGTTTAACGGATATGTTCCTTCGGGATCTATGTATCCCACAATCGAAGCCGACGGCAGTCAGGGAGCAAGGATTATAGCTTTTAGGCTTTCATATCTTTTCGAAGAACCCAAACGCGGAGATATAATAATTTTCAAATATCCCGACGATCCGAGAGAGAACTATGTTAAGCGAGTTATAGGCCTACCGGGTGAAACCGTTGAGATAATCGAAGGAAAAGTTTATATCTCAAAAGACGGTGAAAAACTTGAGGATCCGCTTTATGAGCCGTACTTGTACGAGATTCCTCTTGGAAGTTACGGGCCTTACACTGTTCCGGAAGACAGCTATTTTGTTATGGGAGATAACAGGAACAATTCTTGGGATTCCAGAAAATGGGTAAATACTTTCGTTCCGGAAGAAAATATAATAGGAAAAGCATTATTCCAGTACTATCCGTCAATACATAATTTGTTAAAAAAGAATAGTGAATAATAAATAAAAAGAGCATATCTTTCGATATGCTCTTTTTACGTAAAGCCTTTCCGAATATGAAAGCGAGGGATGGCTTTTACAGATTAAATTTGTTAATAATATCTTCGATACCGTCAGAGTTAACTTTTCCTTCTTCCGAAAGTCTGTTGATATCTTCCGATAATACATTTGTATTTTCAATCTTCTCAACGATTTCGTTGATACCATCGGCATTTTGCTTAGCTGCCATAGATACGTTTTCAATGCCCGTTGAAATCTCTTTAACCGATTCGTAAAGTGCGTTAACGGCTTTTCCGATTTCATCAACGGCTGCCTTGATTTCCTGTACATCTTCGCCGTATGATGCCGACTGATCCGCGAAGTTTCTGTAGTCTTCGCCTACGTTGTTGTTAACATGATCCATCAATCTGTCAACGTTTGCTTTAACATTTTCAACGGATGCATTGCTTCCCGCAACGATTGTCTGAATGTTGGAAGCTGTCTTTTGCGATTCTTCCGCAAGTTTACCGATTTCAGATGCAACAACCGCAAATCCGCGTCCTGCTTCACCGGCACGAGCTGCCTCGATGGAAGCGTTAAGTGAAAGAAGATTTGTTTGGGATGTAATATCCATAATGGCATCCGCAAGATCGTTAATCTTTTCGACGGCTGAAAGACTTTCAAGTGCATCGGTCATTTCTTTCATAACATCTTCGGTACGTGTACGACCATTTTCCAAAGCATCGATAATGGATTCGTGAGACTCTTCGGTCTTCTTAATCAAATTATCGGAGGTCTTCATTCCGTCGTTAACCTTCTGCTTGATTTCATCAACCAAAGAAACGATGCGGTTGATTTCCGAATTAACATCGGAAATAGCTGAATTTGTCTGGTCGATACTTGCCGATAATTCTTCGGTCGTAGCCGAGTTATCCATTGTATACTGCGAAAGCTTAGCCGAGTTGGAGTTAAGTGAATCCGAGCTGTTTACAAGGCTTACGCTGCTTTCTTTAAGTACGCCGATTGTTTCTTTAAGCGTCTGGATGATGCTTAAGGTCGAAAGAGCAATTCTTCCCACTTCATCATTTCTTCTGGAGTATCTGTTAAGTTCATTACCGGTTGACAAATCGAGCTGACCAACTTTTGTAAGTGAACCTTCAACGTCTGAAAGTGCTTTTGTCATAATGTAAATTATGAGTCCAAGTACAACAACAAGTACTACGATAGCTACGATTGCCGTAATAAGTGACTGCATAAGAGCCGAATCTGTATTTGATGCCAATTCAGCACTGTCAGCACCTAAGAAGAGTAACCACTGATACTGTGGAATATATGTGTAAACACCTTCCATTGTTTTGCCTGTATCAGGATCTGTGTAAATAGTTGTTCCCGATGATACTTCTTCGCCTGCCGAGATTTTATCTACCAAAGCAACAACAGGTGCAAGTTCGCATTTAGTGGTAATGTTTTCCGTGTTGTTATCGTAAAGGATTGAAGAATCCGATGCTGAAATAAGGAGCACTTCCTGGTCTTGGGTGAGATTAATCTTTCCAAGAATTTCGGAAATTTCCTGCGCACCAACAGCTGCAAGAGCATAACCCGAAGGAGCGCCGCTAGGAGTGTATCCCGAAATTGTAAAGCATAAAGCTACTTCGTTGGTTGTCGGTGAAATTGTTGCAATACCACCGATTACAGGTTCTGCTTTGTCGTTAAAATAAACGTTTTGAATAAGTTCAACGGTTTCCGGCGGACTTACATAACCAACCATCGCAGGGTCGGAATGCGCAAGACATACACCGTCATAATTTGTAAATAAAATACTGTCAAAGTTTGGAATGAAACTGCCATAACCTGCTGTGAAAGCACGTGCTGCTTCAATTGCCGCAGGGTCGGAAGGATTAGTCATTACTGCTGAAATGGCAGGTGAATTTACATAACTTTGAACATAAGCTATCTCCTTGTTCAAATAAAGATTAAGTTGATCGCTGTAGTTTTCGGCAACATTTGTTAAAAGTTGCTCGTTGTTCTTGTTAAGAACGTCTTTCATACTCATTCTTGTTACAACACATTGTACTGCCATAACGGCTACGGCAATGATAGCAACAACAATGATAAGCTTAATACTGAGTTTGCCTCTACCTCTCATTAAAAATTACCTCCTCGCAAGATATTTAAAATACTCATAGGATTATTTTATCAGAAAAAAAAAGCAACAAAAATAACATTGTATGAACAATTGGTAAAAAAATTGTAAATAAATTGTTAATGCGGAAAATGGCAAATGTTGATATTTAAAGGAAAAGAGGATATAATTGTCAATGATTGTAACAAAAACTTTTTAAATAAATTTTTTGAAGGTGAGTTAATTGGAAAACTTGATCTTTAGCTTGAATGCCACCATTCCGCTTTTTTTGGTTATGGTTGTGGGATGGTTCTTAAGAAAAATCGGCATTCTTAACGAAGCATTCTGCAAGGCTGCAAATAAATTCAATTTTACCGTAACTTTGCCGGTTCTTTTGTTTAAGGATTTATTTGAGTCCAATGTAAAAGAAAGTTTCGACATTAAATATGTTCTTTTTTGCGCCATTGTTACCAGTATTGCATTCTGGGGATTGTGGGGCATTTCAAAGATTATATGGAAGGGTAAAAACTTTATAGGTGAGTTTGTACAAGCTTGCTACAGAAGTTCCGCAGCGGTTCTTGGAATTGCTCTTATTACCAACATTTACGGAAATGCCGGAATGGTGCCTATGATGATTATAGGTGCGGTGCCTTTGTTTAATATTTACGCGGTTCTGGTGCTCACATTTGAATCACCCGGAAATAAAAACAAAACCGTAAAAGATGCTGTCTTGGGAATATGCAAAAATCCGATTATCATAGCAATTATAATCGGCGTAATTTGCAGTATGATTGACTTTGAGATGCCGACAATGCTTGAATCCACCATATCAAACATCGCAAGAATGGCATCGCCTTTGGCACTTGTTGTAATAGGTGCAAGTTTTGAAGGCAAAAAGGCCATAGCACTTTTGAAACCGTCAATTACGGCGGCTGTTGTAAAACTTATTGTTTTACCGGCTATTTTCTTGCCGATAGCAATAAAAATGGGCTATACAAACGGACACTTGGTTGCGATACTTATAATGCTGGGATCGCCGTCCACACCAAGCAGCTATGTTATGGCAAAAAGTATGGGAAGCGAAGGAACTCTTACGGCATCGGCGGTGGTGCTGACAACACTTGGGTCGGCATTTTCCCTAACGGTTATACTGTTTATCCTAAGGTCTATTGGAGTTGTTTAGCTTATATGTGACGGATAATTGTTTTGACATGTATAAAAGATATGTATAAAAGCGGGCGAAAAAGCTTTCGCGGAAAGAGGAGAAAATGAGAATTACAAAAGAAAATGCAATTGTATTGGTGGTTGATATTCAGGAAAGACTTCTTCCGGCCATGGCACATAAGGAAGATGTACTTAAAAACAGCGTGATTTTACTTAAGGGTGCGGTAGCACACGGCGTGCCTGTTATTGCTACGGAGCAGTATCCGAAGGGCCTTGGTTCAACGGTGCCTGAAGTTAAGGAAGCGGCGCCTGATATGTGGATACACGCAAAAGGCCAATTTTCATGCCTTGAGCCTGAAGTGAATGCCAAGTTGGATGAACTTATTGCAGCCGGCAGAGACACGGTTGTAATAATCGGAATGGAAGCACACGTATGCGTACTCCTTACAATCAGAGACTTGATTGAAAAAGGTTTTAAGGTTGTTATGGCAGCGGACTGCGTTGCATCAAGAAAAGATTTCGATAAGGAAATGGCATTTGAAAGAGCCAAGTTTGAAGGTGCGGTGCTCAGCACATACGAAGCAATTCTTTTTGAAATGACGGAAACATCAAAAGATGCAAACTTTAAAACAATATCCAATCTGGTAAAGTAAAAGTAAGCATCTAATGAATTAAGCTTATAAGGCTTGTCCCAATATTTGTGGACGAGCCTTAAATTAATAATACGGAAAGGAAAGAGATATGGAAGAATTAAAAACACGAGATCAGATAGATAAGAAGTATAAATGGGCCATCGAGGATCTGTATAAGTCAGATGATGACTGGGAAAAAGAGTATAAGGAACTTGAAAGCAAAATAGAAGAATTGGCCGGTTTTGCGGGCACATTAGGCGAATCGGCAAAAAGGCTTGAAGAATATTTGAAAGTAAATATAGAAGCATCCAAACTTATGGAGCGAGTATATGTTTATGCCGGTCAGAAATCTCATGAAGATTTGGGAAATTCCAAATATCAGGCCATGAACGGACGCGCCGGAAGTCTTATGGTTAAGTTTGGGGGCGCAAATTCATTTTTTGAGCCTGAAATACTTGCTATGGATGAGAAAAAGCTTTTGGGATTTATAGAAGAAAGCGAAATTTTGGGAAGAGCCAAAAAGGTCTTTACGGATTTGCTTGATAAAAAGCCTCACGTTTTAACTAAGGATATGGAAGAACTGCTTGCAAACGTAGGGGAAATAGCAAACGGCCCGAGTGATATTTTCGGCATATTCAATAATGCGGATCTTAAGTTCGGCGAAATTACGGATGAAGAAGGAAATAAAGTCGAGCTTACACACGGACGCTACAACAAGTTTATAAAAAGTGCGGACAGACGCGTGCGAAAAGAAGCTTTCGAGGCTATGTACAAGGCCTTTGGCGATTATATAAATACTTTGTCGGCCATTTACGGAACAAGCGTTAAAAAAGATGCTTTTTATGCAAAGGCAAGACATTACAATTCTTCTTTGGAAAAAGCTTTAAGCTCAAATCACATTCCGGTGGAAGTCTACGATAATTTGCTTAAAACGGTAGATGCCAATTTGGATGCTCTTCATGAATACGTGGCAGTTAAGAAAAAAGCTTTAAGGCTTGATGAAGTGCATATGTACGACCTTTACACACCGATGGTTGCGGATGTGGATTACAAGATTGATTTTGAAGAAGCAAAGAAGATGGTAAAAGAAGCTCTTGCACCTATGGGCAAGGCTTATACGGATATTTTGGAAGAAGGCTATAATAATGGCTGGATAGATGTTTATGAAAATAAGGGTAAAAGAAGCGGTGCATATTCGTGGGGTGCCTACGGAACTCATCCATTCGTGCTCTTAAATCAGCAGGATACCTTAAACAGTGTCTTTACTTTGGCACACGAAATGGGACATGCCATCCATTCATACCATTCCGACAAGACTCAGGATTATATTTTTGCCGGATATAAAATATTCGTTGCTGAAGTTGCGTCTACTTGTAACGAATCTTTACTAATTCATCATTTACTAAAACAGAATGAATCGGAGAAAAACACAGCCGGCGGTAAGGCGAAAAGAGCATATCTTTTAAATTATTTCTTGGAGCAGTTCAGAACAACTCTCTTTAGACAGACTATGTTTGCAGAGTTTGAAAAGATTGCTCATGAAATGGTGGAAAGCGGCGAAACACTTACGGCTGACAACTTGAATGACGTTTACTACAAATTAAATGAAAAATACTTCGGTAAGGGTGCTTACATAGATAAAGAAATCGCCCTTGAATGGTCACGAATACCGCATTTCTATACGGCATTTTACGTATATCAATATGCTACGGGATTTTCCGCTGCTATTGCTCTTTCCAAGAAGATATTGGAAGATTACGAGGCAGCAGGGGAGAACTTTGACGGAGAAGAAACAGGGGCTGTTAAGAATTACAAGAAATTCCTTTGCGGCGGAAGCTCAAAAGATCCTATCGATTTGCTTAAGATGGCAGGGGTTGACATGTCATCGAAAGAGCCGATAGAAGATGCCATGAAAATGTTCAGAGAACTTTTGGATGAGCTGAAGGAGCTTTTGTAAGATGGATAGTAACGAAAGGGACTTTACAAAAGAGCCATCATTTAAAGATCGTTTTTTGGCAAAAGTTAAAAAAGAAATAGTTCTTGTAATCTCGATTCTTGCAGCATTGGTGGCATTGCTTATAGCAAGGCCGGAAGAAAGCATAGGCCGCTTTATCGACTGGAGAACCTTAGCTATTCTCTTTTGCCTTATGTTGGTGGTAGGAGCCCTAAGAAATATGGGGGTACTTGAAAGCCTGGCAAAGGCTTTGATAAACAGGACCAAAACCTTAAGGGGTTTGTTTATGGTACTGCTTATAGTAACATTCCTACTCAGTATGTTTATAACCAATGATGTGGCCCTTATAACCTTTGTGCCTTTTTCTATAGCGGTGCTTACAATAGTGGGAAAGATGGAGCTTATGATATTGCTTGTGGTATTACAAACCATTGCCGCAAACCTTGGCAGTATGTTAACGCCTATCGGGAATCCTCAGAATCTGTTTTTGTACGGTCTTGCGGGAATGAAAGCGGGAGAATTTGTGCTTCTTATGCTGCCATACACACTTGTTTCCTTGGGTATTATTATTGCCTGCGTTATGGGAATAAAAAATTCCAGAACCGCAAGTATGGTAAGTATAAATACCGCAACGGAAGAAGGTATAAAAGATGAGGAACGAGCATCAAGCAAGTGGTTTTTGAGAAAGCCTAAGTTTTATGTATTGGTCATTTTGTTTTTGATGGCAGTACTTACCGTAGCACATCTCATTCCTTTATGGATAACGTTTGTTGTTATATGCCTGTGCATTTTAATCATGGATTTTAAGGCTTTCAAAAAAGTGGATTACTCCTTGCTTGCTACATTTATTTTTCTCTTTATATTTGTTGGTTGTATGAAAGAAATAGATGCGTTTGCGGGTTTCTTGGGGAATCTTGTTGAAGGAAATGAAATGCTGACAGGACTTGCCTCAAGCCAGATTATAAGCAATGTGCCTGCTGCGATTTTGCTTTCCGGATTTACAACTGCCTACAGACCGCTTATTGTGGGAGTGAACATAGGAGGCCTGGGGACATTGATTGCATCAATGGCAAGCCTTATATCTTTTAAGTATTACGCAAAAGTAAAGGGAGCAAAAATCGGTAAGTATTTGGGGATTTTCAGCCTTTTTAATTTGCTGTTTTTAATAGTGCTTTGGTGCTTGTATATGTTGATAAATTCCTGATGAGGGATTTGAATATTGATATGGAAAAAGGGGCTTAAAAGCCCCTTTTTCAGTAGTGTTAAAAAAATAAGAAAAAAATGAAGATTTTTAAAGATTTTTTCTTGACAAACAAAAGTCTGTATAGTATAGTATCTAAGTGCCTTGCAGAAAGGCAATTAAGCGCGAGTGGCTCAGTTGGTGGAGCACGACCTTGCCAAGGTCGGGGTCGCGGGTTCGAGTCCCGTCTCGCGCTCTTATTATGCAGAAAAACAGCACTTTTAAGTGCTGTTTTTTGTATAATAAGAGCATTTAAATCGAGACGGGACGACCTATCACGTGAGGCTTGCCCGAGCGTGATGCTACCTTGACCCCGTCTCGCGCGGAAATGTTCTAAACATTTTTAAGGATAACCTGTATTCTGCAAGGAATCGTAAAAGAATGGAATTTAAAATCAAATTATAAAGTGATGAAATTATAGCAGAAAATCCTTTGAAAAATGACAAAATCATACAATGTTTACCTCTTAAAAATGACAAAAACTCATTTAAAAATCCTTTGAAAAATGACAAAAAGTATTATATAATGATTAAAAGTAGGAGGCATACTATGCTTAAAAGAGATGTATGGGACACCTTGATAGATTGGAAGAAAGGCGAACGTCATCCATTGGTTATCAAGGGATTAAGACAAATTGGTAAAACATATATTGTAAAAAAATTTGGTGAAGATTATTACGAAAGCTGTGTTTATATTGATTTAAGATCTGATAAAATGATTCACAGTGCGTTTGATGGCGACTTTGATGTCAATCAGATGGTTATGTCTATTACAGCTGTAAAAAAGCAAGTAAGATTCATCCCGGGTAAAACATTACTTATTTTGGACGAAATACAGGATTGTCCAAATGCGAGAAGTTCATTAAAATATTGGGATTTGGATGGACGATATGATGTAATTGCCACGGGAAGCTTTTTGGGAGTAAAAGGTTTTAGAAGTCCATATACAAGAGGCATTCCGGTTGGATATGAAGACGAGTTAATAATGTATCCTTTAACCTTTAAAGAATTTTTGAAAAATGCAGGATTAAAAGCGGATGTTATTGATTATGTCAAAAAATGTCTTGATGAACATAAGATGGTTGAAAAAACAATTCATGAAAGCATTCGTTCATTATATCTTCAATATCTTATTGTTGGTGGAATGCCGGAAGCGGTTAATTCTTTTTTTGAGAATCATGATTTAAATGCTGTGCGCAGGATACAAAAACGAATACTAAATTCTATTAAAGACGATTTTGGCAGATATAAAGCCACAAATGGGGATGATGCCGTAAATGAAGTATTAAAACTCAGGGCGGAAGCATGTTTGGAATCGTTGCCTACGCAGTTATCCAAAGAATATAAAAAATTTAAATACAGTTTGGTAAATGTTAAAGGGCACTCACCGGAAAAAGCCGATGGACTACAGTATCTGGAAGATGTCGGAATAGTAGTAAAATCTTATAATACCAAAGAAATTTCATTTCCTCTTGAAGGAGTAAAGATACCGACGGAATTTAAGGTTTTTTATGTTGATACCGGATTATTGATTTCGCAGTTGGGTGAGGAAGTTCCGAGGAAAATACTTGATGGTGATATAAGCGCATACAAAGGTGCTATTGCGGAAAATATGGTTGCCTCAGCCTTTGCTGCAAATGGAATGAAGCTGTATTATTTTCATGCGCCAAGCGGATCTCCGGAGTTGGATTTCCTTTTTGAAAAAGATGGGAAAACGGTTATTGTTGAGTGCAAGGCTACCAACAATAGGGCTACCAGTATGAAGTATGTTATTGCAAATCAAAAAAAATACGGAAAACATCCGGCTATAAAGTTTTCAGATACAAATGTTGGTATTGCTGAAGGCTTTATAACTCTTCCTCTGTATGCAATTGGATTTATTGAAAAGAAAAAGGATAAGATAATTGTTGATCCGATTGATGTTAGCAGTTTGAAAGTGCCGGAATAAAAGCTTGCCCGCACTCTAACTATAATCCAAAATATGCATCTATGCCGTTTGCGATGCCATACGCCATATACTGCTGGCAGGTTGGGTCACTCATTTCAATATCCTCATCAGCATTTGTCATAAAGCCCATTTCTATTATGGTGTTTGGAACGGTGGACCAGTTGATGCCTGTCATGGTGTCGGTTTCGGAAACGCCTCGGTTTGCGAAGCCTGTAGCGGCGCAATAGGAATTAAGCACACATTCCGACAAATACCTGCTTTGGGAGTAGACATTGCCGTTATAAGGGTTTGCAGGGCTTTGGCACATAGTAAGAGCACCCCTTACGGAAGTATCGTCAAGTCCGTTGGCGTGAATTCTGATAAAAGCGTTGGCTCCTGCGTTATTTGCCATTTGCGCCCTTTCGGCATTGCTAATATCCACATCGTTTGATTCTCGTATCATAACAACAGTATAGCCCCTGTTAATAAGCTCCTGTTTTAATAAAAGCGCTATTTCAAGAGTGAGCTGGTACTCAGTCTTGCCGGTTGCAAGACCATGAGTGCCGCCGGCAACCTTAGCTTTATAAACATCTGAATTAGGGCCGTTAGGCTCCTGATCAAAATTGCCGTAAGCCTGGTGACCCGCATCGATGGCCACTATGTAACCATTTGAACCTCTGGTAATAGAAGCCGGCGCGCCAAGACTATCCCAGTAGGAAACATCTGCGGCTTCCGTTTCTTCGGCAGCGGTTTCCTCTTGAGTGGTGGATTCTGTCTCCGGCTCGGTTTCTTTACTTGTTTCTTTAGCACTGGTTTCAGAAGTAGCCTTAGTCTCTTTTTCGGTGTTTTCGTTCTTGTTAGCATTTATAGCAAAAATCAGAATAACAAGCCCAATAGCCACTGCGCACATAGTAATAATGGTAATTAGCCTTTTTTTATGGTCCATTTTATACTGCCCTTCTTAAAAACGTTGTATATGTTAAATGATACACCATTTTGGTGCAATACGTAAGTCTGCTATGTTATAATAATCCTGATGATATATTGTATTTTCGGAGGTAATTATGAGAAGGATATTTAAAATGTTTTTGAGTATAGCGCTGGTTTTGGCGATGTTAGTGCCATTTAGCGTGATAGGGGCAAGTACGGTTAAGGCAGATGATAATAACGTGTATATTAATGAGGATAATTTCCCGGATGAGAATTTTAGGAATTATTTGTTGAGAAAGACAGATTGGTATACATCTGATGGAACGGGTAAGTATTTTACTCCGACACAGATTTCAAAAATAACGAGCATTAATTGTTCTTATGAAAACATTTCAACCTTAGAGGGTATAAAGTTTTTTACAGCATTACAAACCCTGGATTGTTACAGAAATCAGCTAACAAGCTTAGATGTAACAAAAAATACAGAATTAGTAGAGCTATGGTGTCATAATAATGAGCTAACAAGTTTGGATGTAACAAAAAATACAGAATTAGTAAGGCTATATTGTAATAATAATGAGCTAACAAGCTTGGATGTAACAAAAAACACAGAATTAGTAGGGCTACATTGTGATAATAACCAGCTAACAAGTTTGGATTTAGCTGCTAATAATAACTTAAGTGATGAATATTTAAGTATTGATTCACAGACACCTGTAATAGATTTGATTATCAAAGATAAGAAGTTCTATGTCGACATGAATGCGGTTACCGGTGATGCTTCCAGAGTGACTATCACAGATGCCAATTGGACACTTGATACAGCAACAGGCATTGCTACCTACACCGGTACAGATTTCCCTAAGGAGATTAGCTACACTTACGCTACAAATCATGGGGATCGCGAGATGGAGGTTACTGCTTCATTTACAGCAGGTAAATACGCTCCTATATAAATTATGGATTCCTTTTGGCTAGATACTATAAATTGCATATAAAAAGTGCAATGATACATCGTGGTTAAAATATATTGTTAGAATAAAAATCAAAACCTGCGCTACATTAGCGCAGGTTTTACTATTATAAGTTCTTATTCAAATAAATCTCTACCGTTTACTGATTCTACATTTCCAACATCATGTTCAACAACGTCCCAGTGTTCAGCGAGTTTTCCATCTCTTAAGCTGTAAATATCAACTACTTTGTTGATGTTACCGTTTGCGTTGCATGTACATTTGAAGAATACCAATACTTCACCGTCTTCGTTAGCAAATGTCTTGTAAATGTGCATTTCCGGTTCTAATGTAAAGAAGAAGTCTGTAAAGGCCTTGAAGCCTTCCTTGCCGTCAGCTACCGTTGCATTATGCTGGGTATAATCGTCCTGCATAAAATCGTCTAATTTGCTTATATCCTGTTTGTTGAATACATCTTCGTTAAAGTTTACGACAGTGTCGATGTTTTTTTGCTGTTCTTCAACTGTTGGTGTTGCTGTTGCCTTTGCATCTGTTGTGAATAAGTCTCTGCCGTTTGCAGTTTCTGTGTTTCCGACATCGTGTTCAACAACGTCCCAATGTTCTGCCAACTTGCCGTCTTCTAAGCGGTAAATGTCTACAACCTTGTTAACGGTGCCGTTTGCTTTGCATGTACATTTGAAAAATACCGCAACTTCATCGTTGTCATTTGCAAAGATTTTTAAGATTTCCATTTCAGGATCCAATCCGAAAAACATGTCTGTAAAGGCGATGAATCCTTCTTTGCCGTCTTCTACCGTTGCGTTGTGCTGGATGTAGTTATCCAACATAAAGTCGTCGAGTTTTGAAATGTCATGGGCATTAAATACTTCTTCGTAGAATTTTGTTACCACTTCAATATTTGCCTGTCTTTTTGCCAATGCTTCGTCTGTACCTCCTGTAGCATCTGATTGCTGTGATCCGCACGCTGCTAACCCCACAACTGCCATTGCCATACATAATAACATGGCTATAACTTTCTTTTTCATGAAAGACCTCCTTTTTTGAGCTTGCGATAATTACAAGTTACAAGACAATTATAGAAAAGAGAGGGCTCGGGTAAAAGCAATAAAAAAAAGTTCTATTCGCAATCGTTTGGTTGCGAATAGAACTAGGTCTGTTTTTCGTATATTTTTATAATTTCTTTTGCTAAGGCTTCATGTTTTGCCTGCTTCCACAGTATCAATGTGTCATAGCTTTCGTTTCCTGCATCTGTAATAATTGGGAAGGTTTTTACCTTGTCCTTTACTTCGTCTAACAGCATTTCATGAATGAATGCCACTCCCTGATTTAAACTGAGGGCGACTAATAATTCGTGTAGATTAGATACCATTTTGATATTGTTTGGCTTGAAGCGGTTTGCCTCAAAATCCTTTTTCTGTCGCTCCACAACTGCCTTAGAAAAGGATGCATCTATTAAGATAAATGTCTCGTTCTTTAGGTCTTGCAGGGAAGTAATCTTATCTGCCAATGGGTGTTTTTTTGACATTGCTATGACAGGGCGATCAATATGATGCTTCATCACCAAATGCTGACATTTGTTCACGTCTTTCAAAGACAGACTTAATAATATGGCTATATCAATGGTCTCATCTTCAAACTGTTTAACAATACGTTCCGGCGAATCGATTTTGTACTCAAATACCACATCTGAGTGCAGCTGCATGTAGGATTGGAACAAGTCTATTACCTGGTTTTTTATCTGTGTGTTTTCCAGACCAACGATTATGGTGTGAGTTTTTCGCTTTTTAAACTGTTCGATTTGCCTAAGGGCATCTTTGTGCTTCGGATACAGTTCGGCCCAGCATTCGTACAGCATTTTCCCTGCATCCGTTAAGGTTACACCGCGTTTTGTGCTTCGCTCAAACAGTTCCACACCCAGTTCGGTTTCTATTGCCTTTATCTGTTTACTTATGGCCTGTCGTGATACATACAGCTTTTCCGATGCTGTTTGGATGTTTTCGCATTCGGCGGTTATCAAAAAGTATTCTATTTGCGTAGTAGTCATATTTATCCTCTTGAATTAAAAAGTTTAATATCGATATGTTATTAAACATAAAATACACTTTTCCTTTATTTCATAGCCCGCCTTGCTCTTTTTGCAGCCTTTTTGCCGCTAACTTTATTTCGGCGTTTTTGGTTGTTTTCAGCCCGGTAATCTGTAATTTTCCGGGCAATAAGTTCGTAATCTCTTTCAAACAATTCCTTGATAATAAGGGCTTTAAGCTCGTTTTCATCAAGGCGGTCCATTATCATTTCCTGAACACACTTCTTGCTTTTGCCTTTGTATTTAGGAAGCTCTTTTAGTTCCTGGATGTTGGCAAGCTCCGGTCGCCACAAAAGCTGAATTTGGTGCTTTAATTCAGCCTTTGGGCTCTTGGTTGCGCTTTTAAGCTCCTTAACAACAACAGCCCCGCCTTCCTCGTAAACACTAAGGATGCCCCAAAACTCAGGTATATGTTCCTCTACGTGCTTTTCGTGGGTTTTACCCACCACAACAAAGTTTTTATCGCAATAATTGTTATAATCAGCCACCTGGCGCTCAAGCCTGTCGTAGGTATCCGAATCGCTTTTAATTTCAAAACCGATAAACTCGTTTTCAACAATCATAATGATGTCCGCTCGGGACCTGCCAATCATTTTCTCTTCAAAAACGCGGTTTTTCCGTAGGTTTCATCCAAATATTCAAATAATGGTTCTCTTATATCTGCATCTTTTATAAGTTACTCCACTGTATTAGAAAACATGTAAATACTTAAACTATTATTAATAATACCATGAAATAGGGAACTTGTTTTTTATTTAATAAATCTTAGCAGAAAATCTGTTATTCCAATAATCGTAAAGCCTTTTTCGTCTTTTGTTTCCTTAATAGGTTTATTAACAACGATTATTTTTTGAACCTGATCATTAAGTAGCATATAAGGCCTAACTTCTCTGTTTTTTGTTGATTCACCTGTTATATCCGCTGTTACTTGAATATAATAGGAACGCAAACCTTTTCGTGCATAAAAATCAACCTCATTTGTTTTTCTAACAGATTTGCCTTCTTTATTCTTTTCTACTGTTTCAAAAGATCCGACATTAACAGAATAACCATTATAGCACAACTCATTATATACTATATTTTCCAACATTTGTCCTTCATCCGGAAACGCAAAATTTAACCTTGCATTTCTAAGGCCTGTATCGGAAAAATAGTATTTCCTTAATGCACCAATTTCCTTTTTTCCTTTTATATCGTATCTGCGCGCTTCTCTTAAAATAAATGCATCTTTAAAATACCCAATGTAGCTTTCGACTGTTCCTTTGTCAATCTTAGATTTTCGAACACTTAAGAAAGTGTTTGCAATTCTTTCGGAATTTAATAATTCACCCGTTTGAGTACTAATAATATTACATAATTCTTCAAGTTCTTCTCCGCGTTTAAGTTTATTATGCTCAAGAATATCTCTAAAATATGTAGTCTCAAATAGCCCTTTCAGATATTCTTTTTTATCTTCATCTTTTTTTAATACAGCAAGCGGCATTCCTCCATATTGCATATAATCATAGATTGCTTCTAATTCGTAGCCACCAACATAATTATAATACTCCTCAAAAGAAAGCGGCATTAGGCTAATATTTGTCGCCTTGTCTCTGAATTCGGTTACAATATCAGATGAAAGCATTTTAGAATTTGAGCCTGTCACGTATAAATCAATATTTTTTTCCCTGGATAATCCTAATACAACATCTACAAAAGAGACAATGTCGACATCTTTCTTGCTTGCCGGAATATGTTTACCATCAGTCAAATTAGGGTTTACTATCGAATACACCTTTTGTATTTCATCTAAAAAGACATAATTTAGCCCTTTTTTCACACATAGTTTACGTACGTAATCACCAAGCTTTAGTGGATCGCGATATTCAATATTTCTGTCATCATCCAATTCTATGATGTGAATATTTGATTCGGATACACCTTCTGAAATAAGATAATTTCGAAATATTTCCTTAAGTAGATATGACTTGCCGCAACGTCGGATTCCTGTAATTACTTTAGGAAAACCATTTTCTTTAGATTCAATTAGCTGTTTTAGGTATTTATCTCGATTTATCATTTAATAATCTCCAAATTTGTAGAATTCTACACTTTTTACGATTATAGTTTAACACCTGTTTGATTCATAATCAAGAAAAATGTAGAATTCTACATTTTTTTTGATTATAAAATATGGATTCTTTCATCATGTTCAACAACGTCCCAGTTAAGTGATTGACATAGCCGTACTACTATATATATATAATATATTTATAAAATTATAGTTGTACGGCTAAATTAGCAATAACAAGAAAAATATATTGCCGTACGGCGAAAGAGGCGCTTATGAAGATACATGATGCAAAAGCATTTGGGCAGATAATAAAAGAAAGACGGAAAGAGCTTGGATACACGCAAAAAGACGTTTATGAGGCAAGTGGAATCAGCACAAGCTTTATTTCTGATTTGGAAAACGGTAAGGCGACAATAGAGTTGGGAAAGGCCATATTTTTGGCAAATTTGTTAGGTGTGGATATTGATTTGAATAAGAGATAAAACCTGCGTGGAGGTAATTATGAGAAATCTTAAAATATATATTGAAATAGACGGGAAACAGCGTTTTGTGGGAAACATAGAAGGCAACTCATACGAGGATGCTTGCTTTAGTTATTCAAAAGAGTATATGGTTGAAAACTATGGGAATCCTATATCAATTTCGCTTCCGTTTAGAGAAGGGCAATTTTCGGCAGTTGAAACACGAAATTTTTTTGAAGGATTGTTGCCGGAGGGCTTTTCGCGACGAGCTGTAGCTAATTGGATTAAAACGAATGAGGAAGATTATGTTACAATTTTGTCGGTTTTGGGCCGAGAATGTCTTGGAGCAATAAAAGTGGTTGAAGAAGAAAATGAAAATGATTCATCGTACGAACCACTATCAATAAAAGAAGTTAAAGCCTTGGCAGAAGAAGGGGCAACAAAATCAACACAGATATTGATGGAGACGCATCTTTCTTTGACCGGTGCTACCGGAAAAGTGGGACTGTATTATGATGGTAGAAAAGATAAGTGGTATCTGCCAAAGGGAGATGCGCCAAGTACGCACATAGTAAAGCAAAGTCATGTAAGGCTCGCACAGATAGTGTTGAATGAACAGCTTTGCATGTTTGCAGCAAAGGAATCGGGAATAGAAATACCGGAGGTGTTTGTTGTTAACACAGGATCCGGAAAAGACTCAGAAGTGCTATACGCAACAAAAAGATATGATCGAAAGGCAAATAGCGGACGTATTATATCGGGACATGAAGCTCCTGATAGGCTTCATCAGGAAGACTTTGCTCAGGCGATGGGAATAAGAGCGGTTGATAAATATGAGAAGGTAGATAGCGGATATTTAAGAAAAATGTTTGCACTTGTTCGAGAAAACTGTGCTGATCCTATTGGAGAGCAGAAAAAGCTTTGGAAAATGGTGTGTTTTAATTATCTGATAGGTAACACAGATTGTCATATAAAAAATTACTCGCTTCTATATGAGTCGAATTTAAAACGTATCGGACTTGCACCGGCTTATGATATTGTTTGCACCGGTGTTTATAACTCTACAAAAGAGATGAGTTTTTATATTGGGGGCGAAGTAAATATTGAAAAGATCAGTCGCAAGCATTTTGAAACAGCAGCTAAAGATGTAGATATGTCCGTGAATATGGCAATGCGGGTGTTCGATGACTTGGCAAATGGTTTTGAAAA
>JAEEGH010007488.1_pt1 | contig 26221 bp, 20 predicted proteins | sample 9134181 | NCBI WGS metagenome assembly JAEEGH01 (sample SAMN16246544, study PRJNA631951) | gut metagenome | biome: gut microbiome; feature: rumen; material: DP-attached | host: Bos | place: Iran: Karaj | collected 2018-10 | reverse complement strand
TGCTCTATCCGGAATACCATCCGAAGAAGTGACGAGGGACACGGCGGGAATCCTACGGGGTTCCCGCTTTTGTTGTCCTTCAAGAAAGCCCGCGTTTTGTTGTACTTTTAATGGCTGTCTGCAAAATCTGGTTGGTTTGCGCTTTTGGTTTAGGAGATTAGGTATGCCATATATTTGTGAACCAGGTCGGAGGAAGACAAATGTCCTGATACAAACTGTTCATAGTCCAGGTTAGATATCCGTTCTCGAACTTCAACGCCATCGTAGGTGGCAACGAGATAATGGCCCCTGTCTCCCGGTTCTACGCGAGTGTCCCGGAAATGCCCCAGGAATTCATCGGCTTTCACATAATTGATGGCATATTCTATCTTTCGTATTTTGCCGGGATAGGCCGAGAGGACTCCTTTTTTTACAAGATCGTCAATATCCCTTAAAGCGGTATCCAGGGATACGGCACCTAACCGGGACCAGTTCTGAGCAGTTAGTTTTGCCTCTTTTCCGTCCAGAAAGATGTTCAACACCTTCTTCTGCCTCTGGGAAAGTTCCACTCCAGAGAATTCGCGCCAAAAGACCGATTTGTTAAGAATTCCGCTCAGTGTTTCCAGAGAACTGTCCACTGCCCTGCCAAGGCACGCCACAAACCATTCCAGCCAGGGGGTTATATCCCCGTCATGACAGAAGCGCTGAGTTTTCTCGAGGATGGCATAATACTCTTTCTTTTCCTTCTCAATCTCCCGGGACATGCTGAAGAATCGTCCGTTTCCTCCGCCTATTGCCGCCAGAGCCATATCTGCAATGGCCCGCCCGATACGACCGTTGCCATCATCAAATGGATGTATGCTCACGAAGACAAGATGGGCTATGGCAGACCTGATGATTTGGGAGATTCCGGTCTCGCTGTTGAACCAGTACATGAATTCCTCCATATAGTCGTTCACATCAGAAGCGGGCGGAGCCATATAGTGGACAGTTTCATGCCCCATGGATCCGGATACCACCTGAACGTCACCTACCCGGTAGCCTCCCACGGTAATCGGATATGAACCACTTCTCCCCGTTGGGAACAGAGCGCTGTGCCAGCCGAAGAGGCGTTCCTTGTCCAGTGGGATATTGCAGTTACGCGTTGCGTCAAGCATCATATCCACTACACCTTCCATGAAATGGGTGGAAGTGCCTGTGATCTGGATATTGGTAACGCCCAGACGGCGGACGATTGAAGAACGTACATCGTCTTTATTGAGACTGATTCCTTCAATGCGGAAAGAGGACACGATGTCCTGAGTGAGAATCTCTACGGAAGCGCCGGAGCGGTCATCATCCGCAAGAGAGGCAATCCGGCCATGCAGAAAGCCGATAGCAGCGCTGACCTTTTCGACAAGTGCTGAAATCTTGTTTTTGTCCCAGTCGAAGTGCATCCAATCGTATCTTTCGTATATCCACATATCTGACATCGTGTTTAATTTGCAACAAATATAGTTTTTTGCGAATAATCATCAAAATTAATTCGCAGAATATGCGAATTATAATTAGTGCTCGAAAGTCACTTTGATGTACTTCTGCGAAATCCAACCTCATATTGCGGATAGCCCTTTTAATTTGTAAAAGTTAATGGGAAACACCATATTTGTGTAGTAGCTAAAATCAAAGATTTCTAATGACGAAAATGGGGAAAGAAAAAAAGAAGTCCAAGAAACGGTTGGTCTTTATCATTCTTGGGGCCCTGTTCTTAATCGCTTGGCTCAGCTGGACGTCACTAACCCAATTTGAGACGAACAAGAATCGAGTGATTTTCATTGTCCTCATCATCCTTTTATTCGGCCTCTTGTCGTTGGGAGGATTCCTTAAAGATAAATGGAAGAATTAATCAAAGATTATTGTTACTGTTTACACCGATAAATCGAGATTTGTATTCGTAAAATCAAATCATTGCCCTCACATTCAACAGGCCGTATTGCATATTTCACGGAGAATCAGTAAGTTTGAGGCAGAAACCCACATTCGTCAACACCGAGATGGAAAACAAAGGCATCACTAAAAAACAATTCAGGATCCAGTCGTTCTCCTCTTATTTCAACCTTGTATTGGGCTTGATCTGGATCTGGATCGGAATCGATAGTAACCAACCGTTTGAATGGATCTTGGGAATCGTGTTCATTCTCCTGAGCGCCGGGAGCATTCTTTCACTGTATCTCCAGTGGAAACGTCATCCGGTCGTGGACGAAGAACTGGACAGACAGGCCACCCAAAACTTCAAGGAAAGCCTGAAGGGAATGGCTATCACCATCGGCATCATCATCATCGGTTTCCTCCTGGCCTTCGGGCTCGTCCGACTGTTCACATAATACTCGCTATCAACTCTGCCATTGAGCGATTATCCGATGTCGTACAGCCGGAAAAGGATGATAGAATTCGCGATGTGAAGGATATTTGTGCCGGCGCCGTTTTGATTTGTGCTATCACGGCTGCAATCATCGGCAGTATTATCTTCCTTCCAAAACTGCTCATGCTTTTCTGATTTATATTCCAATTTATCGAAGCGTTTCAACAGGTGCGGAATGGTTGTCCGAAGATGATAGAAGAGAGGCCACATCGGCCTCTCTTCTTCTATCAATATATCTACTTGTTGAACATCGTCGTCATCAGATTCTTCCTGGTCTTGTCCGTGATAGCGATATAGGGTTTCAGGGAATCGTAGTCTTCGTGACCGGTGAAGGTCCAACAACTTCCATTCGACGGCTCGGCCGGCGGGATGCACCCGGGGAATCAAAGCCTCCCACCGGCTTTTTTCTACCGGAACACGACTTCCAATCCGTCATAGGCCGCTTTCAGCGGCTCGGGAATGATCCGGTCCACCTCGGCCTGAGGGCCGTATTCCGACTTGGAGAGGTGCGTCAGAAAGACCTTCTGGCCCTCGACGGGAACGTACTTGCGGGTCTGCGTGAGGATCTTGACCGTACTCTCGACCAGGTCCACGCTGGAGTGCGCGAACATCCGCTGGTCGGGCTGGTAGCCGGGCGCCATGTTGGCTTCCATGATGATGCCGGTGAGGAACTTGCGCTCGCGGGAGAATTGGCCGACGCCGGCTAGGCCGAGGGCGATGGCGGTGAGGCCGGCCGTGTCCGTAGCGTACAGCAGGCGCGTGGAATCCTTCTCCAGCAAGTAAATCAGCGTCAATTCGGAGGCGACGTTCGAAGCGTGGTTCGCCGGAAGGGGTGTCACCTTGATTCCGTGCTCCTCCACGCTCTGGCCGAATTTCAAGGGTATGATTTCCGGAACGGGTTTCCCTGTCTGCTCCGAAGCCCTTTGGAAGTCATGCTGCGCCCTTTCCAGCCAGGTTTCCCCGAGATAGACGCGCTTGACGCCGAGTTCCAGGGTGGCCTTCGGGTCGTAATGGTCCGAGTGGGAATGGGTGAAGAAGACCGCCTCGACATTCGCCCCTTCCGGAACCATGTCGGCGGCAGAAGGAGTGAAGTCGAACAGGACCTTCTCATCGGCGAGGATGCTGGCGTGGCGACGCAACTCGCCGTTTTCCGCCGGACCGAACCAGTCGGCGGCGCCGGTGCCGAGGAAGCGGACATGGATGCCAGGGCCGGTAGGTACATACTCCACGGGTCCCTGATCCCGCATCGGGAAGCCCCCGTGGGGACGGCCGCCCTGGGGCGGACGGTTCGGGGGAATCTGCCCCTGGGCGAGGTTCAACGGATTGATTGCTGCTGCGGCTACGGGCGCAACGGCCGCGAGGCGGAGAAATTTCCTTCTTTTCATGGTGGATGTGAAAAAGGGACCAACGGTAGTCTGTTCCAAAGGTAAGTAAGTCTCGTTGGTTTTCAAAATATTAAGGCGGTATTCTTTGTGTCTTTCAGACAGGACGGACCTCGGCCGGCGGAATCACATCCGCACCGTTGTCACACCGAATCTTTGGAGAAACGGAGAAATGTGGCTATCTTCAAACCGATAAAGGGAATTCGGACCGATTCCCGGACATCGGCAAAAACCTTGGACAGGATTTCAATCGTTTTTATGAGACATATCGCATTATCACTGGCACTTGTAGCAGCGTTGTTGTGCTGCTCATGCCGCAACAACGGAGCGAAAAGCGGGATAACCCCGGAACAAGCCTTCGAAGGAGTCGGCAACTATTGCCGCGGCGAGTATGGATGGAGCGCAGCAGAAGACAATGCCGCAATGATGAACCTCGAGATGGCTACCATTCCCGGCGCCCTGTTCAGCGTCTGGCACAATATCAGCGGCGCCATCGTCGCGAAACTGTATTCCAGGAATGCATGATTGAACTGTCCATCGCCAACCGCCCTTGTCGCCTGTTCGGATCTGAGACTCCGGAGTTTTTCCTCGTCCAGCCCTCGGCCCGGCACGAGAACGCATCGCTGGATTCTGAAATCACTCAGTTGTCCGCCCTTGTGGACCGCTCTTTCCTGCTTGCGGCCATCGAACTGGCGGATTGGACATTGGACCTGATGCCGTGGCCGGACGGGAACATCTCCCGGGACCCGGAGGCGGGGAAACATGGACAGGAGACCTTGCAGTATATCCTGCAGGACCTGCTCCCGGAACTGGAAAGCAGGTACGGCTGTCGGCCTGTCATCCTCGGCGGCTATTCCCTGGGAGGCCTTTTCGCCCTCTGGGCATCGGTCCAGACAGACAGGTTCCAGGCCGTGGCGGCCGCCTCTCCGTCCGTGTGGATCCACGGCTGGCTGCCCTTCGCGAAGAAGAATGCGCCGAAAGCCGGACACATCTACCTGAGCCTAGGCGACCGGGAGGAGCGCGTGAAGAACCAGGCCATCGCGCGCGTCGGGGATAATCTGCGCGCCTATTACGAAATGCTCCGTGACCAATTGGGCCCGGAGCATTGCACCCTCGTCTGGGAGGAAGGCGGCCATTTCAACGAAAACGCGGGCCGGCTGGCCCGCGCATTCGCTTGGTGTATGGAGCAATAAACTATTTCTTGTCCATGTAGATTTCCTTCAGGATCAGGCCGGAACTGGACGTGCCGGTGTGGCTTTCGGAAGTCCACATCTCGAACCGGAAGTTCTTTTCAGGGTAGTCTTCCTCGATCGCCGTAGCGCGCCAGGAACCGTTTTCCTGCTTGGCCAGGGACAGGCGGAAGACGCCTTCCGTGATGGCATGGGCGTAAGTCGTACGCGCATTGCCTTCCTCCACCATCGTGAAGGCCTTGTAACTGGCATTCTTGGTGTCGTAGGTGCCGACATAGGCACCCAGCGGGATCTGCAGGTTGTTCTTGGCCAGGGTGACTCCAGGAATGCTGATATCGATGGTGACGGCGGACGTCGCATAGTCAATATCCAGGGTATAAGTCCCGTCTTCCTCCTCAATCAGGACAGCGCTCATCGGGAAGTCGCGGTTGTTACCGGTCTGTTTGCCGTGCCAATCCCATTCTCCGAGGAGACCGGCATCGGCCAGGTCGAACTGGGACACGAAGAAGGAACCCTTCATTTCGCCGATGAACCAGTGGACTTCGGCTTCGCGGTACTCCTTGGAAGGGTTGTCGGCGACCTTGATCGTGAGACGGGTCGGGTCGGAGTTGTCCAAGACCACCCAGTCGGCGTCGGTCGTCGCCTGGACAACCGATTCGTTGGCGTCATAAGGAAGTTCAATCTGGCCGGCCGCATTCTTGAAGGCGATGTCGTGGGGTGAGAACGACTTCACGATGATGCCGAACTGGTGGACGATGGTCTTTCCTTCCGCCTCGCCGGACTTCATGTTCACGACGGCGTAGCGGCTTTCCAGGCCGGTGTATTCGTCCACGACGACCTTGATCTTGCTGCCTTCGACCGTCAGATGGCACCAGGAAGAGGACGGCGTAGTCGCTTCGAGCGCGCCCTCAAGCCCTTCGACCTCGATGTAACCGTTGCCGCCGATGGCCTTGAAGGCGATGTCGGCGCCGGAGATGACAGTCACTTCGGGCTTGACATTCTGTTTGAACAGGTCTTCATCGGTCTTGCCGCAGGACCAGCCGGCGACGAGGGCGAGGGACAGGATGATTCCAGTATAGATTCTTTTCATGGCTGATTATCTCTTGACTAAGGTTTTCAGTTCGGCCATCTGGTAGGATCCGCCCGTGAAGAAGGTCTTCGAAGGCGCTCCGGCATAGGGCGAATCGGCCGAATCGTCCGTATCGTACAGATACAGGAGGAACGAGTTGGTCTTGATGCTCTTGGAACCGCCGTTGTCAATCCAGTTGAAGGTGGGGCGGGCCAGGGTGGCGTCCATGTCGATCTTGCCGTCCGGGCCATAGGTGACAGCGAGCGCCGCTTCCATGCCCACATCCGTGCTGAAAGTGAGATAGCCGCCGTTCTCCCAGGCGCAAAGCCGGACATAGTAACGTTCATCCTCGCCTTCCCAGACGACATCGTCCGTGCCGGGTTTCCGGCAGTACTGGGCGAGCAGTTCGATGCGGCCCTTCCGGATGTTGTAGTTGGCAACCAGGTCGAACTGGTTGCTGAACCCCTTGACCCGGTAAGACTGCTTGTCACCCATCGGGATAAAGGAGAGGTTGAAGCGGGAACTGCCGCTGTAGGTCAGCGTCCAATCTCCCTCGAAGAACTCGTAAGGCAGCCAGTCCAGCGGAATATGCCCCTTGAAACTGACGTTGTTGACGGCAGAGGTCAGCAGGGTGTCCGTCTTAGCCAAGTCGAAGTTGAAACCCAGTTCCTCGAAGGTCTTGCCGAAGATCTCCAGGGGCTCATAGAAATGGATGCCCTTCTCGGTGACGATGTAGGGGACCGTCTTCGTCTCGGCGATGTCGTACTTGGGATTGCCCTTGTCGTCCTGGCCGTACACCTCCATCTCGTAGGCGGTGAACTGGCGGTTGTTGACGTCGATGTCGCCCGTCACCTTCTGGCCGTCGATGAAGCCGTCGAAGGAACTCACGAAGAAGTTGCGGCTGTGCTCGTACATCTTGGCGTTGAAGGTCTCGATCGGCTCGGAGATCGGATACATCGTGCAGAACTTGCCGTTGCGCTTGCCCTTCAGGTTGATGACCTTCTGGGCTTTGTCATAGCCGATGATGAAGAACTGGTAATCGCCGCCCCGGCCCTCATAGTACTCGGAACTGGCGGTTCCGTACTTGTGCAGGATGGGGTTGTGGGTGTCGAAGGAGAGGACCGGACCGCTGTCGGTCGTCAGCACGTAGTGGCTGGTGTAGGCCGCCGTCTCGTCCTCTTCGCTCATCGCAGTGACTTCGCCTTTTTCGGCGTCGAATTTCAGGGCGAGGTTGATGCCGCCGAAATCGCCGTCTTCGTTGCCGACGTAGTATTCCATCCGCCATCCGTACTGCTCTCCGCCCAGCATTTCGTCCAGGTCGGCGAGGTAGTTGCTCAGGCGTTCCGCGGAGGATTCGTCGAAGTACTCCACATAACTCTTCAGGCAGGACTGGGTGCCGAGGGCGAGCAGTCCGATGAGGCAGGTTGTCAGGATTCCGTTGTGTTTCATATGCTTGACCCTCCCTTATTTGATTTCGATGCTGTGCAGGTCCACCTGACCGGCGAAGACGTCATCCTGGCGGCGGAGAACCGTGGCCCGGAGCACGTCGATGTCGATGTTGAAGGAATCCTGCATGTAGTTCCGCACGATATCCAGTTTGGCGTTGATCAGTTCGCCCTTCTCGCCGGCCTTGTCGATCTGTCCGTCCCACCAGGCCTGGTCGTGGGTGATGTACTCGGACAGCATTTCGGCGAAGTCTTCCGTGTCGGAGTGCTGGGCGTAGTCGGTGATGAAGCCGTTCTTGAGGTAGTCCCGGTTGTAGGGGGCGTCGCTCCAACTGTCGGCCACGTAGCCGGTGCCCGTGATCATCGAGAAGTCCACCGGGAAGTCCACGTTCTGGTTCAGGATGTGGGTGAATTCGTGGTGGATGGTCTTGATGTAGAAGTGGTTCAGGTCCTCGGCGGTCTTCATGTACTGCGGGAGCAGGTTCACGCCCGCGAGGAAGATCTTCTTGCCGCCCTCGGCGGTACCGAGGATGATGGTGCCGTTGTTCCGGTACTCCCATTCTCCCGTGAGGAAGAACATCTTGGGGAAGTAACTGCGGGTGAACGTGATACCGGCGACCTCGTCGTAAGTCTCGATGCAGAGGTACTTCACCAGGTGGGCCATCACGATGGAATACTCGTAGTCGGCCGGGATGGTGAAATAGTTCATGTCGGACTCGTTCATTTCGAAGCGGTACTTGAAGTCGATGTTGTACGGCAGCAGGAAGTTGACTTCCAGCCAGCGGTCGAAATCGTTCTTCTTGGTCTCCGTCACCTTGATCACGCTGTTCTCGCTCATCGTCTCCTTGACGCAGGAGGCGGCGCAGAGCGCGGCGAGGATGATGGCAATATGAAGGATATGTCTTTTCATAACGCTCGTTCTTTATTGGTTGTCACGCGGATTGGGAGTGATGCCGGCGTCGCGGACCTTTCTCGGGATCTGGACGGCGGTACGCTTGTCGAAGGGCTCGAGCGTGCCCGTGTTGCGGTAGGGACGGCCCTCCGCATTGATGATGCGGCGGTCCAACTGGATGCCGTAACGCTTCACGTCGAACCAGCGGAGTCCCTGTCCCAGGGTCTCCACCCGCTTGAGGGCGAGGACGCACTGGACCATGTTCTCCTGGGTGGAACCTTCCTCCAGGGTGATGAACTTCGGATGCAGGTGCTTCTTCACGCTGGAAGTGTCCCAGACGTGGTAAGGGGTGTTGTTGAACCATGAATTGACGCGGTCCACGTCCAGCACGCGCGGCGGACGGGTCTCGTCGGCGCCGGCGATGTTCCGGATCCAGAGGTTCACGTCGTTCAGGGCCTCGTCGTACTTGCCCAGGAGGGTGTTGGCCTCGGCGCGCTCCAGGAGGACCTGGTCGGCGGCGAAGGCGGGATACACCGTGCGGTAATAGCCGATGCGGGCCACCGGATCCGTGTACTCGAACAGGTAGGGGAGTTTCCAGAACATGGTCTTGTCCAGGTTCGTGGCCTCGTATTCCTTCATGCCCATGTAGTAGGTCTCGTTGCTGCCGTTCCACAAGTTCGGGATGGCCTCTCCCGTTTCGGTAGCGGCCAGGTAGTTGCCGTGCGAGTAGCGGGAATACACATAGTAGGGACCGAAGGCGAGACCCATCTTGGAATAGGCCGTCATCAGCAGGAGGTTGCAGTTCAGGCTGGCGTCGATGTAGTGCTCCACGATCGGGTCATACTTCTGGGTCATCGAGGCCTGGTAGGCCCAGTCGCGCAGCATGGCGGACGGGGAGGCGCCCAGGCACCTGGTCGCGTACTCCACGCTCTTTTCGAACTTCCCGTAGTAGAGGTAGAACCGGGCGGCGAGCGCGTAGGCGGCCTTCTGGTTGAAGTGGTACTTGGGAACCGTGTAGTACTTGTCGGAGACGTTCGGGAGGCCCGCTTCCAGGTCCTTCTCGATCATCTCGTACACTTCGGCGACCGTCCCGCGGTCATAGTGCGGGTTCAACTTGGACTCGCGCTTCTCCATGTAGGGGATGCCGAGGTCGCTGGTGCTGGTCTGCGGGTTGTAGGCGATGCAGAACACGTTGACCAGGATGAAGTGGTTGTAGGCGCGGCACAGGAGCGCCTCGGAACGCTCGGCGGAGAGATCCAGCGAGGAATCGATCCGGGACAGCGAGTCGATGGCGAAGATGGCCTCATTGGCACAGGCGATCGCGTGATAGGAGGCTTCCCAGATGGACTCCGGGTCCTCGTTGTCGCTCTCGGTTACGTCGTCCCAGGCGAAAACCTGGTCGATGAAACGGTCGGTATAGGGGTTGTTGGCGCCGTAGTCGTCCACGTTGTCGGACATGAACTCGGTGACCAGCATGTAGTCCGTCGGAGGATAGGCCGACACGAGGAGGGCCTGGATCTTTTCCTGGGTGTCGATCTCGGTACGGTTGTCCGGCATCTTGTCCAGGAACTTGTCACAGCCTGCCGCTGCAAGGAGGGCGGCCGCAAGGAAGATATAATGGATCTTTTTCATACTGCTTTTCTCCTTTTAGAATCCGAACTTGAAGGTGACGGTAAACTGCTTCGGGACCGGGACGGCGACGCCGCCGGTGTTGAAGAACTCGGGATCCTGGCCGTTCAGTTTCTTGTCGGCGTACAGGAGGAAGAGGTTGGTCGCCTGGACCTTGAGGGACAGGGTGCCCATGTGGAGGGCCTCCGTGACCTTCTTCGGGAAGTCGTAGCCGAGCGAGATCTCCTTCATGCGGATGAAGTCGCCCCGGGCGATACGGGCCGAAGAGTAGTTGTAGGCGTTGTAGGCGAACGGAAGTTCGGTGTTCGTCCGGTTCTGGATGCGGCTGGCGATGACGGGAACGTCGGTGACTTTCTCGTCGCCCGGGACCGTCCAGCGGTTGTTGAACTCCTTAGGCATCGAGTCGAGGTCGTTGTAGGAACTCGAGAACACGGGGTCGAGCCGGATCACGTTGCCGAAGGAATAGGTGATGAACACGTTCAGGCGCAGGCCCTTCCAGGTGAAGATGTTACCGAAGGAACCGAGGTCGGTCGGGTCGGCGTTGCCGGAGTACTCGAGGAAGTGCATCTTATCCGGATCGGAGGTCTGGAAATAGATGTCGCTCACGGAGACGTGGTCTTCCTTCAGTTCCCAGACACCGTTCGGGCCCTCCTCATACACGGACTCCTGGTCGCGGAAGGTCGGGAGACCCTCCTCGTTCAGGCCCATGAACGGGATCGAGAAGATACCGCGGACCGGATACCCCTCCTTCGCGAAACCGGAACCGGTGATGAGGTCGATGACTCGGGAAGTGTTCTGGAGTTTGGTGACGACGTTGCGGCCGTGCGAGAAGATGATGTTGGTGGTCCAGTTGAAGTCGCGGGTCTTGATGTTCTGCGTGGTGAGGCTGATCTCGAAACCGGAGGACTTCATCTCGGCCACGTTGCCGTACTTGACGACTTCACCGCCCACGCCGGGGGTGTTGACCGGGCCGATCAGGTCGAAGTTGTTGCGCTTGTACCAGTCGAAGGTGAAGTTGATGCGGTTGTTGAAGAAGCCGGCCTCGAGACCGAGGTTCAGTTCGTTCTTCTTCTCGTACGTGAGTTCCTCGTTCGCGAGTTGGTTGATGTCCAGGGCGACCTCGCGGATGTTCGCGAACGGACGCCAGGGCGTGTGGCTGCTGATGACCACGGTGGAGTTCGTCACGTAGGACGGGCCGCGGTCGGCGGTCAGGGAGTAGGAAGCCTTGAGGCTCAGGTGCGAGATGACATCCTGCAGCGGGCGCCAGAAGGCCTCGTCGCTGATGTTCCAGGCACCGGAGACGTTCCAGGTCGGGAGCCAGCGGGCGGTGCGGGCCTTGCCCAACTTGTTGGTACCCTCGTAGCGGTAGGTGCCGTTGAGGACGTACCTGCCCTGGTAGGAATAGGTTCCGTTGGCAAAGAACGCGACGCTGCGGTCGTAGTTCCAGGCGTAGGTGTAGTAGTTGGAGTTCTCCTCGGAACCCTGCTTGAACACCTGGTAGGCATAGTTCGGAATCTCACCCATCGTGTACTGGAGACCCCAGCCGCGGAACCACGTGTTGTGGCGGGTGATGTCGGCCCACTCGGTACCGCCGAACAGGTTCACGATATGCTTGTCGGCGAAGGTCTTCGTGAAGTTGGCCGTCGCACGGAAGTCATAACTGAGCATGTTGTTGTCGGACCGCTCGTAGATACCGCCGTTCGGCAGGACGGAGATCGGAAGGGCGTAGGGGTTGTCCGGGTCCGTATAGAGGAACGGGTTGGAACTCCGGATGGTGGAGGTGCCCATCGCCCGGTAGGCCTGCGCCTGGTTGGAGCCGTCCAGGATGTTGTGCTCCTGGGACGTCTGGGTGTACTTCGCCGCGGCGATGGCGCTGAGTTCGAGTTCCGGGATGACCTTGTACTTGATTTCGCCCTGGACGCGGAGGTCCTGGACGTTCAGGTCGATGTAGTTGTTGTCCAACTCGTCCTTGATGTTGAACGGCGCATAGTTGCGGGTATAGAACTCGTCCGGGTCCAGGGCGCGGGACGTGTTCAGCGCGTAGGAATACGGGTTGATGTCGAAGTCACGCTTGACCTCGCCGTACACCGGGTCGATTTCGCTGGACAGGGTTCCCGGCGCGCGCTGCTTGCGGTAGGACGCGTTGGCGATCATGTTCACCGACAGGTTCTGGAAGATCTTGTAGGTGGTGTTCAGGTTGGCCGTGTAGCGCTGCACCGAACTCTGGAGCGTCCAGCCCGGATCGTCCATCAGGGACAGGGAGGCGTAGTAGTTGGACTTCTCCGAGCCGCCCGAGGTGGACACGGAGTGGTTGTGCTGCATGGCGTTGGTGAACAGGAGGTCGAACCAGTCCGTGTTGCGGTACTCGGCGGCGCGGAGGTAGGCGGCGCGCGCCTCGTCCGTGTTCTGGAGGCCGAACTTGCCGGAAGTGGCGTCGTACTGGCTGATCAACTGGTACATCTTACCGTAGATACCGCTGTTCATCGAGTTCGCCGTCTCCGCATAGTTCAGGTAACCCTTCTGCTGGAGTTCCTGGTAGATGGACATCTGGTCCTGGGAGTTCATGATGTTGAAGGTGGAGTACATCGGCTTCAGGCGGACGGTGTATTCGCCCGTGTAACTGATGTGGCTCTGGCCCGCCTTACCCTTCTTGGTCGTGACGACGATGACGCCCGCCATCGCGCGCGCACCATAGATAGAGGTGGCGGAACCGTCCTTCAGGATGTCGAAGGATTCGATGTCGTCGGAGTTGAGGCCGGCGATGGCGCTGGAGATGAGCGTGGAGGCGTCACCGGACGACAGGTCGTCGGCGGAGACGTCCACGACGTCCTCCATGATCACGCCGTCCACGACCCACAGCGGCTTGGAAGAGCCGTAGATGGAGGTCGCACCACGCACGCGGATTTTCGGGGCGGTACCGAACGTACCGGACACGTTCTGGACCGAGACGCCGGCCACCTGGCCTTCCAGGGAACGGGAGATGTCCGCGATACCCGCCAACTTGGCGTTCTCGGCATCCACCTTCGTGGTGGAACCGGTCATCAGCCGGCGGTCAACGGTCTGCATGCCGGTGGCGACGGCGGCGTCCAGGACCGTAGAGTCGTCCTCGAGGACGAACCGCATTACCGACTGCTTCGGCTGGCGCTGGTCCTTGTAGCCCATGCAGGAGGCGACGATGTAGCCTGCTCTGTCGGGGACATTCTTGAGGGTGAAGTTACCGTCCAGGTCGGTCAGCGTACCGACATTCTGGTTTCCCTCCACGAAGACGGCCGCTCCGACGACAGGTTCTCCCTGGGCGTCCACGACGATACCGTTGACCGTCGTCTGGGCCGAGGCGAGAAATGCCGTGCAGAGCAAGCCTGTCAGAAACAAGAGGATCCTTTGCTTCATAGGTTGTCTGTTTATGATAATACTGTCAATAGTTACCTTCTTCTGTACAAAGGCGTTTAGCCGACAAATTTCGGAAGATTATTCCAAATATCCAAACGCCCCCTTTTGGGGGGAGAATTTGGTTTTATCAAATTGTTTGTCTATCTTTGACGCCAATCGGCTTTAAGCCAGCCGGGAAGTCAATTTGATAATTCTTACGATATGAAGAAACAGTATCTTGAACCCGAGGTACGCGTCGCGTATGTCGGCTTTGAAGTGAACTTCCTCACTTCGGAAATCTCTATTGGAGGCGTCGGAGGCGAAGACTTCGACGATCCTGACGATCCGTTCGATCCGTGGTCTTAATGTCTAACCAGAAAAGAATGAAGATCATGAAGAAATTGTTCTACAGCGTCCTTGCGCTCGCGGGAATCCTTGCCGTTTCCTGCAACAAGGAAATCGAGAAGCCGGTGACCATCACGGACTTCGAATCCGTTTCCACGCACACGGTTACCGTCCGTGCCGATTTCGGTGCCGAAACCCGTACGGCTTATGCCAACGACAAGACCTTCTCCTGGGTCCAGGGTGACACCATCCAGGTCTATACCGTCAACGAAGAGACGGGCATGGCCCGGGTTGCCAAACTGGTCGCGCAGGAAAGCGGCGCCTCCGCCGACTTTGTCGGTGAGGTCGAGGATGGTTTCGAACTGACGTCTTTCGCCGTTTACACGGCAAAGAGCAGTTGGCTCTCCTGGGACGAGAATAACTTCTATGTCTATCTCCCCGGCACGACGGCCATCGATAACGACGAATACCAGTTCAATGTGGACAGCGATAATCCGATGTCCAATGTTCCGCTCGTGGGCAGTGTGGACAGCGAAGGCGTCCTCCACTTCTCGACGGCGACCGGTGTCCTCAAGTTCAATCTGACGGACCTGCCTTCCGAGGCGACGTATTTCGAACTGGGAGCCGATGACGGCAACATGCTGCAGGGTTACTTCTCCGTGGATGTCGAGAACGGTACGATCAACCGGGAAGGCGGCCGTGAAGGTACCTATACTTATACGGATAAGGACGGTAATGAGCAGACTGCCCGTTACAGTTATTCCAATCTCTTCTACGTGTTCACTCCGAGTGCCGCCGGCGAGGCCACGATCTATGTCCCCGTTCCCGTGGGCACGCTCGGAGCCGGCGCCACCGTCCGCATCTACAACGAAGATGACGAAGTGATCTTCACCAAGAAGACCACCAAGGACATCACCGTCACGCGGAACAAGGTTACCGAATTGGCGGCGCTGTCCACCAAGGTGGAGTGGGTCTCCCTCGGTACCGGCAAGTTCGGTGACCACTATCATTTCAACGCCGATTACGACGTGGATGTGGAAATCCAGCAGAATGGTTCCGACCCGACCGAGTTCCGTCTCGTGAACCCTTACGCCGGATACCGTGAACTGACCGAGTACGAGGCTACCGGTGACGAAACCGGCCCGGATCCGTATCTGGTCTTCCGTATCCTCCGCAAGGGCGAGCGCGTGGGCGGAATCACCGTTACCCACGACGATCTCGTTTACTTCGACGCCTACTACACCGGCATGATCGACGACAGTTATGGCGTGGATCCTTTCCTTGCCCACCCGTCCCGTTGGAGTTCCGAGTTCCCGGAGGACGACTGGCTGCGCAGCATTGTCGTGAAGTATCAGGCTGACGGCGTGACGCCCGCCAATGTCCAGTTGGCTCCGGTCTTCTTCTGGGTCACCGACAAGGAAGCAGGAAGAGGTTACTGGTCCGGAGACACCAATCTGGCTGCCAACAACATGATCGAAATCAAGTTCCCGGGCGCTGAGCGCGTTGACCTTGAGGCTTCCGTCTCCTATCTGGAGATTGCCGATTCTACGCCTGCCCAGGCAACCGCTATCGTCGAAGCGACTTTCTCCAACGCGATTGCCAGCGCGAAGATCGTCATCGCGGCCGATGAGACGAAGGCTGCTGCCGCCCTCGCCAGCGGTGCTGATGCCACGACGGTGACCGCCGCCGGCGAATGCGAAGTGAAACTTCCCGCCAATGCACCTTCCGGCGATTACTATGTCTTCATGCAGACCACGGTTGCCGAGGGTCTGACTCCCGCCTGCAACCAGTTGATCATGTCCGACAAGTTCTATTACAATAACGAGGAGACCGACCTTGGTCTTGACCTGTCCGTCCTGCTGGGTGCCTGGACTGGCGATATCATCCGTAATGTCTCCGGCCAGTATACTCAGGACACCTTCTCCATGACGATCGAAGAGTCGGACAATCCGCTTTCCGGCGATGTCTTGCTTACCGATATTTACGGCATACCGGCCACCATTCCGGTCTATGGATGGTTTGACGGAAAGACTGGAACGCTGACGATTGCTCCCGATCAGCCTTGGGCGGAGTTCAACGACACTTATGATGTCGGTATGGTGGATGCCCAAAGCCCTAACAAGGATCTCTCCTTCCGTTACAGAGAGGATGGAACGCTCTACCTGCAGAGTTGTGAATTCGTTGCCTTCTATCTGTATGACAAGGGAACGACTACCCAGTCGGATTACTGGTGGGGCTATTTCTACGGCAATACGGAAGACTATCATCTGACGATGACCAAGGACGACGCCTCCTCCACGGGTTCCGCACCTGCGGCGCTGAAGGGGACCCGTTCCATGAATGGCAAGGCCGTGTCCAAGATCGGCACGTCCGTCCGTGAAGCCGCCCGTATGCGGTAGTTCCTTCTCGGAGCATCAGATGAAGCCCGGCCAATCGGTCGGGCTTCTTTCATTATTCAATGTCCAGGATCGGACTTACAGCGTATCCTGCTTGAGTTTCTCGATGTAGCGGTTGATACGCTGGAGTTCCCGCGGAATCGGAATCGACTGCGGGCAGTGGGAGAGGCATTCTCCGCAATGGATGCAGTGGTCGGCCTGGCGGAGGGTCGGGATGGCCCGGTCGTAACTGACCAGGTAGGCCCTTTTCAGTTTCCGGTAATCCTCCTGTTCCCGTGTCTGGGCGTAACGGCCTTCCGTGACGGAAGTGTTGTAGTGCTTGAAGATGCCCGGGATGTCGATGCCCCACGGGCACGGCATGCAGTATTTGCAGTCGGTGCAGTTCACGGTGGGATACTCCATCATCTGGGTCGCCATCCGTTCCATGAATTCCAGTTCCTCTTCGTTCAGCGGCTTGAAGTGCGTGAAGGTCTTGATATTGTCCAGGAGCGGGTCCATGTTGGTCATGCCGCTCAGGGCGCAAAGCACGCGCGGATGGGTGCCGCAGAAACGGAAGGCCCAGGAGGCGATGGACTTGTCGGGTTCGCGCTCCTTCATCTGCTGGGCGATGGCATCGGGCACGTTGGCCAGGCGGCCGCCCAGGAGGGGTTCCATGATGACGATGGGAATCCCGCGCTTGTCCAGTTCCTCGTACAGGTACGAGGCGTTGGCATTTCTCCGGCCGTCAGCATGGTTCCAATCGACATAGTTCATCTCGATCTGGACAAAGTCCCAATGGTATTCTCCGTTGTCGTGCAGGGCGATGAGGCTGTCGAAGTCGGAGGGACTTCCGTGAAAGGAGAAGCCCAGGTTGCGGATGCGTCCGGCTTCCTTCTCCTTGATGAGGAACTCCATCATCCCGTTGTCCACATAGCGCCGCCGGAAGGCTTCCACGCCGCCGCTGCCGATGGAGTGCAGGAGATAGTAGTCGAAATAATCCGTCTTCAACTGATCGAAGGAGTCCCTGTACATCTGGATGGAGGCCTCCGGCGTCTGGTTGTTGAAGTTGGACAGTTTCGTGGCGATGAAATACTTGTCACGCGGGTGACGGCTGAGGGCGATGCCCGCAGCCTTCTCCGACTGGCCCATCAGGTAGGCGGGGGAGGTGTCGAAGTAATTGATCCCGTGTTCGAGGGCGTAATCGACCATCTCGTTCACGGCTTCCTGGTCGATGACGCGCTTTCCGTCCTTCTCGACCATAGGCCAGCGCATGCAGCCGAAGCCGATGAGGGAGACCTTGTCCCCGTTGACGGGATTCTCCCGATAGACCATCTGTTCGGGACCTTCCTCGGCCGCAGCCGCGGCGGCGGTCTTCTTCTTGGGCGCACAGCCGACGGCGGCTGCACCCAGGGCGAGCGCGCCGGCGCCCGATATCTTGATAAAGTCTCTTCTTTCCATACTTATTCCTCGATATGGTTATGCCGTCCATTGACGGTAATCGCGCTGATCGGCCGGGCCGGGCACAGGTTTTCGCAGGCGCCGCAGCCGATGCACTTCTCTTCATTGACGACGGGCCTGCGGTAGCCGGTCTCATCGTCCTTGACGAGCATGATGGCGCCGGCGGGGCAGTGGCGGGCGCAGTTGCCGCATTCCACGCCTTTCTCCACCACGCAGAGTTCCGCGTTCACGCGGGCCGTACCCACGTGGTACTGCGTCTTTTCCTCCTTCGTGATCTTCCGGATGGCTCCGGTCGGGCAGAGTTCCGAGCAGCGCGTGCACTCCGGACGGCAGTAGCCGCGCTCGAAACTCATCTCGGGCTGCATCAGGTGCTGCAGGTCCGTCGAAGGGCGGAGCACATTGTTCGGGCACTCGGCGACGCACAACTGGCAAGCCGTGCAGCGGCGGTAGAAGTCCTTGACGCTCTTGGATCCGGGGGGCGTAAGGGGAATGTCACGTTCGGGCACCTCCTTGTCCAGGATGGTGGCGAATCCGCCGTCCACCTTCTTCTCCTGCGCCTTCAGCGCAGCCGTTCCCACGGCCAGCGCAGCGCCGGTGATGAATGCCCGGCGGCCGCCGTCATTCGCAGATACCGGTTTGTCATTCTGAGGCGAAGCCGAAGAATCTTTCTTCCCCCACGCGAACCTGTACTTCAGCCCGCCGAACTTGCAGGAGTCGATGCAGTTGAAGCAGTCCACGCAGCGGGAGTAGTCGATCCTGCGGTTCTCCACGTCGATGCAGGCGGCCTTGCAATTGTGTTCGCACTGCTTGCATCCCTTGCACACGTTCGCGTCGATCATCGGACGGAACATCGCGAAGCGGGAGAAGAAACTGAGCGTGGTGCCCACGGGGCAGATGGTGTTGCAGTACGTGCGGCCGTTCCGCCACGCCAGGATGACCACCACGACCAGGGTGACCGCTGCCACGATGAAGGTGGGCAGACTCCGCAGCCAGACCTCCTTGTCGTAGAAGGCATAACTGCCCGCCCGCTCCGCCAGCGAGGCGAAGAGGTTGTTCACCCAGATATAAACCGGCTGGAACAGATTCTGGACGATGCGTCCCCAGGCACTGTACGGGGCCAGGAGGGCCACCAGCGCCTGCACGCCCACGATGAGGGCAATGACGAAGAGCACCCACACGCCATAGCGCAGCCACTTCATTTCGGGGCTGTAGCCATACGGCTTGCGGTTCTTCCTGCGGCGCTTGCGCGCCACATTGAGGTGCGCCACACCATCCTGGAACACACCCAGGGGGCAGATGACGGAGCAATAGACGCGTCCGAAAACGAGGGTCAGGAGGACCAGGCCGACGATGACGGCCACGTTGAGGGCCAACACGGCCGGCAGGAACTGGATCTTCGCCATCCAGCCGAGCCATCCATGCAGCGCTCCTGTGAAATCCAGGAACAGCAGCGTGATGCCCAGCCAGAAGATGACGGCCAGAGCGATGCGTATTTTCCTAAGCATTTGACCAATTATTGTTGTATCAGACAAATATAGGAAAAAATACTCAATTCAAAATGACCAGCGCGCGGGAAGGATGTGAAAATGTGAGTTTTACGACATCGGCCGTCGCGCGGTTGAGCGTGGCGGGCCACCAGTTGTCGAAGACGACCGCATCCGTAGCCCACTGGAGCCCTTCGGATCTGATGGTCAAGGTATTATCGGGAGAGAACAGGGACACGCGCCGCCCTTTCCCCACATGCAGTTCGCAGGTATCGGTGACGGCGAACGCCGTCGAATGGTCCGACACCATCTCCACGCGGATCCCTTCGAGGTCGAACATCCGGGTATATTCCATCAGCAGGCCCAGATTGCCCACGGTATGGTCCTCCCGGAGTCCTGTGGCTCCCAGGATTTGGATATCCGTCACGTCCGGATGATGCTGCAGCACGTACCGCATCGCCTTCGTGAGGTCATTGTAGTCCTGCTCCTCCACCCGGACGACGATCGGTGCCAACTTTTCACGCCACCGCCTCGGCAGCGAATCCAAATCCCCGATCACCACCTCCGGCATCCGCTCCTCCCCGAACTTCCGGATATACTTCACCGCCGCCCCGTCGCAGCACACGACCGCATCCGCATGCTCCAGCAGATACAGCGGGTACGCATTCCGGGGGAATTCCCCATTGCACAGGATGACGACCGTCTTCATGAGGCACTAAGCATCGACCTCCGGTTTGGTCTTCAGGATCTCGGCCTTCGAAGTCCCCTGGGATGTGGTGTAGGTCTCAGGCTCCCGGAAACCGAGAAGGAAGGCCTTGACGTCCATCCGCTTCTTACCCGCGAGTTGGATATCCGTGAGCGCGAGCGCCCCGTCCTGCGTGGCGACGGCGAGATAGGTCTTGCCGTCGGAGAGAACCGTGCCCGGCGCGGCGTGGAGGTCGGAACGCATTTCGCCGAAGAAGACCTTCAGTTGCGTGGCCTGGCCGTCCCGGACGAGTTCGGTGAAAGCCCCGGGGAACGGGGAGAGACCGCGGACGAGGTTGTAGATGTTCCGGGTGGTGTCGTTCCAGTCGATGTGCTGGAGTTCCCGGGTGAGTTTCGGGGCGGGGTGCAGGACCTCGGAGCCCTGGACGAAACTGCGCTGGACGCGGGTTTCGACATTCTTCTGGATAATGCCTTCGACCGTCTGGACCACGAGGTCGGCCCCGATGGCCATCAGTTTGTCGTGGACGTCGCCGGCGGTCTCCGTCGGTTCCACCCGGCATTCCTGGCGCAGGAGGATGCCGCCCGTGTCGATCTTCTGGTCGATCATGAAGGTCGTCACGCCGGTGAGGTTCTCCCCGTTGATGACGGCCCAGTTGATCGGGGCGGCGCCGCGGTACTGCGGCAGGAGGGCGGCATGGAGGTTGAACGTGCCCATCTTGGGCATCTTCCAGACCACCTCCGGCAGCATCCGGAAGCCGACGACCACGAAGAGGTCCGCCTTCCAGGCCGCAAGGGCCTCCAGGAAAGCCGGATCCTTGAGTTTGTCGGGCTGCAGGACGGGAATGCCGTTTGCCACGGCGTATTTCTTCACGGCGCTTTCGTTGACCTTGAGGCCGCGCCCGCTGGGCTTGTCGGCAACGGTCACGACGCCGACCACCTTGTAGCCGCGCCCCTTGGTGAGGGCGTCGAGCGGGGCGACGGCGAATTCCGGCGTGCCCATGTACACGATACGGGTCTTCTTGAACAGGGACATGATCTTGCTGAACGCTTTTCTCCGCCAGGTCTTGAACGCATCCAGGTTCAGCGACTTCTCCCGGATGGCCATCCAGGTGAGGAAGACGCCGATCGGCGCCAGGACGAAGGTCGATATGAAATCGCCGATGAAGGGCGTCGTCGCACCGTCGCGGGCCAGTTTCGTGCCCGAGATGTCCACGACCCAGTACAGGACGAAGAACAGGATGGACACGACGGCGGGAGTGCCCAGTCCGCCCTTGCGGATGAGGGAGCCGATGGGCGCGCCGATGAAGAAGAGGATGAAGCAGGCGAGGGCCTGGGCGTATTTCTTCCAGATTTCCACCTCGCTCAGCCGGAGGAGGCGGGTGTATTCGTAGGCTTCCATGCCCTGGGTCTGGACGATGGACTGGATCTGGTTCGCATTGGAGACGGCCATCTCATAGATGCGCCTGCGCTCCACGGGGTCATTCCATTTCTCCGGCCGGTGACTCAGGTCATAGGGTTTCTTGGCGGGATCCTTCCACCCGGAATCCAACTGCTTCTGCCACTGCAGCGAATACGAAGTCCTCAGTTCCCGCAGGAATCTCTGCACGCCTTCGTCCGACTTTTCGGCCAGGGAGTCCCGCCCGTGCTTGAGTTGGGCGTTGGACATGGACCGGACCTGCTCGCCGTAGCGGGCGGAGTCGGAATGCTGGAAGGAATAGTTCTCCAGCGGAATCACCATCTCCTGACGGGCGAAATGGATCCGCTGCAGGGCGAGGGTGGTGTCCCGGTATTTGCGGGTGTTGTTCTCCTGGTAGTTGGTGCCGTTGTACAGTTGGAAGGTCAGGTAGTCCTTGGCCTTGGACATTTTCATCAGGCCGCTGTCGGCGACGGTCAGGCGGAGGTTGCCCTTGTCGGTCGTGTGGTCGTACACCATCACCCCGTACATCATCCCGGAGTCCTTGTCCCGGTCGTCGATGCGGAGGATATATCCCTCGATGCCGTCGTAGAAGGTTCCGACGGGGATCTTGATCTCGGACTTGGTGCGGCCGATGTCGTCGCGCATCGTGTAGATCTGGTTGATGGAGTAGGGGACCAGGCGGTCGCCGATGAAGAAGGCGGCGACGGCGATGAGGGCGCTGGCGAGGGTTACGGGGAGGAGGATGCGGGCAAGGGAGATGCCCGCGGAGTTCATGGCCGTGAGTTCATAATGCTCGCCCAGGTCGCCGAAAGTCATCATCGACGCCAGGAGGGTCGCCAGCGGCAGTGCCAGCGGCAGCACCTGGCAACTTCCCCACATGAGGAACTCCAGGATGACCTTGAGTTCCAGGCCCTTGCCGACCAGCTCATCGATGTACAGCCACAGGAACTGCATCACCAGGATGAAGATGACGATCGCCAGGATCGCGAAGAACGGTCCGATGAACGACTTCAATATGAACTGGTCCAGTTTCTTCATGAGATTCTTTCGCTTCGCTCAGAATGACAGGGGCGGTTATGCCGTAGCCAGTTCGATGAGTTTATCGAGGGCGGGCTGGAGGCTCGCGGTGTCGCGGCCGCCGGCCGTGGCGAGGCCGGGCTGTCCGCCGCCGCCGCCCTGGATGAGTTTCGCGGCTTCGCGGATGTCCTTGCCGGCGTTCTTGCCCTTCGCGACGAGGTCGTTGGAGTACATCGCAAGGAGGTTGGGCTTGCCGCCGAACTCATAGGCGCCCACGAGCACGAGATTCTCGGCCTTCTTCTGCAAAAGGAGCGCCATGTTGCGGGCGAAACCCGGATCCACGGACATCTCGAACCTGGCGACCCGGATGCCGTTCACGACCTGGGCGCCGGCATACAGGCGCTCGGCCAGTTGCGCGGCTTTCTCGGCCGCGGCGGCCTCGAGTTGCTTGCGCGCATCGGCGTTCTCCTCGACCAGTTTGCGGATGGCGCCGGCGAGGTCGGGCGTGTTGTTGAAGAAGGATCTCGCGCTGCGGAGGGCCTCCTCCATCACATGGACATAGTTCTCGGCCGCTTCGCCCGTCAGGGCCTCGATCCGGCGGACGCCGGCGGCGATGGCGCTTTCGGACACGATCTTGAACAGGCCGATGTTGCCGGTCGCGGAGGTGTGCGTGCCGCCGCAGAGCTCGACGGAGTCGCCGAAGCGGACGACGCGGACCACGTCGCCGTACTTCTCGCCGAACAGGGCCATCGCGCCCATCGCGCGAGCCTCGTCCATCGTCGCGTCGCGCTTCTCCCAGAGGGGATCGTTGGCGCGGATGAGGGCGTTGACTTTCTTTTCCACGGCGAGCATCTCCTCGTCGGTCATCTTGGCGAAGTGGGAGAAGCCGAAGCGGAAGTAGTCCGGGCCCACGAAGGAACCCTTCTGCTCCACATGGGTGCCCAGCACCTCACGGAGAGCCTCATCCAACAGGTGTGTACAAGTGTGGTTGGCTTCGATAGCATGACGACGCTCCACATCCACACAAGCCATGAACTCAGCCTCTGGATGCTCTGGGAGCTTGTCCACGATGTGAATGGAAAGACCATTCTCCTTCTTTGTGTCGAGCACCTTGATTTCCTCATGCTCGCTAACCAGCACACCTGAGTCACCAATCTCACCACCCATCTCGCCATAGAACGGAGTCTTGTCGAGGATAACCTCGTAGGCCGTGCGCTTCTTCTGCTGCACCTCTCTATATTTAATAATGTGTGCAGGATATTCGGTGTTGTCGTAACCCACAAACTCACTCTCTGCCTCACTCAGGGTCTGCCAGTCGCCCAACTTCACCTCAGCAGCGTTTCTTGCACGGTTCTTCTGCTCCTGCATGCAAACATCGAAGCCCTTCTCATCCACCGTGAAGCCTTGTTCACGACAAATCAGCTCAGTCAAGTCGAGTGGGAAGCCAAAGGTGTCAAACAGCGTGAATGCCTTATCGCCAGCGATTTCAGTCTTTCCTGCTGCCTTGGTTTCATCGATGACACCCTGCAAGAGCTTGATGCCGTTCTCCAAAGTGCGGAGGAAAGAACTTTCCTCTTCCTGCATCACCTTCATCACCAGCTTCTGCTGAGCAGCAATTTCTGGGAAAGCATCACCCATCTCATCCACGAGGGTTGGCACAAGCTTATAGATGAATGCCTCTTTCTGACCAAGGAAGGTGTAGCCATAACGTACAGCACGGCGCAAGATACGGCGAATCACATATCCAGCCTTGGCATTCGAAGGCAACTGACCATCAGCAATAGCAAAAGCAATGGCACGCAAGTGGTCAACCACCACGCGCATGGCGATGTCCTTCTTCTCATCCTCACCATACTTGCAACCAGCCATGTCACCCAGCACCTTGATGAGTGGCTGGAACACGTCAGTATCATAGTTGGAAGTCTTGCCCTGCAATGTGCGCACCAAACGCTCAAAGCCCATACCTGTGTCAATCACCTTGGCTGGCAGACCTTCGAGGGAACCATCAGCCTTGCGGTTGTACTGCATGAACACAAGGTTCCAAATCTCAATCACCTGTGGGTGGTCTTTGTTCACCAGTTCACGACCAGGCACCTTTGCCTTCTCTTCCTCGGAACGAGAATCCACATGAATCTCCGAACAAGGGCCACAAGGACCCGTGTCGCCCATCTCCCAGAAGTTATCGTGCTTATTGCCATTGATGATGTGGTCTTTCGGCAAGAACTGCTCCCAGATGCTGGCAGCCTCATCATCACGAGACAAGCCCTCCTCTGGACTGCCCTCAAACACCGTTGCATAGAGGTCTTTCGGGTCAATTTTCAGCACATCCACGATGTACTCCCAAGCCCACGAGATGGCTTCCTTCTTGAAGTAGTCGCCAAACGACCAGTTGCCCAACATCTCAAACATCGTGTGGTGGTAGGTGTCATGTCCCACCTCCTCCAGGTCATTATGCTTACCGCTCACTCTCAGGCACTTCTGCGAGTCAGCCTGCCTTCTGCACTTCGGAGTGGCATTACCCAGAATGATGTCCTTAAACTGATTCATGCCCGCATTGGTGAACATCAACGTCGGGTCATCCTTCACCACCATCGGAGCCGATGGCACAATCAAGTGCTCTTTGCTTTCAAAAAACTTCTTGAAAGACTCACGTATTTCTTTTGCTGTCATCGATTTATTGACTATTTGACAATTTACAATTTACTATTTGAATTTCGAGGTGCAAAGGTACAACTTTTTTGCCAAAGGGAAATACATTCGTTCTCACTAACCGTTATTTTCTTCTAAAAAAGTCCCACAAATCACAAAAACTCTTAACAAATTCCGAAAAAACTCTTAACTCTAAACACTAAACCTAAACTTATTCGTACCTTTGCAACACATTTATAAATAGAAGGAACAATAAATCATTTAAAAAACTATTACTACTATGGTTACAACTATCATCATCATTGCGGTTGTTGCTGTGATTATCCTTGCCATCATCGGCATGTACAACAACCTTGTGAAACTTCGCAACAATCGTGAGAACGCTTTTGCAGACATCGACGTTCAGCTGAAGCAGCGTTTCGACCTCGTGCCTCAGTTGGTGGCTACGGTGAAGGGCTATGCCACTCACGAGAAGGAACTTCTGGAGAACATCACCGCTGCACGTACAGCTGGAGTGAACGCAACAAGCATCGACGACAAGATCAAGGCTGACCAGCAGCTCACTTCTGCTCTGGCAGGTCTGAAGGTGCAGGTGGAAGCTTATCCAGACCTGAAGGCGAACCAGAACTTCATGCAGTTGCAGGGCGAACTCGCTGACATCGAGAACAAGCTCGCTGCCGTTCGTCGCTACTTCAACTCTGCTACTCGCGAACTCAACACCGCTGTACAGTCTTTCCCAAGCAACATCTTCGCTGGCATGTTCGGATTCCACAAGGAGGCCATGTACGAAATCGAAGCTTCTCAGCGTGCAGAAGTGGAGAAAGCACCTGAAATCAAGTTCTAAAGAAAAAATAGTAAATTGACTTACGTCGGCATACATTCTCAAATTGCACGGAACAACTGGAACAGCATCATGCTGCTCCTGATGTTCCCGTGCATCATCCTCGGCATGCTGTGGGTGTTCTGCTGCGTGTTTGGCGTGCAGAGCACCTACGACATGTACGGCAACGAGCAGTTCTACCTCGACACCAGCATCATCAACGAGATGTGGCTCAGTTGGGCGCCGTGGGCCGCTGTCATCGTGGGCATCTGGCTGCTGATTGCATACACGTTCAATGCCCAGATGATTCAGCATGCCACAGGAGCAAAGCCTCTGGAACGTAAGGAGAATCCACGTGTGTATAACCTCGTGGAGAACCTCTGCATGAGTTGTGGTATGCCTATGCCGAAGGTGAACATCATCGAAGACCCTCAGCTGAACGCCTTTGCGTCGGGCATCAACCAGAAGAGCTATACCGTGACGCTGACACGGGGCATCATCTACTATCTGGATGACGACGAGCTGGAAGGTGTGATTGCGCACGAACTGACACACATCCGCAATCGTGACACGCGCGTGCTCATCGTCAGCATCG